>Ga0197143_1000939_pt1 | contig 26787 bp, 24 predicted proteins | sample GBS70_MetaG_FD_148603 | JGI IMG/M metagenome (GOLD analysis project Ga0197143, IMG submission 148603) | Sediment microbial communities from Great Boiling Springs, Gerlach, Nevada, United States - GBS 70_MetaG | ecosystem: Environmental > Aquatic > Thermal springs > Hot (42-90C) > Sediment... | reverse complement strand
CCAGGACGACTGCCTTCCTCACCTCGCATCACCTCCTGCCCGGCATCGTACAGAAGAGCCAGCACCGAATGCACGCACACCCGCGGGGAAAAATGGAAGCATGGTTTCGGTATTGACGGCGCCCGTGGCGCATGCTACTTTCGTCCCGCAATGCTCGTGTGGCTCCGGGGGATCAGGGCCCGCAGGCGCCCTTCTGCTTACCAGCTCGCCTCGTTCCTGAGGCACATCGGGTACGGGCTGGAAGCGGGCGTGCCGCTCGGGCAGGCCCTGAGGGCGGCAGGTGCGGCTTCAGGTAACTCCAGGCTGGAGGCCCTTGCCGCCTCGTGTGCCGACGCCATCCTGCAGGGCAGGCCCCTCCACAGCGCCTTCGAAGAGAGCAGGCTTTTCCTCGCGGAGCACGTGCACGCCATCCGGGTGGGAGAGGAGTCCGCCCAGCTGGGGACGGCCATGGAGGTCTGCGCGGAGTCCATCGAGCGGCGAGAAGAGCTCTCCCGGAAGATCCGCGGGGCGGTGGCCTACCCGGCCATCGTGCTCCTCATGGCCTGCGGGGCTGCCTACATGTTCCTGACCATGGTCATTCCCCAGGTTGCCGGGATGTTCCAGCAGGCCGGGGTGGCCCTGCCGCTGCCGACGAGGGCCCTGCTTGCCCTTTCCAGGGCCCTGACGACTTACTGGACAACCGGCCTCGGGGCGACCCTGGCCGCTGCCGGCACGTGGGCTGTGGTCCTCCCCGCAGACGCGAGGGCCAGGATCGTCTCCGCCGCGAGAAGCCGGCTTCCCTTCTTCGGTGCCATGTACCGGACGGCCACCAGCGCCAGGGCGGCCAGGTCCTTCGCCACCCTGGTCGGCGCCGGGGTACCGATCCTCACCGCGCTGCGCATCTGCGCGGACGGCGCCCCGAGCCCGGAGATCAAGGAAGCCTGGGTGTCCGCGGCGGACTACCTCCGCCGGGGAGCCCGCATGTCGGAGGCCCTCGCCACGAGCGCGCTGCACCCCTTGCTCGTGCAGGCCATCGCCTCCGCCGAGAACAGCGGAAACATGCAGGAGGCGGTTCACCGTGCCGCCGCGTCTCTGGAAAAGGAGGCCATGCACATGGCCTCCACCCTCCAGAACGTCGTCGAGCCAGTCTTCACGGTGGGAACGGGGGTGATCCTGGGCGGACTGCTTCTGGCCATGTACCTTCCGATCGTCAACGTAGTCAACACCATCCGGTGAAAAGCCGGAAATCCGGAAATCCGGAAAGGAGGCCTGGAAGAGCCCATGTTCGCACACATCTCTCGTGCTGCCCGCGACCGCAGGGGTCTGACCCTGATCGAGCTGGTCGTGGTCATGAGCATCCTCGCCATCCTCGTGGTCGCCGCACTGCCCGCTTACCGGGGGTCCCGGGACCGCGCGTACCTGGCGGAGGCCAGGCAGGTGGCGCAGGAGTTCAAGACCTTGGCCTGGGGCTACTTCATCGAGAACGCGACGTTCGACGGCCTGACTGACACGGCGATCGGGTTCACCGCCCCGAACAGCAACTTCTGGAGCTACGCCGTGGCTGAGGCCGACACGAACGCTTCTCTCACCGCGACCGGGCTGGCCAACACTGCAACGGACGGCTACAGCTACACCTTCACGGTCAACGACGACGGCTCGGTCACCGAGTGCGGCAACTTCGCCGGCCTGACCGCGTGCGCCGGCGGCGACGGCGGCGGCGGCGATGACGACGGCGGCGGCGGCGGCCCGTAACCGGAGCCTGACCGCGTAGCAGCGCCTGGCTACCAGGCAGGCCCCGGGGTGCCTCGCCAGCACCTCCGGGGCCGCTTGTTTCCACGGGAGCCGGCCGGTGGTAACATGGACAGAGGGATGCACAGACCGAGGCACGCCGCGCCATGGGGACAGATTCTCACCGCGGGAGGCCTGGCCACGCCGGGCACTCTTGCGTCGCTGTTCCTCGCGACGGCAGCGGTCCTCCTTGGCGCAGCCATGCTGAGCTGGCCCCTGACCGAGATGGTCCGGGCCGAAAGGTGGAGGATGTCCGGCGCGGCGCTGCTGGCGCACAGGATCCACGTGGACTTCTGGGACTCCTCCGCCTCCATGGCGTTCCCGTGCGTCAGCCAGGAGTGCCTGGTGATGCCGGCGTCTCCCTCGCCGGGGCTGTCCGGCGTGACCTGGCAGCAGGCGGTCGCCTACCGGAACTTCCAGGAGGAGGTGCAGACTGCCCGGATGACCTGGGACTGGCAGGCCGGACCCCCATGTGACCCGGACGACGGTTTCTGCCAGGACTGGCCGGACACCTGGACCACCGTGGCCAGCGGTGTCCGGATCCGCGCCTTCAGGGACCCCGGGGGTCCGCTCGTCGTGTCGCTGAGCATGGGAGAAACGGTTCTCCATGAGTCGGCCCTGGACGCGGTCAATCCGTAGCCCGTCCGGCTCTGCCTCGGTCCACGCCGTGCTGGCCCTGGGCGCCTGCGTCCTGGTCAGCGCGAGCCTGCACACCGCCGCCACGAGGCGGCTGATGCTCGCCTCGAGCATGGCCTGGCGCACCGAGGCTCTCTCGGCGGCCCAGGTCTGCGCTTCCCTCGCGGCGCAGAGGAGAGCCGCTGACCCCCTCCACCACACCGTGCCCCCATCCTACGGGCTGCCCAGCCCGGGGCAGGAAAGGGCCTGGGCAATCGAGGCAGCCGGGACAGTGCCGGACTACCCGCTCCCGGGAAGCGGGCGTTGCGCCGATGTCACCCCTGCCGACTGGCCGGAGTCTTACGGGGTGGGATGGCCCAGGAGCGGGCACTCCGGAAGCCCCGAAGTGGTGAGGGCCAGGGCTGTCTCCGGAGATTGGAACACCCCGGTCTTCGACGTGCTGCGGCAATGAGCGTCCTTGCAGGGACCCAGGCAAGCTTCTGGAAAGCGTTCATGGACGCCATCCGGGAGGCGGGAGAAGTCCCCCGGGAGATCATCGAGCGCGCGGAGGCCATGTCCTCCGGCGGGGCGGAGCGCCCCGACAGAGCCCTCCTCCTGAACGGCGCGGACGAGTGGGCGGTCTGCAGAGCCCTGGCAGCGGCGTCCGGGTGCCAGACCGCGGACCCGGTCTCCGACCCCCCGTCCCAGGACGCGCTGGCAGCCGTCCCCAGGCAGATCGCCACCAGGCTGCGCGCCATCCCCCTCAGGATCGAGGACGGGGCCCTGGTCGTCGCCATCTCCGACCCTCTGGACATCCCGAGGTTGTCCGAGGTCTCCCTGGCTTCCGGAAGGAGCGTAAGACCGGTCCTGACCACCAGGAGCCTTCTGGAGCATGCCATCAGGCTCGCCTACCCCTCCGAGGAACTCCAGTCGGTGCTGGACGAGCTCGGAGCTCCTCCGGGCCAGCGCCAGGAAGAACCCCAGGACACCCAGGACGACCGCACCCCTGTCGCGAGGCTGTTCTCGTCGCTCATCGACCGGGCGATCAGGGAGGAGGCATCCGACATCCACATCCAGCCCAGGCAGGGCGCATCCCGCGTGAGGTTCAGGATCGACGGGATCCTGCACGACGTGGCGGTCATCAGCCCGTCCGCCCACGACTCCGTGGTCGCGAGGATCAAGGCGCTGAGCGGGATGGACGTGGCCGACAAGATGCGCCCCCAGGACGGGCGGATGCTCGTCTCCTCCAGGGGCATCCACGCGGACGCGCGCGTGGCCACCCTCCCCACACCGTTCGGGGAGCAGGTCGTGCTCCGGATCCTGAGGACTCCCGGCCACCAGATCAGCCTGAAGAAGCTCGGGATGTCCGACGAGCAGGCGGCAGTGCTCCACTCAGCCATCGAGAGGACCGCCGGCGGGCTCGTCCTGGTCTGCGGGCCCACGGGGGCCGGCAAGACCACCACCCTGTACTCCCTGCTCCAGAGGTGCAACACCCCCGACAGGGCCGTGGCCACGGTGGAAGACCCGGTGGAGTACGAGATCCCCGGGGTCACCCAGATCTCGGTCAACCATAAAGCGGGCATGACCTACGCCGCGGCCCTGCGCGGGATCCTCCGGTCGGACCCGGACGTCATCATGGTGGGAGAGATCAGGGACCTGGAAACCGCGAGGCTGTGCATCGAGGCGTCCCTCACAGGGCACACGGTCCTGACCACGCTGCACACCAGGACCGCCCCGGGAGCCATCGACCGGCTGCTCCAGATGGGCCTGGAGCACTACATGCTGGCGTCCTCCATCGCCGTCGTCGTGGCTCAGAGGCTGGTCAGGACGGTGTGCAGGAAGTGCGCTGCCCCGGAGCCCCTCCCGGCATGGGCGGTGCAGCTGTTTCCGAAGGCCGCGAAGGCGGGCGAGGTCATGCGTGGCCGCGGATGCCCCGAGTGCAGGTGGACGGGGTACCGCGGCAGAACCGGGGTGTTCGAGGTCCTGAGCGTCACCGACACCGTGAGGGAGGCCATCACCACCCGCCAGCCCGAGCCGGCCCTGGCTGCCGTGGCGGCCCTCGCCGGCTACTCGCCCATGCTGGACGACGCCGACTCCAAGGTCGCGATGGGAGTCACCACCCCGGAGGAAGTGCTGAGAGCCGGGATCACCGACCGCGAGCCTGAGGGCTACCGCCGGCAGCAGCCTTCACCTGAACACGCTGCCACCCAGGAGGCTGCGCCGTGAGCGTGCCTGTCGGACGCGCCCCGAAAACCGCGGTGATCTGCGACACCTCCGCGGCCGGCCGCGCCATCCTGACCATCGCCGCGGCCAGGAAAGGATACAGGGTGGTGGGGGTCTGCTGGGACTACAGGCACGCGTCTGTCAGGGCCGCCATGACCAGCCCGACGATCGTCGTCCTCCCGCTGGACCAGACGGACCTGCACCGGTGTCTGGAAGCCATCGCGAGGATCAAGAGTGCCAGCCCTGCCACCGCCGTCATCTGCGTGGTGGACAGGTGGGACAACTCCCTCGTGGCAGAGGCCTACCTGGCGGGAGCGGACGCCACAGTGCTCAGGACGGCCCTCTCCTCGGTCATCGAGCACCTTCTTTAGTCTCCTCCGCCGGGCCGGCCCGGCCCCTCTCGCCCTGCCTGCTCTCCGGCGCTGCGGATGCCTCTGCCCGCACCGTGACCCGTTTCCCGGTCTTCACCTCCTCCAGGACCAGCTCGTCCCGGGACACACGGCTGACCACCCAGCCGCCGATCAGGTCGCCCTCCGACACCCACGACACAGCTCCTCCGTGCGACACCAGGGCGACGTACTGCCACGGCCCCCCCACCACGGCGTTCAGCGAGACCTGCGGATTCTCAGGCGCCGGGGATGGAGATGGAGACGGGGAGGCCGGACTGCGTGCATCGTCCCTGCCTTCCTGCCGGTTCCCGCCGGCTCCCTGCGGCGGCGTCTGAACACCGCCCTGTGGATCCCCTCCTGCTTGCCTGCCGTCCGGGCGCTCCACCGCCGGGACCTGCCCGGAGACTCCCTGCAGCGGGGGAGGTGGGGGCAGCTGTGTTCCCGGCGACGATGGGACTGCTCCGGTGGCAGCGCCCCGCCTGTCGGTGGCAACGCCCGGTGTGCCGGCCTGCCCGGGAATCGGCGCAAACGGATCGTTCCGGAACTCGCCCGAGACCACGACTCCTCCTGCAGAGGCTTCCTCTTCCGCCTCCCGGGCGACCGGGCCCTGCCCGCCGTTCCCGGGCACCACGGGGCCGGTCACGACCTCGGTCCTGGAGATGCCCGGGGCCTCCGGGACCACAGCCCGCAGCAGCGACCCGGCAGCACCGCGCAGGAGGAGGAATCCACCGGCCGCCAGCACCGCGATCCCCAGGACAACCCTCCACCGCTCCGTGGAGCCTGCGTTCACCGGTTCCTCCCCTCCGTTCCGGCAGGGGCAGGGCTCGGCGGCCGCGCACCGGGCCCGGTGCTCCCCTGCCTTGCCGCCGTGTCCCTCACCAGCCTCACAAGGAGCCTTATCCCTCCTGTCTCGCCCGCAACCGGTCTTCCACGGGCGCCCTGCGCCGCCGGCGTCGCCGAGACCGACTCCACCGCAACTCCCTCTATGGACGACACCGCGCCGATCGCGGAGATCGCCGAGTCGTAGTCCCTGCAGATCAGGGTCAGGGACGCCCGGTCCTGCCTGCCGGGAGACGGGCTGTAGGACCACTCCGCCACGGTCACGCCCTCCGGCAGAACCCCGTGCAGGACCAGGGGCACTCTGGAAAGGTCTGCCACAGACGCGGTCCTCGGCCGCGGCGTCTGCATAGCCTTCATGGTCTCCAGCCTTGCTCTGAGCGATCTTGCCTGTGCCAGGGCGGACCGGTCAGCGGCCAGAGCAGCGGACTCGGCCGAAAGCTGCCACCCAAGGCTCCTGGCCGCGGACATCGGGGACAGCACGGACCACAGCACCACGCCCGCGGACACTGCCCAGAGCACGGACGCCAGCTGAAGCCGCAGGCCCCCGCTGCCCGGCCCGGGCCGCGGTGCCAGCCTGCCGCCAAGCGCGATGACCCCTTGCAGCCAGCTGCGGACCAGCTCCAGGACCCTCACCTGGCCAGCTCCCACCCGGAGAACTCGGAAACGACCCTGCCGAACCGGTCCACCGCCCTCACCTCGACCAGCCACACTCCCGGATCGTACAGGGTCCTACGCACCTGCAGCCCGCCCGAGAGGCCCACCCACCCATTGGTCTGCCCGAGCCTCCCCGAGCGCAGCCCACCGAGCTGGGCAGAGAGCTCGGCGGAGGCCATCTGAACGGAGTCCGCTGACGCCACCGCCTCCGTGGCCAGGTTGACTGACCACGCGACCACCCCAAGGCAGACCGCGACAACCAGCAAGGAGACCATGGCGTCGATCCCTGCCACGCCACGGCTGCACAGCCAGCGGGACCGGCTCACGGCGACAAGCTCCTCCGGGCCCCCTCCCGGCGCGCTCGCTCTCCGGGCCTCCGCGAACTCGTCTTCAGCCCGGGGATCGAAATGTCCGCGGCCAGGGCGAACTCCACGGTGCCGGCCGGGCTGCCTTTGACCGAGACCACACGCACGTTCCTGGTCCTGCGCTGCATCTCGAGCCGCCTGGCCATCTCGAACACGTCCTCGAAGCCCCGCGCGGTGCCGGTGATCCTGCCCCCGGACGGCCCTCCCTCCACGGACTTCAGCTGGACCCCGGGGGGAGTGGACACCCTGACCGACTGCATCAGCTCCCCCCACGCGGCGTTCCTCGAGGCCTGCTGCATTTCGGCAACCATCCTCGACAGCCTCTGCGATTCCAGCCTCGCCTGAGCCGCCGCCACCGCCAGCTCGGCCCTCCTTCTCCTGAGCTCCGCGAGCTCGGCCGACATCCGGCGCTCCTCCACCGACCAGAACCCTCCGAAGGCCAGCGAGGCGGCCAGGGCGGCAGCGGGAACCGCCGCACTTCCTCTCCCCGCAGGGCGCGCGCTGCGCGCAAGCCAGCAGGCCTCTGAGGTGCGCCGCACCAGCCCCCGCTCCCTCCACGCCCCGGCGGAGGCCACGATGAGCGCGGAGTCGTGCGGACCCCCGGGAAAGGACACCAGCTCGACGTCCAGCCCCAGGGTCCCCCTGAGAAGCACCGCCATCCCCCCGTCCGCCGCATGCCCGGCCAGCCCGATGGCGGACGCCCCCCCATGGACCATGCTCACGCGCCTGATCACCACCGGCAGGGCCTCATGCTCCCTCCGGGGAACTCTCTCCCATCCGGCGACCACCCCTCCGGAAACGAAGTAGGTGCACCATGAGTCGTCCAGGCAGTCCACGATCACCCTGCCATCCGCTCCCCCGGACCAGAGCGCGTTGCACACCACCACCGCCTCCTGCGCGGGCACCACCCTCAGCTTCCTCAGGCCGCAGGCCGCGGCGGCGAGGTGCACGGTTTCCACCGCCTGCGAGGAGGCAAAGTACGCCACCACCCTTCCGTCCGCCATCCTCCTCCACCCGCCGGTCACCTCGCCTCCCATGACCGCGCGCATCCTCGAGGCCTCGTTGCGCACAGCTTCCTCCACCTGGCGGGCGCCGCGAAGGCCGGGTGGAAGCACGGACACCGCGCAGGACTCCGGGGGCAGCACCACCACCGCGGGCGTCCTCGGGTGTACCCGGGTCTCGCGCACGGCTTCCTTGAAGAGCGACGAGAGCTCTTCCCTGGCCTCCCAGAGGCGCCCCAGCTGCGACGTCCGGAAGAGCCCCCTCCATGCCGCCCCGGACCTGAATGCCCTCTGGGTGACCTCCACCACGCAGGCCCTCACAGAGGAGTCGACCTGGAAAGCCAGTACCTTCAAGTCTCCGACCTCCCGACCACCCTCGGCCGGATCAGGAAGATGACCTCCGACTCGCTCTCGCTCCTCGTGGTCAGCCTGAACAGGCTCCCGATCACCGGGATGTCTCCCAGCAACGGGACCTTCACCGTGGACTCGCGCTCCTGCCTGGTGATCAGCCCCCCGACCACGAGGACATCGCCGTCCCTGACCCTGACCGACGACCTGACCTCTCTTGCACCGATCCTCGGCACGGGCCCGGTCGGAGTCGACAGGAACTCCAGGACCTGCTCCACCCTCAGCCCGAGGTCAACGGTGACCATCCCGTCCCCGGCCACCCTCGGGGTGATGTCCAGCCCGACCCCCACCCGCCTGAAGGAATAGGTGATGTTCCCGTTCGAGTCCCGCTGCGGGATCGGAACGTCCTCTCCCAGCGACACCGACGCCTTCTCGCCGGACCTCGTGGTCACCCTGGGGCTGGCGATCACCCTCGCCTGCCCCTGGGAGACGAGGGCGCTGAGCCTCGCCACGATCACCGCCTCTCCCACGGTGATCCGGACCCCGGCCTGGCTGTCGCCCTGGGACGGGCCTCCCACACCCCAGGAGAGGCCGAGCTCGCGGAGCCTGGTCATGGAGATGTCCACCACCGCCGTCTCTATGGACACCTGCACGCCCGCCACGTCCAGGATCGAAAGCGCCCTGCGCACCTCCTCGTGCTTGTCCGCGGTGGCCACCACCACGACGGCGCTGTCGCGTTCCAGCGCGGAGACCGCCACGTCCCTGACCACCCCCGACAGCTCCTTTGCCACCTCGTCCGGCCGCGCGTGCCGGAGCCTGTATGCCTCCGGGTAGGAGTCCTCTTTGACCTTGCCCTGCTGGCCCACGACCAGGACGTCCCCCACCCGCCTCCAGGAAATCCCGGCGGCCAGCTTCAATACCTCCAGGGCTCCCTCGCAGGAGAGGCCGGTGACCGAGACGCTGAGCTTGCCTGTGAGGTCTCCCGCCACCACCACCTGGAGCCCGCAGGCCTTCGCAACCATGGCCACCAGGTCGGAGACAGGCGTGTCCCTGGCCGAGATGGTCACCGGGCCCTGGGGAGGCCCTCTGCTCTCGGGCGGCAAAACCGCCCCCACGGACACCACGAGGACGTTCGGCAAATCGGGCCTGGACACCGAGATCTCCGCCGGGGAGGACAGCCGCAGGCTCACCACCGCCACCGGCCTGTCCTGCCCCTCCTCCCACACCAGCACACCGGCCAGGTCTCCCCGGTTCACGGAGATCTCCCTCCGTGCCCCCTCGGCAACGGCCACTCCCTCGAACCGGAGCTCCGCGCGCAGCCCGTCGTCCGTCCTGACCAGCGTGTACCTCGGGAAGTACCACCTGGGGAACCCCAGCTCGACCCTGACCACACTCCCGGAGTCCCGGACGGACACCCACTCGAGCGTGGGCACCGTGGCGCGGCCGGCTCCGTCCTGTGCCAGCGCAACGTGCGTCCACTGTGCCGCCAGGACCGCGGCGAGCACGGCCGCCCGGATCCCTCTTCCGGTCACAGCCCTGCCCCTCCCTCCAGCCTTGTCCCGAGCAGCCTCGCAAGCTCGTCCGGAAACCTGCACCTGCGGAACGCCTCCTCCCTGGTGATCTGCCCGGTCATCACCAGCGACGCCAGGGACCTCTCCATGGTCTGCATGCCCAGCGCAATGCCGGTCTCCATCACATGGCGCAGCTGGTGGGTCTTGCCGTCGCGGATCAGGCTGCGCACCGCGTGGGTGCCCAGCATCACCTCCGCTGCCAGCACCCGCCCGGCCAGAGCACCCCCCTCACCCTCCACCCTCGCTCTGGGGACCAGCTGCTGCCACACCACGCACTCGATCACCGAGGCCAGCTGCACCCTCACCTGCTGCTGCTGCTCCGGAGGGAACACGTCCACAACCCTGTCCACGGTCTCCGCCGCTCCGGCGGTGTGCAGGGTGGCCAGCACCAGGTGCCCGGTCTCCGCCGCGGTCAGGGCGATGGAGATGGTCTCCAGGTCCCGCATCTCCCCCACCATGATCACGTCCGGGTCCTCGCGGAGGGCCGCCCTGAGGGCCTCCGGGAAGCTCCTCGCGTCCTGGCCGATCTCCCTCTGGTGAACAAGCCCCCCCACGTGCTCGTGGGCATACTCGATCGGGTCCTCCACAGTCACGATGTGAAGCCTCCGCTCGCGGTTCAGCCTGTCCACGATGGACGCCAGGGTCGTGCTCTTGCCCTGCCCGGCGGTGCCGGTCACCAGCACAAGCCCCCTCTGGAGCTCGCACACGCTGTGGATGACCGGTGGCAGCCCGAGCTCGGAGAAGCCGGGCACCCTGCTGGGGATGAACCGGAAGGCCGCCGCCAGGACCCCCCTCTGGCGGAAGACGTTGACCCGGAACCTCCCCGCAGCGCACACGTAGCTGGTGTCCAGCTGGAGGTTCCTCTCCAGGACCTCCCTCCCCTTGCCGTCCACGACCTGGCCCACCAGGATCTCCACGTCCTCCGGGGAAAGAGGGGGCAGATCCATGCGCCTCAGCGACCCCCAAACCCTGACCGTGGGAGGGACCCCCACGCTCAGGTGGAGGTCGCTCGCGTGCATGGAGACCGCAGCCTCCAACAGGCTGTCCACCGACCGCACGGAGGGTACGACCGCGCTCATCGGCCAAAGACGAGGGAGGGGATCTCAAAGACCGGGAGGTACAGGGCGAACGCAACGCCCGCCGCGAGCCCCCCGACCAGGAGCGCCGCGGCGGGCTCCGCCACAGCGCTCAGGACCCTGATGCCGTGATCAGCCCTCGCCTGCAGGTGCCTCGACGCGTCGGCCATGCACGCTCCCAGCCTGCCGGACTCCTCCCCGGCCCTGACCATCTCCAGAGCGTCTTCCGGGAACAGCCTGCTTGCCCGCAACGCCTCGGTCACGCTCCTGCCAGACTCCACGATGGACCTGGCCAGCGACAGGCCGGACTGCACCGCAGGGTCCTGCGGCATGGACATCGCGGCAACCTCGATGCACCTGGTCATCACAAGCCCTGCCCCGTGCAGCGACTCCAGGAGCGCCAGGATCCTGGCCGCCCTGATGTCCCTCAGAATCGGCCCCAGCACAGGGACCTTCCCGGCGGCAGCCGCCAGCCTCGCGGCCTCCCCCGTGTGCCGGGCGGCCTTCCACCAGACAGCGCAGGCCACGGCACCCACCGCGAGGAACGGCCAGTACGTTCTCAGGAACCGGGCCATCCCCACCACCGCCCTGGTGGGCCACGGCAGGTCCTTCCCCGCCGCCACGTACATCCCCTCGAACGCGGGGACGGCGACGAAGGACACGATCATGGCCACCGCCAGCACCACCGCCAGCACCAGGGCAGGGTACGCCAGGGCCTGGACCGCCCTCCTTGCCAGCGCCACGTCCGCCGCGACGCGGTCCGCGGCGGACCGCAGAGCCAGGTCGAGCCTGCCGTGCGCGTACCCCGCCTCAGCGAGCCCGCACACGTACGGGGGGAAGACCTCTTCCCGGCGCATCAGCCCGGGAAGCGCTGCGCCCCTCTCGACCTCCGCGGCCATCCGCTCGGACGCGTGCCTGAGCGGTGCCGGGGCCGCGGTCCCGGCCACCCGGAGAGCCTTCGGCAGGGGCACCCCAGAGCCCAGCATCGCGGAGACCCCCCGAAGCCAGAGCTCCACGCGGTCCGCAGAGCACCTCCGGCGGAGCCGCAGCGGGCCCCGGCCGACTTCCTCCGCACGCTGTTCCCGGAGTGCCCCTGCGCGAACCATGGCTCAGTTGACCGGCAGCGACAGGGTCAGCGCTCCCGCGGCGTCCGGGTGCGTCTGTGACTTGTTGTTCCAGATCTTCACCTGGTCATTGGCCGCGTCGCACTGGATGCTGGTGGTCGACCCGCCCACGGTCACCGTCGCCGTCGGGGGAGTGCCGCTGCCGGTCAGCCCGAGCGCATCGAACAGCTGCGTGCAGTTCGGTGTTCCGGTGTTCTGCACGGTCGCCACGGAGTAGGCCGACAGCACCGAGCTCGCGGTCGAGAACACCGCGGCGTCTCCCGCCTTCCCCGTGAGGTCTGCGTACCTCGGAATCGCCACCGCCGCCAGGATCGCAACGACCGCCAGCACGATGGCAAGCTCGATCAGGGTCAGGCCTCTGGTGTCCTTCACCTGCTGTTCCTCCTTTCCTCTCCGGCTTCCGGTCTCCGAGAACCACGAAGGCGTCAGCTGTCCCCGTCTCTCACCTCCTTACTCTTTCAGCTCGGTCAGCGGCCCGCGCACGCCGAGGGCCCTGGCGAGCTCGGAGTCCGTGGTCATGCCGGACGTGACCTTTTCGACCCCTGCCGCCCACGCGCCCCCTTCCGGGATCCACGCGCAGGCCCTGGCCACGGACTCCGCGTCCTCCCTGCGCAGCACGGCCTCGCGGGCAGCCCTGGTCATCACCATCAGCTCGAACACCCCTGTCCTCCCGGAGTACCCGGTCCCTCCGCACAGCAGGCACGAGGCCACGCCGGTGCCCGCGCGGCACGACGGGCACACGGTCCGGACCAGGCAGCAGCCGACCACCGCGTCCAGAGCGCTTGCGAGAACATGCGGCTCCACCCCGAGGTCCAGCATGCGGACCACCGCGGCCTGGGGACTCCGCGCGTGGACGGTGGCCAGCACCAGGCGTCCGGCCAGGGCCGCGTTGGAAGCCAGCCTCGCGGTCTCGCCGTCGCGTATCTCGCCCACCACCAGGACGTCCGGGTCGTGCCGGAGCACGGCCCTCAGAACGTCCCCGAACCCCAGCCCCGCCTTCTCGTTCACCCCGATCTGGACCACCCGCTCCATGGAGTACTCGACCGGGTCCTCCACACTCACGATCAGCACCGGCTCCGGCTCGAGCTCCGCCACGCACCCGAACATCGCGGTGGTCTTGCCGCTGCCCACAGGACCGCAGAAGAGCAGCATCCCGCGGCTCCCCCTGAGCACGGACCTCACCGCCTCCGACTGCTCCGAGGTCATCCCAAGCCGCTCCAGCCCGATGAGGGCCGACCTCCGGGGCAGGATCCTGGCCGACAGCTTCTCTCCAAGCGGGGTGCCCAGCACCGCGACCCTGACGTCCACGTCCCTGCCCACCACCCTGGCGTCGAAGTGCCCGTCCTGCGGCTTCACCCGCTCCGCCACGTCCAGGCCTGCCAGGACCTTCAGCCGCGACACCGCCACCTGCCCGTCCTCCGGGCTCAGGTGGCCGATGTTCCGGAGGTACCCGTCCACCCGCACGTCCACGCTGTACCCGGTCCTGGTCGGGCTGAGGTGCAGGTCCGTGGCACCGAGCCGCACCGCCACCTCCAGGACCCTGTCCACCGACGAGCCGGCGAGCCCGTCCCGCGAGGTCTCCACGTCCACGACGAGGGACGCCGCGGCCCTGGGCAGGGCCTCCGGCCTCGCCGAGGGCAGCTCCACCAGCGAAGCGGCGATCCTGTCGAACTCCCGGTCGTCCACCAGGCACGGGCGCACCGGGAGCCTGCAGATGGCCTCCACGTCGGCCACCGCGTCCTGGTCCTGGGGGTTGCACATTCCCAGCAGCAGCACCCCGGCCCTGATGCGGACCGGGATCACCCTCCTTGCCCGCACCACCCAGCCGGGGAGCAGGCCGAGCGCGTCGCGCTCCGGAGGGCTCGCGGCCAGGTCCACAAACGGAACCCCCATGGCGTACGCCAGGGCCTCGTACAGCTGCGACCGCGTGACGACCCCGCGCGCGGTCAGGATCTCCCCTATCCTCTCTCCGGTCCGGCGCTGCTCCTGGAGCGCGTCGAGGACCTGCTCCTCCGTGGCGTACCCCAGCTTCACGAGAGCCTCGCCGACCCTCAACCCGCCCACCACCTTCGAGGCGGGCACAGGACCGGTGCCCCGTTCCGGCCGGACCTCAACGACGGCCACCCGGTCACCTCCTTTCGCCCACGATCACCAGCCTGTCCAGGGCCAGGAACGTGACGTCGAACCAGAGGGGAGAGGCCGGTGTCCTGCCGTCCTCCCGGTACAGGGCGAGCAGCAGCCTGAGCCACTTCCCGGAGGACGGTACCATCACCACTCCGCTCTCCCCGGCTCCCGGGAGAAGCAGCATCGGATCCGCGGACTCGCTGGACCGCACGATCCCGAACTCCACCGTCTTGCCGTCCAGCCACACCACGGACCGGACGGGATCCAGCCTGTAAGCCGCCGCGGAGCCGTTCCGGAGCCGGTACGCGACCTCCAGCCCGGACCTGCGTTTTGTGACCTCCGCGTCCAGCGACACCCCCTCGCGCTCCACCCTCGCACGCACGCTCGCAGCCCCCTGCCTGTCCGGAAACGCCTGGACCCCGCGCTGGGCCGGACCGGGAAGGACAGACCTCCCCCGGACCAGGACGAAGTCCGCGGTCTGCGGCAGCGCACGGGTCACAAGAACGCTGAACGCCACCAGCATGTCCTGGGCCCACACGTGCACCTGGGTCTCCCCGACCCTCTGCTGGGCCCGCAGGACCACGTCGCGGAACCCGGGACCGCCGATGGAAACCCTCACCAGCTCCGTGTCCCCGGCTTCCACCCTGGACACACCCCGGTCGAACCGGATGGTCAGGATCCCCCCGGGCGAGATGACCAGGCGCCTGGATTCCGGGCTGTTCCCAATGACCATGGTGACCGCCGTGGCCGCGGGGGCAGACACCGCGGCCCGGGGAACCACAGCGTGCTGCGCTAGCAAAGCCCACAGCAGCACCGGCACGAGCAGGGCGCCTTTCGGACCGACCACCCCTGCCTCACACCGTCCAGGGCCCCGGCCACCGCCTCCAGGACGGCTTCCGCCTCTCTGCACGAGACCACTCTCCACGGAGCAACCCTCCTTTCCACGTGAAGGACGGTTGCTACCCCGTCCCGCCAGGCCAGAAATGCCAGGTCCACCTCGAACCGCATCCACCACGTGTGCACGGAGGCGCAGGGCTCCAGCCAGAGCCCGGCTGTCCCGGGAACCCGCCTGAACATCCACCCAGCCAGCCTCTCCGGAGCACTGCCCGCCAGGCGCACCCCCTTCAGAGTCACACCGGGGACCGTCCCGCCTGGACCGGTGAATTCCAGGCACGCGCACCTGCGAGCCCCGAAGACCGTCGCCCACAGGCACGATGTTAGCATACTCCTCCGAGGCAGTCACGCACCGGGCACAAAAGCCCCCAGGACCTACTACACCATGCTACCATCAAGGCGCAGGCTGCAGGGCAGGAGGGGCAAGAATGAATCGTCACGAGCGTGGCTTCACACTGGTCCAGCTGGTGGCCACCCTGGCCATCGTGGCAGTCCTGGTCCTGGCTGCTGTCCCGGCCTACAGGGGCAGCAGGATCAAGGCTTACCTGGCCGAGGCGAGGCAGCTGGCCAGAGCCTGGGCCGTCCAGGCGGCTTCCTACTACGCTCGCACGGGAAGCTGGCAGGGAGCCTCGGACGCCGCGGTGGGCTGGACACAGCCGCCGGCCAGGTACTGGAACCTGGGCCCCCACGTCTACGGCCCGGACGGCTGGCCCAGAGAGGCCTGGTTCGTGGCAAACCTCAAACCCGGGCTTGCCCTCTCAGAGGGAGTCGCCTGGGCACAGGAAGCCCAGCAGCCCGACTACGCCCTGGTGGTCGAGCCGGGAGTCCGGACATGGGAGTGCGGCAGGCTCGTCAACAGGTCCTGCAATGGCAGGGAGGCAGCCATGCGGCCTCCTGAGGATGGCGGCGGAAATAACGGCCCTGCCTACGTCTCACGCCTGTGGGTCGAGCTGTCTTGCCCGAACTTCTATGGCGACTGCTACCTGATAGCGAGGTGGTCCCCGGTCAGCGGGGCCTCCTCGTACTCGGTCCGCTACGCCGTGGACTACGGCCAGTTCGAGGACGCGTGCACCGGAGTGACCGGGACGAGTTGCAACGTACCTGTGGATCCGGAAAGACTCCAGTCGGACGGTGAGTGCAGCTGGGGTGTCTACCGGATCGTGGTCGTCCCAGTAACCCAGGGCACCAACCTGCCCGCGGAAATCGATACGAGCGTGAACAGCTGCACCCTCGGGATGTACTTCAGCTCCTGGGGCACGTATGCGAGAGGCGCCCAGTCGTTCGACATTCTCGAAACTGGCTGGCGTATGGGCTTCAACCTGGACATGGTACCCGGACAGGCCAGCAACCGGGCCCACCTCAGGTACCGTGAGAGGGGGTCGAACGCGGCCTTCACAACCCTGTACGATGTGAACGTCCATGGATCTACGAACATCTGGCAGTTCATACCGCTCACGGACGTCGTGCTAGGGCCACCGGGCTCCACTCCGCCGGAGAGATGTTTCGAGGTCCAGGTGTTCCTGGAGGCGACTGCATCCGACGGCAGGGAAGTTACAACCGGGTGGCAGCCGGAACCGCCCGAAATCGCATGCCACTGGTCAGTGGACGATTAGACGCCACTGGGTCTCCCCATGGCTAAAGCCAGGTGGTTTCCGGCGCCGACTTTTTCTTATGGACGATAATCCCCAACCTGCCGGTCAGCGGCACAAGCGGCGGCGTACGGGGGATCAGGGGAGAAGCAGGACGCCCCACCCGGGCCACGTCCGGTCCGGCGACAGAACCGCCCCGAACGCGGCCATCGCGGCCAGGAACGCCCCGGCTGCCACCGGCCTGGCTCCTGACGTAACCAGGCCCGCCGCGCACGGCCAGGTCAGCAGAATCCACCCGGACTGCTCCGGAGGCAGGACTGCCACCGCGCAGGCCGGGACCACCAGGCCTGAGGATGCCCACCCCCACCTGCCCAGGTGCCTCTCCAGCGGCTCCCTGAGAACCCCTGTCCAGAGCCATGCCAGCGCACCTGCCAGCGCGGAGCTTCCGGCTGCCCATCCCGCCGGAGGGTTCCAGGCCCTGGCACCCAGCACCAGCTCCACCGCCACCGCCACCGCTCCCAGGACCGCAGGCGGCACGAGCCACACCCACCGCTTCGGCCGCCACAGCGGCCCCTGCACAGCCATCCTGCCCCCACGGTGCCACGACGCCACGGCAAGGGCAGCAAGCGCGGCAAGGCCGCTCAGCCTCAGCCACAGCCTGCGGAACGGAGCACCCGTCGGTGAGCCCGGAACGTCCACCGTACCCACGCTCAGCCACGGCCCCTCCGAATCCCCGGATCCCGTGACCACCTTCCCTGTCCCGGACACCACCGCCGACGCGCCGAACAGCCCGGAGACCGCGGCCGGCACGCCCAGCTCCGCGGCCAGCATCCGCGTGTGGTCCAGGTAGGGCCCGCCCAGACCCCGGCCGATCACGGTGAACGACGCCGCCACCGCGAGCACCTGGACCCCCTCCCTGGCAAGCTCCAGGGCAACGAGCTCCGAGAGCGCATCCAGGCACAGTGCCACCCCGACCCTGCCCACACCTGAGGTCTCGAACACCCTCGGGCCGCTCCCGGGAACGGCACCGAACTCTCCGAACGCGAACCGACGGGACTTCCACCTGCCCCCCGCCACCCTCCCGCCTCTGTCCACCACCACGGACGACACGGCGGGCCACACGGACAGCTCCACGCCCCGGGGCACAGCGGTCCTGAAGGCCGGCTGTCCGGCAAGCCCGCTCGCCACAACCGCGACCATGTCAGAGGCGTCCGCCAGGGCCCTGGCGAACAGGGGGTCCGCCGCCGGGTCGCTCAGCACCGCGTTCTCCGGCCACACCACGAGGGAGGCGCCGGACTCCGCAGCGGCCCGGCTCATCCGCACCAGCAGGGCCAGCTGCCTCGCCCTCGCATGAGGGAAGATCCGCTCTTCGGGCCGCAGGTCGACTCGAACAGCCGCCAGCCCCACCTGCCGCGCGGGAACCTGGGGCCTGGCAAGCCCGGGCATTGCCGCCACAGCCAGCGCAATTCCGGCGCACGTGCCCGCACGCCACCAGTCTTCCCTCAGGGCACGCGCCAGGCTGACCCCTGACAGCGCCACGACGAGGGTGACCCCTTCCCTGGACAGAGCGGACGCCATCCGGTGCGCCCACGGGTCCGCCGCGAACGGCGCCCACAGCTCCATCCAGGAAGCCCCGTACAGCAGCCTCGCACGCAGGAACTCCGCTCCACAGACTGACAGGGCCAGCAGCACCGCCCCCACGGTCCCACGCGCCCCGCGCCCGCAGGCCGCCCACAGACCCCAGGAGGCCGAAGACGCGACCAGGCCCGCCAGCCAGACAGGGGCGCCCTGGTAAAGCAGGCCCCTGGACGCCACCCCCCACAGGCACGCCCCAAACAGGGCGCCCGCAGCCCCCGGCTCTTCGCTCTCCTCACATTCCCGGACCGCCACGGCCAGGCACGCGGCGAGCACGGCCAGCACGGCAGGACCCGGAAGAGACACGACGGCGGGGGGAAACAGAAAACCGGCGACCACCCCGGTGGCTCCGGCCCGCCAGGCAGGACCCACCCGCTCCCACATCAGATCCCGGAGAACGCTCTGGCCTGCCTGCCGGCCATGCGCTCGAACACCGGAGGCAAACTGTGTTCCTCCCTGAGCTTCTGCCAGATGGTGGGCACGATCCCGGACCACTCGTGGCGCCGCCTCGCCACGCTGTACCGCCACAGGGGCTGCAGCTGGATCACGTCCCCCTCCATGCCGGTCACCTCGTCCACCTGCCCCACCACCCTGCGGCCGTCCGGCAGAAGCTGCATCCACACCACGACGTCCACGCTCTGGCTGATCATCTCCCGGATGGCCCGGACGGTGTAGTCCGCCCCGCCCTGCATGACCAGGACCTCCAGCCTGCTGAGGGCGTTCCGGCACCCGCTCGCGTGCAGGGTCGAGTAGCTCCCGCGGTGGCCCGCGTGCATGGCCTGCAGCATGTCCGCGGCCTCCGGCCCCCGCACCTCCCCCACAATCACCCGGTCCGGACGCATCCGCAAAGCCGCGCGCAGCAGATCCCGCATGGTCACCTCCCGGCCACTCCCCATGCTCTGGGACTCCAGCCGCACCCAGTTCGGCAGGCTCAGGTCCAGCTCCGCGGTGTCCTCGATGGTCACCACCCGCTCGTGCGGGGGAATCAGGCTGCAGATCGCGTTCAGCAGGGTGGTCTTGCCCGACCCGGGTGCCCCGCAGATGACGATGTTCGCGTGGTCCTCCACCAGCACCCGGAAGACCTCGGCCATGTCCTCCGACAGGGTCCCCCGGGCCACCAGGTCCCCGAACGGCATCCTCCTGCGCGGAAACCTCCGGATCGTGAGAGCGGTCCCGTGCACCGCCACGGGGTGGAGGACCGCGTGCGCCCTGCTGCCGTCCGGGAGGCGCGCGTCCAGGATCGGGGTGGCGTCGTCGATCCTCCTCCGCGCCCACGCGGCAACCCTCTCCACCACCCTCCGGACATGCCCGTCGTCCCAGAAGCGCACCGGTGTCCGCTCGGTCATGCCGCCGCGGGACACCCACACCTCGTCGTGGCGGTTCACCATGATGTCGGTCACCTCGTCGTCCGACATCAGGTGATCCAGGGGGCCCAGGCCGCAGATCTCGGAGACCAGCCGCCTGCGGACCCACTCCATCTCCTCCTCCGACAGGCTCTCCGCCCAGGACGGGTTCTCCCGGAGGTAGGAAGCCACCTCGTGCTCCGCGTACGAGGCGTCCCAGGGGGTCAGGGACTGTAAGCCGGCCACCCTGGACTGGAGCTCACTGTACAGAGCCCTCACCACGGTCTCCGCGCGGCCATCCCACATCACTGGCTGAACACCCCCGAGCGCAGGACGCGGATGATCACCGGAGAAACGGTCAGCAGGAAGGTCACCGGGAAGATGCACAGGATCAGCGGGATCAGCATCTGCACCGACGCCCTGCCCACCTGCTCCCGCTGCCGGCTGCGCAGCAGCCTGCGCATGTGGTCCGACTGAGTCCGGAGGATCTCCCCGAGGCTCATCCCGTACCTCCGGGACTGCACCGCGTGCGTGGCGAACTCCCTGACCTCCTGGACCCCGCTGCGGTCTGCCAGGTCCAGGAGAGCCTGGGAGGGGGGTTTCCCCACCGCCACGTCGTCCAGGTAGGCCCGGAACAGCTGCACCGTGGGGCCGCTGCCTCCAGTCACCATGGTCTGAATCGCCCGGTCGAAGCTCAGACCGGCGCTCATGGCCACCGCGAGGAGCTCCAGGATGTCCGGGAACTCCCTCAGAATCCTCCGCCTCCTGGCCTCCAGCAGCCCCCTCACCCGGATCCTCACCAGCATCATCCCGGCTACCCCGAACATCCCGCCCAGCAGAAGCCCCACCGCGGGGTCACCGGCCACCACCCCGAGAAGGACCCCGCCCAAAAGACCGAGGACGGCGGCCCCGTACCTGCTGGCGTCCACACGCGCGGGGTCCACCCCCGCGGCAGCCATCTCCGCCGGAGAGTACTGCCAGCCTTGCCCGGACCTTGCCCGGGCTCGCCGGCCCTTCCCGCGCAGGCTCGCAAGCGCCCGGAAGATCGCCGACCCCCCACCCCGAGGCATGGCCACCGCCCCGGGGTGTCCGGCGTACGCCACCAGCCGGTCGTGGATCTGCACCGCCGCGGACGAGGCCCAGGCGATGTACAGCCACACCGCCACGCACAGGAGAAACAGCACCACCACCATGCCCGCCTACACCGCCTCCGACAGCCTGCGCATCAGTCTCCGCCCGATGACCAGCAGGACCGCGCTGACAGCGAGCACGGCTCTCCCCGGAGCAGTGCCCAGCATCGTCGCCCCGTAGTCCCGGTCGATGAACCACATCCCGGCCGCCAGCACGAAGGGCAGCCACATCAGCACCCGTCCGCTCATCCGCACCTGCGCGGTCATCGCCCTGATCTCCGCCTGGAGCTCCATCCTGGTCCTGAGACTCTCGGAGATCCGCTCCAGGATCTGCGCCAGATCCGCTCCGCTCCTCTGGTGCAGGGCGATGGCGGCCTCGAGGTACCGGATCTCCTCCACCCCCACCCTGCGTCCCATCTTCCGGATCTCCTCGGGAAGCGAGGCCCCCAGGGAGACCGCGTCGTGCACGGCCTTGAACTCCGGCCCGAGCGGCTCTCCGTACTCCCTCGCCAGCACCGCCAGCGCCTGGTGGAGAGACTGCCCGGCCCGCATGGCAGCCGCCATGCTGTCCACCGCCCCCGGCAGCGCCTCCAGGAACCTCTGCCTCCGCCTGGCCGCCAGCCGCTCAGGCCACAGCCACACCCCGTACGCGAAGGCGCTCCCCACGAGCAGCGCCCCGCCCCACCCGCGCACAACCAGCCCGAAGAACGCGCCGGACAGAAACGCCGCCAGGACCATCTGCAGGTACTCGCGGACCGACAGCCTGATTCCGCTCGCCTCCAGCCTCGCCCTGGCCGCCTCCCGCAGCGCCGCGTACGGCCTCCACCGCGCAGCCGTCTCCCTCCCGGGCCTCAGGTGCACCCGGGAGCCGGTCACGTACGCCTCCAGCCGTCGCCTGGCAGTGGCCCTGGCGCGCTGCAGAACGGACTGCCGCCACACCGCCCACACGGCCAGCCCGGCCAGACCGGCGACCACGAGCACCAGCACGGCTCAGTCCGCCTCCACCCGGCCGGGGCGCAGCAGGTCCGCCGGAACCACCACACCCCTTTCCGCCAGCACCTCCGCTATCCGCGGGGCGGGGCAGCACAGCTCAAACCTGCCCCTCACGGACCCGTCCTGGGAAGGCTCCCGGCGGAACCTCCAGATGTCCCGCACCGCCACCTGCGCGTTCTCCAGTCCGGTGACCTCGCTGATCGCCACGACCTTCCTGGACCCGTCCTGGAACCGGTGCACGTGGACCAGCAGGTGGATCGCCGAGGCGATCTGCGCGTTGATCACCTCGGTGTCGTGCACCAGACCCGCGTAACGCATGTAGCTCGCAAGCTTGCTGACCGCGTCCTGCGGGGTGTTGGCGTGGAGAGTGCTCATCCCGCCCTCGTGGCCGGTGTTCATGGCCTGGACCATCTCGAAGGCCTCCGCTCCGCGGACCTCCCCGATGATGATCCGGTCCGGACGCATCCGGAGCGCGTTCCGGAGCAGGTCTCTCGCGGTCACCTCCCCCCTCCCCTCCACGTTCGGAGGCCTGGTCTCCAGCCTGATCCAGTGCGGGTGCCGCAGCTGCAGCTCCGCGGTGTCCTCGATGCTGATCAGCCTTTCGTCGTGCGGGATGAAGCTGCTGAGAAGGTTCAGGACCGTGGTCTTCCCGGTGCCGGTCCCTCCGCTCACCAGGATGTTCAGCTTCCCGGCCACGCACAGGCGCAGAAGCTCCACCATCGATGCCGTGATGCTGCCCATCCTGACCAGCTCCTCCGCGGTCAGCCGGCTGCGGACGAACTTCCGGACGGTCAGCACGGGCCCCACCAGGGACACCGGCGGGATGATGGCGTTCACCCGGCTGCCGTCCGGCAGCCTGGCGTCCACCATGGGGCTGGACTCGTCGATCCGCCTGCCCAGGCCGGAGACGATCCTGTCGATCACCAGCCGCAGGTGCTCCTCGTCCCTGAACCTCACCCCGGTGAGCTCCAGCCTGCCGTTCCGCTCCACGTAGACCTGCCGCGGACCGTTGACCATCACCTCGCTGATGGTCTCGTCCTGAAGCAGCGGGGTGATGGGGCCGTACGAGAGCAGGTCCCAGGTGATCTCCCGGACGAGCCGGTCGCGCTCCGCTCTGCCCAGCTGAGCGCGCACCTCGTACAGGAACTGGCTCACAAGCATGTCGATGGCCTGCTCCCGCTCGTCCGGGGGGACGTCCGAGAGTCTCCCCTCCGAGATGATCCTGTCGTAACACCTGGCGTACAGCCTCAGGTACGCCTCCTCCTGGGACCACGCCGCGATTTCCACCGCCGGACCTCCGGACAAGCGCTACACTGCCAGCTGTGCGGCTGTCTCCTGCGCGGGAGCCCTGAGCCGCTCCAGGACCTCGTCCGCCAGGGACCTGAGCGCCCTTGCCAGGCCGGACCTCGGGGCACCGAGGACCACCGGCACCCCTTCGTTCTCGGCCCACACGGCCACCTGGTCATGGGGCAGCACCGCGTCCACCCGCAGCCCCGTGAGCTCCTCCGCGTCCTGGGCGGAGATCCCCCACCTGCCCGCCACCCCGACGACCATGACCTTCTGAAGTGGGACGTGCTGGCGGGTCATCTCCTGAATGTAGAGCTTCATGTTCCGCAGCCCGGGAACGGTCATCCGGCACATGGCCAGCACGAGGGAAGACCGCTCCAGCACGGCCGGACAGTACCGCTCCGGGGCCCGCTCCAGGTCCACCACCGCGTACCGCGCGAGCTCCGCCATGGACGAAACCAGCCTCTCGGCGTCCTGGTCGTCCACCGGCCATGCTCCGCGCGACACCCCGGAGCACAGGAGCCCGATCCCCTCCCACTCCACCAGACACGAGGCGACCGCTTCCGGAGTCCCGCCACGGGACACCGCGTCCAGGACCGTCCTCTCCGGGTGGACCCCGCACAGCACGTGGACCACCCCGGAGGGGACCAGGTCGGCGAGGATCGTCCTGCCCTGCTCGGACAGCAGCACCGCGAGGCTCAGGGCCACGGTTGTCCGCCCCACACCTCCCTGGCTCGAGACCAGCGCGATCACCTCACCCCGTGAGGCCATCCCGCGCACCCCTGCGGGACGCGCGGATGCGGACCTCACCAGCTCCACGATCTCCGCAGGCCTGGCAAGGAAGGCAACGTCCGCCGCGCCCGCCCTCCAGGCGTCCCGCACAACGACCGGGTCAGACCCGTCCGCTACCGCGACCACCGCAAGCCCCGCCGCGCTCAGCGCAGCCACCACGTCCAGTGCCCGCTCGGTCCGGAGGTCCACCAGCACCGTCCTGGCATCCCCGGGAACCTTGCCGGAAAGCGCCTGGCCGTGCTGCAGCTGCTCCGCCTCCACCCCCGCGGACCTGAGCCCCTCCACGAAGCCGCGGTCGGCCGAAACCACCAGGACCCGCACCGGATCACCTCCCGCCACCGGGCTGCTCACCCTGCCCGCCCTGGCCACGGGACGGCAGGATTTTCGGCGACACGAAAAACACCACCTCGGTCTCCTGCGTCTGGTAGGACCTGCTCCGGAACAGCTCCCCGATGATCGGGATGTCACCCAGGATCGGGAACTTCCTCAGGATCTCCTGGTTCACCCTCGCGATCAGCCCGCCGATCCCGAGCACCTCCCCGGACACCATCGAGACCTGCGTCGACACGCTCCGGTCCACGATCGTCGGGAGCTGCCCGCCCGCCACCTGAACCACCCGGCTGAAGTCCAGGTCGCTGGAGCTCGCCTGCAGCTTCAGGGTGATCCTGCCCGCCCCGTCCACCTCGGGCGTGGCGGTCACCACCACACCGAACGGGCGGTACTCCACGTTCCCGCCCTGCCCGGGGACCGGGATCTGGCCCCCCACGACCAGCCTGGCCTCCTTGCCGGCCATGGTGACCACGTTGGGGCTGGCCACGATCCTCGCCTGTCCTCGCTGCACGAGCGCCATCAGCCGGAAGAACAGCTCGTAACCGTTCGGCGGGAACAGCCCCCCGCTCACGATCCAGTAGAACGCGTCCTGCAGGAACTGCCGGTCCGTGCTCACCGGTGCCAGGAACACCCCTCCGGAGGGCGCCTCGGGCTGGAAAGTCATCCCCCAGGACAGACCCAGCTCGTTCAGGGAAGACCTGGACACCTCCACGATCCTCACCTCGAGCTGGACCTGGATCGGGTCCTTCACCTCGATCTGGTCCACCACCTCGAGCTGGTCCTTCACCGCCGCCCTGGCCGCCGCCAGGATCCGCTCCTTTACCACCTGGTCCTGGACTGTGCCCGACAGCAGCAGGGACCGCCCCACCGCGATCGCCCGTACCCCGTCGGGCAGCATCGCCCGGAAAGCTCTCAGCGCCACCTCCTGTTCGGACGGCTTCGCCGGAGCCACGGACACGGTGAACATCCGCGACCCCTGCCCCTGCCAGACAATCAGGGTCGCCTCTCCGGGCTTCAGCCCGTTCAGGACCAGCTCCCTGTCCGAGACGGTGACCACGTCCGCCACCTGCGGGTTGCTCACCGCCACCCGCTTCAGCCCGGGCACCGACAGCAGCCTCGACCTGCCCTCAACGAGCTCGAGCACCCCGCCCGCCTGGGGGAGCTCTTCGGCCGCGCTCCCGATGACCGCCCCCCGCCCGCCGGGACCAAGGGCGACCTCCGGTGCGTCCTTCCTCCTGCTGAAAACCAGAGCCACCCTTTCAGACGGCGCCTCCGCCTGCGCCACCTCCAGCTTCACAGCGCCGGGATCCGAGACGACCACCCGGACCTCCACCTCAAGGGGAGCCGCCTGCCTGATCCGGACCTCCTTGATCCCGTGCCTGTTGACCGGGTAGACCGCGCCCACGGACACCCTGGCGGGGCTCGCCCTCACCACCGCGTCAGGGCCGCGCCCGTCCACCGCGCGCACGGTGACGGGGCCGGTGAAAAGCACCTCCACCACGGAGTGCCCCTCCCGGGACTGGCTCACGGAAACCCCACGCAGGTTCGCAGGTTGCCGGGGTGCTTCAGCTCTCGAAACTCCGCCCGCCAGCAGAAGCAGGATGACTGCTCCTGCCGCAACCCTGGCCAGAACCCTCTTCCTCACGGGAACTCCTCCTTTGCTCATCACTGCGGCTGTCCCTGTTGTGACGGGGACGGCATCTCCGGCGGCTGCTGCGGAGGTTGCTCGGACTGTTTCTGCTGTGCTCTGCTTCTGCTTGCCGCGCTCCGGGGGTCCGCACCCCCGTCCGGCCCGGGTACGAGCTCGACCGAAACCGCAGACCCGCGGATCACTTCCACAGCTCTCAGGCTCTCCTGTTCCCCGTCCTTCCGGCTCTCGGCGGGCTCCCGGGGCCTCGAAGCGACCCAGGAGGGCTCCCTGCTTCCCGCACCCGAAGCCGGTGCCGCCTCGGGTTCAGGCCTCCGGGGAGGTTCGGGGAGCGGCAGCCGCACATCCCGTGGAGGTTCCTTCATAACAGGGCGGCTTGTCCTCGGAGGTGGAGGGGTCTGGACCGGTGCCTGTGCGCCGGAAGACACCCTCTGCTCCTGCGGGAGCAACCCGGAGACAAGGCGGGGCACGCTCGACCCGCCCTCCCCGCCGGACGGCACAGCCATGGGGTTCTCAGGGTCCCGCACGGAGATGGCCAGGCGCCCGGCGTGGCTGCCCAGCACCACGTCCGGCACCGCGCTCGCGGGCACCGCCACGGTCACCACCACCGCCCGGGGGTCCCTGGACCTGCCCTGTTGCTGCTGCCGCTGGTCAGGAACCACCCCCTGCTGTGGAAGCTCGATCCTCGCCACCGCCAGCACCGGAACGGCACTCGCCACTACCCTGGTCGCGGGCACCGGCTGGTAGAACGTGGCCAGCAGGTCCACCACGTCTCCCGGACGCACCCTCCCCATCAGGGCGTCCGGCTCCGACAGCACCACGGACACCGCCTGCATTCCCGGAACCACCTGCCGGCTGCCCGCCAGCCGGTCCGGAGCCTGCAGCGCGCTCCGCGTGATCGGTTCCCCCTGGGCGATGGTCCGTGCCGCGGCCCTCCCCGCGGCCTCCGCCATGGACAGGACGGCGTCCTGAGGAGCCCTGCGCACAGGGACCCGCTGCACGGAGAGCATCTCCGGAGAGATCCTCGTCCCCTCCTGAATCGGGACCGC
>Ga0197143_1000938_pt1 | contig 26789 bp, 23 predicted proteins | sample GBS70_MetaG_FD_148603 | JGI IMG/M metagenome (GOLD analysis project Ga0197143, IMG submission 148603) | Sediment microbial communities from Great Boiling Springs, Gerlach, Nevada, United States - GBS 70_MetaG | ecosystem: Environmental > Aquatic > Thermal springs > Hot (42-90C) > Sediment... | reverse complement strand
CGACGGCGACGACGCCACCTATCAAGCAATTCGTCCAACATTGGCAAATGAACTCCCCTCGCCGCACACTCCTGAGCCAAAAAGATGCGGAATTCATCGGTCAACTTTTGAGCAAACGCATCCAAATGGGTCATCATCCATTCGCCTTTTGCCCATCATCTTAAGCGCTTATCTGACGGCATCGTCCTCGTCAAGCCGGACAGGAAGGAGATTTTCCATCCATCTCACCGTAACAGCGCTTTGGGATTACCTTAGCCCCCAATTGCCGTTAGCGTTGAACGGGTGACTGACGGGTGATTGAGGGGAAACGCTTTTATGCTCAAAGATCGCCTGCGATACCACGAGCCTTTATCAAATTGCCTAAACTGGCGTCAAAGTCGCCCAAAATCGCTATTTACAAGGGTGTGTGTGTGTGTGTGCTATTTAAAAGTAGTGGCGTTAAGGGATGCCTTGCTTAGGTGGGTGGTGCGAGAATGCGTCGTCTATTGACCTTTGGATGTTGGCTTTTCGTGATCATGTCATGGGGTTATGGAAAGGATGCTGACCACCTGAGATGCACAGGGGTCTTGAAAGGTTACTTTCTCACCTCAACGGGCGAAGTTGTTCTCCGTTCTGTCAACTTGACGACCCAGCCCATCAGTGAGCAGCCCAAAGAGGAAATGTATCTGCTCTGGGCAGGCTACTACTTTGAGGGGCAAATCAAAAGCGCTAAACCGATCCGCCACATTGCTATCCTTGCAGACCGTCATGTCGTTTGGAAGCGGGAATTGCCCAAAGCAATCCTGCAAGGGGCTGTTCCCGATCTAAAACTGCCGTTACAATTGCACACCCGCTATGGCAGTGATTGGAAAGTGCGCGTTGGTTTTGAAGATGGTGGCGTAGTGGAGTTGCCGTTGCGCCCTATCGGAGTGCGCTTCCGAACTCCTCCGCCTTTAAAGATTGACTGGCTGGATTTAGTGCGCATCCGTGCCATCAAAAATTTCCTCGCTCGCTACGGCGACCGCCTCTTTCCCGGCTGGAACGCCGAGCAAGTTCCCTTTGCGCTATTAGGTGACGATGGGCAATGGGTCTTTGTCAATCACCCCAAGCCCCCCAAGGGCGCGAAGCGTTATCGCGGACCCAGTCCCCTCAAAGTTGACATCTTTTGGAGTGACCACTTGCTGGAGTTTGATGTTCCATCGGAAGCGGCTCAAACGGAAAAGATAAACGGCGTGGATACTGTCATCTTGCCCTTTCGCCCCTACTGGTTTGCCCTTCCTGAATACGAAACGAAACGGAACGCCGCCGAAGCGATGATGAGGTTGGTAATCCTCCTCCATGAGTGTTTCCATGCCTGGTATGGGCAACAACCTTTCCAATCGTTAGAAATCAGCGTGCCAGCATACCCGCTGGCAACGGGAGAACTCCCTCGGCTCACTGACGTGCTGAGTAATTTAGAGAGTGACCTATTGAATGAAGCCCTTGTCACTCAAGACATTGACCGACGCAACGAAGCGATAAGGCAATTCTTAGCCCTTCGTCAATTGCCTCCCAAGCCCGAATATCAATCGGTCGTGGAAATGGAGCGAATCGCTGAATTGTCGGAAGGTGTCGCCAGTGTCCTCACAGACCAAGCCCTTGAACTGTTGATGGCTCAATGGCAGGAGTATTATCCCATGCTAAAGGTTGATCCCTTTTTGACTGAGCAACCAATTTCTCTCTCCCTGCTTTGGAAAAGTTATCCCGCTTCGCCCTACTTCACGGGTGCTGCCCAACTGACGCTTTTGGAGAGATGGGGCTTTGATTGGAAGTCACACCTGCGCGCCACAGGTTTTCGGACGCCTTTGGATGAACTCCTCAAGAAGGCTATTGCTTCAAAAGACAATACTTGGCAAGAGCCTTCCCCCGAACAACAGGCTCAGGAAGCCCAAGCACTCTGGCGGAAAGTGGAAGGGCAATTGGCAGCGATGAAGCAGGTAGAAGAAGAACTGCAAAACGACGGGTTTGAAGAGTTCCGAAAGCGCCTTCGGGGGGAGAAGTTGGGGCTTTGGGTGAAGGTTGCGTTTCCTGAAGAAATCTTGAGGGATTACCCACCCCCGAAAGTCTCTTTGGATGGTCGGTGGCAAGAAAGTTTGAACCTGATGGGATGGGACTTTCGGATGGATGTGAACCGTCTTTGCTGGGTCAGCCAAGAGACGATGCAATCACTGGTCGCTCGCTTTTACCTGCCAATGGAAAAGGAGGAAGTCGTTTGGTTTAGGTGGCGAGGAAATGACTTAGAGGTGCGGGGAGAAGGATTGCAATTATATGTGCCACAGGCACGCCTCATTAAAACGAAGGATTGCCTGTGGTTGGTCGGTCAAAGCCGCTCCTTGAGCGGCGAAAAACCTTTATGGGCAAGGAGGGTGATTACCATGAAGCGCGCTGGTTGGTTGGCAGCATCGCTGGCGTTCTTGCTGGCAGTGTCTGCGAAGACTCACGCCCAAATCCCAGAGGGCGTGACAGTTAATGCAACGGCTACAGGGCTCTTCCGCGACGCCGACACAGGTCAAATCGCCTATCTAACCTTAGACCTTCTGGACGAAGCGAAAAATCCACCAGGGAGTTGGCACACTATTGTTGACGAACAGTATGACATTTCTGTCGTCGTGGAAAGTGTAGAGCCTCAACTAAGGAGCCTTGTCTTGAATGACGAAGACGGTGGGGAAATAGCCCGTGCCGAAAGCGATCAGGTAAGCAACAGACTTCAAGTTCAGGCAAGACAACAGTCGAGGCACGGATGTAAATGGCGGTTGGTCTTAGAGGCACAGGTTGTCTACATCCCTAAACCACCTCCACCCAGGGAGGAATATCGCCTCGTCTTGACTAAGAAGCACTTTACCACTCCCCCTCCTGAATATGGACAAATCCATGTCCGTGTCTATGATGGGAGCAACAATCAACCGTTAGCATGGGCACGCATTGAGATCCCAGAAGCGAAGACGACGGGTCAAACGGGTCCTGACGGAACATGGACAAGTCAACTTCTCCCTGCCTCCGCGAAGAGAGGCAATACCTATACCGTTATCGTCACTGGTCCTACCGCCTTCTCCCGAGTATGGTGCGAGGTGCGTAATAAGGTGACTCTCTACTCACAGGGAGTTTATGTCATGCATGTGCCTCTTTGGCCTCATTGTCCCATTGTCGGGCGAATCGTTTTTGAAGGTCCAGGTGGCGATCCTCAATTCGCCATCGTGGAAGCGAAGAAAGGGAATGTCACCTTTCAGGGAATCGTCAACCCTGATGGCACTTTCGTCATTCCTGGAGGGGGCGGAGCGCCCGAGGCAGGAGAGTGGACGGTCACTGTGAAATACCCTGGTGCTGAATCCATTACGCCACCGTCAAGAACTGTCACAGTGCCCAATCATTGCCCAAAGGACGCCACCCGTCCCGGTTCTCATTCTCCTGTAGATGCAGGAACCTTTACAATCAAATTGCCCTTCCCTGGTGGTCCGCAGGGAGGGTAGCGAAGCATATCGCAGAAAAGAGTGATTCACGGTCGCCTTCTTCGGCGCCATTTGTCTAAGAGTTCGTCAAGCATGGGCAAGTGGACGCCCCGTGCCGAACATTCCTGTGCCAAAAAGATACGGAACTCGTCACTTAGGCGTTGAGCAAATGCCTCCAACTTTTGCATCTCCTCAGCGTTCATTGGGTCAACGATTTGAGCGACCGCTTTGACCAAGCCGTAAAGTTGATGAGGGTCAGCGGGCAAAGGTGCATCGGGTTCGTAAAGGGCTCGCCAAGGGTCAATTGTTGGGACGCTGATTTGAAGGGATGCGAGGAAGTGAACTCCAATCGCTCGCCCAAGCCAACCAACTATCAGCGGCGCAATTGCTGTCACAGGCATTTGTCTTTTCTCAGCAGCGTGCAAAATGTCCGAGACCATGTGCCAACTTCTGGGCGTCGTCAAAACTTGGTGCTGAGTTGGGTCAAGGCGTTGTGGTTCGGCGTAAAGGTGGTCGGGGTTGCGCTCAAGGTAAGTCAAGACCGAATTGTGAATGCCAACGCGATGAGCCCAACGAAACCAATGGTTGATGTCGGCTCGGCAAAGTAAGTGGCAAAAACGGTTGACAAGCGGTGCTGGAAGTTCGTTCGCTAAGGTTGAAGCGGATGGAGGATTACCTGCAGCAATTCGCCAACCACCTACAGTCACATCGCCCAACCGACCTTCAAGGATTAGCGGGAAGACTGCCCTCAAAGTGGGCAGTTCAGCCATGTTCAGTTCGTCCAGAAAGTGAACGGTTGATTTGTCCCTTGGGGCAAAAGTTTCTGGCGGCAGCCAAACTGTCACGCGCCGCTGGTGGTCAGGCACGGGAACGCCACGCAGGTCAAAAGGCTCCATGGTGGGCAAGTGGACTGGCACAAGTTCCAAGCCTCTCTCGCTCGCCCATTCCCTAACGACCGATGTCTTGCCGATCCCGGGCGCCCCCCAAAGGAAGGGAACTTGTCCCGCCTCATAAAGCACATCAAGGAGCCGTTTCAAAGGTTCACCAATTGCGACAGCATATCGTTCCGTCTCAAGCCAATCGCGCTCAGCCATGTCACTCACCAACCATAATCTTGCCGCTTTTTGATGGGCGATGCGGCAAATTTAAAGTGAGCGTGCAAGCGTGTAAGAGTGCAAGAGTGCAGGGGTGCAGATGTTAAGCGTGAGCACGCAAACGCTGTGAAGATAAAAACGCCTGCACGCATACACGCTTGCACACATGCACTCACAAACGCTTTGATGGAGGTGATTTGAGATGGCAGCGAAGACAGTGAAAGTTGCGGTTGTTGGTTTGGGTTTCATGGGTGTGACGCACTACAGAAGTTACAAAAAAGTCAAGGGCGCTAAGGTTGTAGCGGTGTTCAGTCGCGACCCGAAGAAATTGGCAGGCGATTGGCGGAATGTTCGGGGCAACCTTCCGACGGAGACAGGTGGGTGGGAAGACCTCAGTGGTGTTCGGCGCTATGACAACTTGGACGCCATCTTGAACGATCCCGACGCTGAACTGGTGGACATCTGCTTGCCAACCCATTTGCACGCTGAAGCGACACTGAAAGCGTTGCAAGCGGGCAAACATGTGCTGGTGGAAAAGCCCATCGCCTTGACGCTGCGGGATGCCGACAAGATGGTGGAGACGGCGCAAAAGGTTGGTCGCTTTCTGATGGTCGGGCAGGTGCTACGCTTCTTCCCTGAATTTCGGCTGCTGAAGGAAATGCAAGAGAGCGGTCAATATGGTAAGTTGAAGGGGTTGCATTTGAGGAGAATCATCAGCAAGCCAACATGGGCAGCCGATAACTGGTTCGCTGACCCGAAAAAGAGCGGAGGTCCCATCATAGACCTTCACATTCACGATGCTGATTTTGTTGTTTTCCTGTTCGGTCTACCTGAAAGCGTTTTCACAACAGGTTGGATTGACCCTCAAAGGGACACGCCTGAATACTTTGTCAGCCAGTATAAGTTCGCTGACAGCGATGTGACGGTGACGGCGATGGGTGGCGATGCGGCGATGCCCAAGTGGGTTTTTGAGCACGGTTATGATGCCTTCTTTGAAAAGGCAACAGTGGAATTCAACTCCCGCTGGGGCAAACCACCGCTGCTTTTCACCGAAGACGGAAAGATGCGAGAGGTTAAGGTGAAAGCCATTGACGCCTTTGTAGCGGAGTTGCAGTATGCCGTTGATTGCATCCGCAAAAACGAGCAACCTGTTTTGCTTTCTGCCGAAAGCGCCCGAAACGCTCTGTTGCTTTGTCTAAAGGAAGCGGAGTCACTGGCGAAGGGGAAGCCTGTCAAAGTCATCGCTTGATTGAGAGGTGAAATTCACCGATGCAAAATAAGCCGCCTACCCGATTGCAACTTTTTAGGCGCTATTTCCTGACAGGGGTGGCTTTCATTGCGCCCTTGGCTTTGACCATTTTCATCTTCGCTTACCTGTTCCAACTGCTTCACAACTGGATCGGTCGTCCCGTCTCAAAGTTGTTACCTGAAAACCTCGTAGCACCTGACGGTTCAGCGTGGGTAGCATCGCTTGTCGGTTTGCTTTTGCTTTTGGGCTGCATCTTGATTGTGGGTGCCATTGTGTCAACTGTTTTGGGTAGGCGTCTTGCCGTTTTCAGCGAACGAATCCTGCTTCAACTTCCTCTCATCCGAACCGTTTACGCTCCGGCAAAGCAAATCGTTGAGTTCTTCGTCAACCCGACAGCCGTTCAATTCGGAACCGTTGTGCTGGTTCGTTACCCGCACCCCAACAGTTACGCCATTGGCTTCATCACTGGCAAAGAAGTTGAGCAGTTAAACAGTGCCACTGGCAAGAAAATGGTCAATGTCTTCGTTCCCTTCACTCCCACGCCTGTCACCGGCATCATGTTGGTTGTCCCTGAAGACGAGGTTATCCCCGTTGACTTGACAGTTGAAGAGGCGCTGAAAATGGTCGTATCAGGTGGCGTCGTCACACCAGTAAGGGTTTTGACGGAGACCGAAGCCTCAAAGCAGTGAGGGCAAAATTGGATCTGATGCTAAAATGGCGACGGAAATTTTCTCGCGGGAAAAAACCCAAGAAAGGAGGCGGTTTGAGTGGCGACGATTTATTACGATGCGGATGTGAGTTTGGAGCCGTTGCAAGGGAAAGTGGTGGCTGTGCTGGGCTATGGCAGTCAAGGACATGCCCACGCCCAGAACCTTCGCGACAGCGGCATCAAGGTCGTGGTGGGTTTGAGGGCTGGGAGCAAAAGTTGGGAGAGGGTCAAATCTGATGGGCTTGAGCCAGCAACCATTGAAGATGCTGTCAAGAGAGCAGACTTGATCGCTTTCATGACGCCCGACACAGAAATGCCAGCGATGTATCGTCAAAGCGTTGCGCCTCACTTGCGCGAGGGGCAAGCCCTTTTGTTCGCTCACGGCTTCAACATCCACTTTCGTCAAATCGTTCCGCCACCAACCGTTGATGTCATCATGGTTGCACCAAAAGGTCCTGGCAACTTGGTTAGGCAGATGTATCTTGAGGGCAAAGGCGTGCCATCACTTGTCGCCGTCCATCAAGACTACACGGGCAACGCAAAACAGTTGGCTCTCGCTTATGCGAAAGCGTTGGGTGCAACCCGTGCTGGTGTGATTGAAACTACATTCGCTGAGGAGACGGAAACTGACCTGTTCGGCGAGCAGTGTGTCCTTTGCGGTGGTGTCACAGAACTCATTCGGGCTGGCTTTGAGACACTCGTTGAAGCAGGCTACCAGCCTGAAGTCGCTTACTTTGAATGCCTTCACGAACTCAAACTCATCGTTGACCTGATTTACTCACAAGGCATCAGCGGAATGAGAAAGTGGATCAGCGACACAGCAAAATACGGCGATGTGACGAGGGGTCGGCGCGTCATAAACGAGTCCGTCCGAAAAGCGATGAAGGAAATCCTTGAGGAAATCCGGAGCGGTCAGTTCGCCCGCGAGTGGATTCTGGAAAACCAAGCAGGACGCCCCGTCTTCCACGCCGAACTTGAAAGGCAGAGCAAGCACCTGATTGAACAAGTCGGTCAAAAGTTGCGAGCGATGATGCCTTGGCTGCGACAGGAACAGTAACGCATCAGAAGCAAGTATCAAGGAAAAACCCAAGAGCGCTCTAAGATTGCCCACGCCATTGCCTTAAGCCAATATGCGTGCAAGGGTGCAAGAGTGTAAGCATGCAGGAGTCTGGGAAGACGAACCTTTCGGTGAGCCTAAATTTGAGTGTAAGGTGCGAAGTGCAAAGTGCCGTTATCAAGCGACGAAATTTTTCGGTAGTGCAAGAACACTGTCTTCCAAAAAACTGTTGTTTCAACAGTCGCCAATCGCTGTTCGCTACCTTTTTGGCTCGGTGGGAGTCTTGCCATCCCTTCGTTTCGCCGACTAAATTCGGCGCTCATTGAACTCGTTATCAACTTATGGGCTAAAGCCCGTAGCGTGGCAAGTTCTTGACCTTTGGGACACTCTCGGGAAAACCTTTGAAGGGAATGCGCTGCAAAGGACGGTGAATTTTATGGCGCAAGTTTTTCGGTTGCCTGTCATCATTGAGCAGGATGAAGATGGGGTTTTCATTGTAGAATGCCCAGTCATACAAGGCTGTCACAGTTATGGCTACACACTGGAAGAAGCGTTGGAGAACATCAAGGATGCTATTCGCTTACACATTGAGGCTCGCCGTCAATTGGGCGAACCGTTGCCTACCAATGTTCAGGTGAGAGAGGTGGAAGTTGTTGTCTAATAAGTTGCGACCAGTTCGCCCGCGAGAAGTCGTGCGGGTTTTGGAAAGATTAGGGTTTCGGCGCATCCGTCAAAGTGGCAGTCACGCAGTCTATCAGCATCCTGACGGGCGATGGACGACCGTTCCTATCCACCCTGGCAGGGATGTTCCCAAAGGAACCCTACACAAAATCTTGCGAGATATAGGCTTGACGCCCGATGAGTTTGAGCGATTGAGACAGCAGTGAAAGGACGGTGAATTTTATGGCGCAAGTTTTTCGGTTGCCTGTCATCATTGAGCAGGATGAAGATGGGGTTTTCATCGTAGAATGCCCAGTCATTCAAGGCTGCCACAGTTACGGTTACACACTGGAAGAGGCGCTGGAGAACATCAAGGATGCAATCCAGATGTGCATTGAAGAGCGGCTCGCTCACGGGGAGCCGCCACTTTCGGCGGAATGGTGCGAGGTGGAAATCGTTGCCCGAAAGGAAGACTTGCTGCTGACGGCTGTGAGGAACTGAGCGAAGAAAGAGTCGGAGGTGATAGGCTTGCCGAAAGTTTTAGAAGGGCAACTGACGGCTCAAGGTTTGAACTTCGCCATCGTTGTCAGCAGGTTCAACAGTTTGGTAACGCAGCGACTTCTGGACGGCGCTTTAGACGCCCTGAAAAGGCATGGTGCTGATGAAAACGCCATTACCATTGCTTGGACGCCCGGCTCTTTTGAACTCCCGCTCGTCGCGAAAAAGTTCGCCCAGACAGGCAAGTATCATGCCGTAATCTGCTTGGGCTGCATCATTCGCGGCGATACGCCCCACTTTGAATATGTCGCCAGCGAAACAGCAAAAGGAATTGCACAAGTCATGCTGGAAACTGGTGTTCCCGTCGTCTTCGGTGTCGTCACAGCCGACAACCTTGAACAAGCCCTTGAAAGAGCGGGGGCGAAAGCGGGCAACCGAGGCTTTGACGCTGCCATGACGGCGATGGAGATGGCGAATTTGCTGCAAAAGATTGAGTCCCAAAAGTGAGTTTCAACCCACAATGGTGCGATTGCTGGGTGCATCCCAAACTAATTTTGAGCCAGCCCAAACTTCGTTTCAATCCCACAGTGGTGCGATTGCTGCGCAAAATAGCGTAACTTTCGTGATGGCAACGCGGGCATTGGTAACGCACTTGCAACTTCACCACGCCGTTACCTAAAATCCAAACCCCCATGACCTGCCCCTGTCTTATCAGTTTTCCGCACCGGCGACAAGTCACAGGGCGTTTCATTCTCACGGTCACCTCCAAACATAAAGTTTGTCACTGCTTGAACCGAGTTTCGCACCCTCAATCTTTTCCGAACCGAACCTGTAGGATGCCGTTTTCAAGTTTTGCGCCTTTTGGCTCCTGCTTAGCCAAGATGTGAGGGAGCACCAAATGCCGTTTGATTGTTCCGACCCTGATTATCAATTCGTCGCCCTTACGCATCAGTTGAATTTCGCCCTTCTCGGTGAAGGGCAGGTGCAATTCAAGCCAGTAGTCTTTGCCCCGCTTGACTATCCTCATTGGCTTGCTGTCAGCAAAATGCTCTGTCGGGTCTCGGTCGCCGTAGAGGTCATTAGCCATTTGCCTGAGAGCATCAATCCCTACCACCTCGCGCTCGTATAGCCGGACTTTGAAGATGGGGAGTGCTCCGAAAGATGCCTCAACTTCTTCCAAGTAACGCTGCTGGGACGCTTTCCACTCGGCAAAGTATTCGTCCGTTACTTCTTCCGGCAGCACTTTGTTGGCTATCACGGCGTCGCAAACGAAACCGAAGAGGTTAAGGTAAGTGTAGGCGCGCCTCGTCTCCTCAATCACCATCTTTTCGGGGTTGAGAACCAGCCTGATGGAAGTGATTTTAGGGTCGGCAAGCACAGCCTTCATGTCGCTCACTCGTTTGTAAAGCCGCTCCACAGTGTCGTAAACTTCATCGCCTGGCAACGGGACAGAAAAAATCTCGTCGGTGAACCGGCGAATTGTCCCCACAACTTTGCGCTCAACATGAAACAGCCTTCGCATATACCAACCGATCATGTCAGGGAAGTGCAAAAGCCTCAAAGTTGCGCCTGTCGGCGCGCAATCAACGACGATGACATCGTAGGCATCCCTTTCGTAAAACTGGCGGATTTTCAGCAGGCTGAAAAGTTCGTCCATGCCAGGGAGAATAGAAAGTTCCTCGGCAACGATGTCGTCAACGCCTTGAGATGCGAACAGGGTTGAAAGGTAGTCCTTGACAGTTGCCCAGTTCTCTTCAATCTCGCGAAAAGGGTCAATTTCAAGCCCCCAAAGGTTCTCCGTCAAAGGCGTAGGTTCGCTTTTTATGGGCATAGCGAAAGAGTCGGCAAGGGAATGGGCTGGGTCAGTGCTCATCACCAAAGTCCGATAACCAAATTCCGCACACTTAAGCGCAGTTGCCGCCGAAACACTCGTCTTGCCGACTCCGCCTTTCCCAGTGTAAAGCAGCACTCTCATCTCCGTTCACCCCTGCTTTAAAGTCTGACATCTTGAGCAGGGAATGGGTAGTGGTCAAGAAAGGGCAATCCTTCGTATCGTTGCCCTTTACGGGCGATGGCTGCTTAACTGCCGTCGGTGACAAGCCCTGACGCTACCTTTACCGCCCTTTTTGCCCGCCACCAGAAAATGGGATAAGGCACAGGAAACACAAGCACGGTCACGAAAGTTTCAACTGCGGTATGATGCAGGTGGTCAGTTTCGGGTAATGTAGCGGCGAAGTTCAACCCTGCAGACAGGGCAGTAGACTCGTGGTCCTCGGTAAAGGGCTTTGCATCGGGGGCACTCTTTGAAGCCGTGTCGCCTCTTCCACTGGTTGAGTTTCAAGAACTGCTCAAAGACGCGGGCGACTTTTTCCCGCAACTGTGGGTCTTGGATTGGAGCAACAGTCTGCTCAATCAACGCCTTTTCGCGCGGAGAGAGAACTAAGCGGGCTAATTCCTGCTCTATTCGTTGTGCCCTGACGGTTTCTTCGGGCTGGACAACCCCAATGCGGATTCTGATGTCAAGGGGTTCAAACTTTGCGGTTTCTCTGATCCGACGCTTCAACTCGTCCTTCCGAAATTGAAGTTCATTGGCTACAGTGGGGCTGTTGGCGACTACAGTGACCACACCGTCTTTTACCTGCCGAACTTGAGTTCGCTTTGCAAAGTAGTCGCCAACGATTTGCCGCCACTTCACTTTCAGCACATTTTTGAGCCACTCAGGCGAAGCGAGTTGACCGATGATTTGCTCTAAAACATTGCGCACTGGTTCCACAGTGCGACCCTCCAAGAATGACGGCGTGGCTCACCCCCTTTCGCCCCTGAGCGACTTCCTTTCTCTCTTTCTGCCGCACAATTGACAGTTTAACACTACCCAACACGATAGGCAATAACCTTTCGCAAACCTTCTGTCCAAAGCGACATACTTTGAGTGCGAGGTGGTTTGATGATGAAGCGACGCGAACTCTTGAAGTTAGGTCTGGCAGCGATGGCAATGAAAGGAGTGGGGAAGTTGAGCGCAGAAAAAGTTGAGGGACGAAAGTGGGTTCTTTGGTATCGGCAACCTGCCCGTAACTGGAACGAAGCGTTGCCATTGGGTAACGGTCGGCTGGGAGCAATGGTCTTCGGTGGCGTCGCGAAAGAAAGGCTGCAACTGAACGAGGACACAATGTGGTCTGGCTACCCCTACGACCCGACAAATCCAAATGCTGTCCAATACCTAAACGAAGTTCGTCGGCTCGTCTTTGAAGGCAAGTATACCGAAGCCGAACGAATCGCTGACCAGTTCATGATGGGTGTGCTCAAAGTGGGTGACAGGACTTACGCGCCATTTAGGCGCTTGATGGCATATCAACCCCTTTGCGACCTGTGGTTGGAATTTCCACACGGTGATGAGCCGCAAGATTACCGCCGTGAGTTGGACTTGGACGAAGCGATTGCCCGCGTCCGTTACCGAATCGGCGATGTGACTTTTGAGCGTGAGATGTTCGTCTCCGCTGTTGACCAAGCCCTCGTCATTCGCATCACTTCCAATAAACCCAAGTGCATCAGTTTCACCGCACGCTTGACAACGCTCCACAAAAAGCATGAAACGAGAAGGGGAGACCGCAACCTGCTCATCTTGCAAGGGCAATGGGTTGGTGACGGTGAGGTGCGACGCAGCCAAACCGATTTACCTGGTCCGGGCATCAAGTTTGAGGTTTGGTTGGCAGTGAGGACAGATGGTGGTAAAGTGGCAGTGAGCGATGAGGCGTTGACAGTTCAAGATGCAGATGCCGCCACGCTGATTTTGACAGCAGCAACCAGTTACCGGAACCCGAAGGACATTTCAGCCGACCCCCACAAACGATGTTCCGAATACTTTGCTCGGTTGCAACGACGGAGTTACAGACAGATGAAAAGCGCTCATGTCGCTGACCATCAAAAACTCTTCCGAAGGGTTGACATTGACTTGGGACACAATCCCGAACTTGAACGGCTTCCAACGGACGAACGCTTAAAGTTGGTGCAACAAGGTGCTGAAGACCCAAGTTTGATCGCCCTCTACTTCCAGTTCGGTCGCTATCTCCTCATTTGCAGCAGTCGTCCGGGGACACAACCTGCTAACCTACAAGGCATTTGGAACGACCAAATCAACCCACCTTGGGGCAGCAAGTGGACGACCAATATCAACGCTGAGATGAACTATTGGGCTGCAGAGACGACTAATTTGAGTGAGTGTCACGAACCGCTCTTCAGGATGATCGCCGAGTTGACGGAACAAGGCAGCAAGGTGGCGAAAGCCCATTACGGCTGTCGCGGTTGGGTTTTGCACCACAACACTGACATCTTCCGGGTTGCCGTTCCCGTTGACGCAGCACCGCGTTGGGGCTTTTGGGTGATGGGCGGGGCTTGGTTGTGCCAACACTTGTGGGAGCACTTCTTGTTCACAGGTGACCGAAAGTTCCTCAAATGGGCTTATCCGTTCATGCGTGACGCTGTCCTCTTTCTGCTGGATTGGATGGTTCGCGATCCCAAAACAGGGCGTTGGACAACTTGTCCGTCCCTATCGCCCGAAAATGCCTTCCGAACAAAAGACGGACAAGGGGCAAGTTTTTGCGTCGGTAGCGCCATGGACTTGCAAATCATCCATGACCTGTTTTGCAACTGCATTGAAGCGGCGAGGCTTTTGGGGGTTGACGATGGTTTGCGCAAAGAACTGGAGCAACGATTGGCGGAACTTGAACCTTTGAAAATCGGCAGCGACGGCAGGTTAATGGAATGGCACGAAGAGTTTGATGAACCCGAGCCGGGACACAGGCATATCTCCCACCTGTTCGGAATTCACCCTGGTCGGCAAATTTCACCTTTGCGGACACCCGAATTGGCGATGGCAGTCCGCAAATCGCTGGAACACCGACTTGCTCACGGTGGCGGTGCAACAGGGTGGAGTCGGGCTTGGACTGTCAACTTGTTTGCTCGGCTATTGGACGGAGAAAAAGCCTATGAACACCTGCTGTTGCTTTTGCGGCGCTCCACTTTGCCAAACCTTTTTGACAACCACCCGCCGTTTCAGATTGACGGCAACTTCGGTGGGTGTGCAGCAATTGCCGAAATGTTGCTTCAAAGCCATGACGGAGAACTTCACTTTTTGCCGGCGCTCCCAAAGGCTTGGCGCAACGGTTATGTCAAGGGCTTGAAGGCTCGTGGCGGCTTTGAGGTTGACATTTACTGGCGAGACGGGAAACTGGAGCGAGCGGTGATTCGTTCGTTGTTGGGCGGGGTCTGCCGCGTCAGGACACTTGTTTCGGTTAAAGTTGAAGGGGCAAAAGTCCGGGAACCGAAGGGCGAGGTCAAAAACCCACTGCTCAAAACCCAACGACCAGCCAAATTCATTGCCCTTGCCACTAACGCTTTGGAAAAACCTTCGCTACCCTCAACCTTCGTAACGGAATTTGACACGAAGAAGGGCGGGGTCTATGTTCTGAAGCCGCAGTGAAAGTTTACGGCCACGGAAAGAACGGGGCTGGTTTGCGAGTGATCAACGAGTGAGTTGCCCAAACGACCGCCATGAAAAACTCACCGTAAATCAAGCCGACGAAGAAAGGTGCGTATCGGTGAAAGGCACGGATCCCTGCGTAGCGCAAAATTAATGTCTTGATGAGCCAAGCAAGGAAAATGGGGAACCAGAACACAATCATCGTCCACGAGGCACTCAAGGCGTAAGCCAAAGGGTGAAACGGAAACCACCAAAAATGGGAGCGGGCGACGACCATCCCATATGTCAGCACAACGCTGGCGATGAAAAAGCCACGAATGTAGCCGGGAGGGTTGTCTTGCCCCAAGATTGAGCCGATGTGGTCTTCAAAAGCCCAGCGGGGGTTGCCCTGATAGGCATACCAATACATCGTCAAAGCGCCGTAAGTGTAGGGGAGTTTGAGTTGGTAAATCGCCGCAGTCACGAACCCGACAACCATCGCCAGCACTGCAGGCAAAAGCAGCGAACGCCTCCTCAAGCGAACGCTCTCGCTCATCTTCAAACTGTCAAGGAGTGGGGTAACGAGCAAACCACGCAAGTCCCTCGTAAACACGGCGTCGGTGAAGCCCAAAATTGTCAAGTTGCGGGCGCCGAGTTGGTGTTTGGGAACGAAAAGCCGCATAAGGTCAATAGGTCGGAAGGATGTTTCGGTCATCATCAACCCACCCTCAGCAACGCTGCGAGCCATCACTAAAACGACAATGCCGAGGTAGACCGAAAACTCAACAATGGCAATTGTCGGGGAAAGTCCAGCAGCAATGCCCCAAACTATCGCAACGATGAGCCCAAACATACCCAAAATAACAGCCGACCTGTAAGGCATCAACTCGTTGCTATCGTCAACCTCGCTTCGCCCGAAAGTTTTGCCAAGGACTTGACGAAGGTAAGGCAATGCAGCCCGCCAGAAAAACCAAACAAGCACAAGATACGCACCCAAAACTTGATAGCCGATGTAAAGTCTGGTCGGGTAAAGGGGCATGTTGACGAGCATGTGTTCGTAGCCAAGCCACGAGAGGGCAATGTCCTGCAAACGGGTGAGCCAGAAGAAGAACCAGAGGCTGAAAAGAAGTTGCGTCGGCAGGAAATAAGCGAAACCGACAGCAGCATAGGAAGTGTAGACGGGGGTGAAAAAGATGGCGTTGAAGGGGCGGTCGGTTAGGTAATCGTTGAGCGTCCAACTAACGCGAATTTGCGGGATGGCGGGGTATAGGCGGTTAAGCCCGTTGACGAAAAACACGAAAGCGGAGATGGCAAAGCCCATCCAAGCCAACCTGCTGCGCAAAAGGTTTGAGCGGTTTGAAGGCTCAATCAACTGCAACGGCGGTTGAGTGAGGGGGAAATTGAGTTTTTCGTGGTCAGCCCACTGGCGACGCCAGATCGTCGCAATGGCGAGAAAACACATCCAAACCCCCGCAACCACTACCGACCAAGCCAACAAGGGCATCAACCATTCGTCCCAAACCACCACGCCTTTGCTGCCCTCGTAGAAATACTTTGCTGGCGGCTGTGCTTCCATGCCTTTGGGGTCAAAAGGGACAAGCCACTTTGGTATGTGGGGGAAGAAGGCTTCCGCCCAGCGATTTTGGGGGTTGGCAAAGTAATTGATAGCCACCAACGCTGGCAACAACTTCTCCATCAAACCCCGCGACGCAATCATCGCTGCCAGAACGGTCATCGTGTAGACGATGAGAATCTCGTGGGGTCGCAAAAAGGGGCGACGAAAAACCCAAGAGACCAACCCATTCAACGCCACTAAAACTGCCAACAGACCTAAAGCCAAAGGGTTGAACTGACAGATAGCAATTTGGATTTCCTTGACAACCAACTCAGCATAGGAGACAATCAAGACCGCGCAGACGCCGAACACCAATCCAATCAGCAGCGCCCGAAGGGATAGACCTTGGAGTTGTTCCCTCTCCACCCTCACATCCAACCGTTGCATTTTTCGTCCCCTCTTTCCTTTGGTCTGTCTAAGGTCAGTTTCCAGTCGCGGCGCTTGAAACTCGTGTTCAAAGTAAGTTGCGTTCTGCAGACAAAAATTTTACGGCAGGGGTCTTACCCCTGCCGCACTTTCAGGCTAACTCACTTTACTGCCGACTCTTCAGACTTCTCCGCCTCGCTGCGGGGCTGGTATTCTGCGCCGGTGATGGTAAGCGAGTCGGTTGATGGCTTGAAGGTAAGCCTTTGTGGCTGCTTCAATTGTGTCAGGCGAAATACCGTGTCCAACGAAGATGTTGCCTTGTTCGTCCTCAATCCGCACAACAACATCAGCCACAGCATCGGTGCCAGGACCGACAGAGCGAACTTGGAAATCAACCAGCCTATGAGGTTCCTCAACCAGTTCGGCGATCGTGCGGTAAACGGCATCTATTGGACCAACGCCTGTTTCTGAAGCGAGAAGTTCGTTCCCGTCCTTTCGTATCCGAACCGTTGCCGTTGGCACCGTCCCTTTGCCTGAAACGACATGCATGTAGTCCAAGTGGTAGACGACTTCGTCAGCGGGAACGGCGTGGACAGTATCAGCCACAAGGGACTCAAGGTCGGCGTCGGTTATGTGTTTCTTGCGGTCGGCAAGTTCCTTGAAGCGCTTGAAGACTTCGTTCAGTTGTTCCTTGGTCAACTGGTAACCCAGTTCCTTCAACTTCGCCTCCAAAGCATGGCGACCGCTGTGTTTGCCCAAGACTATACCGCTACCCGGCAAACCGACCACTTTGGGGTCAATGATCTCGTAAGTCAGCGGGTTACTGAGAACGCCGTGTTGATGGATGCCTGACTCGTGCCTGAAAGCATTGGCTCCAACGATGGCTTTGTTGGGTTGAACTGGCATCCCTGTCAAGTCGCTGACCAATCGGCTCGTCCGGATAATTTGGTCGTGGCGAATGTTGGTGTAGCAATCAAGGACTTGATGGCGACAGTAAATCGCCATGACGACCTCTTCAAGGCTCGTGTTTCCTGCCCTCTCACCGATACCGTTGATGGTGCATTCAACTTGATTCGCTCCAGCCATTATGCCAGCAAGGGAGTTGGCAACGGCGAGCCCCAAATCGTTGTGGCAGTGAACGCTGATGAACTGGACTTTGTGAATGTTCGGAACCCGTTCAATGACTGTCCGAACCAATTGACCGAATTCGTGAGGCAGAGCGTAACCGACGGTGTCGGGGATGTTAATGGTGGTAGCGCCAGCGTCAATTGCTGCCTCAAAAACTTGGCAGAGAAACTCAGGGTCGCTTCGGGTGGCGTCTTCAGCACTGAACTCAACATCGTCGGTGTAGTTCCTTGCCCACTTGACAGCATTTATTGCCGCATCAAGAACTTGCTCGCGGGTCATTTTGAGTTTGTATTGCATGTGGATGTCGCTGGTAGCGATGAAAGTGTGGATGCGCTTTTTCTTCGCGGGCTTGAGGGCTTCTCCCGCCACATCTATGTCTTGCTTGACAGCCCTCGCCAACCCGGCAATCACTGGTCCGTCGGCAGTCCCGACTTGTTCGGCAATGAGTTTAACTGCCTCCGCTTCACCCGGTGACGCTATCGGGAAACCCGCTTCAATCACATCAACGCCCAACCTTGCAAGTTGCCTTGCTATCTCCAACTTTTCGTGCTGCATCAAACTCACGCCCGGCGATTGTTCGCCATCTCGCAGTGTCGTGTCAAAGATGTAGATGCGTCTCGGCATCGCCATCAACCTCCTTCAGGGAATTTGATTGGTTTGTGAGCGATTGGGCAATGGGAAAAACTGAGGGTAAACGATGCAGTCCTTCTCCGGTCGGGCACAGGCTCAGCGCCCGACCGATAGCAATAGGGGTAGAGGTAGGCAGACAAAGAGGTATGGGGCGGCGGTTTCTACCGCCGAAGCAAGATGACCTAATTGTCGCATTCGTTCATTCCTTCGCCCCATGTCTCTTCGCCTACCCGAGTGAAGTCGCCGATTATTATGGCGCAAGTTATTCCGCTTGTCCATAGCCATCTATCGGCATAAAGTTGCGTCAAACTTTACAGGGCAGCAAAATGAGTTCGCTGCCTAAAATTTTTGTGGAGGTGATGAGCGCATGCGCTGGCTTGCTGTTGGCAGCGTGGCGTTGTTGTTGACAGCGTGGGGCGCTTGGGCTCTACAAGGGCAAAAAGAGCAGCCCCCAGACACTGGTCTGAAGGTGGGCGACATTGTGCCCGCTTACAACCCCATCCATGTCGCAGGTCCAGACAAGGGCACCAACACCTGCCCTGTCTGAAAGTACGGGATGACTCCTCAGGTCCAGATTTGGGTGCATCTGGACTCTGAGGAGAACGCCGCCGGTCTGGCGGTGAAGTTGCAGGAACTTATCCGCAGCGTCCGCAAGGAAGGCAAAAAGGCTTATGGGTTTGTGATTTGGACCCAAGGCGAAGCCGTTAAGGACAAACTGGTCAAACTTGCCGAGGACAAAAAGATTGAGGACATCGCCATCTGCTACCTCCCCGACAGGCAACGGGAAGCCTACCTGAAACTCTTCAAGGTTGAACTTTCCGATAAACTCCGCAATATCGTCTTCGTTTACCGTGACAAGAAGTTGGCAGCCAAATTCATCAACCTCAACGCCAAAGACTTCGGCAAGGTTGAGCAAGCCTTCAAGGAATTGGTGAAGTAAGCCGAGCAAATTGAGGGCGTGCCCCATCGGGCACGCCCTTCCCGCATCAATGTCTCCACTAAAAAACCCCTGAGCACCCTGCAGTGATTTTCTTTGCAACTTCTCCCAGCGAATTGCAGCAAAATAGTCCCTGCAAGTGTTTTCAAACACATCCCACATTCAAGGGGGTTTAGAGAATGGCAACCGTTTTGGTTACGGGTTGCGCCGGTTTCATTGGCTCGCACACGACCGAAAGACTGCTCAAGCGGGGTGACTTCGTTGTCGGCGTTGACAACTTTGACCCGCTTTTTTATGGGCGCGAAATCAAAGAGCGAAACCTGAGGTGGGCGAAGGAGCAGCGGAACTTCGTCTTTTTTGAGGCTGACATTTGTGACAAAGAGGCGATGCAGGAAATTTTTGAGCGTTACCGACCTCAAAAGGTCGTCCACTTGGCTGCCCTTGCAGGAGTCGTGCCCTCGCTGGACAGACCCATTGACTACGACCGTGTCAATGTCTATGGCACGGTCATTTTGCTTGAACTATCCCGCCGATATGGGGTTGAGATGTTCGTCTTCGCCTCGTCATCGTCGGTTTACGGTGCCGACACGAAAGCGCCATTTAAGGAAGAGGAACCCGCAGTTCGCCCAATCTCGCCTTATGGGGCAACGAAAAGGATGGCGGAGTTGATTGCTTACACCTTCCACCACCTCCACGACATGAACATCACCTGCCTTCGCTTTTTTACCGTTTACGGACCTCGCCAGAGACCAGACCTTGCAATTCACAAATTCGCCCGTTGCATTGTCAAGGGCAAACCCGTTCCCATTTACGGTGACGGAACGAGCCAGCGCGATTACACTTACATTGACGACATCGTTGACGGGATTGAAGCGGCGCTTGACAAACCTATGGGTTACGAAATCATCAACCTCGGCTGTGGCGAACCGGTGGTGCTTCTCAGGATGGTTGAGTTGTTGGAAGAGGCTCTCGGCAAAAAAGCGAACCTGCAATTTCTGCCGATGCCGAAAACCGACCCGCCTTTGACTCACGCCGACATAACAAAGGCACAAAGGTTGCTCGGCTATCAGCCTAAAGTCCGCATTGACGAAGGCATCCCAATGTTCGTAGAATGGTTTTTGCGGGAGTTGAGAGACGGGATGGAAGTTTGAGATCGGGCTGAAAAACCAAGGGGGAGAGAAACGGTGCTTTCCGAAGCGCAACTTCTCAAGTGGCTGGAAGAGTGCGGGGCACTTTTGACCGGTCATTTTTTGCTAACCAGCGGACTTCACAGCGACAAATATGTGGAAAAGTTTCGGCTCCTTGAGCGCCCCAATTTGGTGACCCAAGTTTGCTCCGAGATTGTCCGCCGATTTTCAGGTGAGAAAGTTGATGTCGTGCTCGGACCCGCTGTCGGTGGCATTGTTCTGGCTTTTGAAACCGCTCGGCAACTTGGCTGCAGATACATGTTCGCCGAAACCGAAAACGGTCAAAGAGTGCTGAGAAGGGGTTTCACTCTTCAACCGGGCGAAAGGGTTTTGCTCGTTGAAGATGTCGTGACGACTGGTGGGTCGGTGAGGGCGACTTTGGATTTGGCTTTGGCGAGCGGTGCGGAAGTTGTCGGAGTTGCTATCCTCGTTGACAGGGGTGAAGTGCCACTACAACTTCCCGTCAGGACTGAAGTCCTTTTGCGTTTGCCACTTCAAACCTTCCAGCCGGAAAATTGTCCTTTGTGCCAACAGGGAATCCCACTTGAGCGGCGTGGCAGCAAAAGGTAGGTGAAATTTCTCGTGCCCCAACTTTTGCTTTTCGGCTATTTCGGGGCAGGCAATTTCGGTGACGAATGGACTCTCGCTTCGTTCCTGAAAAGTTGCCAGCAGTCCGGTTTCAACCGAGACGACTTCGTTGCCGTAAGCAGGGCACCGCAGCGAACCACCAGCGAACATGGCATCCCCGCAATCCCGAGGAACTGGCACGCAATTTTGCCGTCCATGCGAAAATGTCAAGCAGTTGTCGGGTGCGGCGGGTCGTTGCTGCAAGATGTCACCAGTTTCCGTTCCCTCGTTTTCTATTGCCTGCTGATCTGGCTGGCAAAGAGTATGGGCAAAAGGGTTGCACTTTTGGGGCAAGGGTTGGGACCGCTCAAGCGACCCATCAGCAGAAAACTTGCCAAACACGCTTTGAACGCTTGCGATTTGGTGACCTTTCGTGAACGAGTGTCCTTTGAAGCCGCAAGGAAGTTAGGCGTCCGCAAAGAAATCTGCTCCGTCACAGCCGATTTGACCTTCGTTTGGGACGATTTGCCCAACCGCAAATTGAAGGCAGAGTTAGGCGTAAACCTTCGCCCAGTTAAGGAGCATTGGCGCGTTGACGCTTTTGTGAGGGCAATGGAAAACGCACTCAAGGAAGAGAACCGCATTTTGCTTCTGCCGTTGCAACCCAACTCTGACGAACTTGCGCTCAGACCTTTGGCAAAACTTCCACGGGCTAATTGGTGGCGCTACGAAACTTGGTTTGATGGGCTTAGGGGAATTGCCAGTGTCGGCTCACTCATTGCCATGAGGCTTCACGCCCTAATTGCTGCTTGTTTGCTCGGCATCCCCTTTGTCGGTTTGAACTACGACCCGAAAGTCGCCAACATTTTAAGTGGCGTCATTGGTGGGCGAATATTGCCCCTTTCAGCAGGAGAATCCGAATTCGCCGACGCAATCAATCAAACCATCAACGACCGTGCTGCCTGCTCAGACAAGTTGCGAGAGTTTGCTTCAACCCAAAAGGCTGAGGCTCAGCGAAACTTTGAGTTGCTGGCGAACAAGTTGCTTGGCTGAGAGGCTACTCACGCACATTCGGTTTTGCTGGCGGCAAAATTTCGCTGGTCACACAAATTTGTGGCTTCTGCCCTTTGGAGGTGCTTTGAATGCGAGTTCTCATAACGGGTGGCGCAGGCTTTTTCGGGCTTCATATGGCTCGCAGGTTGCTGATGGACGGGCACGAAGTCGTTCTGCTGGACATCGCCGATTTTGACCCTGCCGAATATCAGACTTTGGGCGAACCCCTACCTGAAGGTTGGGAGAGGCGGGTTGACTTCATCAAAGGCGATGTCCGCAACCCAAAGTCAGTTGACAAAGCCCTTGAGGGTGTTGATGTCGTCATCCACGCCGCTGCTGCACTTCCGCTTTGGCATCCGCGCGACATTATCACGACCAATGTTGACGGGACGAGGGTTGTTTTAGAGCGCTCGCAAAAGCGTGGGATAGAACGAGTGGTCTTCGTCTCGTCAACGGCAGTTTACGGCATCCCTGAAAAGCATCCACTTTACGAGGATGACCCCCTTGACGGCGTTGGTCCCTACGGCAAAAGCAAAATTGCCGCAGAACAAGTTTGCTTGCAATTTCGCAGTCGCGGCATGGTCGTCCCAATCGTCCGCCCCAAAACTTTCATCGGTCCCGGAAGGTTGGGGGTTTTCCAAATCCTTTTTGACTGGGTTGAACGGGGAAAACCCATCCCTGTCATCGGCAGCGGTTTGAACCGATACCAGTTGCTGGATGTTGACGATTTGACGGAAGCCGTCATGAGGTTGCTGACCTTGCCGCCCGAACTTGTCAACGACACATTCAACATCGGTGCTGAACGGTTTGGGACAGTTCGCGAGGATGTCCAAGCCTTGTGCGACCACGCTGGCACTGGTGCTTTTGTCATGCCAACGCCTGCAAATTTCGTGAAGGCGACTTTGAGAGTTCTTGAGGCTTTGAAACTCTCACCGCTTTACAAGTGGGTTTACGGCACCGCCGACAAGGACTCCTTCGTCGCAATTGACCGAGCGAGAGCAAAGTTAGGTTGGCAGCCAAGATACAGCAACGCTGAATCTCTGTGCCGAACATACGATTGGTATCTCGCCCACAAGGAAGAACTTGAAGGTCGCACTGGGGTGACCCATCGCGTCGCATGGAGTCAAGGTGCGCTGAGGATTGTTCGTGACCTTCTCCCTTCGGGTAAAAGAGCAAAGGCGCAAACACCCTTGAGTCCCTAAGGGGAGAACGAAAGCCATGAGAACGATTGGTCTCTTGCTGGCATTTCTCTTGACGATTGTCGCATTTACTGTAAGCAGCGGGCAGGAGAGCGTGCCACCAGAAGAGCCAGCACAAAAAACTGCCGATAAAGAGCAAGTCGGCGACGAGAAAGAGGAAGGGCAGGCTGAAGGTGAATCGCCCTCCGAGGAAACTGCTCCTGCCGAGACGAAAGAAAAGCAGAAACTCACCGAACAAACTCCCCAACAACCTAACTTGCCACCATCCCCAGCCGAGCAAATCAAAAAGCGAAAGAAGCGACCTTTTGAGTTCAAGATTTCCGCTCACGGCTACGCAAGTTTGCAATATCAAGTGGGCAGCACCGTGCAAGGGACGGAACAAGGGCGCCAAGTCTATCGCTACGAAAACTACGGCTTGTCAAAGGGCTTCAATGCCTACGGCTCGCTTCAAGTTGACTGGCAAATCGGCAATCTTTCTATCAAGGGCGAATGGACGCCCGCACGATACTCACCGACGGCTCAAAGGTTCCGCACCGAATACAACGCTGGTAGCACCAAGTTCACCTACGGAAACCTGTTCCTTTCGCTACAAGGCAACCAGTTCGTTTCCTTCTCCCGTTACGCTCAAGGGCTTCAAGTTGAGCACAAGTTCGGCAAATCGGGCGATTTGGTCTTGGTGACTTTTGAGACGCCATCGCAGATTGTCACCGATGTCTTTCAGGGCAACAACTCGCCTGGTCCATATTTTCTGCGACGAAGTCCAATCATTGAAGGCAGCGAGCAAGTCAGGGTTGACGAGAGACCGCTCCGTCGCGGTGTTGACTACACCATTGACTACAACTACGGGCAAATCATGTTCGCCACCCCGATCCCGCCAACTTCAACGATTGCGGTTAGTTACGAAAGCGTTGGCTATGGTGGTGTTGGTCGCTTCATCGGTTTTCGCTCAAACTGGCGCACGGGTGAAAACAGCAGGCTCGGCATCACTTTCCTGACCCAAAATGTTCCTTTCACGGTCACCGAAAAGGCAGAAAGGTTTCGCGAGGAGTTTTTGGGCACGGGGACGACAGGTCCTTTCCTTTTGCAAGTCAGACCTGTCGCTTTGGGGAGCGAAAAAGTTTTTGTCAACGGCGTCCAACAAACTCGCGATTTGCACTACCAAATCAACTACCAACAAGGCATCGTGACCTTCCTTCAACCTGTCCCTGCCGGTGCAATCGTGGTCGTTGAGTATTACCGAGCAGCAGCCACAAGGGCAACGGTCGGGACATTAAGGCTGATTGGGCTTGATTGGAATGGGGAAATTGCGAAAGTCGGAAGGCTGAGTTGGCAGTTTGGGATGAGCAGCGGCGGCGACAGAAACGGTTGGGCATCGGAAATTCGCTTGGGCAACGAAACCCGAAGGCTCGCTTACAACCTTCGTTGGCAGCGAGTAGGGAAGGGCTTCACGAGAGTTGAAAACACCGACTTCTTCCGCAACGATTCTGGTCTCTCAGCCGATTTGCGATATGAGTTGCTCCAAGGTTTGAGTTTGGCGCTGAGTTGGCAAAGCAGCAAAACTGCTGGAGGTCGCTATTTCGGCATCGGTTCGTTGGACAGTGTTTCCGAAAGTCGCAACCGAGACTTGAGTTTGCGTCTGGATTTTGAACGCCCAAAGTTGCCAAGACTTCAATTCAGCCACCAAAGGTTGCGAAGCAGTTACGGGGGTGGAGAAACGGGCACTGAAACAACTAAAACTTTCACAACGCTCTATCTGGGCTACCGCATCGGTCATTTCTCCCTTGACGGCGCATGGGAGAAATCTGACGACTCTTTCAAGCCAACAGGTCAAAGCACTTCGCCGACACCTTTGACAGCAACAAGTGCTGAAACGGACAGGAAACGGTTCAGCCTTGTGTTTCAGCCGGGCAGCAAATTGTCAATGGCTTTTGATTGGACGCAAAACAATTCCGACAGCCCTGAACGACAATATCGTTCAAAAGCGACCCAACGCATCCTGTCAGTCAACTACACGCCTTGGCAAAGCCTTCAGTTTTCCTTCTCGCACCAAAAGTTGAGCGGTGCAGCGAGCGTCAGTTCGCTTTGGGGCGGAACCGCGCTCACTGGTGTTGCTGGCGGGATTTTGAGTGGCGTCGGGTTCGGATACACTGGCTTGGGAACAGGTTTGGGCACAGGATACGGGACGGGATTTGGCGGCTATGGGACTTTCGGCGTCGGAACGACAACGAGACCAAGTTACGGCTGGGGCACAACTTCAGGTTCATGGGGGACTTCAGGTCAAAGCGGTTGGGGGACTTCAACTGGTTGGGGTAACACAGGTTGGTCAACTTGGGAGACGCCCCGCAGTCGGTTGAGGCAAATCTACCCCAGCCCTTCACCAACTTTGATCCGAAGGGGCAACGAAAGCACGGTCACAACTTTCGGCGTCCAGTGGACACCTATGCAAAGGCTCGTCCTTTCGGTGGATTTGGTGATGAACTCCGACAAAGGCTCAGAGTTGGTGGGAAGTTTGAGGCAGAAGGACTTGAGTTTGAGCGGCTCTTGGCAAGTCTCACGAAAACTCAACTTGTTCGCACAGTTCACCCGCAGCCGCAACACCTACCTTGAGGAGTTGAACGATTCGCTGACGCTGATGGGCATGTTCGGGCTGACTTGGGGCGATTATCAGGGCTTGAACTTTTCGCTCAACTACCAAAGGCTTCGGATGCAAAACTTGAGGGTCATCAACAGAGTGCCACAACTTGAGGAGACAAACTACAGCGCCATCACTGCAAGCCTCCAAGTTCCAATCACCAAGCGAGTCCCGCTGAGGATTCGCGCAGCGAGGTTGCAAAATCGCAGCCCTGCAGGAATTTTCGGCGGACGCTACCGAGTCACCGAAATTGAGGCTGATTTGACCTACAATTTCACCCGAAACATCGGCTTCGGTCTCGTTTGGACGATGACGAAGCGAAAAGGCGACCGACCTGAACAGGATTACTCGGCATCGGTCTTGAGAGCAGCACTCACCTTGCAGTTTTAAACGCTCTCGCTCAGAAACCTTGAAAGGCGGTGTGATGATGGCGCGAAAACGACCTTTGATTTTGCTGAGCAACGATGACGGAGTTCACGCTCAAGGCTTGCTTCACTTGAAGCGAGCGATGAAAGCAATAGGTGAAGTGATAGTGGTCGCCCCTGACCGACCGAGAAGTTCCTGCAGCCACTCAATCACTTTGCACAAACCTTTGCGGGTCTTTGAGTGGCGGGACGAAGATGGCGACATCGTTTACGCTTGCAACGGCATGCCCGCAGATTGCGTCATTTTGGGCATAAGGGTTCTTTGCGGGCGAATGCCTGACTTGGTCATAGGTGGCATAAACGACGGACCGAACTTGGGCGACGACATCATCTATTCGGGCACAGTCGCTGTCGCACGCGAAGCAGCATTGGAAGGATGCAAAGCCTTTGCAATCTCGGTTGCAGGTTTTGAAAACATCCACTACGAAACTGCAGCGTTGGTGGCAAAGTGGCTGGCAAAGCAGTTGCTGAAAGTTGAACTGCCAAGGGGCGTGTTTTTGAATGTCAATGTCCCCAACTTGCCGCTTGAGCAATTGAAGGGTCTAAAAATCACAAAGCGAGGCTTCAAGCATTATGTCGGTCCCCCAGAAAAGCGGGTTGACCCTCAAGGTCGCATTTACTTTTGGAGGGGCGCTGAAAGACCTATCAGTGAACCCTTGCCTGGCACCGATGTCGGAGAAGTCGCTGCAGGCTTCGTCTCCGTCACCCCGCTCCATGTTGACACAACTTTCGCACCGTTAATTGAAGAGTTGCGGGGATGGGAGTTGTCCTTTGGCGATTTGGCGGAAATATCCAACAAAAGGCGTAGGGCAAAAACGCATCGCACTTGAAAGCGCTACTAAAGTCAGCCACGATAAAATTTGG
>Ga0197143_1000936_pt1 | contig 26826 bp, 23 predicted proteins | sample GBS70_MetaG_FD_148603 | JGI IMG/M metagenome (GOLD analysis project Ga0197143, IMG submission 148603) | Sediment microbial communities from Great Boiling Springs, Gerlach, Nevada, United States - GBS 70_MetaG | ecosystem: Environmental > Aquatic > Thermal springs > Hot (42-90C) > Sediment... | reverse complement strand
CAAGGTTGTTCGCAAAGAGCCTCTTGTTCCAGAATATCCTTTGGTATCCCAAAGGGAGGATTCAATCTTTCTAGATGACGGCGTGCAGGAAATAAAAATCTCGAGCGGGAACGACAAGTTTTATCTGCCTGTGCTTTCACCGCGCAAGGATGCGGTTGTATTTGAGGGACTCAATACAGGCATTTACATCTACGAGATAAAAACAAGAAAGACAATACACATCGGCAGGGGTAATCATCCATCGTGGCTACCAGATGGGTCAGGCATCCTCTACGATGTGAGTGAGGATGATGGGCTAAGAATAGTTTCTTCCGACATATACCTTGCTCTTAGAGACGGAAGGAGGTTCAAACTTACTGACACAAAAGAGATAAAAGAGATGATGCCTGTTGCCTCGCCTGATATGAAGTTAGTCGCTTTTGAGTCAGAAGGCCAGATATTTGTAGGGCGCTTGGAACTTTCTGGACTGTACTAGCCTTATTCCTTGCTAGTTAGGAAGCGGTTCTGCATCGTATGGGATTGGCACAAAGTCTGTAGAAGTATCGTTATCACAAAATCGTGGCTCAAACTTGCCGTCCGGGTTTACCCTCCCTCTTGCAATCGCCTCGCCAGGCGACGCATTGACATAGCCCCCAAAATACTCACCACAGCCATCGTTTTTCTCCCAGCAAACTGCATCCACCACATTTACATCAGGGTCGAGGAGCAAAAGACAGTCACCGTCGTTGTTTAGATCCAAGTCAAAGTCTATGATTTCAGGCGTTAGCCTTTGTCCAAAAAGATCTTTATAGCCTTGCTCATCACGGGCTAACTGGAGGTACGAATGTGGGGCTATCGTGGTAGAGGTTGGAAAAATGTAGATGCCGCCCCTCCCACAGGCATCCGATATTGCATAATTTTCAGACAGGTCCACTACCTTGTGAGTCGGGTTGTAGAGCCAAACAAACTCTTCTTTTTTCTCTGCGTTGCCTGTAGAAAGCGGGTCGTAATAGATCCTAGCAAACAGAAGATGGGACGCATCTTCACATGGTCCTGATATATCAAAGGAAAAGTAGCCAGCTTCAGGAAGCCGAGCCTCGTTCGAAACCCCATCCCTTGCAGTTATAAAAAACTCAAGCACTGAAGCATGTAAGACACTGATCTCAGACCCGAAAAATCCATCACCAAGGTCTATCATCTCCTCGACTCTGTCTCGAGGCTCCGTATTCGTGTGATAAGTGATTTTCACCCACTCAACTCCCGATTCATCGAGCGCTAGCACGAACACATACGCCTTATCTGCTTCGACCTCAGGTTCCCCCAGAAGTGCGAGCATGGGGGGGTAGATATCTGCGACATATACGGTAAATCTCGTAATTACCTCGTGTATCCCGTCACTTACACCTATGGCGCACTTCACTGACATCCCAGCAAACCACGGCTCAGGAATCCAAGAAAAAATATCGCCTTCCATGGACATACCCTCATAGGGAGGCGAGGGACTTAGGATAACAAAGGTGAGCTTGTCGTCATCTGGGTCGGTAGCCACAATCCGCACAGAGTTTTTTCTTTCCGGTATAAAAACTTGATCACCAACATCCTTAACCTCAGGTGGACTGTTACCTTGGGGTTTCCCAACAACGAAAAGAGCCTCTTCGGTATCTTGAAGTTCACCATCGCTTACGCCAAACAAGATCACAAACTGGGATCCATCAGCGCTATTTGGCACATCCCAGGAAAACACGCCAGATCCTTCGTCCAGATGTGCCCCTTCAGGCACAAAACCACTTATGAAGTATCTGAGTTCGTCACCGTCAGGGTCTGTTGCCGATAACTGCATCTGAAACCTTTTCCCAGCCTCTACCAGCACTGTTCCAATGGGCAAAAGGTCGGGTTTATGATTTTCCTTGGTCTCTACCACTTCGATCACCACAGATTCGGAGACCTTGTTTACACCATCAGAAACCCCAAATGTAAGCATAACCATCATCCCTAGCTGACTATGCTCTGGAGTCCACGTAAAAACGCCTCTCGCTTCATCAAACATCGCCCCTCTTGGAAGCCTCCCCACCAAAAAGTACTGAAGCGGATCGTTCTCGGGGTCAGTCGCCTCGATAGCAATGACAAGCACCCTTCCAACAGATGCCTTTCTATCACCTATAGGTTTCATGGATGGAGGCAGGTTTTGCGCAACCCCTTCAGCTGGACGATCTTGCGCAACTACATCTTTAGTGCTTATCGAGCCTGTACCCCCGCACCCGGAAAAGATGAAGCTACCTACCAGGTGTAGGGTCAGTAACCCTGAAATCCAGCGCATTGTTGTTTGTATCAGTGTGGTTTGCATCCCTTGAGATACTCTTGCCAGGAGGCGCCTTTGGCGCTGGCTCCCCCTCGCCTTTGAATACATTCGAGCCCGAAAACTGTCCATACCCAACTGCATCCACCACCTGATCACCTTTTAGAAGCAGCAAATTATCGGGTCCGTTCTGTAGGTCCGCAAGAGGTGTCACAACATGTGCTCCTACAGCTTGGGCGGATTCGGGGGTGCCAATCACAAGGAATCCTGACGCCCCAATAGAATAAGAAGCAAGAGGAATCTCTGCATAAATCTCGCCACCATTTCCATTAATGGCTCTAAGCAAGTAATGATCGAGCGATGTCCCAGGAGGGCCATAAAGCTCGATGAATACATCGTCCGCATCAGCGCCTGGACCATCATAGTAGATCTCGTTGATTACCACATGATTATTTGCCTCTGACAAAGTCGCCTTCAAGCTCAAAACATAAGTCACCTTGAATGAAGCCCCGGAGAACACCTTGAGCACATACCTGACACCAGCCTTTAGGCTTACCCTTAAAGTCTCATGCTCAGAAGGCCCTCTCGCCTCACCAACGATACCGCCCTCCTCGCTCAATGCCATATCACAGTCATAATCACACAAAAGTTCCAATATGTATGTGCCGTCCTGCTGAACGCTTATAGCAAAGAAATCTGGGTCATTTGGGCACAGGACACCAGAGATTTCCTGTCCAGAATCTAGTGGAACCGGAGAAGTCTGATCCTCGTTCGCCTCAAACTCATCATCCTCACAGCCAGCTGCACGAGCAGTTATAGTGACATCTAGGTTGTAAGAGTTTTTTGCCCCCCCATATCCATATACCTTCAGGTAATAAGCACCGTCGCTTTGCGCTTCGAATTGGATTTCTTCGTTGTCTGTGGAGGATGTCGCGCTCACGACAGTCCTTCCATCTTGGTCGAAGACCTTTGCATCAATATCGCCGTTTGCGTGCGTGAACTCAATCAAAATTCGCACATGATCCCCTTTGTTCAAAGACAAAACAAAGAAATCTTCATCCCCTTCGGGACATATCTCGAGATTTTCAATCCTTTGCGTTGCCACACGGATTGCCTGACCTTGCCCGTCGTTTGGCTCTAGCGGATCACCCCGGCAACCCGAGGGCCTCTCTTGACAGTTCCCGCCAATACATACAAAACCAGTAGCGCAATCTCGATCAGATGTGCAACCTGAGGCGCTTACGCATTCGCCGAAACGCACACTGCAAACCTGCCCTTGTTCACAATCCGAGTCAGACGAGCAAACGGGTGGGGCAAGCTCCCTAACACTGATAAGTCTTTGCAGGACCCTGAAATCCACATACGGGTTTTCTGATTCTGTCCAGTCAGGATATAGGTTGTTTCCGTAAGGCACCCATGCAAAGTCTGGGTGATTATCTCTGCTCGAACCAGTCCATTCGCCACGGAGTAGTCTTCCATCTTTATCAGTATAAAGCCTGTAAGTGTAATGCTCCGTTCCACCTGCTGGTTCATTGCCCTCCCCGTCAACATGTGTGGGTGGAACGCCGTCAGTCGAGTACTTCAAATCACATCTCACATTGAAGGCCTTGACAACTCCATCCGCAATACTCGCTTTAGTCCAAAGTATCTGGAAGACGTCTGCGCTTACCCCTTGCACCTGTTTGACGGCATGGATCTCCTTAAACGGTCCCTCTTGGTTACGGTGCGCCACAATTGCCTTTGCAACATCCCTGGAAATGCCAAGTTTTGTGGCAATCTCTTCTTCTGAGGCAGTGTTTATATTTACTACTGGCGCATAACTGGCGTCCAAAGATATATCGAATGTGACAGCATAGGCTGGATAGTTCCACACCTCTTCCGACGCCCTAAGGTCGAAGACAAGCGGGAAATGGTTTTCAACTATGTAGTAGGATACAAGCCTATGGAACACATCAGGGTATATGTCCTGCAGGTCGTCTTGAGGATAACCGTTGTATCTTTGTCCATAAAACTGACTAGGTCCTGCGAAATACGATAGCGAAGCAAGTGCTTTCAAATCTCCAGGGCTGAATACCATAGACAAGTTTTCGCCACCAGACGGAGCAGGCAGTTCGATTTGCAAGTCCTGTCTAGGCTCATTGATCAGGATCGCTGCAGCCGACCACCCGTTGCAATGCCCATACCACCCTGGTCCATAAGGCGTATAATGATTTTCGATTTCCCATCTACTAGCTGCGAAGGGATCGGACGAAAGCTTCTTCAAGAGCACATACAGCCCATATTTGTCTAGTGGTCCAAATGCATTCACATTGCTAAGTTCGAGCTCGCCGTTTAGAACCTTCCTCACCACACCTGTGTCTCTGTCGGAAAAATGCTTTTTCAGTAGTTCTCTAAGCTCGGAAAACTTCTTCTGGTATTCTGAACGTTTATCGCTGTAACTCTTTCTTGCTTCCATAAGTTCTGACTCTTTCGAGGCGTATTCGCTTGTGCCAGGACTGAGTTTTGAAAGCTCCCACTCTAGAGTCTTTATCTTTTTTCTAAGACTATGTAACGATTCCTCGAGCTCGTTCGTCACCTGGAGAATCTTGTCCGCATCCGCCCGCACCAGTCCAGAAGGCGATCTTGTCTCGCCCCGCCAACCAAAAATCGCTTGACCAGATTTCATCGCCCAGAAATAGCCTGCCCAAGGGTAATAAGACGGTGCAACGCTCTTGTCCACGCGTCCCTCTTGAAGCCGAAATGCCTTATACAAATCTACGGGCCTTCTGAACTTCTCCTCAATCGTGGTTGTCGAGATCAAGGCGCGCCGCAGAGTGCCATAACCTCTTGCCTGAAGCTCGGATTGCACCTTTGTTTCAGGCACAAGATATGCCTTCCGATTAGGCGAGATTGATTCCCTAAACCACTTCTCGTTCGGCACAAACACCTCTTTCACAAGAGAACGATCAATCGCATCCTCAAATACGACAATGAACTTCTCGCCATCCCAAGTCACTTCCTGCTTCATATCGTCCCCGTATCTTATGGTGTAGTTCGCCTTCAAGAGAGGAAAGACTGGCAGATAGGTCGGCGTAATAAACAGGTTTTCCGCAAGGGCAGCATCCACTTTGGAGGGGTCTTCTGTTCCTATAAGGAATGTCCTCTTGTATCGGCCATTTTTCCCTATAAAGTTGAAATGGTAACCAGTAACCTTGTGGTCCCTTTCCCTATATATCATGTAAACAACGGGGTCAAACGACTCAAACATTGCCCCATTCAGTTCCTTCGGCGCTGTAATCTCTATTATGGTTATTGGAGAAACCGTTCCGTCAGAAAGCCTCGCATAGGGATAAAACGCACTAGTTTCATCTGGCACAAAGCCCTTTTGTATCACAAGAAAACGCCAATAAACAAATGCACTCCATTCAGCATCTCCCTCCTGTGCACCTAGTAGCTCAGCCCTGAACTCGAGTTCTTTGATGGCGCTGAGCCGATATGTCGTCTGCACTACAAAACTGTCGCCAGTTTCCCACCTTAGAAAAAACTCATCCTCGCTCGGTGGCTCCTGAGCATCCGAACCGATGCCTCCAGAACCCCCACCGGCACAGGCAACCATAAACACCACCAAGCTCAATACAAATCTTGCGTTCATCATACTCAGCCTCCCAAAACACTTGCTTTCTACTAGCGTTCCAAAACACATCCTTTCTACTAACATTAATTGCTATGCCTGTCAACAGCTTTCACCAACCCCAAAGCGCAAAAAAACCTTGACATGCCTATCATGCTTTTGTATTATTTTTTTGTTCGCTCCAAGGAGGTTATCTTGGAACATTTTGATTTGTTGCCACTTTCAACGCAGTCTTTTGGTGTCCTTTTAGAGGCGTTGGGTCTGAAGCACTACGAGGTGGACGAACAGAGAGAAGCAGTCAGCCTGAACATTCAAGGAGACGAAGTCGCTATCGGAATGCACATCGTAGTGGGTCGCTCGAGGGACGGCGAGCCATGGTATTTCAGGTTCATTTCATACCCGTTGGACTTCGAGCCAAGAAGCATGGGCCTCGCTAAAGCAGATGTCCTGGAATGGCTCAACACTAAGAACTCCGAGCTGATTTTCGGGCGATTTTACTACGATGAGACATCAGACATCGTTGCGTTCGAGGTAGCTATCCCAGCATCCGAAGGGGTCAATCCGCAACATTTTCTTGACATGCTCAAAGTCTCCGCTATGAGCGTCGACACTGCGAGCAACGAGCTCAGGGCTCTGTTGCCTCTTTCATAGCCCTTTGGGATGATTGGTTAGAGTTTCCCAAGTAGGCTGAAAGATATAACAAGCGCGTAGATCACGAGGGACTCGATCAGTGCGAGCGCCAGTATCATCGGCACAAACATCTTGCCAGAAGCCCCGGGGTTTCGCGCAATCCCTTCGAGGGTTGCTGCAGCCGCCTTCCCCTGCCCCATCGCACCTCCAAACGCGGCTATAGCGATGCCGAAGCCAGCGGCGAGTGCGATAAACTTCTTCATCGAGAACTCGTTGTCCGCTGTAGCTTGAATCCCTTGAGCGAATGCACTTGGCATCGCAAAGACGAGTGAAAGAACCGTTGTGCCTACTGCCTTCAAGAAACTCTTGATGACCGTCATCTTCATTCCTCCTCAAAAAGCCAAAATATCAACACCATCGGGAAAACCCCGCAAAATTTAGCCTCAGTGCTCCTCCTCTGCAATAGCCAAAGCAATATAGACGGTTGAAAGAATACAAAAAACAAGCGCCTGAACGAAAGATACAAGAAGTCCAAGTAAGATGAAGGGTATTGGCACAAATGGGATAGCCATTCCCACAAATGCTGTCAGAACCGCATGGTCGCCAAATATGTTGCCGAGTAGTCGAACGCTCAACGACACGGGCCTTGCCAGGTGACTTATCATTTCGATAAGAAACATCAGGACCATAAGGGGCAAGGCATACCACTTGATGATAGGTCCCAGAAAATGCTTGAAGTACGCCAGTCCGTGCGTTTTTACGCCATATATATGGGTAACAAAAAAGACGCAAATCGCCATTGCCACATTGGTGTTCAAGGTGTCTGTTGCAGGCAGAAAACCTGGAATCAAACCCATCAGATTCGAGAATAGAATGAATATGCCAAGCGCTCCTATAAACGGAAGAAAATATAAGGCGTGTTCACGCCCCATTATGCCTTCCATCAGGCCGAGCAAGGCGTCGGCAAGTATCTCGAAAAGCGCGAGGGGGTTAAAACTTTTTTCAGGAAGTGGCTCCGACTGTTTCTTTTTGAGCCTACCCGTCGCAAAAGCGAGTAAGAAAAGGATAAGAAGAAAAACAAGAAAGCCAAACGCTATGTGATGAATATCCTCAACCTCTTTGCGCTCTATAACGGATCGCCCAAATCTTTGCTTTACGAAATCGACTAAAGTCACAGGAACGAAATAGTCTGCCAAAGACCAGTGACCCTCTTTGCCATGAGAGCTTCCCTCGGATGAGGCGAAGGACTGGGGCACCAACCACAAAAAGCTAAAAACAATAAAAAATCCGAAAAGTCGCTTCATGTTATTCTCTAAACACGCTTCCTTCCAATGCCAGTTTCAAACTTGCCCCGACCATTGAAACGGGGATAAGCCCAAGTGCAATCAAGAAGAAAAGAATGTCCATCTTTACTAAGAGAACCACAACCCCAACAGCTGTCAAAAGGGCTAGAAACTTCAAAACGACAAGCCCCAGCCAAAGAACGTTGAAGCCTTTCGACTGCACGAGCCTCGCCACCATAACATAGAGTATGACCATGTCCACAATCGAAATACCGCCACCCCACAGGGCCCCCACCGTCTTTTCCCAGTTCGCAAGCATCAGGCTTACTGCTAAGATCGCTGCCCAACCAATCGCAGAAAGGAGCAACGCTACTTTCATAAACCTTCTTTCCATCTAGTCTGGCCAATATCTCTTTGCAGTTCGCCACATCCCTTTGAAGCCAGCCAGAATCCCGATTATCAAGAATGTGTAAAACAGCCAAGGCTCCGTCCCAAAAAGTCTATCGAGATAACTACCTATCAAATAGCCAATCAGGATGGCAGCCGCTAGCTCTATGCCGACAGAGGCAACGATAAGCGCTGCCTTCCATGGGCTTTCCTGCTTACCCATGTCGTTCCCCCAGGAAGGGAACAAAAGCGCCAGTGCAGATAGCAGCTTGCATCTCCAATGTCAACAGATAACTTTGTGGTAAATGACTGAAGTCAACAAGTGTCAAAACCTATCCTCTTCAAGACGAAAAACCATTGGGATCGAGATCACGATTGGCCCGCCAGGAGGTTCAGGCAGTTTTCCCATGCCTTTTATTGATGACAAGATTGCCTTGTCGAGCTCGGCATGACCTGAAGAGACAGCGAGTCTTGCGGATAACACACTCCCATCCTTCCCTATTTCTATGACGACTCTTACTTTGCCCTCGATCTCCTGTTCTATCGCCGCCGCAGGGTATGACTGTCGCTCTTCGAGCATCTTTCTCACAAGCATAGCGTAAGACTTCCGTAAGGACGACAGGCCATCCGATCCATCTGACCAATTTACAGGTTCGCCACCTGGTTCGCTTGCGGAAGAGCCCTCTGCATTAGTGGTGTCGGGCTGTCGTACCTTGCCGAACTCGCCTTGCGAGTCTGCAAGGTTTACTTGTATGCCTGTTGTCTGTAGATTAGCCATCATCGCCAATCCTCCAGACTTTTTTTCTTTACTCGCCTTTTCTGCACGCCAAGTGGCCGGCCGTGCCGACAAATCTCTTCTCCTTTGAGGCTTTGTCATCTTAGGACTGTCTTCTCCCTTTATCTGGATCTCGGCTTCTTCAGTCTTTTGCGAGCTCAAATAGACATCCCCTTTCCTTTTCGGAAGAACCCCAATTTTGATCACCTCCATTTCAGCGGTTTTCGACCTTGAACTAGGAATAACCACGAACATGAGCACATGAAGCCCTACGCTAATCAGTAGCGCTATCAAAGGTAGTGTTGCTCTGCCTTGAAACACCCTCAGACCGTCTATCAAGGGTCTCAGAAATTTTATATTCGTTCCCATTGCGTGTCTGTTACTGCAATGTATCGGTTTGATACAAACATACGATTCATGTTTCCTGCCTAGCACACGCCCCTAATACATGTCTTTCGTTGCCACGACAAGTTTTGCCTTTGCATACAGATTTGTAAACTGGATGGTTCCATCCATAAGCCAATCTCACCGTGAAAAGATAGAAGTTCTTGATGCGCGTCAAAAAGCTACTCCTCGATGTTGTATCTTGGGTACCAGTCAACATCAAGAAGTCTTGCGTCAAAACAAGGGAATTTATGAGGTTGGGAACCACACTTGAGTGCTCCTCGATGATTATGACCTGTTTGGTCCTGTGCTCTACCCAAACATCGTGCATCCGCGCCCTGTGACCGTAAACATCCGACATAGGTTCATTATATTCGACACTCTCTTCAATACCGACCTCTGCGGGGGCAAGTCTGTGCTCACAATCGAAGAGAGAGTGGCTCTCCCCCTCTTTGAACAACCCGATCTCTGCAAGTTTTGTTTTCACCATGCACCTCTGAAATAGACTAGCATCCTCCATGACCTGCATAGCCATGCAGTCAGGAACATAATGGCGTATCTCTCAGGGCTGTTCCCCCAGCTGTTTCTATGGTCCTGCAACCTCATCCATGACAAAGTCAAAATTCATCACCAAGAACCTGTATGTCTTTAGTCCGAGCAGGTCCCCTGTCCGAACCATTTTGGGGTTAGTTGCCCACCTTGCGGGTCTTGCTCCAGCAACGACCCCAGCGCTAGCCACCCAGCGCACGATGTAGTTCTCGGAAGCAAGATTTTCGAGGTTGTGCTCAATCATATATCCGCTTACTTCCTCCAAACCGCCCTTGACATGGGTTTGGTGAACGACTAATATAGGATGCCTTTTCCTTGTGCGGAGGCGAACATGTATGCTGTGATAGAAGCCAAAGGAAAGCAGTACAGGGTAGAACCTGGAGATGTCATAAAAACCGAAAGGATCGAAGGTGAGCCAGGCTCCAAGGTAGTTTTCGACAGGGTACTTTTTGTGGGCGGGACAGAGAATCCTTTACTTGGTCAGCCTGTTCTAAAAGGCGCAGTTGTTGAGGCAACATTGCTAGAAACAGCGAAGGGTCCGAAGATCTTGGTTGGTAAGTTCAAAAGGCGAAAAAAATATAGACGAAAGAAGGGCCACAGGCAGTGGTATTCGAAGCTAAGGATTGAAAGTATCGTTTTGCCGGAGTAACGGAGGTTTGTATGGGCAGGAAAAAAGGACAGACCAATGGCCGTGATAGTCCTGGGCAGAGACGGGGTGTAAAGGTCTTCGGTGGACAAACAGTCAGAGCAGGCAATGTATTAGTTCGCCAGCTTGGAACAAAGTTCCATCCAGGACTGAATGTGGGCATGGGAAGAGATTTCACCCTGTTCGCACTTAAAGACGGGGTTGTCAAGTTCAGAGAGCGACGCGGTAAGCGTGTCGTGGATGTCCTGCCCCTGCAACAGTAACCCTTTCAGCTAAAATGCGATTTGTTGACGAGGCGGAAATTTACGTGCGGGGGGGAAAAGGTGGCGATGGTATTGTTTCCTTTAGACGAGAAAAGTATGTCCCAAAGGGTGGTCCAGACGGAGGAGACGGCGGTTCAGGTGGAAGTGTAATCTTGGTGGCTTCTAGCCAGATGAGAACGCTCTTAGACTTTAAATACAAAAGGCAGTACCGCGCCCAAGACGGAGGCAGAGGTGGACCAAACTGTCGCACGGGAAAGGCTGGCGATAACCTAGTTATTTTGGTCCCGGTTGGCACAGTGGTTAAAGATGAAAATGGTGAGGTATTGGCTGACCTAGATAAAGAAGGAGCCTCTGTCATTGTGGCAAAAGGTGGGAGGGGTGGCTATGGCAATGCCCATTTCGCAACGCCATGGAGGCAAGCCCCGATCTATTCACAAAAGGGGAAACCAGGGGAAGAACGAAAAATCTTTTTGGAACTAAAGCTTCTGGCAGATGTTGCCGTTGTGGGATTACCAAATGCGGGAAAGTCCTCACTACTAAACAGGATATCGGCGGCAAAGGCTAAGGTTGCAGATTACCCCTTTACAACTTTGGTTCCAAACCTAGGTGTTGTAAAGACGAAAAGTGGAGCGACTTTTACCGTTGCAGATTTGCCTGGTCTAGTGCAAGGTGCATCATCTGGCGCTGGTCTTGGAATCAAGTTTCTTAGACACTGCGAAAGAGCACCTCTTCTGGTGCACCTTGTAGATGCTGGATGTAGTGATGACCCTGTGTCGGATTTACTTACAGTAGAACAGGAGATCAAAACCTATAGCAGCGATCTCATTGAAAGACGAAAATTCATCGTAGCCAACAAGATAGATGTACCTGGTAGCAATAAGTGGGTTGAAATCCTCCGAGAAGAAGCCCGACGGCGTGGCCTATCCTTTTTCGCAATCTCTGCAAAAACTGGATTAGGGGTAGAAGAACTTGTGCTCGCAATGGCACGCTTTGTTTTCCAGAAGGGAGAAAAAGGATGATGAATGTCAGTCCTTCGCTCCTCAGAGTGCATCCCCTGATTAGACTCTCGCGTTGCCCACCCCCTTATGAGATTTACTTGTCCTGCTTAAGGTGTTGTCAAAAGCCGCTCACGACGGGCATAGTGACTCAGGCCCTCCGACAAAAAGTTCCATGCCCGTGTTGATAGCAATAAAAAGCTCGCAAATCTGTCCTAAGGCACATTGTAGTTTGGTGGTTCCTCGGTTATCTGCACATCGTGAACATGGGATTCCCTCAAACCTGCTGGCGTGATCCTAATGAATTTGGCTTTCTCGTGGAGCTCTTTTATTGTCCTTGCGCCAAGATAACCCATCCCAGACCTGACGCCACCCATCAGCTGGAAAACCACCTTTGATAGGGGTCCTTTGTATGGAACACGCCCTTCCACACCCTCTGGCACAAGTTTCTCAGTGGTGGTCTCGTCCTGAAAATAGCGGTCTTTGGAACCGGCTCTCATCGCCCCCAAACTCCCCATTCCCCTGTAAACCTTGTATGTGCGGCCCTGATAAAATACAACCTCCCCAGGCGCTTCATCTGTCCCTGCAAGCAAGTTACCAACCATCACGGTCTCCGCACCACACGCCAAAGCCTTGACGATGTCGCCAGAATACTTAATCCCTCCATCCGCGCACACAGGGCAATCCCATTTCATTGCTTCCTTGCAACATTCGAGCAACGCGGTTATCTGAGGCACACCAACGCCTGTTACCACCCTTGTCGTGCATATTGACCCAGGCCCAACACCGACCTTTATCCCATCCGCTCCGGCCTCTATCAGCGCCTTTGCACCTTCCGCTGTTGCCACATTTCCTGCAATCACATCGCAGTCCTTGAACTTCTCTTTGAGTGCTTTTACGGTATCCAGCACCGCCTTGGAATGTCCATGTGCAGTATCCACTACGATAACATCAACGGACGCCTCCACGAGGGCACTAGCCCGCTCCAAACCAGCCTTACCAACACCCACAGCCGCTCCCACCAGGAGTCTTCCCCTCTCGTCCTTCGCTGCGTTGGGGTAGTTAAACTCTTTTTGGATATCCTTGAAGGTCAAAAGTGCGACCAGTCTCCCATCATCGTCCACAATCGGAAGTTTCTCAATCTTGTGCTGTCTCAGCACAGCAACCGCTTCCTCGTAGGTGGTTGAAACCTTCCCCGTTACAACCTGTCTAGTCATCACCTCTTTTACAGGTTTTTCAAGGTCTGTCTCGAACCTCAAATCCCTATCGGTGAGAATCCCTACAAGCTTTCTGTCCCCGATAACAACAGGTAGTCCAGAGACATTATATCGTGACATCAGGTCTTTAGCCTCTCTCAGCGTCGCATCAGGGCGTATGGTGATGGGGTTCTCGACTATTTTCGACTCGGATTTCTTGACCTTCGTGACCTGACGCACCTGTTCTTCTATGCTCATATTTTTATGTATAATCCCAATACCCCCTTCCCTAGCGAGGCTTATTGCAGTCTCTGCCTCTGTTACGGTGTCCATTGCTGCTGAAACAAGCGGAATCTTCAGTCTAATCCTCCTTGTGAGCCTGGTTTCCAGACTTACATCCTTCGGGAGCACATCACTAAAGTTTGGCACCAACAGACAATCGTCAAAAGATAGACCGATCTCCATAGGATCTCCCATGGAACACTCCAGTACAAGGTTGACGGGAAATGTAATAGAATGTCCTGACCTTGTAAAGGCATAACTATGGGAAATGAAGACCTTTTTGCGTCTCTGAGCGACAAAGCGGATGAGTCGGTAAATCCCAGATTAGAAGATGTTCCACTCGCGGACAGAATGCGACCATCTTCTCTGGACGAGTTTGTCGGTCAGGAGCATATACTTGGCAAAAACTCGTTCCTGCGGAAGGCGATCGAGAACGATTCAGTCCCCTCGATAATCCTGTGGGGTCCTCCGGGCACTGGAAAAACTTCGCTTGCTAAAGTGATTGCAAAGATGAGCAAGGCTTATTTTGTCGAGTTTTCTGCTGTGCTTGCAGGCGTAAAGGAAGTGAGAGAGGTCATAAACAGGGCTGTCTTTCTTAGAAAAACAGAGAAAAGAAAGACCATCTTGTTTGTGGACGAGATCCACAGGTTCAACAGGGCTCAACAGGATGCCTTCTTGCCACATGTGGAGGTGTCAACGATAACACTCATTGGTGCTACAACAGAGAACCCATTTTTCGAGGTTACGTCTCCCTTGCTATCGAGATGCAGGGTGGTAAGGCTGAAGCCTTTGAGCATAGAAAACTTGATTGAAATCGGGCACAGAGCATTGCAAGACAACGAGCGGGGTCTTGGTAAAAGTGGTACCGTGGTATCTGATGAAATATTAGCGAAACTTGCGTGCCGTGCTGACGGCGATGCCAGAAGGATGCTGAACCTTCTAGAGGCATCTGTAAACATGGCACGAATGGAGGGGAAAGAATCTGTTGATGAAGATATCTTGGAAGCAGTTACAAGCGTGCCGTCACTCAGATATGACCGTGCGTATGATGAGCACTATAATCTTGCATCCGCGTTCATAAAAAGTATGAGGGGCTCTGACCCCGATGCTGCGCTTTACTACATGGTGAGGATGCTCGAAGGCGGTGAAGACCCAGCATTCATCATAAGGCGCATGATCATATTTGCTGCGGAAGACATTGGCAATGCTGATCCCCAGGCTTTGCTCATTGCGGTCGCCACAAAAGAGGCATACGAGTTTCTAGGTATGCCCGAAGCAAAGATACCCTTGGCACAGGCGGTTACTTATCTGTCGTGCGCTCCAAAGTCTAACGCATCTTATCGTGCTTTGTGCTGCGCGGAAGAAGTGGTGAAAGAGACAGGGACCTTGGAGGTGCCAATGCACATCCTGAACGCCCCGGTCTTGGGCATGAGCAAACTAGGTTATGGTCAGGGCTACGCGTATCCACACGACTATGAAGGTAGTTATGTGCCAATCCACTATTTGCCTGAAAAACTAGCTGGGACGATATTTTATAAGCCAACCGACGCCGGGTTCGAAAGCACAATAGCCAAAAGGCTCGCCGGATGGCGCAGTCTAAGAAATAGGGAAAAATAAGATTCCCTTTGCATAGATGGCATCAGACCTTGTAGTTTTAGGTCACGCCTAAAATCTTAGGACAACCATCCAAGCACAACGATCCACGCAACGCAGTTTGAACCCATCAACCCAATAAAATAACAAAAACCTTGCTATTCGCGGCAATTTTAGGATAGCATATCATTGAGGTTTGAAATAAAAGCCCTGCAAGGGCAAGGAGGCTATAATGGCAGGGAGTAAAACAGGGATCATGGCAATAGTCTTGACTCTGTTACCAGCACTTGATGGGTTTGCACAAGAGCCACTGGCACCTGGCAGGCTTGATCCTACCTTGAAGATGCTAGAGTTCGGGCAAAATGTTTCTCAGGTGATAGAGGTTTTGAAGAATCGCGCTATGCAGCGATACGAAAGGCTAATCAAGGACACCTTGGATGTTAGCACACAGGACCACCTAAGGCGCGCAAGAGATAAGGAACTGGCCGAAATTGGCAAAGACTTCTTCACCTTTCAAGGCAGTGCTCAGGGTTGGGAAGTTTCCGTCGTAAGGGATGAGTTTGCTATTGATGGCTCAGAATCCATGCTTCACATACAGGAAGGCAACAACCACTTGTATTTCTTTTTCGCACAAGGGGTGCTTTACAAGTTTATCCTGGCCACTGTGGGACAACCCCTCTCGGATTGGCTTTCGAGGCTCGAGGCTCAGTACGGGGAGCCGACGAAAATCAAGTATATAGATGACAGGAAGGAGCTCGGTGTAGAGCAAGCTTATTGGGAAGGAGGTCTCCTTACCTTAGAGCTTCAGGACAAAACGAGACTGTTTCAAAGCGTCTGTGTGAAGTGGGCGGTCAAAGAGGTCGAGGAGGCGAGAAAAAAGTCTAGAATGAGTTCGGTATCAGTCGAGGCCACTCCCCATAGGACTATTGTTGAGGAAGCATTGAAGCCGTCGCCATCTGGTGTAACTGGCGAACCCCTCGATGAGATCTTAGGGCTCCAACCACTTCCACCGCCTGAACCAACCTCAGAGCAAAAGGTGAAGCCCAAAAAGAAGAAACGTTAGTCTTTGAGCGGTGAGAACTCAGCCACCGCGTCTTCGAAAACCTTGCACCTCCCTGCGCATTCATAAGAAGTGATGTAGTTGTAGGTCCAGTTCATTAGCCGGGAGCCGCCAGGGGAGCGGGTGGTGACAAGATATCTGTTTTCCATCACGCCAAAACCTTTCGAAATGTCATAAGGGGTCTTAGCGTCTCCCTTGTTTGCATCTATAGGGACGAAGCCTACACCTGGGAAGAAGACCTCGAGGAAGCGGTGAAATACATCGTCCCACGAAGCATTGTCACCCCTAACTACCAGTGTCCCCACAAACCTGCATGGCACCTTGTTTGCACGAAGCAACGCCATCATCAGAATGGAATACTCGGAACAGGAACCTGTTCCGCGTTCTAGCACAAGGGGCGCCCTGTTCCACCCAAAAGCAAGCTCGTACTCCATATGGTCAATCACATACCGATATGTGTTACGCACTATGTCATAGTAGCCCTTGCTTTTCTTGCGGATTTGTTCTGCTGCCTCCTGAATCCTCGGGTCGCTAATCGCCAACTTGGAACCATCCGATAAAAACCCTTGCAAATCCTTTTCAGAATAGGTTTTCGCAATGTCTTCTGGCAATACCATGTAATGAACTGACCTCAGGACTGCCTTGAAAGACATAGTAACTTCAGCACTTTCATTAGCATTCACATATGGAACGGTCACTTTCGCAAGCCTCTGTCCTCCCGTGTCTGTTACTATTTCTACGGCCTTAGGGTCGAAATCTATATCACCTAGGATAGTCTGGTTTTCCGTGGTTTCCGGGATCGCCATCATTATCACAACGTTTCTAACCAGGTCGGGTCCGTAGTTGTAAAGGGACACTTTGAAGGCCACCTCAACCTTTCTTTCCTTTCCAACCCAAAACCTAGCCCCTGATTCCATGTCATGAAAAGTGAGTTTGTCTGTTTCATAGTCAGCAACAACAAGTGTGTTCCCAACAGAGGCAATGCCTGTTGGATGCGGTCCATCAGAAGGCAAATAGAAATACACCCACCCATCCTGTGGGTCTACCGCGAAGATTGCATCCTCTTCCCTGCTTGCAACAAACATGACATCTTTGAGGAAACCAAGCCCTGAAATCCCTGCGCACGGTGCGGGAAAAGCCCTTATGGTGGTGCCGTCAGAAGGGTCAACCTCGTGTATCTTCATAGCCATAACATCCGCTACATAAAGGCTCCCATTATAAAAGGCGAGCCCTCTAGGTCTGCTTGCCTCTATCTCGATCCTGCTCGACCAGCTTCCATCACTTGGATCAACCTTGTATATCACCTTTTCCACCTCATCAACTACCCACAACGACCTCCCATCCCACGCAACGCCAGTTGCCCTGAGCGCTGGCGATTTAATCTTTCCAAGGACCTCGCCCTTATCTGGACTCACAAAGAAGACTGTCCGCTCACAGTGGTCAACTAAGATCAGGGTTTCCCCTTTTGAAGCAAGCCCTACCACGCATCTTGAAGGGGTTTGAAGCTCTTTTGTCTTCTCGCCTCTCGCGAATGCCTGACCCAGTAAAAGCATGATATTGAGCACAAAAACGATGCAACGGTGTGTCATATTTGCATCCTCCATTGACAAGATAAACCTAAATGAAAATCATACACCTTGTCTTTTGCAATGGAAACACGATGATACAATTCCACCGCTTACCCGTAGGATTGTTTGCTACAAACTGCGTTCTCATCAATGATGAATCTTTGGACTGCATAATAGTTGACCCTGGGGGGGACAAGGAGGTGATCGAAAGTAGGATCAAGGCGCTGGGCATAAAGCCAGTTTTGGTTGTTTTGACCCACGGCCACTTAGACCACTGCCTTGAGGCTACCTCGCTCGCCAACGCATATGGATGTAAAATAGCCATGCACGAAAAGGATTTACCCATGTATCTAGGGCTTAAGAGGCAGGCTTATGCTCTCGTGGGAGCCCATATCGCAGACATGCTAGAAGAACCAAAGTATCCAGATCTGTTTCTGGAGGACAATCAGACCATAACCTTTGGAAGCTCAGAGGCTAAGGTACTACACCTTCCTGGACATTCGCCAGGCAGTATAGCCTTATACTTTGATGCACAGGAGCCAGTGCTTGTTTGTGGCGACACTATCTTCAAAGATGGTATCGGGCGCACGGATTTGTGGGGGGGCGATTTTGAAACGCTTATAGCCTCTATTAGAAACAGGGTTTTTACTCTAAAAGACAACACGCGGCTTATCCCTGGTCATGGGGCCGAAACTACAGTGGGCCGCGAGAAGCGTCATTTCATGTTTTAGACAGAACCTCTGTTATGAGTGACCCCCTGCCGAGTTCGACAAGGACCATGTCTTTTACCTTGACCATCGCTGAATCAGTGATAATTTTCTTGTCATCCTGCCTTCTGCACAACGCGTAACCACGAGCTAAAGGTTTCTTTGGGTCCAGATTTGAGAGCGCTGAAGCAAAAATTTGGAGGTTTGATTCATATCTTTCTAACAACCTCAGAACGCCAGCCCTTGTTCTTATAGCCAAGTCTTCCACTCGCTTTTCTTCTCTTTGAATATTTTGCATAGGGTTCCTTCCATAAAGCCTTGCGGCCAGGTGGTGTAGTTTCGCCTCAACAGATGTAATGTGGCTCCAAACTGCCCTGGATAAGCCAACAGACAGCGTCTTTGCCTTGTCTTCAAAACGCAAGACCCGATTTTGAGGAGAGGCAAGGTAAAGGCGTTTTTCAAGATTCGCGAAACTCTTCTCCGCATGATGAAACAACGACCTAGAGTGCACCCGGAGCAACGCATTAAGTCTAGATACCTTCTCCTCGAGGTTTTCAATCAACCAGTTTTGTGAATCCTGAAGCCTTTTCTGGATTTCGTCAAGTGTCTGCAAAAGTTCCCCCATGGATGCCCTATATATTACCTCCCCGACAGCAGTTGGCGTTGCAGCCCTAACATCCGCTGCATAGTCGCAGAGGACATGGTCAATCTCGTGCCCGACTGCCGACACGATAGGTACCCTGGACATAGCCACAACCCTAACTAGGTATTCCTCGTTGAACGCCCACAAATCCTCCAATGAACCGCCACCCCGCCCAATCACTATCACATCTATCCCGCTTATATTGTTCAAGATGGATATACCGTGTGCTATCTGCTGAGCAGCCCCTTCGCCTTGAACCAAGCTTGGAACCACCACCACATGTGCAGGAAACCTCTTCAAGATACTTCTAAGCATATCTGTAAGGGCAGCGCCATCCAAAGATGTAACAATTCCCACTTTTCTGGGAAGAAATGGGACTGGTTTCTTTCTCGAGCGGTCGAATATTCCCTCCGCCTGAAGTTTATTCTTCAAAGCCTCGAGTTTCATAAGCAAATCCCCTACGCCAACCACACGCACATCCTCAACCTTGAGCTGATATGTGCTTCGCCCTGCATAAGTTGTGATTTTTCCCAGCGCTATTATCTTTGAGCCATCAGCGATCTTCAGCGTGTAAAGTTTCTTCATCGCATCGCTAGTAGGATAGACGATGCACTCTAACCGAACCTTATTTCCAGAAAATGTCTCCTCTTCTGTAAGCTTGAAATAAACGAACCCCTTTTGCGAGGGCTTTGACATCTCTACAACCTCGCCCTCTACTGCCACAAACTCGAACTGCCCCTCTAGCGCGTGCTTTATAAGCCTCGAAATCTCACTTACCTTGAAGACTTTTACAGGGTAACTGGTTTCATAAAACCCCATACTCTTCACAATACCAAACGATGCACTTTTTTTCTATAAAGTTTTTTCACATCAATGTTTTTTCACATCGTCCCTGGTTTGATGTATCATGTTGTTGCTTTTGTATAGGGATGCTCAATGCCAAAAACAAGGGTCCCTTACTTGGTCAATGTTCTTGTCATTTCCGCTCTTGCCACTGCTGATGAGGTTGTTGTGGATTTCACGGGGGGTGTTAGCTCTACAATCCAGGGGGTTTTTGTCGAAAAAGACTACTGGTTTGAGCTTCCTGAAGATTGGGATTTTCCTAGACCTTCGGAGCTCTCCATAAGGCTATCCCACTCGCCGCTTATAAAGAGGGATTTGTCCACATTCACCGTCTTTGTAAACAACACTGCGATCACGAGTTTTCATCTCGACAAGTCCAACCAGGACGACGCACTTGTGAGGATACCCATACCTCCTAGAGTGCTAAGAGGGGGAATGAACCTTTTACGATTTACCATAAGGATGCGCACTGACCTCGAAGACCTATGCGAGGATGTATACAACCCGGCTTTGTGGCTGGCGATAGACCGTTCATCACGCCTTGTGGTCCAAAGTGAAGAAAGGGTTATAACCCCAGACCTTTCTAGATTCCCAGGAAGTTATGCAAATCCAAACCTGCTATATGGGACCCAAAAAGATAGGGTTCACGCAATAATCATTATTCCCGAAAAGCCCTCCCAGCAGGAATGGGACGCACTTGCAAGCCTCGCCTTCCTTCTGGGACGAGAGGTGGGACTCATGAGGGGGGAGTTCAGGGTAGAGGTGGGAGGCAGTATTCACAAGGACAAACACAAAGACAAACACATCATTGTCCTGGGAACTGCAAAGTTTCTGAAACAGGTCGTGGGGCAGTTCGGGATAGCCACTGATTTGTTCGCAGCTGAAAAGGTGGGCAGGATGCAGGAGTTTCAATCTCCCATAAATCCAAGACGTCGCTTACTGCTGTTGGGTGGGCCCACTGAAGAGGCGGTGGGTATACTTGCTGAAAATCTAAAGACCGCAAGGATTTTGCAAAGCTTGCGTGGTCCAGTAGCTCAGTTCGATAAACCCCCAACATGGGAAGAACTAGAGGAGAAGAGTCAGGAGACAGCGTTCATATTACGGCTTGTGGACCTGAAGCTTAGCGACATTACGCTGCGAGGAAAGTTTTTTCACACCACCTCCTTCACTGTTCCAAATCCTTTTGTGGGTCAGGTCAAGGACGGGGCTTTTTTCAGGCTCTCGATGAGCCATTCAGACCTCCTACTTCCACAGTCTTCCTCGCTCCTTGTCAAGATAGGTGGGGAGCCCCTGAAAAGTATCAGGCTTACGAGGGAGACCGCTGAAAGAAACACATGGGATATCAAGATACCACTTCCCTTCCTATCGCAACGATTCTTGAGCTTCGAGATCGAGGTGTTTCTGGATGTAGGTGACCCCGAATGTTATTATTATCACCCCGAGATGGCTTGGGTCTCTATCTACAACGATTCGCTCATTTATCTTCCCATTGATCCGAACAAGCCAAAGACGCTAGCCAACTATCCATACTTATTCTTGCGATGGAACGGATTTAACGACTTTAAGGTCTTCTTCCTTGAGCCCATTACGCACGGGATTGTTAGTGCTGGATTCAATGCCCTTGCCTTCATGAGCCAGAGTCTGCGAGGCGACGCCTGGTGCAATGCAACATTTGTGACCTCTGTTGAAAACGCAGTGGATTCGAACCTTCTGATAGTTGCGCCCTCGGGAACCCTCCTATCTGAAAAAGTCTTTTCACCGCTGCTTCATGGCGATTTGGGTGGGATCGCGTCAAGACCAGAGGTTCTAAACGAGGTGGGCATTCTAAGCATCAGTCAAAGCCCCTTCAATACCGATAAGATGGCGGTTGCACTGTTCGGTCGTTCCGATACTGAACTCGCCTATGCTGCACCATATCTATACGCCCCTGGAAAGGTCGAGTCGCTTCTCGGTGAACTCGCAATCGTCCCCTCTGACGGCGAACTTAGGGTTCTTTTGCCGACTTCAGCCAAAGACTATTTAGGAGATTTTGACCCTGCCAAGGTCGCGTATGTTGACAAATCTGGAAGAATAGCCCCTGCAATAGAAGTGCAAAAGGCGACCCAACCAGTATCCAGGTTCAATGTCGCCTACCTTGTCTTTTTTGTTCTAACCCCAATCTTAGTGCTCTTGGTGATCCTCAGGCTCCGTGCCATTGCGAGGGAATCTCGTGAAGAATGAGGGGTTTTGGTTAGCGGTCGTCTTTGTGAGCTTACTAACAAAATGTGCGATTGCTAGGGAGAATCCAACGCCTTCTAAGTGGAAACCCGCCCACATCGTGACGCCTTCAGAGCGCTGTCTTTTTTTGTTCGATTCCACTGAGGCGGTATCTGAAGAGAACAACCCCCTTGCCTTCGAGGTGGCAAAGGCGGTTCGGGAGATGGGGCTCGATATCCATTGGCACGACATAGCAAAGGCTGGGATTCCTTCTGTCAGCGGTTACCGTGCGGTCGTAACAGGCTTTCTCGATTCCAAGATGCCTAATCCTGCGAAGTTTGCCGAGTTTGTTGAAAGGACGGTGAAGCAAGATATTCGATTCGTCATCATCGGCAACTACGGTGCTTATCAGGATGCCGAGACGCAGAAGTTTGTCGAGCCTCACATCGTAAACCGCGCATTCAATGCGCTTGGTGTTTCATACAAGGCGAACTGGACCGATAACCCATCGTTGTTCGAGGTGATCCCGAAGGATGAAGGGATTCTTCCAAGACCCTCAATGAGATCAGAGAACATAAAGCATTTCTATCAGTTCAACAAGGAAAGAAGCGATGTCCGGATATTGGTAGAGGCAAAAAGAAAAGATCTTTCTTTGCCCCCAAGTGCAGTTGTTTTTGTAAGTGCCACTGGAGCTCAGGTGCTATCTCGTTACATATCAGAAGACGACTTCCTCAAGGACGAAAAACGATTTCATTTCGATCTGAAGTCGTTTTTGAGGCAGGCACTTGCAATCACACCGAATGACAAAGCCTCGATCCTTGTAATCTATGACACATCTTCGCCTGTATCCATGTCTGTCCTGAAATCCCTCGAAACTGCTTCTTCCTATGCCCAAATCCCACTGGTTGGGGTCAGGATAAAAGATGTGTCTGCACTAAGATTTTTCGACCTTCAAAACTTTGCAGGCATAGTTTATGCGCTTGACCGATGTCCAATGACTTATTGCGGATATATCTACGACCTTTTTTCCACATTCGTTAGGAACGGGGGAACGCTTCTCTTTACTATGCCGCTTCAAAGCCGTGAGCTTCAGCGGTTGAGCGGGAATCAAAACAAGGATGCAACTTTTGCCACAGGCGATGGACTTTGGTTTCTCAAAGGGGCTTTTTTGGGTCTCGAAGGGCTGTCCGTGTCTGGTTCAACTTTCAAGCCCTCGGTCATCCTTTCTAAGCTCGGCCCCGAATGTAGGGTTCTGGCTAAAACATCTAATACCCCTGTTTGGTGGCGATGTAAGCTCGGGAAAGGTGAGGTAATCGCTCTCAATGCTTATGAGTTTATCGAAAGGCACTTCCTTGGGCTTTTGGTCCAATCCCTCATGGACACAGAGGGGTTCCATGCGATGCCAATACTTGCCTGGAAACTCGAGTTTATTGACGATTGCCCACTCCCTTTCACTGATAACCCCATAGAATCTCTAGGAAAGACAGATTCCGAATTCTACTCGACGGATTTTTATGATATGCTATTGCAAGCGCGAAAGGAGTACGGACTGAAGTTCGTGTTTTTGCCTGTATTCTCTTACGATGACAGGGTCGAACCGCCTTTCCCAGCCCCTTTCGAGGGCACCACAAAAGAACGCGTTCTTGCCTTTGCTAGACGCATCATCCAAGACGATTTCGAGGTTGGTCTTCACGGGACAAATCACATATCCCCAGCGCTCAGTGGTGGAGTGAGCCAAAACTTCAAAGACCGGCATGCACTAGACCAATGGTTTAAGAAGGCATATGCATCGTGCCTCGAGGTCTTTGGATATCCGCCTCTAGTGTTTGTCCCGCCAAACAACTACATAGACACCGCAGGGTTTGAAGCATTGTTTAAGTCCATCCCAACAATAAGGGTTGTGTCCTCGCTATTTGCTGGTACAGAGGTCGAGACCCAGCAGGACTTCATGGTGGATCCCGAAAGACCTGGAATTGCTCACATCCCAAGGACATGGGCTGGATATTTCCTTGAGGAGGAGGCTTTGCTTGGATTTATAAATGGCATCATGTCCTTTGGCGTCTCCTCGCACTTCATCCACCCCGATGACATCATTGATCCCGAGAGGTCAAAAGGCAGGTCGTGGCACGAGATGCGGTCATCCTTTCTTAGAGCCATGAAGATGATTCAACAGAGATTTCCATTTCTTAGGACCATAGGTATAATGGATGCGTACTATGAGCTACTAATGATGGAACATCACGGGCCAAGATGCAAGCGGGTTTCAAAAAAGCAACTCGTCGTTGAAAGGTCGCCTGGCGTTTCTTCACAGTTCTACATGTTGATTCGTGTTCCCGACGGAACAATCTCGAACTTGAAGATAAGAGGTGCAAGTGTTGTCCAAAAAGACGAAGAATCGTCACGAGTCGTGGTTCGGCTGGAATCCAGGACGTCTGAGTTTGAAATAGGGGGATCCTTGTGAAGGTGCGTCAAAATCTTTTAGTTATGACACAAATAGAAAGTCTTGCTGAATCCGTAGGAGGAGTCCTTTTTATTGTCCTAATAAACGCAATCTTTTTCCCTGAGGACCCTGGATTTCTTAGTGTTGAACCACATCCTTTTTTGTTTCTTACGATCTTCATCGCCGCGAGGTATGGCACATTCGATGGGTTTGTATCGGGTCTTCTGTGCGCCATGGTCTATACTGCATACTTGCTTGGCAATACCGACATAAAGACGCTATTCACTACCTTGGAATGGCATCGCCTTGTGCCAGCCTATCTATTTGTCATCGTGGGGTTGATTCTTGGAGAGATCAGGGAGATGGGCAATAGGGAGGTATCTAGTCTTCGTCGGGAAGCGCAACGGCTCCGTCTGCAAGTGGAACAACTGAAATCCGAGCTCGCTGTGCATAGACGGGCAAAAGAGGAGCTTCAAAAGATGATCTTGTCAACAGGGGACCCTCTCTCCGCACTGCATTTGTCAACCTCGAAGCTGCAGTCTTTAGACGAAAAACAGGCGTATGAGACGATAGTAGATCTAGTAGAAAACTTTTGCGGCGCTGAAAGCATTGGTGTATATGTCAGAGAAGAAGCGGGAACATCTGCGACTTCTCAAATCCGGGTATTTTCGATAAGGGCAAAAAGGGGAGCAGAAGATGTCCCTTCCACACTTGATTCAACTCACCCTGCGGTTGCTATGGTCCTGAGGAAGAAAGAAGTTGTTACTATGAGTGAGGCGCAGGATACCTCAATGATCTATTGTGCACCTATCATAAACCAATCCGATCAGACCGTTTTCGGACTTATCGCCGTTTTCAAGATCCCTTTTATAAGGCTTACGAACCTTACCAGAACGCAGCTCAGAACAATCGCTAGATGGGCTTCACTTACACTTTCGCAGGCATTAGGGTTTAAAGATGTCTCGGCGCGTGTCATTGACGACCCCCTAACTGGGCTCAGGAACTGGAAGTTTATTGAAGAGAGACTGCATGAGGAGATAGAAAGGGTCAGTCGCTATGGGGGCTCGGTCTCACTACTCCTTGTCCGAATCATGGAGATCGAGACCTTATCCCCCGAAGACAGGGTTGACATATTGAAAGGGGTGGGGAAGATCTTGAAAAACACCTTGCGAAAGACTGATTGTGCCGGAACACATCATTCCCCTTACGTTTTTGCGGCAATCCTTGCTTCAACAAAAGACGACAAGATTGTCTATCCGGCGTCCAGAATATCTGAAGCATTCTACCGAGAGTTTGGAGGTATTGGTTCAAGATTTGCTCATATCTATCTAAAGATGGGCGTGGCGACATATTCAAATCCAGAACCATCGTCTAAAGGTGCACCTGCTCCAACTCGAGACGATTTGATCAAGCAAGCAGAGGCATTTACTTTTCAAGCAGAAGTGCGGAAGTAGGCAAGATGCCAAGAAAATACCTACTCGCAATTCTTGAAGCAGCACTTGAGGGCGAGGCGCTTGCTCTCTTACTTTTCCAGTGGGAGATGGAGGCATTTTGGAGGCTGTTTCTTGCCCTTTCTGCACACGGGCTCGCGATCGGGCTTTTGGCATTAGGGTTTGTCCATGTCTACGACCTTGGGAAACCCCGTGACCGTGTGCTTGCAACACTCGGAGTCTCGCTTACCCTACCGTTTCCATTTTTTGGGTTTGCTGTCTTTTGCGTCCTCTATGTATTTATCGCGAAGAAGCGCAGGAGGACGCACAAGATTACAAGTGACTTTGAAAAATACATCATGTTCGAGGGAGATAGGGAGTGGCTTCAAGTTCAAAACTTGCCTCCTATGGAGCTTGTTCGCCAAGAAATAGACATAGCACCGTTCGCTCAAATATTGGAAAGTGACGACATTGCTATGAAAAGAGGTGCCATTCTTTCTATTTCAAGGATATTGAAGAATGATGCAGTTCGACTCCTAAAGCGAGCGCTTTCTGACCCCTCGAGGGAGATCAGATATTATGCGCAAAACGCCCTTACAGAGATGGAGAGTGAGTTTAATGACCGCATCTATAAACTGGGAAGGGAGATTGAGAGGCAACCTCTAAGAATGGATTTGCATCTTGAACTTGCGAGGGTCGTGCTCGCGTTCGTAGAATCAGGACTCCTGGAAGAAGCGATGGTGCCATATTTCGTCAATATTGGACTTAGGACCCTAGACAAGGCATTGGTTATAGGCAATCCAGACCCTGAGGTGTTTCTGTTGATGGGAAAACTCAAAAAACTGGCTGGAGACAAGCAATCTGCAATCTCTGCGTTGATGGATTACTGGGAAAGAGACAAGTCGTCCGCCGAGGCAGCTGTCATGCTAGCAGAACTTTTGCGCGAGGTAAATGAGATCGAGTTGGCACGCAATATCTTGAGGACTGCACGGGAATATTCGAACGACAAAAGAATTGAGGCAGTTCAAGAGATTATGGAGGGGACTGGGGAGGGATAAATGGCAAAGACTG
>Ga0197143_1000935_pt1 | contig 26841 bp, 22 predicted proteins | sample GBS70_MetaG_FD_148603 | JGI IMG/M metagenome (GOLD analysis project Ga0197143, IMG submission 148603) | Sediment microbial communities from Great Boiling Springs, Gerlach, Nevada, United States - GBS 70_MetaG | ecosystem: Environmental > Aquatic > Thermal springs > Hot (42-90C) > Sediment... | reverse complement strand
TCGACTCTCCGTCGTCGGCCCATACTTCGAGACGACGGAGCCGCTGCGCATCGTCTCCGAAACGAGCTACGTCGGCGGCGAAGGCCGGCTGGAGCACCCGACCTCTTATCAGTGGAACCACAGCCTCGGCGAGATCGTCTCCGCCGCCCTGGCGGTCGGCCTCGCCCTCGAACGCCTGGAGGAGCTCGACTGGTGCGAATGGCCGGCGCTCCCGTGGCTCGAGCAGGATGGTGACGGACGGTGGCGTGCACCTGCGGCGGGAGAGCGCCTCCCGCTCTCCTTCGCACTGGCGGCGCGGAAGAGCACCCGTTCGGGTCGAAGGCCCCACGCTTAGGCCTCGCGCTGCGAGGCCATCTGCGCGGCACCGACCCACGCGCCGTGGAATCCGTACGGCACGCGTTGGGGGAGGATGACGCGGGCAACGGGCGGGGCATCGAAGTTCTGCGCGTCGAAGATGACGAGCTCGCTCGTGCCCTCGCGGTCGTCGTAGACGAAGGTCATCACGTAACCGTCGTCCTCGCTTCGCGCCCGTGGTCGCGGCACGAAGACGCCCTCTCCGCCGGAACGGCCCCGTCCGAAGGGGTGAGGGATGGAGCGCCCCGTGGCGAGGTCGTACTTCACGAGGGCGTCGGCCAGCGGCCGGCCCCAGCGGTCGCGCACGAACCGGGCCGTATAGCCGTACCGGTTCGCTCGTCCGACGAGCGCCTCGTTGATGCGGGGGAAGTCCGTATCCGTATCGTCGAGCGGCTCCTGGCGGACCGCACCCGTCATGAGGTCGAACCGCCAACGGTGGAGGTGGTTCTTCGCCTGGGAGCTGAGCTGGCGCTCCCTCGCCGCGACCGGCTCCTCCTCGTCTCCGAGCTCGGCGAGGTCGACGCTCGGAAGGCTGCAGGCATCGAGGACGACTTCGTCCCCCTCTTCGAAGGCGTTGAGGACGTGGAAGACGTAACACGGGTCGGTAGAGAACCAACGTACCTCGCTCCCACTCCCGTACCGGGGCATGATCCCGAAGTGCGAGCCGCGGTCGGGCTCCCACTTCGCGATGGGCTCGCCCCGGAGGGCCCGTTCGAGGCTGAAGGTGTACGGGTGGTTCATGAAGATGGCGAACCGTTCGGTGATGGCGAAGTCGTGCATCATCACCCCGATGGGCAATTCGATGGGCGTGGTGTGCACGATTTCTCCCGCCGCCGACACAACGGAGTACTGCAGGTACGGCGGTCGGATGACGTTGTAGCCGAAGAAGAAGAGCTCGCCGGTCTGGGCATCGACCTTCGGGTGTGCAGTGAAGGCATGGAGGAGCTTCCCGCAATAGGTGTACGGCCCGACGGTCTCGAGGCCCGGTACGCGGATGTGGTGGGGCTCGCCGCCTTCCCAGAGGGCCAGCAGTCTGCCGTCGTGCCACACGAGGGCGGTATTGGCGGCATTCTTGAACGGCCCGTGGGGGTTGTCGAACCGCGGAGGCTCCAGGAGGCCGGTGAAGAGCGCACGGCCAGCTTCCCGCTCGAGCTCCCAGCCCTTCGTGCGGACGTACCGGTTCCGGTAGCTCGCCGAGCCGTTCGCGATGCGGACCCCGTGGAGCATGCCGTCTCCGTCGAACCAGTGGTACCGTCCGAGCGGGTCGAACTGGGGGTTGGGGCCGTTGCGGATGAACATGCCGTCCAGGTCCTGTGGAAGCTCTCCGATGACGGGTAGGTTGTCGGCGGTGACCTCCTCGCGGACGGGGGCGAAGTTGTCGCATAGGTAAGGGCTGGTGGGGCAGGTCTCGAGGGTCAAGGGATTCCTCCGGAAGTCGGTATTCAAAAACTTGCGTACCGTAAGGGGCACAATACGCCTCTCCGGCCGGGGGCCGCAACGCCCGGACCGCGAGCGCGGGGGGTCGTAGAATACGGCGGACGAGAGGAGGTTCTCCATGGCGGAGCTTCACTTCGGGGTGACGATCCCGCAGATCAAGCGCACCTGGGAGGAGGCGCGGGCGGCAGCGGTGGAGTTCGAAGCGATGGGGTTCGATTCGCTCTGGGTCTGCGACCACCTGTACGGCCCGCAGTCTCCCCATATCCCGATCCTCGAGGCGTGGTCGCTCCTGGCAGCGGTTGCGGCCGTGACCTCGCGCGTCGAGCTCGGGACGCTCGTCACGCCGGCGGGATTGCGGAACCCGGCGCAGCTCGGGAAGGTCATCGCCACGGTGGACAACATCGCCGGCGGGCGCATCATCGCCGGTCTCGGCGCGGGGTGGATGCCGCGCGAGTTCACCGACTTCGGCGTACCCTTCCACCCGACCCGCGAGCGGCTGCGCCAACTGGAGGAGACCATCGCCCTCTTCAGGCGGATGTGGGACCCGGCCGAGGAGGCGGTGACGTTCGAGGGGCGGTACGTAAAGGCGACGAACCTCGTATGTCTGCCGAAGCCGCCGCGGCGGGTGCCCATCCTCGTCGGCGGAAGCGGGGAGAAGGTGACCATGCGGATCGCCGCCCGCGAAGCCGACATCTGGAACAACCTCGCCGTGCAGCAGTCGGCCCTTCCCCGCAAGGTCGAGGTGTTGCGCGAGCACTGTCGCGCGGTGGGGAGGGACCCGGCGACCCTGCGCATCAGTCAGCAGTGCCTGGTGATCATCGCCCCCGACGAGGCGCAGGCGCGGGGAATGGTCGATACGGCGAAGCGCATCTTCGGCGGCCACATGGGCGACCCCGAGGGGCCGCTCGCAATCGCCGGTAGCCCGGAGCGTGTGCGCGAGCAGATCCAGGCGCACGTGGACCTGGGTTGCACGATGTTCCAGATCGAATTCTTCGGTCGCGACACGCGGGAGCCGGCCCGGCTCTTCGCCGACCGGGTGCTGCCGCACTTCCGTTGACGGCCGGTCGCCGCGGAGACGGCAGGCCGAACGCGTCGGGCGTCGGCGGCTGTGCCTGTCGCTCCGAAGCCGACGCCCCGGCCAAGGGGGCGCAAGCGCCGTCCCAGCCCGGGCTCTGGCTTGTCCTGTCCGGGCCCGACCTCAGGCGAAGTGGAAGCGAACCCGGAACGACTTCGGCCCGCCCGGGCGCACCGACATGGCCGGGTCGTCGATGAGCTCGAAGCGCCGGACACGCGGCAGCAGCTTGGAAAGAGCGACGTTCGCCTCGAGACGCGCCAAGGGTGCACCGAGGCAGTAGTGGATGCCCATACCGAAGGAGAGGTGGCGGTTCGGCTCCCGATCGGGGATGAATTCGTCGGGCCGTTCGAATTCCGCCTCGTCGCGGTTCGCCGAACCGAGCAGGACGAGCACCCGTGCATTCGCCGGGATGGTCACCCCGCCGACGTCGGCATCGCGTACGGCGCGCCGGATGGTCGCCGGGAATGGTGCGTAGTATCGGAGGGCCTCCTCCACCGCCGTGCGCAGGAGCCCGGGCTCCGCGCGGACGCGGTCGTACACCTCGGGGAACTCGGCGAAGGCGCGGATGGCGTTCACGATGAGGCCGGTCGTCGTTTCGTTTCCGGCGACGAGGAGCAGCCGAGAGAACATGAGCAGCTCGTCCAGGGAGAGCTTCCCCTCCTCCGTCTCCACGTGGACGAGGTCGCTGAGGAGGTTCGGCTCCGGCTCGCGGCGCAGCTTCTCGATGCGGGCGGAGAAGTAGGCGTCGAGCTGCCGGTTCGTCTCGGCGATGACCGAATCGTCACCGGTGAGGAGGACGTAGCCGACATTCTCGATGATGTCGTCGGACCAGCGCTTGAAGGTGGCGAGGTCTCCGTCGGCCACGCCGAGCATCGTGGCGATCACCTGGACCGGGAGGGGGTAGGCGAGCCCGGCGACGACATCGGCTTCCTCGGATTGGAGCATGGCGTCGATCAGCTTTTCCGAGTACGATTCGATCGCCGGGCGCTGGAGCTCCACCATGCGGGGGGTGAACGCCTTCGCCACCAGCGAGCGGAGGCGGGTGTGGACCGGCGGGTCGCTGAAGAGGAGCGACGGCGGGAGCTCGCCCGTGAGCTGCCGGACGCCCACGACGGAGGAGAAGGTGTCGGGGTCGCGCAGCACGCGCACGCAATCCGCGTACCGGGCGACCGCCCAGAGCCCTGTCCCACCGAGCTGCGTGACCGGCGCGGTTCGGCGAAGCTGGGAGAAGAAGGGGTACGGGTTCGCTCCGACCCCCTGCAGCAGCCCTTGGAACCCTGGCGCGGCTGGCTGGGTCATGGCTCACCTCCGTGAGGCGCCCGAAAGTAGTTCGCGCGTGCGAAAAGAATAACGGATGGCAGGAACGATGGAAAGCCGAGAAGGAATACATCCTACCGCGCTCGACCCCGCTCTCCTCGAGCGCGCGGCCTACGCCTACTCCCGCGCCATGACGGTCCTCGACCCGGTCCGACTGGAGGACTGGGATGCTCGGGGGGTTACCCTCGGTCAGCTCCGGCTCCTTTACATCCTCTTCGCCGAAGGGAATGTCCCCGTGGGATACCTCGCCGAGCGGATGGGGGTCCGCCCTTCGACGGTCACGGGGATGATGAACCGCCTCAGCCGCCAGCGCCTCATCCGGCGCCGAACCGACCCGCGTGACCGGCGCGTCGTCCGCGTCGAGCTGACCCCAGCCGGGCGCGAAGCGGTCTGCGAGCTTTCGACCGCGGCCACGAATTATCTCGGCGAGCTCCTCGCTCGGTTGCCCCAGCCGACCGTCGAGCGGCTCGTGGAGGGTCTCGAGGCGCTCGTCGACGCCGCCCGCGCGCGCCAGCAAGAAGGCCGCAGCACCCCGCGCGACGCCGATACCGATCGCCTATCGGAGGGATAGAAACCGCCGTCGTCTTCGACCTGCCGTCGGATGCGAGCGGGCGCTACGCTGGCTCCCGATGCCCTTCTTCGCCCCCGCTCGTGCGGCCTACGTCGAAAACCCGTACCCGTCGCTCCACCGGCTTCGCCGCGAGGCGCCGGTCTGGCGCAGCCCCGACCTGGGGGCCTGGATCGTGACCGCTCACGCTGCCTGCGCCGAGGTGCTGCGCGACCATACCCGCTTCTCCTCCGACCCGGCGGTGGCGAGAGGTGTCGACCCCGCCCTCGTAGGCCGGCGGCGGGAGTCGATCCCGTTCGGCGAAGTGCCCTCCCTCTCCTCCATCGACCCCCCAGCGCATGCCCGACTCCGTCGGGTGCTGGTGGAACCGTTCTCCCCTGCTGCGGCCGAGCGGGTTCGAGGTGTGGTGCGCGAGGTGGTGGCCGACGTTCTCGGCACCCTGCCGGCGGACGGTCCGTTCGATGCGATGGCGTCGGTGGCCGACGTGGTGCCTGAGCGGGTAATGCTCGCTCTGGCCGGAATCCCTCCGGAGCGCCGAGAGGAGGTGGGCCGCTGGCTTCGCGCCATCGCCCGTGTCCGCGAACAAGTGAGCTTCGACCCGCTGGAGCTCGCCGACGCCCGCCGCGCCGCCCCGCTCCTGGCGGGCTTTGTCGAAGAGGTCAGGAGCGCCCGGGACGAGCACTCCCCGAACGTGCTCCGCGAGCTTCTGGAGGCCGAAGGGGACGGCGTCATCACCCCGGCGGAGCTCATGGCCTTGCTCGTGCACGTGGCCGTCGTCGGCACAGGGCCCCTGGCGGGCCTCATCGGCAACGCCCTCCTTGCCCTGGCGCGGTTCCCGGAGGAGCACCGCCGGCTCCTGGGCGGTGAGGTCTCGTGGGAGAACGCCGTGCACGAGTTCCTCCGGTACGACGGCCCCACCCACGCGGTGCCAAGGGTCGTACGCTGCGACACGGAGCTGCGGGGGGCGCGGCTCCGGGCTGGCGATGTGGTCTACGCGATGGTCGGGGCGGCGAACCGCGACCCCGCGGTGTTCCCCGAGCCCGACCGGCTGGACCTCTCCCGCGACGCTCGCGCACACCTCTCCTTCGGTGCGGGGCCTCACTTCTGCCTGGGGGCGCCACTCGCTCGCATCGTCGCCGAGGAGACGCTGGCGCCGCTCCTCCAGCGGCTGGGAAGGTATCGCGTGGTGCGGGTGCGTTGGATGCACCCCTTCGAGCTCCGCGCACCGAAAGAGCTCGTCCTGGAAAGGGGGGCCTACTAGCCGCGGGGGCGGGGTGGTTGGGGGAAGCTGCGCATCGGCGTCAAGGCGTCGGCATCGATCTCGATGAGCGCGGGCGCGCCCTCCGCTACGGCCGCCGCGAACGCGTCCCGGAAGGCTACCGCGCTGCCGACGCGCTCGCCGCGGATGCCCATCGCCCGAGCGAGGGCCGCAAAGTCGGGCGTCGCCAGGTCGACGCCGATGGTTCGCCCCTCGAACGTCCGGGCCTGAATCGAGCGCAGGACGCCGTATCCGTGGTCGTTGAAGACGCAAAGGATGACCGGGAGCCGATACTGGGCGAGCGTGGCCAGCTCGCCGACGCTGAGCATCAGCCCGCCGTCGCCCTGGATGACGGCGGCCCGTCTGCCGGCCGCGGCCGCGCCGATGGCGAGGGGCAGCCCAGGTCCGATGGCGGCCGAGGCGGGGTAAATGGACGTGCGAGGTTCGAGGATGGGGAGGAGGCGGTTCCCCCACAGATAAGCGGGAATGGTCGCGTCCCGGACGATCACCGCGTCGCGCGGGAGGAGCTCGCGGATGGCGTCCATGATGGCAGCGTGGTCCGGGCCGATGTCCTCGCGGATCTGGCTCCGGGCGGCGTCCCGCGCCGCGACAGCCGCGGCCGTGAAGGCTGCGTCGTTCGCTGGAGCGTCCAGCCGCTCCAGAAGCGCCTCCAACGCGACCCGGGCGTCGGCCACGACGGCCGCGGCCGCGGGGTAGTTCCGTCCGATGACGCTCGGGTCGGCATCGATGTGCACGATCGGCATCGAGAGGGGGAGCGACCAGTTGCGCGTGGCCCCGCCCTGGAAGCGGGTGCCCACCGCAACGAGGAGGTCGGCACCTTCGAAGACCGCTTGCATTGCGGGGTGGGCGGTGAGCGGCCCCATGGCCAGCGGGTGGTCTTCGGAGATCACCCCGCGTCCGTTCACCGTGGTGAAGACGGGAGCACCGAGCCGCTCGGCGAGCTGGCGGAGGGGAGCGGAGGCGTCGATTGAGCCGCCGCCCGCCCAGAGCACGCGCCGGCGCGTCTCCCGGAGGAGCGCTAGGGCCCGTTCGAGCGGCTCCGGGTCGGGGCGCTGTGGCGCCGGTCGGTCGAAGGGCGGAACGACGACGGCGCCTCGGCGATACTGGAGGTCGATGGGTATCTCCACGGCGCCCGGCTGCGGTCGGCCGTCGAGGATGTCGCGGGCGACCTCGATGATCGTGCGGGCGATGGCCTCGGTCCGGCGCACGCTCTCCGCTCGGCGGCACACCGTCCGGAGCATCGGAAGCTGCGACTCCGCCTCGTGGAGGAAACCCTTCCCCTTGCCGTACCAAATGGTGTCGACCTGGCCCGTGATCAGAAGGACCGGACTGGAGGCGGCTGCCGCTTCGAAGAGACCGGTCATCGCATTGGTGGTGCCGGGCCCGGTCGAGGCGATGGCGACCCCTAGCCGGCCGGACGCTCGGGCGTACCCGTCGGCGGCGTGAACGGCCGCCTGTTCGTGTCGTACCGCGATCGGCTCGATGGTCCCGTCGCGGAGGATGGCATCGAAGATGGGGATGTTGTGGACGCTGACGATGCCGAAGACGCGGGTCACGCCGAGTGCCCGCAGGGCAGCGACGACGGCCTCGCCGCCGGTCCGCTCGGTCATTTCTCGGTCGGTCTGAAGGCAGGGTCGTCGGGATTGCGGGCGATAGCCCTCGTGAGCAGCGTGCTGTAGATGCGCGCCACCTCTTCCGGCGTGAGGCGTCCGTTCGGGTCGAACCAAGCGGAGAGGCGGACCTGAGCGCCGAAGATGATGTAGGCGGCCATGAACGGGTCGGTCTCGATGAACTCGCCCGCCTCGATCCCCTTCCGGATCACGTCGATGTAGGTGTACTCGTACTCCTTCAGGGGCGGCTTGAGGGCCTCCTGCACTTCTTCTGGCAGCTCTCGTGTCTGGGTAGCCGAGATTTCCGCGGCGCGGCGGTCGCGGATGAGGAAGAGCACGCTTTCGTAGATGAGCGTGCGGAGGATCTCCCGGAAGGGCCATCCCTCGGCCGTACCGCGCGCGACGACGCTGCGGGCAAGGTCACGGATGTCGTCGAGGTGGCGGCGGATGATGGCCTCGAGGATGGCGTCCTTGGAGGGGAAGTAGTAGTAGAGCGAGGAGACGCGGATGCCGAGTTCCGCCGCCAGGTCGCGCACGGAGGAGCGGCGGTAGCCGCGGACGAAGAGGCGCTCTGCCGCTTCGATGACCTCGTCGATCCGGGTACCTGGCCCGAGTTCCGGCGGGGGAGCGACCTCCGAAGCGGTGCCCCTGTGGGCGCGGGCATGGCGGGCCGAGCTCACGCTGCCACGGTACGCGTATTCGCCCGGAGAATGCAAGCCTGTATCGAGCGGACGTTCGTTTCGCGGGAGCATTGCGGGCGGAGAGCGACTGAAGCCGCGCGGCGGGGGCGAACCCGCCGCGCGGCCTGCTGCGAGGAGAGGCGGCGCGCTCAGGCCGCCCGCCGCATGCGCCGGGCGAATCGGGCGAGGAAGCTCTCGGCATCGCTCGCCGGCAACGGCCGGGCGAAGAGGAACCCCTGCCCCAAATCGCACCGCAGCCGCTGCAGCCGCGAGAGCTGCTCCGGGTCCTCGATGCCCTCTGCCACCAGCTCCAGCCGGAGCGTGCGCCCCAGCTCGATGATGGCGTGCGTGATCTCCCGGTCGACCCCGTCACCGGTGAGGTCCTCGATGAACGTCCGGTCGATCTTCAGCAGGTCGAAGGGGAAGCGGCGCAGGTAGGAGAGGGAGGAGCTGCCCGTGCCGAAGTCGTCGATGGCGAGGCGGATGCCCAACTCCTTCAGCTTCGACAGCCGCTCCAGCACCAGGTCCGGGTCCATGACGAGGACGCTCTCGGTCAGCTCGAGGATGAGCCGCCTGGGGTCGAAACCGCTCTCGCCAACGATTCGCGTGACATCGGCAACGAAGTTCGGATGCTGCACCTGCCTCGCGGAGATGTTGACGCTCATGGTCCATGGGCCGGTTCCCGGGTAGGCAACGGACCATTTCGCGGCCTGCTCGCAGGCTTGCTGCAGCACCCACGCACCGATAGGAACGATGGCGCCCGATTGTTCGGCCAGCGGGATGAACTCCGCGGGGGAGACGAGTCCCCGCTCCCGGTGGCGCCAGCGCAGGAGCGCCTCGAAGCCGTAGATCTGCCGCCCCCGTAGCCGAACCAGCGGCTGGTAGGCGAGGAAGAGCTCGCCGCGGGCGATGGCCTGGTGCAGGTCGGCCACCAGCTCGGTGTGGGCTGCCACCTGGGCCTGCATTCGCTGCTCGAACACCTCGTAGGTGCCCTTGCCCCGCGCCTTCGCCACGTACATGGCCACATCGGCGCTCTGCATCAACGACTCGGCATCGACGCCGGCGCCGTTGTGGCCGCTGATGGCGATCCCCGCACTGGCCCGCACGTACAGCTCCCGGCCGTCGATCACGGTCGGCACGGAGACGGCTGCCAGCACGCGCTCGGCGACCGATTCGGCGTCGGCCGGGTCGTCCAGCTCTTCGAGGAGGATGGCGAATTCGTCGCCACCGAAACGCGCCACCGTGTCGCTGGCCCGGACGGCGGCCCGCAGCCGAGCGGCCACCTCGATGAGCAGTCGGTCGCCGGCCGAATGCCCGAGGCTGTCGTTGATGCCCTTGAAATCGTCGAGGTCGAGGAAGATGACCGCCGCCCGCGTCTGCGTCCGATGGGCGTGGGCCAGGGCGCGCCGCAGCCGGTCGGTGAAGGAGGCCCGGTTCGCCAGCCCGGTCAGCGGGTCGTTGAGGGCCTGATGACGGAGGGCCTCCTCGAGCCGCTTCCGTTCGGTCACATCGTGCATGTTCAGCACGAGCCCGCCGATGGCAGGGTTGTCGCGCTGGTCAGTGGCCACCATCTCGAGGTGGCGCCAGCTCCCGTCCCGGTGGCGGAGGCGCACCTCGATCTCGAAGCGTTTCGCCCCGCCCTCGACGATGTCCTCGAACGCCGAAGCGAGCGTCGCCGAATCGGAGGGGTGAACGTACTCGATGAGACGCGTGCCCACGAATTCGTCGGGAACGTAGCCGAGGACGTGGGCCACCGCCGGGCTCTGATACTGGATGGTGGAATCGGGCGACACGACCGTGATGAGGTCGGCGGCGTTCTGCACCAAGGAACGGAAGCGTTCTTCCCGGCGGGCGAGCTCCTCACGCCACTCCTGGAGGTCGCGGTACAGCTGGACGCCCTTCACCGCGGTGGCGGCCTGGGAGACGAGCGCTTGCAGGAACTCGACCTCCGACTTCGGGAACGTTCGCTTGATGCTGGACGAGAAAGCGACCGTGCCGAGCGGGCGCCCCTGGTAGACCAAGGGGAACACCGCCAAGGAAAGGATGTGTGCACGCTCGTAGAACTTCTGCCAGGCTCGCACGTCGCCGAAGAAGCGCAGGGTGGGTGAATCCGGGTCGGCGAAGACATCCGGCACTAGCCAGGGCTCGCCTCGTTCGACGAGGATCTTCCCGAGGGCGGTGTTGCCGCGGGGTGAAATCGCTGTCCCGAAGCGCCCCTGGAGGTAGCCGGAGGCGGTCTCCGTGTCGGAGTGACGGTGGATGTTCTGGGCGACGTCGACGATCCGCTCCAGGTCGTCGCTGTACACGGTGATGGTCACCCAGTCGTACCCCGAGGCTTTCGCCAGCGCCGTCGCGAGGCGGGTGAGGACGGCTTCGCGATCTTCGGCGTCGTTGAACGCTGCCGCGACGTCGGCGAGCGCCTGGAGCTGCAGCTGCTGCCGCTCCCGGCGGGTGACATCGAGGTGGTTGGCTACCAGCGAGGCCAGGAGCGGGCGAGCGATCTCCAGGAAGCGGAGGTTCCGCTGCCCGATGCCGTGTGGCCAGGGCCCGCGGGCTACGAACATCTCCGAGCTGCTTTCGTAGCCGGGGAGGATCATCGCCACGTGCGTGGCCGGCTCGTTCGGCGTTGCCGGGACGCATTGCAGGACGAACCTGTCGTCCGCTTGTACCGCTGCGACGAGCGTCTCAGGGTTGCCGGCGAGCTCCCGCCAGATGAGCCAGTACCCCCGTTGCTTGAGCTCGTACGAATCCGGGGGGCAGGGGCAACCGATCCGGATGAAATGGGGGTCGCCCGAGCGGATAACGTACGCCTCGGCGGCGCCCAGATAGCGGCCGACCGCCGTCGCCGCGCGCACGACGTCCTTCGCCGTCGGCGTGGGTTGGCCGGCGAGCCGCGCCAGCCGCTGCAAGCGTGCCTGCATGACTCCTCCCCCTCGAGCGCATGATGACGTGGCGTAGGTAGCGGAACTGCGCCCTCGATCGGAAGAATCGGCAGAGTTGCAAATCGGGAAAGGCCCTGACACGAGGGGAATTCGTGGACAACCGTTGGTTGCGGGCGTTCCCTAGACCGTCACTCGGTGCGGGTGGGGGCCGAAGTCCGCCTCGTAGAACGGTGAAACCATGCTCCCGGGAGGGACGAGCTCGTCTACCTGCCGCCGGTCCTCGTCGGTGACGGTCACGTCGAGCGCGCCGAGGTTGTCCTCGAGCTGCTCCAGGGTTCGCGGCCCGATGATCGGGCTCGTGATACCGGGCTGGTGCATACACCAGGCGAGCGCGAACTGGGAGAGCGTGCAGCCCTTCTCCCGGGCGATGGGCTGCAGCCCGTCGACGATGTCGAAGAAGCGCTCAGTCCAGCGTCGCCGCTGCAGTCCGGTGAGGTTCGGCTGCCCGAAGCGTGTGTCGGGAGGAGGTGGCTCGCCGCGGCGGTACTTCCCGGTAAGGAGGCCCCCGGCCAAGGGGCTCCAGGGGATGAGGGCGACTCCGAACGTCTGCGCCATGGGGATGAGCTCCCGCTCGATCCGCCGGTCGAGGATGTTGTAGGGCGGCTGTTCGGTCACGAACCGGTTGAGGCCGAGCTCCTTCGAGACCCAGAGCGCCTCGACGAGCTGCCAGGCGGCGAAGGTCGATGTGCCGATGTAACGCACCTTGCCCGAACGCACCAGGTCATCGAGCGCGCGCAGCGTCTCGTCGATGGGAATGTCGGGCTGGGGACGGTGAATCTGGTACAGGTCGATGTAATCGGTTTGCAGGCGCCGCAGGCTCTGCTCGCACTGCTCGATGATGTGCCGCCGGCTGTTCCCCCAGTCGTTCGGACCGTCGCCGACCCGAGCGTGCACCTTCGTCGCCAGGACTACCTGGTGTCGCTTCCCGTTCGCCTTGAGGGCCCGTCCCACCGCTTCCTCGCTCCGGCCGCCGGCGTAGACGTTTGCCGTGTCGATGAAGTTGATGCCCGCGTCGAGCGCCCGGTCGATGATTCGGGCCGCGTCGTCGAAGCTCGTGCGGCCCCCGAACATCATCGCTCCCAGGCAGATGGGGCTGACGCGGACTCCCGTTCTCCCCAGCGGTCGGTACTCCATCGTGCTTTCCCTCCTCTGCAGGGGTTGTGGCCTCGGCCTGGCGGTGGGGCGGCGCTCACCAAGCGGCGCCCATGCCGCCATCGACGTTGATCGCCGCTCCCGTGACGTAGCTGCCCGCGTTCGAGACGAGCATCAGGATGACCGCCGCGACCTCCTCGGCCTTGCCGATCCTGCCCAGCGGCACCGCTGCGCCCATGCGCGCGAAGGCCTCCTCCAGGGTGAGGTCCGGGAAGCGCTGTCGGGCGGCACGGGCGATCTGGGCGCTCTCGATGATCCCCACGCACACCGTGTTCACGAGGATGTTGTCGGCGGCCAGGTCCTTCGACATCGCCTTCGTGAGGGCGATTCCGGCCGCACGGCTCACGGAGCTGGGCAACGAGGCGGGCCCGGGCGTCTTGCCTCCCACGTGGGTGATGTTCACGATGCGTCCCCCGCCCGCGCGGCGCATGTGGGGCACCGCCAGCCGGCTGGCGCGGATGGCAGCGAACAGCTTCAGGTCGAGGTCGGCTTGCCAGGCGTCGTCGCCAACCGCTTCGAACGGAGCTGCGGCGGCCGTGCCGGCGTTGTTCACGAGAATGTCGATGCGACCCCACCGCGTGGCCGCCTCACCGACGAATCGCTCCAGGTCGCCGGGAACGGTGACGTCGGCAGGGATGGCGAGCACCTCGCCGCGGGCCGAAGCGCGAATGTCGTCCGCGGCTGCGGCCAAGACGTCGGGCCGGCGGGCGCAGATCGCGACGTGCGCTCCCTCGCGGGCGAGCAGCGCCGCGGTGGCCTTGCCGATGCCTTCGCTGCCGCCGGTGACGAGCGCGACCTTCCCCTCCAGCCCGAGATCCATTCCGGCAACCTCCCTTGCGTGTCCTTCAGCCGATGGCCCAACTCACGATGCCGAAGCCTGCCCCGGCGAGAGCCAGGAGCCCCAGGGCCGATTGGGCGAGCATACCGTCTTCCTCGTTCCGGGCCTGCAGCCACGACCAGAGGAAGAGCGAGACGAGGAGGAAAGCGGCAACGAGCGTCACCACGCTGCCATTCTAGCCCGTGGCCCCGCCCTGGATGCTCACCAGAAACTCGATGCGTTCGCCGTCGGACAAGGGCTCATCGAGGTCCGTCTGGGTGTCCCCTCGTACGGCCATGATCGCCTCCGTATCGACCTCGGAGAACCCCTCCTCGCGCAGGATGTCGCGGGGGGTCAGCCCTTCGCGCCACGGGACCTCCGTTTCCGCCTGCTTCGAGCGGGTGCGAGGCACGAGGGTAGCGAACCAGCGAACGTAAACGGACATGGCGGCTCCGGCAGATTGGCTCGGGACGATTCTACCCGGAGCGCCGCTGCCGGCGCGCGGCGTGCCGGCGTAGACTGGGTACGTGCACGGACACCGCCCCGACCCCGGGCGCGCGCTGGCCGTGGCGCTCGCCCTCACTCTCGGATTCGCTGCCGTCGAGGCGGCAGTCGGAGTTGCGACCGGTTCCCTGGCGCTGCTCTCGGATGCGGGCCACATGCTCGTCGACTCGGCGGGGCTTCTCCTCGCCCTCGCGGCGACGGCCGTCGCACGCCTACCGGCCGATTCCCGTCGAAGCTACGGGTACGCCCGCGCCGAGGTTCTCGTGGTGCCGGTCCATGTGCTCCTCATGCTCGGGATCGCGGGCTACATCGTCTACGAAGCCGTCCGGCGCATCGGCGAACCGCCAGAGGTGCTTGCCTGGCCGGTGGTCCTCGTCGGCCTCGTCGGGCTCGTGATCAACCTGGTCGCCATACGCCTGCTGGTGGAGCATAGCGAGCGGAACCTGAACGCCCGCAGCGCGCTCCTGGAAGTGGCCGCCGATGCGCTCGGTTCGGTCGGTGTCATCCTCTCCGGCGCGGTGATTGCCGCGACGAGCTGGACGGCGATCGACGTCATCGCCAGCCTCGGCATCGCCGCGCTCATCCTTCCCCGTGCGGGGAGCCTCCTTCGTCAGGCCGTCGAGATCCTCCTCGAAGGGGCGCCCGGACACCTCAGCCTGCGCGAAATCGAAGATGATGCCAGGCTCGTACCGGGCGTCCTCGCGCTCCACGACCTGCACGTGTGGTCGCTCGCACCGCACTTCGTCGCCCTCAGCGCCCACGTGGAGGTGGCGACGATGGAGGGGTGCGACCGGGTCATCGCGGACCTGGCCGAGGTGCTTCGCCGGAGGCACGGGATCGCGCACGTCACCCTCCAGCCGGAGACGCGGGCACTCCACGAGGCCGTGGAGTGCTGTGCTCTGCCCGATGCGGAGGGGGTCCTGACGCGACTCCACCCTGAGGGCGCCGTGCTCCGGGTGCCGCGAAAGGAAGGGTAAGCCAGCAGTCGCGTCACCCCCGGCTTGGTCGGGCGACCGCGCTACGATCCCCCTGTGCCGCTCGTTCGGGTCTCCCGCCGCGCACTGGCCGGCCTCGTAGGGGCGGCTCTCGCCGTCGCTGCCTGCGGTCCGCCGCCCGATGCTGGCGTCGCTGCCTCTCCCTGGCCCGGCGAAGAGCAACCCGGCGAGTTCGTCCCCCTGCGCGCGTACCCGGTCGGGAGCGATTGGTTCGTGGGGGAGAACAACTTCGGTGTCGCGCTCCTCGGCGAGGACGGCCTCCCCATCCGTGGTGCGGCCGTGACGCTCGCCTTCTACGACCTCCGCGACCGCGAACGCCCGCTGCGGGTCGGCGAAGCTGCGGCGACGGAGAGCGTTCCCGCCAGCGACCCCCGCGTGGGCGCGTACTACGCTCGAGTGGAGTTCCCGCGCCCGGGGCTCTGGGGCGCCGAAATCCGCGCCGCCCTCCAGGATGGTCGAACGGGCGTTGCCCGGGTGGCCTTCGCCGTCACCGCCAAGCCGTCGGTCGCCGCGCCTGGGCAGCCGGCGCCACGCAGCGACAACCTCACCGCCGCCGAGGTGGCGGACCTCCGGGTCATCGATTCGGGCAACCCGCCGAACCGGATGCACACCTGGAAGATCCGCGACGCCATTGCCCAAGGGTGGCCGCTCGTGGTGGTCTTCGCGACGCCGGCGTACTGCACGAGCATGGCCTGCGGGCCGGTCGTGGAAGAGGTCCAGGCACTGGCCGACGAGTACGACGGCCAGGTGGCGTTCGTCCACATCGAGGTGTGGGCCGACCCTGCCGCGGGCCAGGTGCACCGCGCCGTCCGCGAATGGCTCGTTCGCAGCGACGGCGGTTTCAGCGAGCCGTGGGTCTTCATCGTCGACCGGAGGGGGATCATCTTCGACCGGTGGGCAGGACCCGTCTCCCGGGAGCTGCTCGAGCCTTCCGTCGCCGCCGTGGCACGGGGGGAGGTATGGGAGCGGTCCCGCTAGTAGCGCCTCCCCACACGCGACCAGTCGTTCGCCGTGAAGATGTCCGCCTCCCACGGGGTGCGCTCGCCCAGGGCGAGGCGGAAGTAGGCGGCTGCCCCGATCATCGCTGCGTTATCGGTGCAGAAGTGGGGCGGGGGCACGCGCACAGGCACCGGCGAACGTGAGGCGATCTCCTCGCGGAGGCGTGCGTTCGCCGCCACACCCCCCGCGAGCAAGATTTCGGCAGCGCGGAGCTCGCGGGCAAGGCGCGCCGTCTTCCCGGCGAGGACATCGACGACCGCCTCCTGGAACTCCCAGGCAATGGTTGGGATGCTCCAGCGGCCGGCTCGCACGGCGTGGAGCACAGCGGTCTTCAGTCCGCTGAAGCTGAAATCGAAGGTTCCCGGAAGCCATGCCCGGGGGAGGCTGAGGTCGGAAGGCCCGCCTTCGGCCGCGGCGCGGGCGATGTGGGGCCCCCCGGGGTACGGAAGCCCCAGCAGCCGGGCGACCTTGTCGAAGGCCTCCCCGGCCGCGTCGTCGAGGGTACCGCCGAGGCGCTCGTATTGCCCGTGCCCGCGCATCAGCACCAGGTCGGTGTGGCCGCCCGAGACGACGAGGCAGAGCGCTGGGAAGGCGGGCTCCGGCCCCTCGATCAGCCAATTCGCGTAGATGTGGCCCTCCAGGTGGTTCACGCCGAGGAAGGGGAGCCGGCGGGCGTAGGCAAGGGCCTTGCCGTAACCGAAGCCGACGAGGAGGGAGCCTGCCAGGCCTGGCCCCTGGGTAGCTGCGACCGCGTCGATCTCGTCGAGGGTGCAGCCTGCCGCGGCCAACGCCTCCTGCACGACGGGACCGATCGTCTCCAGGTGGCGCCGGCTCGCCACTTCGGGGACGACGCCCCCGTACTTTGCATGGAGCGCCGCCTGGCTCGCGACGATGGATGATCGCGCCGTGCGGCCATCGCTGACCACGGCTGCCGCCGTTTCGTCGCACGAAGTCTCGATGGCGAGGATGTTCACAGCTCGAGGGTACCGCGGATGACCCCGCTGCGACTTTACTCCGCGCTGCGGACGAGGATCGTCGGGACGTGGCCGTGTTGGATGAGGCCTACGCCCGTGCTGCCGGACACCAGGTGCCGTCGGGCGCTGTAGCCGTGCGTCGCGAGGGCGACGGCGTTCGCCCGGCGCGCCGAGGCCACCCGGAGAATCCCGTGGTCGACGCTCTCCAGGTCCTCGAGGTCCTCGACGGCGATCTCCAAGGAACCCACCGCCGGTAGCCGCTCGGCGAGCGCCTCGAGTCGGGCGCGGAGGTCGGCCTTCTCCTCCGCCGGCCCCCGATCGCCGAGGCGGGGTTCGTAGAGCGATACGAGAGAGACGGCGACCTGGCTTCCTTCGAGGAGCGGTCGCAGCGCCTCGGCGACCCGGGCAGCGGCCGGGGAGCCGTCGCTGCACACCACGAGCCGGTACGGCCCGTCCAGGTCGGCGGCACTCGATTCGACGTTCGGGCCGACGACGAGGGCGGGGAGGTCCGTGCGTGCGAGCACCCCAAGGGCGGTGGAGCCGACGACGAGGTGGCGGACGAGCCCCGCACCGTGGCTGCCGAAGGCGAGGGCGTGTGCTCCTCGCTCGCTGGCGATGCGACAGATGGCAGCAGGGGTATCCTCGTCGGGCCGCTGCGGCTCGATGGCGATGGCCGCCTGCACCCCGAGCATCCGCAGCTCCTGGCGCAGCTCCGCTTCCCAACGGTTGGCGAGAACGGCGGCCGCCTCCTCCGTCGAGGGGGCGACGATGCCAGACAGATCCTTGAGCCGATTCATCACTCGGACGACGGTGAGGGGGCGGTTCGTTCCCCGCGCCAGGGCCCAGGCGTGCGGGAGCATCCGGCTCGCGTGGTCGGAGCCGTCGGTGAAGGCGAGAATCGTCATCGCGCGTTCCGTTCCTTCCGGAGAGGGCGTCTCCCGAAGCTTACCATCGAACCCGCCACAGCTGGCCGTTCGCGAAGACGTATCCGGTGCCGTCCCTCCCCGTGGCGAGGGCGCTCACTGCCTGGAATTCGGGGTGTCGGTACTGGTGGTCGAACGTGCCGTCGCTGCGGAGTACCACCACCCGGCCCGCTGCCGGGTCGGCGAACGCGAGCTGTCCCTCTCCGAACGGTTGCGCCGGTGCGGGGTTCACGAGCGGCGTATCGATGCCCGCTTGGGAGAGGGTCAGCGAGAGCTGCCCGCTGAAACGGCGAACCGTCCCGTTCGCATCGGTGGTGTAGATCTCCGAATCGATGACGGCGAGCCGACGCGCGCCCGCGAGGTCCGGGGTCTTGAGGACTTCGCGCGGGGGTTCGCCGAAGGCGCCGTCGGTAGCGGTCCAGGCGTACACTGCACCTGCCGCGGGGTCGAGGCCGAAGAGCGTGCCGGCTTCCCAGTCGAGGTCGTACAGATTCGCACCCGGCGGCAAGGCGAAGAGAATCGGCTGGAGCGCTCCCGAGCTCGGCGTGAAGCCCCAGAGGCGGCGGCTCGCATCGAAGATGAGGAGGGTCGGCTCGGCGAAGCCCGGGCCTTCGGCCAGGGTGACGGCGATCGGCCGTGCCAGTCCAGCGGCTGGGTCTTCGCTGTAGATGGCGGTGGCGAGGTCGCCGGTGAGCGGCTGGCGGATGACACGGCCCGAAGCGGTGTCGAGCAGATACGCATCGGTGCTCGTGATCGTGAGGTGGGAAGGGGTCACGGGCCGGTCCCCGAAGGTGGAGAGGTCGCCGATCTGTTCGACGGCGGCGGGGGTCCGGATCGCGTCCATGGCTGCCAAGGCTTCGCGGGCGCGGGCGATCCACTGTTCGAGGCCGGCGTTGGTTCCGGCGGCCTCTCGGGCCTGGAGGAGGAGCGCCTGTGCGTCCTGGAGGAGCTGACGCCTGGCGGCAGGGTCGGCCTGCACTTCCGCGGCGGCCAGCTTCTGCTGCGCAAGGTCGACCAGGTCTTCCCAGCGCTGGCCGCCCGAGCTGTCGAAGAGCGAGGGGCCGAAGACGAACGAGAAGAGGCTGACGAGGATCGCCAGCCCCACGGCAACCACGAGCCAAGTTGGCGGCGCGGGTGCCGCTAACGCCCCTCGTTCGTGGATGGCCCCGTGACTCCGCCAGCGGGCGGTGGAGCGGCGCCGCGGCCGCACGAGGGGTCGGGCACGGAAGCCGCCCTCCCCGGTGAACGAGACCGAGTAGGCGGCGGAGGTGGTGCGTTGGGTCGCTTGCTGGCTGGCGGCGAGCTCCTCGCACAGCGGGGCGTCGGAAGCGGGGGGCTCGGGTTTGGGCGCGAGACGCTCGGGAACGAGGCTCCGGGCGAAACTCGCTCGGCCCTCCGTCACGCGTCCGCCGGCGCCGCGGCCCGAGCCGCCTGCCCCTGTTTGGACGCTCTTCGCGGCGCCAAGGGCGAGGGACACGAGGGCCGCCCGCGCAGCCGAGGCGCGGGCCCGGCTCTCCTCGACCCGGCTCAGGAACGCCTCGTCGCCGGCGGCGAGAGCGAGCACCTGCACCTCAGGTTGTCGGATGGCGGCGCGTGCACGCGTGCGCTCCGCCACGGCCTCGAGCTGGCGACGGGCACGGGCAAGGTCCCACTCGTGCTGGTCGTCCGTGAAGAAGAGGCTCGGCTGGATCGCCGTCTCGCCTCCCGGGGCACGCCCCGAAGCGTCGCCCCCGGTCGCGTCGATGACGACCTCGGCGCCCTCCGCTTCGGCCTCCGCTTCGGGAGCGGCCGGATGCTCGACGAGGAGGACGGTGACGTTCCGAGCTTCGCGGACGCGGTAGTACAGCTCGCGGAGCGCCTGTTCGCCCGGAAGGCGGAGGATGCCTTCGATGGCCTCCTCGTCGAGGTAGCGGAGCGCAGCCGTGGAAAGCAGGAGCACCCGGTCGCCGGGGCCAAACTCGATGCGCGTGAGCTGCGGCTCGGCGGTAGCCAGCGAGCCCACAGGGGCGGCGTGGCCTTCGTCCGGCACGTGGGCGCGCACCGCGCCCTGCCGGAGGTGGAAGACGGTTGAAGGGCCAGCCTGGGCGATGACCGCCTGGTGGCCGCGCCGGGCGAAGACCGAAAGCCCCAACGCCACCCGGTGCTGAGCGATGCTCTTCCGGTTCCAATCGAGGACGTTTCGCGCCGCTTCGGCGAAGGCGTGGCGGAGCGTGCCGGTGAGGCTGAGGTCGAGCTGGGCGACGAGCTGCCCGATGGCGGACACAACGTGGCCGGCGAACGCCTCCCCCGCCGGGGTCGTCCCTTCGGCCACCACGAAGAGCTCGGCGCGGTCGCCAGCCGGGCCCTTTCCGTGGAAGATTCCGCCGTTCGGTCCACAGTCGACCGGCTCGTGATCCACGATCGCGAACTGGCCGACCTGGAGTGGCTCGGTCACTTGCGGGACCGTCCTTCTTCCAGGATAGGCACGGGGTATGGCGATGCCGTGGCGCCATCGCTGCCGAGGCAGCGATCACCCCGCCGGCGCCGGGCGAGCGTCACTGTACCATCCGCCGTCGCTACTGGCCATCCCTCGGTAAGGCCTTCCGACGAGGTCGCGCTTCCCCAACTCCGATGGCCGGAGTGCGAAGCCGACCCGCTCGAGCCGGAGGACCGCTGGACCCGTCGCCACGGGCCGCCCCCGCGCTGATGGCCGGGAGGTCGATTGCGAACGCGTCCGGCGAACTCGTGAGCCGTACCAGGGGTGCCAGGGCTCACCCTTCAACCTCCTACTCGAGGGCGGCGAGCCAGGCGAAGACATCTGGCGCTTCGTGCGGGAATCACGCGCTGCCTTCCCATCCTTGGACCTGGGCGGAGGCCCCACGCAAGGCCCGCGGCAGGCGCCGTCTGCGAAATTCTGGCAGCACCCCCACGTTTCGTTCTCTCCGAGGCGTTTGGTCGCCAAGAACGTGGTTGGCGGGGCAGCCCGCGACGTCACGAGCTGACGCGCGCCGTCGCTAGCATAGGAGTATGCGCGACGACGACCCCCGCAATCACGCGGATGTCGCCCTGCTCGTCGATTGGGAGAACTTGAAGTTCAGCCTGATGCAACGCCAGCGGCGGCCGAACATCACCGCGCTCCGCGAGGCTGCGGAGCGCTTCGGCAGGGTGGTGTATGCCCGAGCGTATGCCGACTGGCAGGACCCGGTCCACGCCGACGACCCGAGGGCGCTCTACGCTGCCGGCCTCGAGCCGATGTACGTGCTGACGAAGCGGTACACCACCACCGAGGGAGAGACGACGATCAAGAACTCGGCCGATGTGAAGCTTGCCTCGGACTGCGTGGAGGCAAGCCACCTCTATCCCAACATCGGCACGTTCGTCATCGCGTCCGGCGACCACAGCTTCATGCACGTCGCCGCGCTCCTCCGCGCCCGCGGGAAGCGGATCGTCGTGATCGGCGTTTCCTGGGCCATGTCGCCCCAGCTTGTACAGCAGGCTGACGTGGTACTCTACTACGACCTCGACGTGGAACCGGAGCCGGGGCGCACCGCAGCGCCGCCCTCCGGCGCCGCACCGCCTCCTACTCTCGAGCCGCGGCTCGTCCAGGCTGCCGACCGCGCCTTGGAGCTGGCCCGCGCCCGGGGCGCGGTCGCGGCCGAGCCGCGGGAGGTCGCGGAGGTGCTTGACCTGGTGGTGCGCATCGTGCGTGAGTACCGGGAAGCGGGCCGCGACCTCCCCCTCTCGCTCGTCGGTCAGGAGCTGCAGAAACGGCTGGGCCCCGGCGAGTTCCAGCGCGTGGCGAGAGGCCGAGCGGGCGAGTTCGCCAAGGCGCTACAGGAGTACGGCTTCGTCAAGCTGGTGAATCATGAGTTCGCCGACTGGCTCTACCTCCCCCACGAGGAGCCGGAGCTCGCCCGCCCCGCCTCGGCTGCCCGTGATCTCCCCCGCTACGACTACTCCCGGTTCAACTACAACGACCTCGATGCGGCGGCGAAGGGGCGCGTGATCTCGGCCATCCACGAGGCACGGTGGAAGCCCGGGATGAACTGGCTCACCTTCAATCGCATCGTGGAGGCGGTGAAGCCCGTCGTCGAGCGCGACGAGAGCGACGTCAAGAACCTGGTGAACAGCATGATCAGCTGGGGCATCCTGCGCATCGACCAGCGGCGTGAGGCGCGCGACCCCCAGACCGGTGCCCTCTACGAGTTCAATACCTTCGAGCTCGACCTGAACGCGCCGGACGTGCGGATGGCCCTGAAGCTCGGCTAGCCCCTTAGAACGGTTTGAAGACGGCGAGGACGGAGAGGGTCGGCACGCTCAACACGAGCATCGTGCCGAAGACGAGCGGGACCTTGTCGTCGAGGATCTCCTGGAGTTCGGGCGTCACCTCCCCGCGCTTCGCCGCCGTCAGGGCCGCCACCCGCGCCCGGCGCAGTCCGAACCCCATCAGGGGGAGGCAGATGAAGTAGAAGAAGACGTAGAGGAGCGTCAGCGCCCCGAGCCAGAGGTCGGTGAAGAAGTTGTACCCTTCGGCCACGGCCCAGAAGAAGCCGGTGATGCCCGAGGCCATGGCCCCCGGCAGCAGCACTCGCGTCTCGTTGTTCGCCGCCTCTACGAGGAAGAACATCTGGCGCTGCACGTCCTTCGTCGCCCAGGCGCGAACGATGTGCGGGTAGGTGGCGCCGAGGCCCGCCCCCAGCCAGATGAGCGCCAGGACATGCACGAAGCGCCAGCCGTCCATCCTTCCTCCGTGCAGGCCACGGCCCCGGCCTCGGCCGGGGCCGCTCACGCGGTAGTCTACCGTCACGGCGCTTACGGCGCCGGGTCCACGACCAGCAGGAGCTCCATCCCTGCCTCTCGGTGACCGGCGATGTCGCAGTACACCGGGTACCGCCCGGGCTGCTTCGGCGCCGTCCACGTTGTGCGACGCGTGCGCCCTTCGGGGATTACCACTTCCTCGATGCCCGCTTCGTCGCTTTCGAACTCGTGGTCGCTCGCGCCCTCGTTCTCGATGACGAACGTCACCTTCTCTCCCGCCTGGACGTGAATCTCCCTCGGGTCGAAGTACATGTGCTGGGCATCCAGTTCGCCGGCGCGGACGATGATCTCCCGGCCACCGGACCCGCCGCAGGCGGCTGCGGCCGCAGCAGCGAGGAGGGTGGCAGCGACCAAAGGGAGCGCGAATCGGGAGCGGTGCATGGCTCGTTTCCCCCTCGATAGGGTGTTCGATGGCTTCGTGCTCGTCTTACGCCCGGGCCGCTGCCCTTGGCTGGGCCGTCGAACCTTCGCCCGGACCGGTGAGCAGGTACAGCACGGGCATGACGGCTAGGTAGGCGACGTACGCCACTACCTGCCCCAGGAACGGGCTCGCGTCGTACCCCACCAGGGTGGCCAGGAAGCGCCCGAAGCTGGAGTTGTCGGGGAGCAGCTCGTACGTGTCCCAGGCGCGCGGGCCGAGGTTCCCGAAGAGGATGTTCGCTTCGTGCAGCTCCTTCAAGCCGTTCGTAAGCAGCCCGGCAGCCAGAACCATCAGCATGAGGCTGGTGACGGTGAAGAACGTGCGCAGGGGGATACGGTGCGAGCCCGAGTACACGGCCGCGCCGATGACGCTCGCCGTCCCCACGCCCGCGGCGGCGCCGGCCCAGTACAGCGCTTCCGAATCGGCGGTTGAGCCCCCAGCGAAGAGGAAAAGCGCCGTCTCCAGGCCCTCGCGGCCAACGGACGTGAAAGCGAGGAGGGCCAGGGCGGCGGCGGAGCCCGTCGAGAGAGCGGCATCGACCCGTGCCCGAAGGTTCGCCCCGACGGTCCGCGATTGCGCCCGCATCCAGAAGACCATCCAGGTCAGGATGGCAGTGGCGAGCAGCATTCCGATTCCTTCGATTGCCTCCTGGAGGCGGCCGGGAAGCTCGACTGCGAGCAGATGGAGGGCGACGGCGGCGGCGAGGCTGGCCCCGCCGGCGGCACCGGCCCCGAACCAAACCGGCCGCCAGTGCTGCCGGTGGCCAGTGCGAGCGAGGTAGCCGAGGATGATGGCGAGGATGAGGGCCGCCTCGAGCCCTTCGCGGAGCGTGATCAGGAACGAGTACCCCATCGCTTGGCGCCTGTGGCGAAGCTCGGTCAGGCGTGGTGGCGCGCCCCCGATACGCCACTCCCTCACCGGCAACAGAAGCATCGCATGCCAAAGAAATTAGCGCAACCTAATGTGGCGTTTTAGGCCGACGGCGACCCGCGGCGCTTGACACCGCCGTGGTGGGGGGCAATCGTTCGTGTCGGCCGAAGAGCCAAGTCCGAACCCGTGAGGTGAGCCCGTGCCCGACTACGCCTCCTATCGCGACCTCCTCGTCGAGACCCGCGACGGCATCGCCCTCGTCACCATGAACCGCCCCGAGGTGTACAACGCGACGGATCGCCGGCTCCACAACGAACTGGCGCGGATCTGGCTCGACCTCGGCGCCGATGAGGCGGTGCGGGTGGCTGTCATCACCGGGGCAGGCGATGCGTTCTCCGCCGGCGGCGATTTCGACATGCTTCAGCAAGGGATCGACGACCCGAACGTCGTCCTCGACGCTTTCTTCGGCGAGGCGCGCGACATCGTCTACAACATGGCCAACCTCGACAAGCCCATCATCTCCGCCATCAACGGACCGGCGGTCGGGGCGGGATTGGCCGTCGCCCTCATGGCCGATATCTCCATCGCCTCGGAGCGAGCCCGATTCACCGACGGACACATCCGGCTCGGTGTGGCCGCGGGCGACCACGCCTGCATCATCTGGCCCCTCCTCTGTGGGATGGCGAAGGCGAAGTACTACCTCCTCACGAACGACTTCATCGATGGACGCGAGGCGGAGCGAATCGGCCTGGTCAGCCTCTGCGTGCCCCACGAGGAGCTCATGCCCAAAGCGATGGAGATCGCCCGGCGTCTGGCCGAGGGCCCGCAGCGCGCCATTCGCTGGACGAAGCGCGCGCTCAACCAGTGGGTCCGGCTGGGCGGCCTCGTCTCGTTCGAATACTCCCTGGCCATGGAGATGCTCACCTTTTTCGGCGAGGACGTGAAGGAGGGGCTCGCTTCGCTCCGCGAGCGGCGCGCGCCTCGCTTCCCATCGGCTGCGGCCCCGGCATCCTGACGCTGTTGGAGGTTCGTAATGGAGCTCGGATTGCGCGGGAAGAGCGTGATCGTCACAGGCGCCGCGTCGAACATCGGCCGGGCCATCGCCCTCGCCTTCGCTCGCGAAGGCGCGCAGGTCGCGGTGGCGGACATCGATCGCGAGGGGGGCGAGCGCACCGCTTGGCAAGCGGAGAGCTTGGGGGCGCAGCGGGCAGCATTCGTCGCCTGCGACGTCACCGAACGGGAGCAGGTGGCGGAGATGATGGAGGAGGTAGTGCGGCGCTTCGGCCGCATCGATGTCCTGGTGAACAACGTCGGCTGGGACCGCCTTCGCCTCTTCCTCGAGGAGCCGTGGGAGGAGATGGAGCGGAAGGTCCGTCTCAACCTCTGGTCGGTGCTCATCTGCTCACGCATCGTGCTCCCGCGGCTGGTGGAGCAGCGCTCCGGCGCGGTGGTGAACATCGCCTCCGATGCCGGCCGCATGGGTGAGTTCCGGGAGGCGGTCTACTCGGCCTGCAAGGGCGGCGTCATCGCCCTCACGAAAGCGCTGGCGCGTGAGTGCGGACGGTACGGGGTCCGGGTCAACTGTGTCTGTCCGGGCACCACCATGCCCGCCTCGCCCGAGGATGCCGGTGCCTACAGCATGTGGCGGGCCGGCGAGGAGCTCGCCTCGTGGACGACGGAGGAGATGAAGGAGCGGATAGCGCGGGCCTACCCGCTGCGGCGCCTCGGCACGGCCGAGGAGGTTGCCAACGCCGTCGTCTTCCTAGCCTCCGATGCGGCGAGCTTCATCACCGGGCAGACGCTTTCGGTGAGCGGCGGCTACACGATGATCTGAAACGCCTCAGCCGCGCGCCGGCACGGCGCCGGCAAGCGGCGCAAGCTGCCGCTCGATGGCCGCCTGCACGAGCGCACGAAAGAGGGGATGGGCGCGGTTCGGCCGGCTCTGCAGCTCGGGGTGGAACTGCGTCCCCACCATGAAGGGGTGGTTTGCGAGCTCGGTCACCTCCACCAGCGAGCCGTCGGGAGAGGTTCCGCTCACGACGAGGCCGGCTGCTTCCAATTGCGGCCGGAAGGCGTTGTTGAACTCCCAGCGATGTCGATGTCGTTCGTACACCAGGTCGCATCCGTACGCCGCGTGGGCGCGGGTGCCGGGGACCAGCCGGCAGGGGTAGGCTCCCAGCCGCATCGTGCCGCCGAGGTTGGTGATGCCCTGCTGCTCCTCGAGAAGGCTGATGACCGGGTACGGGGTATCGGGCGCGAACTCCGTGGAGTTGGCGCCCTTCATGCCGCACACGTTGCGGGCGAACTCCGTCACCATCACCTGCATGCCCAAGCACAGCCCGAGGTACGGCGTGCCCGTCTCCCGCGCATAGCGGGCGGCCTCGATCTTCCCCTCCCACCCCCGCTCGCCGAACCCGCCGGGAACGACGATGCCATGCATCCCAGCCAGCAGTTCGCCCGCTGCCCGCCGCTCGAGCCACTCGGCGTGAACCCAATGGATGTTGATGGCCACACCATGGTGGATGCCGGCGTGAACCAACGCTTCCTTTACGGAGAGGTAGGCGTCGTGGAGCTCGACGTACTTCCCCACGATGGCGATGTCCACGCTCCCGTGAGGGTTCCGCAGCCGCTCGACCATCTCCCTCCAGGCGTCGAGGTCGCGCGTTCCCCGGAGCCCGAGCCGCTCGAGGATGTAATCGCCCAGCCCGCGCTCTTCCAGCAGAAGCGGCACCTCGTAGATGGACTGGGCCGTTTCCAGGGGAATCACCGCCCGAGGCTCGACGTCGCAGTGCAACGCGATCTTGTCGCGGATGTCGAGCGGCACGGGGTGGTCGCTACGCGCGACGATTACGTCCGGCTGGATGCCCATGGAGCGGAGCTCACGCACGGAGTGCTGGGTGGGCTTCGTCTTCAGCTCCCGGGTCGCGCCGACCCAGGGAAGGAAGGTGACGTGGACGCTGAGGCAGTTCTCCCGCGGCTCCTCGTGTCGGATCTGCCGGATCGCCTCGATGAACGTCTGGCCTTCGATGTCGCCGACGGTGCCGCCCACTTCGCAGATGAGCACCTCGGCGCCCGCCGCTTCGGCGGCGCCGTAGATTCGCGACTTGATCTCGTTCGTGAGGTGCGG
>Ga0197143_1000932_pt1 | contig 26890 bp, 24 predicted proteins | sample GBS70_MetaG_FD_148603 | JGI IMG/M metagenome (GOLD analysis project Ga0197143, IMG submission 148603) | Sediment microbial communities from Great Boiling Springs, Gerlach, Nevada, United States - GBS 70_MetaG | ecosystem: Environmental > Aquatic > Thermal springs > Hot (42-90C) > Sediment... | reverse complement strand
CCAATAATCAGCCCCAGAAAGAGCATCATGATGGGCTCTAAGGTGGAGGTCAAGCCTTTGAGTTTCTGTTGCACCTCGTCGTCGTAGAAGGCGACCACTTCGCCCAGCATTTCGGGCAGTGCGCCCGTTTTCTCGCCTGCAGCCGTGAGTTGGATGACTAAGCTGGGGAAGATGCCTGTTTCACGCATTGCGTTCGCTAAGGGGATGCCCGCCTCCACCTCTGCTCGGACGGTGGCCAGCGCGCGGCGCATCTGGTGATCCCCTGAGGTCGCCGCCGCCAATTCGAGCGCACGCGGGAGGGCAACCCCGGTGGCGATGAGCGTTTGCAAGGCGGCTAAGGTGCGCGTCAGCACCACTTTGCGCGTCAGGTCGCCTACCAGCGGCAGGCGGGCAATCCAGTAGCTGAGCGGCTCCCGCACGCGCGGGATTTGCCACACCGCCCACAGCCCGCCCAGCAGCAGCACTGGCGAAGCCAGCACGAGCAGCTTGTGCTGATGCCCCAACTCGCCCAACCACACCATCACCTTCGTCGTGATGGGAAGGCTCACATTCATCTGCTTGAACATCTCAGCAAATTTCGGCATGATGAACACAATCATATACGCCATCACGAACAGGGTGGCGGTGAAGACCACGGTGGGGTACATCATCGCCGATTTCACGCGCCGTTGCAGGGCGAGCGATTCGCTTAGGTAATCGGCGGCGCGTTTGAGTACCTCATCGAGGCTACCGCTCGCTTCCGCTGCCTGCACCAGGTTCACATAGAGTTCGGGGAAGGCGTGGGGCTGGCGGCGCATCGCTTCGGAGAGGGGGATGCCGTTCTCCACCTCGTCGCGCACCTTCTCCATCGCCTCGCGTAGCACGCTTGGCTTCATGTGCGCAATCATGGTCTGCAGGGCTTCCATGATGGGAATGCCCGCACGAATCATCACGGCGAACTCGCGGCTGAAAGCGACCAGCTCGTCCAGTCGGGCGCGTTTGAACAGGGCGAGACCGCGTCGCGCCGTCGGCTGACGCTGCTCACGCACTTCCAGCACGAAGTGCCCCTCGCGATGTAATCGCTCCAACGCCACCTGCACGCTGGGCGCCTCGATGCTCAACTGGCGGCTCTCACCGCTCCTCGAACGCACATGACACTCGTAGATAGGCATGGCGACTTAATCAAGCGACTTCACGGCACCGCTGTGGCTCATCTTGGCTCTCCTGCCAGAAAGGCGTCGAGGTTTCGTCGATATCGTTGGCAACCACACGCAGCACCTCCTCGAGGCTCGTTCTGCCAGCAATCACCAATCGCAGGGCGTCTTGATAGAGCGGCACCATCCCGTTGCGGATGGCAGCCTCACGCAGCGTTGCCGTCGGCTGGTGATGCATGATGCCGTGTCGGATAGCGTCATCGACCTCCATCAACTCTATAATCGCGCTGCGTCCGCGATAGCCGGTGAATTGGCAGCGGTGGCAGCCGCGTGCGCCATAGACCGTGGCGCCTCGCAGCATTTCGGGCGTGAGGCGCAGACGCGCCAGCAGCTCTGGGTCGGGTTCGGTCGGTTCGCGGCACTCGATGCAAAGCAGGCGCACCAGACGCTGCGACAGCACGCCCACCAGCGCGGATGCCAGCAGGAACGGCTCCACGCCCATCTCGATGAGGCGTCCGGGCGCGCCCGCTGCTTCGTTTGCGTGCAGCGTGGAGAAGACCATGTGCCCCGTCAGCGCCGCCTCCACGGCAATCATGGCGGTCTCGCGGTCGCGAATCTCGCCCACCAGCACCACATCGGGGTCTTGACGCAGGATGGCACGCAAGCCAGTTGCGAAGGTCAGCCCCGCACGCGGATTCACATTCGCCTGCACGATGCCCGGCAGCTGGTACTCCACGGGGTCTTCAATCGTGATAATGTTGCGCTCGGGCGTGTTCAGGTGGCTCAGTGCGGCATAGAGCGTGGTGGTCTTGCCCGAACCGGTCGGACCGCAGACGATAAGCATCCCATAGGGTCGTTCGATGAGGCGTCGCAGCCGAACAAGTTGCGATGGCTCCAGCCCCAGTTTCTCCAGGTCGAACCGCTCGGTCGATTTTTCCAGAATGCGCAGCACAACCTTCTCGCCGTGAACGGAGGGGTAGGTGGAGACGCGCAGGTCATAGGCTTGCCCCGCAATCTGATAAGTGATGCGTCCATCTTGAGGCACGCGCTTCTCGGCGATGTCCAGATTGGACATGATTTTGATACGCGCCACCACCGCGTCGTGCAGCTCCTGCGGGATTTCGGAGGTCTCGCGCAGCACGCCATCGATGCGTTCGCGCACGCGGGTGCGACTCTCCAACGGCTCGATATGCAGGTCGCTGGCGCGGTCGGCAATTGCGCGATTGAGAATGGCTTCCACCAGACGGATGACCGAGACATCCTCCTCTTCGGCGGCGCGGATGCGCTGCACGACACTGCGCACATCCTCGTCCAGCCCGTAATAGCGCATCAGCGCGTCTTGGATTTGGGGGCGTGAGGCGACCGCAATCGCCACATCGCGCCCCGCCGCGGCACGCAGGTCGTCCACCGCCACAATATCGGCAGGATCCGCCATCGCCACCACCAATTGCGAGCCGTTGAGCATGATGGGCATCGCCTTACAGCGCAGGGCGACCTCGCGTGGCACAAGCGCCACCGCTTCAGGCTGAATCGAAACCGTTTGGAAATCGATGAGCGGCACGCCATACATTATGCTGAGAACGCGCGCGCGAGTGCGCTCATCGATGGCGCCCACCCGCACCAGATAGTCCTCGATAGGTTCCTGCAGGTCGGTGCGCGCGGCTATCAGCTCGCCCAGCCGCTGTGCCTCCAAAATGCCTTCCTCAATCAGCACATCGGTGAACCGTCGAATCACGAACTTTCGCCCCCGTCTGTAAAGAGCATTATCGGCATTTGGAATGGCGAAGATTAGCGACGGCGGTGTGGGGCAACGCTTGGGGATTTACGCCAGCCATGAGGTAGACTCCATGCGCTATGGGACAGTTGCTGTTAGTTGGAGCGGACAGCACTATCGGACAGGCTGTTGCAAAAGCGTTTTTAGAGGACGACTGGCGTGTCTGTGCGATTGGACGCCACCAAGAGCGATTCACCAACGGTGTTCAGTGGGTCTACACAGTAGACGATGTGGTGGATATATCCCAGATGATGCAAGCCGCACAAGCATTGGAAGCGTATCTGCAATCTTTGGGTGGGCATTCAATCGATGTGATGGTCTACACAGTCGGCGATATTGCCGTTCAGAAGGTTCATGAGATGTCGCTGGAGACATGGCAGCGGGTTCTGAACGCTAATCTGACGGGAGCATTTGTGGCGACTCGGGCGTTTAGCCACCTCTTAAGTGCCGAACCCCACCTGTTCTATATTGGGGCTTTGAGTAAAAATCTGATTCTTCCTGGTCTGGGTGCCTATGCGACGGCGAAGGCTGGTCTGGAGGTGCTGGCACAGGTGATTGCTAAAGAGCAGCCACGCTGGAAGGTGACCGTTGTACGCCCTGCTGCCGTAGCAACACGGTTCTGGGAGCGCGTGCCGTTCCGCATGCCCGCCAAAGTGCTTCAGCCAGAAGATGTGGCGCTTCGCATTCTGGAAACATATTATAGCGAGCCCAAATCGGTGCTGGATATAGTTCCTGAATGATGGAGCGGGAGTCTATCCTACTCTCGAATCACCTCTGGCTTTAGCAGGATGACCAGTTCGTTCTGGGTAGTGGAGCGGCGGCGGCTTTTGAATAGCTCCCCCAAGATGGGGATTTGGGATAGCAACGGCACCTGCTGCAGCGTGCGCACCTCCTCGTCGCGGATGAGACCGCCCAATGCAACGGGGGAGCCGTCGCGCACACGAATTTTGGTGCGCAGTTCGCGCGTGGCAATTTGGGGGAAGCTGCTGTCCCCCACTCGCAGGAACCCCGTGATGATACTCACTTGGGGATAGATATCGAGCGTGATGGTGCCGCCCGGCTCGGCATAGGCACGCACCTGCAACACAATTCCGACCTCTTGCTCCCGCACATCGAACAAGGGGGTGCCCGCGGTGGTGGTGCCCGACACCACGGGATAAAGGATTCGGTCGCCAATCAGCACCCGCGCCACCTCGCCGTTGAGCACCGACACGCTGGGATTAGCGAGCAGTTTAGCGACACCTCGCTGCTCCATCGCTTTCAGTGTCGCCTCGATGCTGATGGGTGTGCGCCAGAATCGGCTCTTATCGATGGGGGTGAGCAGAGTTTCGTTGGCGATCGACTGCTTTTCGTCGGGGCGCACAATCTCTTGGATGCCGAACTTGCTCCAGTTGTAGTCCAATCCCAGCTCCTTGAGGGAGTTGCGCGAGATGTCGGTGACCATCACCTCGATGCGGATTTGGGTGGGTGGCTGATCCAGACGCTGGGCAGTTTTGAGTGCGGCTTGAACGCTGTCGGGTGCGCCGTAGAGCAGCAGCGTGCGAATGTTGCCCCATTCGGCTTCTGCACTAACAGCGGCGCCTGTGCTAGCACCCTGCGTTGGGGCAGCGGTTTGCGCTGTGGGGAGTGGGGGCGACCCTTCGCTTTGGCTCTCGCTGCTGGCAAGCGCGGGTGCAAGCGGCGGCACACCGGGCAATATGCGCACATCGGGATGCAGCAGGCTTAGGGTCTGGAGCAGCCCCAGTGGGTTCACGAAGCGCACCTCGTACAGCTCCACAATCGGCGGCTCCGACTTCACGGGGGCAGGAGGTGCAGCAGGCGTATCCCAGACAGCTAACTGCTCCGGTTTGCCCACCACATAGCAGCCCTGCACCTTGCGATAGGTCAATCCCAGGGGCTTCAGCAGCACCTCCAGCGCCTGCTCCACACTGACCTGCTTCAGATGAGCCGTTACTTTGAGGTCGTCACCACCCGCCAGCATCAGGTTCACATTCGCCTGACGCGCAATAATCTGCAGCGCCACTCCCAGCGGAACGCCATCCAGCTCCAGATCGAGTTGGGCGCAGGCGACGCTGAGTGTGGCAAGAAGAAGACTCCAGAAAGCAGCGAGCTTAGGGCGCATAGGGCACCTCCAAGATGAGAGTCTGTTCACCGTTGCGAACAGTAATCTGGCGTGGCGTGATTCGCACGATTCGCCATTTGGCGTTCGGCTCGTTCGAGGCGCGCATTAACGCGCCGTTGAGTTCGAATAGCACGATGGTTTGCCTCTTTGCATGGTCATAAATCCGTCCGCGTAGGCGCGCCGAGTTTGTGGGGTTAGTAGCAGCGGTTAGGGAAGCGAATCCCCCCTCACCCCCACCCTCTCCCCCCTTAGTAAGGGGGGAGAGGGTGAAGGGAGTGGGGGGATTCCCATGTGGGGCCGATTCCTGGTCGGATGGGGTGGGCTGCAAGGTCAGGGGCAGCACGGGCAGCGAGGCTGTCCCCTGCCTGACCTCCCCACCGGGGGGAGGAGTCTCGCTTCCTAAGCCCTTCGTAGAGGGGGAAGGGACGCCTTCTGCCGTAAACGGTTCCTGATGTTCGGGCATCACCGCTAACAGTTGCTGACGCACGCGCTGGTAAAATTCGGGGTTCAGCGGCGGTGTGCTGGTGGATGCAGTGTCCAAATTTGCCCCAGCATCACTCGGCTCTGTTGGTGAGGAGGCGGTTGGGTTCTCGGTTGGCACAGGCTCATCACTGCCACCGCCCGACCCACTGGGCAGTAGGGCAAAGATGGAGATTATCAGGCAAATGACGGCGCCCGCAATGAGCAGCGTCTGGCGGTTCGGCTTCTTCATCGTCTGCCACCTCCTTGCATGGGAGGCAGTTGCACCTCCATCTCGACGACCGCGCTGACACCCTTCTCCTCGCCTGAGTTGGCGGTTATCTGGACACCGGTTAGTTTGACCACGAGCGGCACGCTCTCCAGACTTTGCAGCCAGTGGAGCACCTGCTGGCTGGAACCGTTCAGGCGGAAGCGCAGCAGGCGCGGTTTCCAGTTACTGGGGCTGCCTGATGGGGCTGACTCGCCAGGCGGTTCGGAGGTTTCAACTCCGATCACAGTAAGTGCATGCTGCGTGGCTCGATGACTCAACTGGCTGATGACGAACGCTTGCGCATTTGGCACGCTGGTCAGCTGCGCAGCAACCTGCTCGATGGTTTTGAGCAGCTCCTGCTCCTCAGGTGGCAGGGTCGGCTGCTCTGGGGGGTTCAGCGCGGCGGCGCGATAGGCTTCGGCATCTGCCCGAATGCGGTTCAGCTGCGTCAATCCGACGCCAAGCAGCAGAACAGAGCTAATCGCGCTAATCAGAGCCGCCATTTGCAAGTGTCGCAAACGCTGCGGCGTGAGAATCAGCTGTGCCCACAATCGGGTCAGGGTACGGCTCATGGGGATTCACCCCCTTCTGGTGATGATTCTGGAGGCGTCTGCCCGCTATCGGATGGGACGGGCAGTGTCAGGCGGATTTCGAACTGGCTCCGTTGGGTCGGTGATGCGGGTTCGGCGCCTTGATGGCGGGTGATGGACAGGGGCGTGACATCAGCGAACAGACCAGTGTTGCGCAGCCGCTCCGTGTAGAGGCGCACCGGCTCGAAGCCCTGCGTGCTACCGCGCAGGGTGATGGTTATGCCCGTGTCGGGCTGATGGGCAATGGTGGCTTCTTGCAAGGTGGCAGCGCGTGGGAGCAGGCGGGTAATCGCCATCAGGATAAGGTTGAACTCGATTGTGCGCAGGCGAGCCGTCTGCAGCACCTCTTTTGGGAAAGGCGGTGCGGGCGGCTCGGTCTTTGCCTGCTCCAATTGCTCCGCTCGACGCTGCCAGAAGGCACGCTGCTGCATCGCCCTCGGCAGCTGATACCCCAGATAGAGGGTTCCCGCGCCCATCCCCAACAGACTGATGAGCAGGGTCAACACTGCGAGTTGAGCCTGACGGATCTCGCGGCGCCGTCGACTTGACCACTCCGCAAGCAGGTTGAGGGTGTGAAGGCTCATGCCGCCTGCACCTCCTGTTGAGAAAGGGAAGCTGCTGTCTTGGGCAGGTCGGACGAGTCGGACGGGTTGGATAAGTCAGATGAGGGGGACCGTGCTGCTTCCACCTCCAGCGCGGCGCCGAGCGCCGATGCATAGCAGCTCATCTCTTCGGGACGGCGATCCTGCACCGCCACGCGCCACCTCAGCGCGCTGGTCAGTTCGCCGATGAGGCAGGTAAGCCCCAGACTCTGGGAGCAGTAAGGCGCCAATCCTTGCAAGGCTGCTCCCTCGCCCGTTAGCAGGAAGCTGTCCAGCAGCCCCAGATAGCTCCCCTCGGGAAAGCGTGAACGCTGAAAATCGACGAGGCGGCGCATCTCGGCGGTCAAATTGTGCAGAAAGCCCAGCAGTGAGAGCGTAGGCAGACCGAGCGTTTCGGGGAAATGGAGCGTGCCGTTCTCATCGATGCGACTCTGCTTCAGAAGCGATTCCGCCTCTTCAAAGCTGGCGCCCAGTGCGCGCTGCACCATCTCGATGGCGTCGTTCAGCCCGATGCGCAGCGTGCGAGTGAACTCCAGATAAATTTCGCGGGCGATAGACATCTCCGTGTAGTCGTGGCGAAGGGCAAGGATTGCCGTTGCCTTGCCGCGCCACAGCAGGCTCTGCGGGCGATGATGGCGGGTCAACACGCGCACCAGCGCGTCCGCTTCGGGCACAACGCCCACAGGCTCCAAGCCTGCCAGCAGCGCCGTGTCGAGACGCGAATGCACAGCGGCTTCCGAAACGGCGATCAAGCGCGCCGGTATCATGTCCCTCTGAGGCGTTTTGTCGTCGGGATTGGAACTCGGAGACAAAAATTCGGGTTGCGTTAGGTTGGGAGGTAGCCAGAAGCGATAGAGCATCGGCTCGCGCGTCGGGGGCAGGTGGCGCGGTGCCTCCAGTGGTGCCGAGCGATTCAGCTCCTCCAGCGGCAGGCGCGGCACCTCCACCCACTTGTTGACCACCTGATGACCGCCTACCACGATGCTGACTGTCGATTCACGGAGGCGCATCAGACGCATCAGCCCCCGAATCGCCTCAGCAACCCGCTGCGGCTCTGTCACGATGCCCTCCACCACACTTTCAGGCGGGGTCGGACACTGCCCAAATGCCAGCACCTGCCCATTGGTGTAGCGTACCAAATAGATGGCGCGACTGCCTATGTCCAGCCCAAGCATTCCCTTCTATTTTCGGCAGAATCGCCGAAAGGCTTCAGCCATTAGGATTTTGCCCATGTCATAACAGCTGAATCGCGGGGTTTGCATCTGGATCGGTGCAGCGTTGGGGAGGGGCTGTTGCTTCCATCTGGCGCAAAGCGACGGCTTCCACTCAAATAAAAAGGGAGCGACAGGCAAAGGAGAGCAAAACCTGCCGCTCCAAATGAGAGGTGTGTCGTTGCTTGCCATTTCTTAAAGACGGTTTCTGCCCCACAAAAGTTCCCACGCGCCCGTCTTCATCTGCTGGGCGAATTGAGAGAGCTATCTCTTACTCTACCTCCTCTAATACTTCCCGAATCCAACGCTCGATCCAGCCGTCGCACACGATGGCTTCGTTCGTTCGCACCGCCTCCAGTTCCTGTCGAACAAGGGTGTAGTCGACCTCATTCTCCTCTTCCAGCTGCTCCAGCAGCTGTAATCCGACCGTCGTGATTTGCTCCATGCGTTCCAGCCAGGGTTCGATCTCTTCCAGCAGCTCCTCGTTTCTGAGGGCGTGGCGTAGGCGTCTGGGCAGACTGTTGAGTCGCTCCAGCTCGATTCGCAGCGGAGTGGTGTCGCCCGTCATTTGCCACTCTTCGATGGCTTTGACGAAGGCAGGCGGGTCGGCTCGCCAGTGGCGCGACCAGAGGTTCTCCTTGCAGAATTCCCACATGACAGGCAGGGCATCCTCTCCTACAAGGTGAGCGATAGAGGCTTCCCAGCTGCGATGGCTGTCATAGGCGCGGGCGTTCCAGAGCAGGTCTGCATAGGTGCCTAAGGCGACACGGGACGCCTCCGCCTGATTCATCGGGTTCGAAACGAGCGCCTCTAGGTGCCGCAGGGTGTCGGCGTCGCGCCCTGTAATCGGACCCATCAAGAGGCGGCTCGGCTCATAATCGTTCACGGGGTAGTTGTCCCACACGAACGGCTTGCGCCGAATCGCCATCCCAAACAGTTCCGCCTCTTCCGCTGTGATTTCGCGCGAGACCACATGCTTGCCTGTCCACATAATCGAGATGCCCGGCTCGGTGCGTTCGCCCAGCTCGCTCACATAAGGCGGCTCGCCCAGATTGTGATAGAAAGTGGGGCACACAATCAACCACGCCGCGCTGTCGCGCTCCTTCAGCCAGCGATGCAAGCGATTCGACAGGTCGGCGTGGGCATGCGCCAGCGAGTGATAGGTATGTTTATCGGCAGCGTGTATTAGGTGGTCGGGAATGTCATCCAGCAGCAGCCCGAAGCAGCGAACGCCCATCTGCCGCACCGACTCTATCTTGGCAGTCAATCGCTCGAACTCCGCTGGATCCGAATAGACCATCGACAGCCCGGGGCTAATGCAGAACACGAACTCGACGAAATTCTCTTGGGCGGTGTCGATAAGCTGCTGCAGCTGCTCCGCCTCCTCAGGGGGGTAAGGCTCGCGCCAGTGTTCGCGATGGAAAGGGTCATCTTTCGGGGCGTAGAGATAGATATTCATCTTGACCTGCCCCATAAATTCCAGCATGCGCAAGCGCGCCGTGTGCTTCCACGGCACCCCATAGAAGCCCTCCACAACGCCACGCCACGCCAGGTCGGGCTGGTCTTTAATCTGCATGAGGGGGAGCGATTTGCCATCCCATGCCTGCAGTAGGGTCTGGCAGGCGTAGAAGGCAGCGCGCGGGGAGCCTGCTCGGATGCGGATGCGGGCGTTCTCCACTTCCAGCCGATAGCCTTCGGGTGGCAGCTGCGAGTCATGCTCCATAAAGGCAGTCCAGCCACCATAGGCTTCCCCCAGCGCGGTCAGCGGGCGCGCTGCTGCCGCCCAGCCAGGCGGATATTTGACCGAATGACAACCGGCGAACGGAAGCCGCTCGCCGGTTGTCGTGACCTCATGCGGAACAGGAAGCCAGCGTATCATAGGGGAACCTCAAAACAGCGACCGAACTGCGTTCAGAGCCGCCTCATAGTTGGGGTGTTCCGTAATCTCTGGGACATACTCCACATAGCGAACGATGCCCGCTGGATCGATCACGAACACTGCGCGTGCGTTAAGACGCAGCTCCTTGATCAGCGTACCATACGCCTGCCCGAAAGAGGCATCACGGTGGTCCGAGAGTACCTCGATGCGGTTGATATCTGCCTCGCCGCAGAAGCGTTTCTGGGCAAAAGGCAAATCCATGCTGACGGTCAGCACGCGCACGCCTTCGGGGAGACGACTGGCTTCCTCGTTGAACCGACGGGTCTGCGCCGAGCAAACACCCGTGTCGAGCGACGGCACCACGCTGATTAGCAACACCTTGCCGAAATAGTCTTTCAGATGGACAGTTTGTAAATCTTGCGTGACGAGCGTCGCGTCGGGCGCCGGGTCACCCGGCTTCAGCTCAGCACCCATAAGTGTCAAAGGGGTGCCCTTAAAAGTCACCGTGCGTTCCATTTCATCCAACCTCCTGTGATGGGGAAGTATACCCCAAAGGGGTCTCTCAATCGCGAAAGCGATACCGAATCAGGGTCCAGAGGGCTTCGAGACCGTCAGTCCAGCGGATTTTTTTGCCCTGCTGGCGTGTGCGCGGACGATAGCGTTCGATGGGCACCTCCACGATTTTGTAGCCGCGCTTGAGCGACTTGGCGGTGACTTCGGGACAGAATTCGAAGCGCTGACATCTTAGGTTCAGAGAGCGTAGCAGCTCGGTACGGAACGCTTTGTAGCAGGTTGCCTCATCGCGCAGGGGATAGCGGTAGAGCAGGCGCACCGCCCACGCCAGCACTAGGTTGGCAATCTTATTCGGCAGTGGCATCGCTTTAGGCAATCCGCGCGTGAAACGGCAGCCGTAGGCGATTTCGGTTTCACCTTGCAGAATCGGCTCCACCACCTTCGGGATCTCATCGGGGTCATACTCCAGGTCGGCATCCTGAATGATGGTGACCTCGCCTTCGGCATAGGGGAGCGCGGCGCGGATGGCAGCCCCTTTGCCCACATTCTGGGACAGGCGCAGGTGGAGGATATCGCGTTCCTGCGCCAGAATCTCGCTCGTGCCGTCGTTCGAGCAGTCGTCCACCACGATAATCTGCTTACGGAAGGGTGCCTCGCGCAGGCGACGCAGCAGCTCCTGAATGGTCTCCCGCTCGTTATACACGGGCACAATCACCGTGATAAGTGCCTCTTTGCCTGCCCTTCTTGCGCTCGGCACCGCCTCGTCCCTCATCTATCGAGTTTACCCGCTCGGATGCGGGTATAATCCCTTCACTATGCGGAGAGTGAGTTGGCTTATTGGCTGGTGTTTATGGCTTGCGGTGGCGCTTGCCGATACCGGGGTCTCCATCAGCAATCTACAAGCGCATGTGCGCTATCTGGCGTCGCCTGAGCTGGAGGGCAGGCTGGCGATTGCGCCTGGTGCCCACAAAGCCGCCGACTATATCGCTCGCATGTTCCAAGAGTATGGGCTGGAACCGAAAGGCACAGACGGCTACTTCCAAGATTTCGAGATGACCATCGGCTTCCAGCCAGCAGGGGAGAATTTACTGCGGTTAAAGCCGCGTCGGGGGCGAGCATGGCAGGCGCCTGCCGACTCCTTCCGCCCTGTGAACCTCACGGCGAACGCAAAGGCATCGGGCGAGGTGGTGTTTGTCGGCTATGGCATCTCCGCGCCCGAACAGGGCTACGATGAGTATGCCGGGGTCGAAGTGAAGGGCAAGATTGTCGCCTTTTTGCGCGGCGCACCCAATCTGGGCGAAGAGAAATCGCTTCCCCGCACCGCGAGCAGCTTGAGCCAGAAGGTGCGCACCGCTGCCGAGAAGGGCGCCATCGGCGTGCTGGTGCTGAACACCCCAGAGAACGACACGCTGCTCCCGTTGGGAATGATGCGCGGGCGCGGGGCACAACGAGTGGAGATTCCCGTGCTGAACCTGAATTTGGAGGTTGCCAACCGTCTCTTACAGCCCGCTCGCCTCGATGTAGCAACGGTCATCGAGAAAATCGCCGCCACCCGCCAACCTGTGAGCCAAGTGATTCCGGGCTTGCGCGTAGAGATGGCGGCGAGCATCGAGCCGCGCAAGGGCATCGCGCGCAATGTGGTCGGCTTTCTGCCCGGCAGCGACCCGGTGAAGCGCGAGGAGATTATCGTGATTGGGGCGCACTATGACCACATCGGCTTTGGCGAGGTCGGCTCGCTGGCGCCCGAGCCGGGCGGTATCCATCACGGCGCGGATGATAACGCCTCCGGCACAGCAGGCTTGCTCGAACTGGCACGCATGCTCGCAGCCGACCGCGCCCAGCTCCAGCGCAGCGTGCTGTTTATCGCCTTTTCGGGCGAAGAGGAAGGACTGGTCGGCTCCGCCTATTTCGTGCGCAACCCCACCATCCCCATCGAGAAGGTCGTCGCCATGCTCAATCTGGATATGATTGGGCGCATGACGAACGACCGTCTGTTCGTGAGTGGCATTGGCAGCTCGCCCCAGTGGGAGGAGATTGTCAAAGCGGCAAACAGCGACGGCTTGAGCCTGAATCTGGCGCAGAGCGCGACAGGAGGCAGTGACCATACCTCCTTCTTCCTGCGCAACATCCCTGTGCTGTTCTTCTTCACGGGCATGCATCCTGACTATCATCGTCCCTCTGATACTTGGGACAAGATTAACTATGAGGGTCAGGCAAAGGTAGTGCGGATGGTCTATCGGGTGGCGATGGCGCTGTCTCAGCGTGAGGAGCGCATCGCCTTCAGTCGTCCCCAGCAAACGGCGTCCGAGCGGCCAGTGCGACCGCGTGGTGGGCGCGTGAGGTTGGGCATCATTCCCGAATACACCGATGACAACAAAGGGGTGCTGCTGCAGGGTGTATCGCCCGGCTCGCCAGCCGAAAAAGCGGGGCTGAAGGCGGGCGACCGCATCATCGCCATCAACGGCAAGCGCGTGGAGAACATCGAGCAGATGATGTCGCTTTATGGCGAGCTGGAGCCGGGCAAAGCGGCAGAACTCACCATCCTGCGCGACGGGCAGGAGCTAAAAGTCCAAATCGTGCCTGTTAGCAACGAGTGAGCTCTGACACAGGCGGCTGGAAGAGCGAATGCAGGAAGTCAGGGTTTCTGCACGGGCATCTCTAAGGCGACATACACTCTGGTATTTTACGGGGCGTGCAAGTGCGGGCATCATCAACTTCCTATCCATTAGTTTATTTGCGCACCTACTTCTTCCTGCTGGCTACGGGTTATACACTCTGATTATGAGTTCAGTTGCTATAGCAAACTCTCTATTTTTTCAATGGCTCCGTATTGCCTTAATTCGTTATGTGCCCGGATCATGTGAAAAGAGAAATAGTATACTTTCAACAATAATCAGCATATATATATTAGAAAATTTGCTTATTTTTAGCATGTCAACTTTGATATATTTATTTACATTAAAAGTTGAAATATTTTTATTTTCTATAATATTAGCACTACAAGGTTGGTTTGAAAATACTCTTGAGCTTGCTCGTGCCGAATTAAAACCAACAATTTACAATGCGATGCTTTTCGGAAAATCTATACTTTCATTTTGCATAGGTTTGCTCCTTATCAAGTACGGTTTAGGAGCGATAGGTGCACTTTTGGGGCAGGTAGCTGGCTTATTAATTATGAGTGCTATCGCTTATACTTACCAATGGCGAGGCTTATATCTATTTGTAGATCGTTCTTTGGTTTATCAATTTATCACATATGGTCTCGCGATTTCCTTATCGCTTTTGATGTCGTCCTTGGTGGCTTACTTAGATCGCTTTTTGATTGCAGTCTTTGCAGGAAGGTTCAGTGCTGGCACATACGCTGCGATCTATGATATAGCCTCCAGTATTATGTTATTAGTTATGCAGGTGCCTATTCTGTCGGGCTTTCCGATGGCTGTGGAAGCCTACCATCAAAGCCGTTATGAGCTTTGTCGGCAGATCCTGCGTGAAACCTATCTTGTTTCTTTTCGTCTTTGCATCCCCATTGCAATTGTACTGACAATGCTTTCCTCGTTCTTGACAGATTTCTTGCTTGGCGAGCAATATCGTTATGCCCATTCCATTCTCTGGTGGTTATGTCCAGGGCTGGTGATTTATGGGTTAACGGAGTACTATTACAATCGCAGTTTATGGCTCAATGGTAACCCTTGGTACCTCTCTGGAGTGATGGGATTTGCATGCGTAGTAAATACTATTTTAAACATAATTCTTATCCCGCTCTACGGGATGCATGGCGCAGCATTTGCTACTTTGGCCGCTTACCTTTGTTCTGCTGCCATTAGTCGTATTCTCGCGCGTCGTACTTTCCCTCTACTGCCTCTCACCCCGGATATTTGGGGACCCATTTTATCAGCATGCGCGATGGGAGGTGTGTTCATAATTACAGGCTCTTGGCACGGGTTACTTCCCTCTATACTTCGAATCGCGCTTGGAATTGGGGTATACTATGCCACGCTTCACCTACTCGGGAAGTGGCTACGGGAGAGGGAATCTTCGGAGGAGGAGTGATGAGCGTTTATCTTGTACGCAAAGCTGTTGACTATTACCGATACGAGGGATTGGCTGGTATAGCAGCTGCGGCACTGCGGAGATCCCTTTGGCTTATTCGTGAAAAGTATCGCCAAAAGCGATGGATGTCGCTCAAATCACAACCTGAACTGACCATTGCGTTAGGTTCGTTGAAACTAACGCTCGATCCAAGTGATACGGGCATCTCGCGCGAGCTTGCAGTGGAGGGTACCCACGAACCTGTCATGACCCAACTTATGCTTCAAATGGTACAAGAAGGTATGGTTACGGTAGATGTTGGAGCCAATATAGGATACTACGCCTTACAGATTGCTCTCCGTGCTGGTCCAAACGGAACGGTCATTGCTTTTGAACCTGCTCCACATACTTACGATCTGCTCGTTCATAATATCAATCAAAACAATCTAACCAATATTCAAGCGTATCCCTATGCAATTGGCTCCACACGAAAGGAAATAGACTTTTTCCTGTATGAACAATCCAATTGGAACTCTTTTGTAAAACATGGTGAGCCAATTGGGCGAGTCAAAGTTTTGGTTGTTCCACTTGATGAAATCCTACCTTCACTTATCAACCGTGTTGATTTGATACGCATGGATATTGAAGGCTACGAACTCGAAGCGATTCAGGGCATGAAAAACACTCTAAGACGACACCAACCTATCCTTTGCATGGAGCTGCATGGTAGTTTTATGTCTCTGGAGGAGATAAGAATGCTCCTTCATGAGCTAATTGATTTGGGATATGACATTAAATGTGCAATTTTGCGTTCAAAAGATGAGGTTTACTGGAAGCGCCTGATAGTTCCTGCTAACCGTATCGTGGAACATATTAGTATTCATCAATTTTTGAAAGATCAACGGGTTACTAAGTATAGAGAAAATTTCACTCTTATCTTAACACCAACTTTAGGAGGTAAAGTATGAAAGTTTCGGTACTAATCGGTTCACGGAATCGACCGATGGCACTTCAGCGGTGCTTAGAGAGCGTTCTAACACAGCAATATACCGAGTTAGAGGTGCTGGTTCTGGATGATGCTTCCGAAGACCCAACAGCCTATCAGCGTTGTGTCGAGCAAATCGGTGACCCGCGCGTCGTTCTAATCCGCTCTGAGAAACAGTTGGGAGTGGCTGGCGGACGCAATCAGCTTTTTACCCAGGCATCGGGTGATGTTTTCTTTGTATTAGATGATGATGCCGTGATTGCAGGAACCGATACCATAACGCGTCTTTGCGATATCTTTGCAACCTGCCCTGAGATTGGAATTGTGGCGTGCCAGATTATCGAGTATAGTGGAGACGGCACAGTATTGAGAAAGGTCCCCTTTTCTCGAAGGCTACTCGCCCGTTTTCCCCATCTGGCCGAGAAACCGCACTTTGTCAGCTATTTTTTGGGAGGCGCTCACGGTATAAGGCGGCAGGTCATTCAGACATGCGGTAGCTATCATCCCGATTTAATGTTTGGTGAGGAGGAGTTAGATTTGGCATATAGAGTGCTTGAACACCGGTGGCAGATCTTCTACGATCCAAAGATAGTGGTTTATCACTATCCGAGTCCGTCGGTAATTAGTAAGAGCGATTCTCTTGCTGAAGAATTATTGCATCATGTTAAAAATCGAATTTACTTAGCATATCGCTATTTGCCGCTCCCATATCTACTCATTCATCTGCTGATTTGGCTTACTATCTACTCTGTAATGGCGTTGCGTGCAAGGGTACCTTTCACTTTGCTACGCGGCATCCGAGCAGGTATCCAGATGGCCCGGCAAGCTCAGAGACAGCCACTGAGTCGTTCTACAATTGCTTATCTATGCGCGCACTACGGACGGCTATGGTATTAGGGACACATGGTTCCCAGAATGTACGGCAGGTCACTTCGCGAGTGGCTTCCGCGAAGTTAGCAGAAAGGTTGGTTCTTCTGCTTTTCATTTCATTCCACCTATATGGCATAGGGGTTATAGAGATGGGAGACCTGTCGATCGCTATTTGGGATGTGCTAATAATCATTTTCTTCATAAATTATATTATAATTAACAAATTGTTTAATTGTTCTGTGAAAATATCGTCTCTTCCTTTGATCTTTGTTGTTTTGAGTACGATTTTCACCCTATGGATCCTTGCACGCGCTTTAATTTCGCCTTTGCCAGAGGGCGCTTTTACAATGGCAGCTATACAAGTACTTAATTTATGTACGGTGGTAATATTGGCTTTTAGCAGTCGAATCGATCTGAGTAGGCTAAATCATCGCATATTGTGGGTTGCTGCAGGGCTGAGTGTGCTGGCTATTGCGCTCTATGTATCGGCAGTTCTCCAATATAGGCGCATCATAGCGGATCCGTCCCTATGGCGCCCCTCCATTGGTTACATTATAGACCAAGGAATTGTCCCGAGACTCACTGGATTAGCTAAGGATCCTAACTTTTACTCGCTGTGGATGTCCATTCCCATAGCGGTAGGAATGTATTGTGGCCGACGCAGCATGCTACTCTGGGTTCCTGTTGCACTATCTGTATTAATGACATTATCGCGAACATTTTTTATTGTTTTATTTTTTTCACTATTAATTTTTATATTAATTTTTATTACTAATAAATTTAGAAAATACTATATTGTTCGATCCTTGATGATAATTTCTATTTTGATAATAATATTGATTTCAATTTTTTTCTGGATCGATCATGATCAAAATATTATACATAAGCGAATCACAATACCTGAGAATGCAACACGATTCCTACATTGGGCGACAGTAAGTGGTCAGCTTCACGAGCAGTGGAATCCACTTATCGGCAACGGCTTGAGGAGCACCCAAATATTGCTCGGTGGGAAATATAGTCACTCTACCTACCTGGATGTCTTATTTGAGACGGGTCTGATCGGGTTTAGCCTATGGGTGTTAATTTTGGGCTTTATTGCTGTAATCTCTTTCCAGCAAATACGAAGGGTAAATGATGCTCTCATCCCTTGGGTTTATGCATTCGTATTTCTATTTATCTACTTTTTCTCATTTTCCCTGCTATACCATCCTTTTGTATGGATGGTTATGGGCGTACTTGTCAATCAACACAACCCACCGTGTGGAGCACATGTAGTTGGTTTGAGCAACGACAGGAAGGTATCATGAGGGAAAATGCGAATCATTGAAGTTATCTTTTGGTTATCATTAGGGTTATCCGTATATATCCAGATAGGCTATCCTTTTCTGTTGCTAATACTATCTTTTGTAAAAATTATAATTAAAAATAATGGTTTTTATTCATTATATGAAAAAGCTAATGCGTATTTACCGAGAGTTTCTATTATCGTTGCAGCCTATAATGAGGAAAAAATAATTAGAGAAAAATTAGAAAATACAATGCAAATAGAATATCCTAAAGAGAAACTGGAGATTGTCGTCTTCTCCGATGCATCCACCGATCGAACCGATGAAATCGTGAACCAATACGCGCCACAAGGGGTTCGGCTCATTCGTGTGGAGGGACGGAAAGGCAAAACCTATTGTCAAGATGTCGCTGTTCAGCAAGCAACAGGCGATATCCTGATTTTCACTGATGCCGACGCAATGTTAGAACCTGACGCGGTGCGCCAGTTAGTGCGGCATTTTGTTGATCCCTCGGTGGGTTGTGTTGCTGCCCAAGTACGCTATGTGGATGAGGGGGGTGAGTCATGGTACCAGCGGTATGAGACGGTGTTATTTAAGTTAGAAAGTGCAGTTACATCCCCAGTAGGTGCTTTTGGACCGCTATACGCCATCAGGCACGACCTTCATGAGCCTATCCCGCCACAAATGCAGGAAGATTTAGTGCGTCCTTTGCTGGTTGTCTATCGTCGGCATCGAATCGTCTTTGCACCGGAGGTGATTGCTTGGCTACGCTCCACCACCAGTGTTGAAGGTGAGCGGCGTCGCCGAGTGCGAATGGTGGCTCGTGCCGTTTACAGCTTACTTCACTATGCCCCCATGCGCGCGCTGTTTAATCCGTTTCGGTATGGCTTTTTTGCGATTCAAATGTGGTCTCATCGCATTTTACGCTGGCTGCACGGGCTTTTTCTCGCTGTAATGCTGGTTTGCTGCGGGGTGCTTGCTCTGAAAAGTAATCTATACCTAATTCTAACCATCGCTCAACTGGTGGGATACGCTATGGCATTAGTGGGGTACCTGACAGAAAAGCGATTCGGTAGAAAGGCTCCATTTCTGCTCCATCTTGCTTACTACTATGTAGCGGCTCAAATCGCGATGTTGCAGGGCTTCTGGCTTGGATTGAGAGGCAGTTCGTTTACCACTTGGAAACCGATTCGCTAAGAGCCGTTCAAAGGTAGGTACACTATTTCACAGGGAGAACAGGGGCTATATGGAGATGTCTGAGGTGGAGCGTATCCGCGCCGTTTATAAAAGGCGTGAGGCGATGACAAAACATCGCTATAACCCGCTTGATCCGGGCGCGTTCTATCTAACGACCAGCCGTGATAGAAGCTTGGTGCGGACACTGCGCCTTTATTTGGAGCAATCCGCCCTCTCACTAACTGAACTGCGCATCTTGGACATCGGCTGTGGAACAGGAGATGTTCTGAGACGCTTGGTCTTATGGGGAGCACGCCCCACGAATTTGGCTGGTGTCGATGTACTGGAAGAAAGCATTCAGAAAGCGAAGATGCTTAGCCCTAACATCTGCTTTGCGATAGCCGACGCGCAGAACCTGCCTTTCAAAGATGAAACCTGGGATCTGGTGCTGCTTTTTATGGTCATCAGCTCTGTGCTAAACTCCGATATCCAGGCTCGGATTGCCTCGGAAGCACTGCGCGTGCTCAAACCGCATGGCGCCATTCTCTGGTACGATTTCTGGATTAACCCCATCAATCCCGACACGGTAGGGATTACGCCCACGCGTGTGCGGCAGCTTTTTCCGGGATGCCGTCTGTTGCTGAAGCGCACCACTTTAGTGCCTCCATTGGCACGCCGCTTGGCTCGGATTTCCTGGACGCTTTGCTGGATGTTGGAATCGCTCCCGTTTCTGCGCACCCACTACATGGGGTTAATTTACAAGGGAAGGGAGGCACACTGAAGCCATGCAAATCGCTCGACGCGCTCACTTTCTGCCCTACTTCCTACCCCTGCTCGATGAGCAGGAGGAGCAGGCGGTGCTGGAGGTGTTGCGTAGCGGATGGCTGACCACAGGACCAAAGGTGAAGCAGTTCGAAGAGGAGTTTGCCCGCTACACGGGCGCCTCCCATGCCGTCGCCGTCAACTCCTGCACGGCGGCAATGCATCTGGTGCTTGCCGCTTGGGGCATTAGACATGGCGATGAGGTCATCACCACGCCGCTCACCTTCTGCGCCACGCTCGAAGTGATCGAGTATGTAGGCGCGACGCCTGTGCTGGTCGATATCGACCCTGCCACCGCCAATATCGACCCGAACCGCATCGAGGACGCCATTACCCCCCGCACGCGCGTCTTGCTGCCCGTGCATTACGGCGGGCTGCCGTGCGATATGGACGCCATCATGCAAATTGCTGCCCACCACAACCTGTGGGTGCTGGAGGACGCAGCGCACGCGGTTGGCGCCGAATACAAGGGGCGCAAAATCGGCACAATCGGACACGCCACCGCCTTCTCCTTCTACGCTACCAAGAATCTCACCACAGGCGAAGGCGGCATAATCACCACCTACGACGCCGATTTGGCTGACCAGTGCCGCATCTTGAGCCTGCATGGCATCAGTCGCGACGCATGGAAACGCTACACAGCAGCAGGAACATGGTACTACGAGGTGCAGACGCTGGGCTATAAGTATAACATGACCGACCTTCAGGCGGCACTGGGCATCTGCCAGCTACGCAAGCTGGACGCGATGAACGCCCGCCGACAGCAGATTGCGGCTCGGTATCATGCCGCCTTTGCCGAGATGGATTTCCTGACACCTTTCCCACCGAACCTGCCCACCGACCGCACCCATGTGTGGCACCTCTATACTATCTTGCTGAATCTCGACGCGCTGCGTATCGATCGGGCGCAGTTTATCGAGGAGCTGAAGGCACGCAATATCGGCACCAGTGTGCATTTCATCCCCATTCACTACCATCCCCACTATGCGCGTTATGGCTGGCAGCGGGGTCAGTTCCCGAACGCCGAGCATTATTACGAGCGCACCCTCTCTCTGCCCCTCTATCCCGCCATGAGCGACCAAGATGTTGATGATGTGATCGAGGCGGTGTACGATGTAGGTAGACAGTGGCGAAGATGAGAGTTTGCTTTAGACTCTACGATCTGATTAAGCGAATTTTCGATTGCTTGGTAGCGGCGTTGGGGCTGATTCTGTCGCTGCCGTTGATGGCGGTGATAGCCCTGCTGATTAAACTCGACTCGCCGGGTAGCGTCTTCTTTGCACATGAGCGGGTTGGACGGCATGGGCGCAAGTTCAAGGTGCTGAAGTTTCGCACGATGGTTCAGGACGCGCCGAAATTGGGCGGCGCCATCACCGCTGGGCACGACCCGCGCATCACCCGAATCGGTCGCCTGCTGCGCGCCACTAAGCTGGACGAACTGCCCCAACTCTGGAATGTCCTCAAGGGTGAAATGAGCCTTGTCGGACCGCGTCCTGAAGTAGAAAGGTATGTGCAACTCTGGGAGCCTGAACTGCGTGAACTGGTGCTAAGCGTGCGCCCTGGCATCACAGGGCTGACCCAGATTCGCTATCGCCACGAGGAACGCCTGCTGGCACAGCAACCTGACCCCGAAAAGTATTACCGTGAAGTGTTGCTGCCCCTCAAGCTGGCATCCGATGCTGAGTATGTGCGCCGTCGCTCGCTCCTGTTTGATTTTTATCTTCTACTGCGCACCTTTGTTGCCCTTTTCCAGCGGGAGTAAACCGCTATGAAGCGAACAGATAAACATGGTGGGCTGTGAAGAGGTTGCCTATGGCGGTTGGCAGCGGTGTGTGCGCCTCTCGGATGGCAAGCAGGAGCTGATTGCGACCACGCAGGTCGGTCCGCGGATCATTCGGCTGGGTTTTGTGGGTGAGCCGAATCTGTTCTGGGAGCATCCCATCCAGCGGGGCAAGACGGGTGGGAATGAGTGGCGCATTTACGGCGGGCATCGGCTCTGGCACGCGCCCGAACATCCCATCCGCACCTATGTACCCGATAATGACCCCATCGAGTGGGAGTGGGACGGCACACAGTTGCTGCTGCGTCAGCCCACCGAACCAGTCACGGGCATTCAGAAAGAGATAGTCATCCGTTGGCAGGATGGACAGATCGAGGTGAAGCATCGACTTATCAACCGCAATCTGTGGGCGGTGCGTCTGGCGGCGTGGGCGCTAAGCGTGATGCGTCCTGGCGGTGTCGCGCTCATTCCTCAAGAGCCATATCGTCCCCACCCTGACGCGCTGCTACCTGTGCGCCGAATCGCGCTGTGGGCGTACACCGACATGAGCGACCCACGCCTGCACTGGGGCAAACGGCTGATTCAGGTACATCAGACCCCACACGCCACCGCACCACTCAAAATCGGCGTCAGCAACACGCTGGGCTGGATGGCTTACCGATTAGGCGAGACGGTGTTCGTCAAGCAGTATGATTTCGAACCCGAAGCGGAGTATCCCGATCTGGGCTGCAACGCGGAGGTGTTCACCAACGCCGAGATGCTGGAGCTGGAAACGCTCTCCCCGATGACCCTGCTACAACCCGACGGTGTGCTGGAACACACAGAGCGATGGTCACTGCACAGAATTGGCGGGCAGGTGGATGATGAGACAATGTTTCAAATCCTCCTTTAGAGGGGCTTATCCCACCTCAAGGGTATGCCAAGTGCCGTCTTGATAGAGGATGGTACCGTCCACCATCGTGAGGGCGACATCCTCGCTGCGGGCAATAAGCACCAACGCCGCGTAGGGATCTGGCATCTGGTGGAAGGCGAGACGGTTCGTGCGCACCGCAATTATATCGGCGCGTTTGCCCACATCGAGCGAGCCAATCTGGTCGTCCACGCCCAGACTGCGCGCGCCTTCCAGCGTGGCAATCGCCACCCATTCGCGCCAGCTGGGTTGCGCCGTGTAGGCGTGGGCGCGCTGCATGAGCGCGCCGAAGCGCATCTCCTCAAACAGGTCGAAGCTGCCGCTGCTGACCACGCTGTCGGTTCCCAACCCAATTCGCACACCTCGACGGCGCAGCTCATAAATGGGAGCTACTCCTGTAAGCAAGCGGGCGTTAGAGCGGGGGCAGTGCGCCACCGAGGCGCCCGAATCGGCAATCAAGCGTATCTCATACGGCTCCACCCGCACGCAATGCACCAGCTGGGTAGACTCGCCCAGCACCTTCGCCTGATGGAGGTACTCAACGGGCGGCACACGCGGATGCAGATAATCGATGCCGCGCTGGGCAAACATCTCCGCAAAGGCTCCCGAGCCGGAGCGGGTCAGGGCAACCTCTTCCGACGACTCGGCAGCATGGAGGCTAAGCGGTAGGTTTTCCTGCTGGGCGAACTGCTTCACCGCCTTCAGCAAGCTATCGCGCACGGTGTAGACCGCGTGGGGGGCAACACCGAGCGAGAGACGCGTCTCCGCCTCGTATTTCCGCACCGTCTGGCGCAGCGCGTCCAGCTGTTCGCGCAGGCGGTTCAGCACGGTTTCATCGTCGGGTTCTTTACCGATGCCGAACACCTCTTGATAAATGCGTCCACGCAGACCTGCCCGGGCAAGGGCTTCAGCGCTCACACCCGAATCGGTGTGATCGGCAACAAAGGTGATGCCGCTGGCGATACACTCGGCAGCCCCCCGCATCGCCGAGGGGAGCCACTGCTCGGCAGGTGTTTGGGCTTTCAGTTCCACCAGTCCGCGAATCCACGCAAAGAAGGGCACACGGTCGTTCTGCCAACGCAGGGCGGTGTATTCCAGATGGGCGTGCGCGTTCACCAACCCTGGCATCAGAATCGCGTCGCCCAGATCCAGCACATCGTTCGCCTTGCGCGAGCTGCTCTGAGCCCGCACCTCCACAATCTGCCCGTTTTCAATCACTACCTCGCCGTCTGGCAGAGGCTCCCGACTAATCGGAAGTACCCAGTTCGCCCGCAGGATCAGAGAGGTGTGTACCATGCCTGCCACATCTCGTCCAGCGTGATGTTTTTCACATGCAGGTCGGCAAACAAGCAGTTATAGCGGTAGCCCGGGTCAGGTGGGTATTCAGGCGAGAACCAGCTTTTACTACCGTGCCACTTGCCACTGCCATCAAAAAGCAAGTTGATTTGAGCGCTATACTGAAAGCTGCCCACTCGCATCAGGCGGAAGGCAATCTCGGTGCGAAAGAGATAACTGGTGCCATATCGCTCATAGGAGGAAGGGCGGGTGTCGAACGGCTCGCCGGTGAAATCCTGAATCGTGTAGCCTATATCGGCGGGGCAACGCCAGATCTCGCGACTTTTTTGATAGGGTTGCAGCACCTCGTGCAGCATCGGCATGTAGGGGATCCACTGCTGCCATTCGGGGTAATCGCGCCAGATTTGCGGCGTGTATTTGTCCGTGGGGTCCACTGCGAAGGGGTAGAGGTCGTCGTGGTCGGTGGCGTACATCTCGATGGACATCCCGATTTGGCGCAGGTTGGACAGGCATTGACTTTGGCGTGCTTTGGCGCGTGCAGTGGCAAAGACGGGAAAGAGCAGCGCCGCCAAAATCGCAATAATCGCAATCACCACCAGCAACTCAATCAAGGTAAAGCCAGCGCGTTTCATCATTCAGCACCCACTGCCATGATACCTGATAAGGTACAATCTCTCCGACATGTCAGACTGGTCCGACAAGTCAGAGAGGTTGGATGGCTGGAGGTTTTCTCGATGCATCGGCATGCAGGCAGGGTTCATTGGCTGGTGTGGCTCTTTATTGGGATTGTGGTGATTTTTGCGGTGGTTGCACTTGCGCCAGTGATGGCGGAACTGCGGCGACCACCCTATCAGCGTCCCGCTGATGAGTTCATTCGCGCCTTGGCACAGAACCGATTCGCAGCAGCAGAGCGCGTGGTCGACAAAGCGTCGCTCCCTAAGGAGAAGCAGGACATCAAAAAGAGCTGGCAGGAGCGTCAACAGTATGGCTGGGGCAATGTCACCTCCGTAGAGCTGGTGGAGGTTATTCGCGCGCCTGCGGAGCTGAAGCACCCGCGCGCTGCCGAGAGCTGGCGCATCCAGTACCATGTGCAAGGCGATTTGAACTACGGCACCGCACTGGTCTATGTCGCCCCTACCAACGGCGGCTGGAAAGTGGTCGATTACGAGTTTCGATAAAGACATTTTTGTGCGGACATCATCAATCCGCTCCCTCACCAGAAACGGTGAGGGAGCTTTTTTCGATTGGCAACCTTTTCATCCATGCTCATTGCCTGCCTGGATTGGCTCGAAGTCGTGTAACGAGTTTGTAACGAAGGCGATGTGGTGATGAGGTATTAATATAATGAGGTTGCTAAACGGCAACCCTTTACGACCAAGCACGATGGAGGTATGACCATGAGAGGAATCAGGGGACACATTTGGGGCATATTAACGATGGGATGGCTGAGCTGTGCCATAGGGTTGGCGCAGTCCTCCTTTGTCAGCGAGATTACCGTTCCCGACTATGGGAAAGCACGGGTAGAAGCGTTTATTCCGCCGCGTTACTGGCCGGCGAATTACATCGATGCTCTGTTATCCGTTGATATCGATAATTCTGGCAACAAAAAGTTGTTGGGTGCGCGTCTTGCGTTGGATGGCACCCTAATTGACGCAAAATGGGTTGGATCAAGCTTTCTCTACTTCAAGAAAATGGAATACTTACCAGATGGTAGGTTGCTGATTTGCACATCCGACTGGTTTGGAGTAATTGACCCGGAAAATCCCGGATCGCGCTGGGCAAAACGCACTGGTCTTCACACGGCAACTGTGGGCAGAGATGCAGATGGCAACTTGGTGATAGCAGTCTTGCAGTGGGTGGGCGCATGGCGGGTTTTGATTTTCGATCCAGATGGTACTTTTGTTAGAGCTTTTAAATTACCTTACGTTAGCTTCCCTGATATAGGGAATTTTGATAGTGCAACCATGTTCCATACATCGTGCTGTCAAACCTCAACACAAATCTTAGTTTACGATCCAAGCGGAAACCATTTTATACTGACATCTTCAGGAGGAGGAGACTTTGGTAATAAGCATATCGTTGTATATGCCTTCACGGCAGAGGGCGACATTCATTGGATATCGGGTATAGCAGGTGCGGGAAGCGATGGTGGCTGCACACGGGGAGATACTATCGGAGCGTTTTCTGCTGGTGATGGTTCCATTCTGATCTTTTCGACTTGTTATAATAACATCTATCTTTATCGCATCAACACCAACAATGGATACTTGGTTGAAACGCCCGTTGTGCTTGGAGGAGAGTCGTCTTTCCTTTTGTATCCTATGCAGACGATGAACTATGGTTCAGTTCTTGGCTATGTAAGTGACAGCGGCAGCTTTGGCACGCTTTTCACCGATAGGAGTGGCTGGAGGCTCAGGGTGCCAAATGCGAAGCTGTTTGCCATGGCGACGACAACAGCCACATCACCCGTGAGGCGGCTGTGGGTATTAGGAGGAAGCGATTCGAGGGACAACAATCCCGCCGCTTTATTAGCATTTATCGATATCGATAGCTGGGCGGAATATCCGTTCAGTTTTTACCCATGTTTTGAATCCCTTCTCCCAGACGTTCCCTATCCTTTGCAAGCCGTTTTGAACAGGGTTACTACAGCATCCGTGCAACCACCTGACAATTCGCCTCCTGACTACTACAATTTCCCCATCGAGGATGCTCGGATCCAAGTAACGCAACGCTGTGTTGTATGCGTGCCATCCGATGGGGATGTTGACGGAAATGGCTGTGTAGATGATGCCGATTTGCTGGCGGTGCTTTTCGCTTTCGGAAGCGAAGGACCGAATCCAGCAGATGTAAGCTGTGACGGAGTGGTGGATGATGCGGACCTGCTCATCGTCCTCTTCAACTTCGGCACGGGTTGTTAGAACTCAGATGGAGGTGGAAAAGCAATGCGACGGCTGAAAACGCAGGTTGGGACTAAAACGCAGATGGAGGTGAAGACCATGCGGCAACTGAAGATACGAGATTGGCTGCTCAAAGGTATTGGAATCAGCCTGATTGGCTGGCTATCGCTCTCTCAAGCCATTAGTTATGAGACGCGCACCATTCAAGCGGAGACGATGAGAGTGTACCAAGGCAACGTCTCCCTACGGTATTCGTACAATAATGTAGGGCGGTATGGGATG
>Ga0197143_1000931_pt1 | contig 26891 bp, 22 predicted proteins | sample GBS70_MetaG_FD_148603 | JGI IMG/M metagenome (GOLD analysis project Ga0197143, IMG submission 148603) | Sediment microbial communities from Great Boiling Springs, Gerlach, Nevada, United States - GBS 70_MetaG | ecosystem: Environmental > Aquatic > Thermal springs > Hot (42-90C) > Sediment... | reverse complement strand
CAAATGGCACCATCTCCATACTAACCATTAAAACTTTCATAACTAACCCCCTTATATTTAAATTTTATTATATTTCTTTAATTTTATTAATAACCTTAGTCATTATTATAATATAATAATTTAACATAAAAAAATAATCCCCCTTTTTATTACTTATTTAAATATTTTAAATATTTCAAATATCAAAAAATCACTATATTTAGCAAAATTATATCCTTAAAAGGAAAAACAATAATTTTTATCAAAATAAAAATTAGAAACAAATTAAAATTAATAACAAAAATCCAAGGGGGAGAATAAATGATAAATACAAAAATAAATGAACTAATTCAAGAAATAGAAGAAATAGAAAATAGCCAAAATATAGAAGAAATACTAAAAATTTATTATAATAATATTAATCCGACATTAACAAAAATAATAAAGTTAGCTGGGTACGCTAAGTTAGAAAAAAAAGGACAAGACTATAAAATTATTGCCTATGATACTAATAACCAAGAAAAAGAGTTTTACGATTTTTTAGGAATGTATGGGGTTCTAAATTTAGGACATTGTAATAAATACATAATAAATAAAATAAAGGAGCAAATGAATGAATTATGTATGACTTCTAAAGTGTTTTTAAACAGTAAATATGCAGCATTAGCTAAATTACTAACAAATCTAACGGGTTTAAAATATCTATTTCTAGTTAATTCAGGGGCAGAAGCAGTAGAAGCAGCAATTAAGTTGTCCTTAGCATCTACTAAAAAGAAAAAAATAATCTCCACATATAACTCATATCACGGCAAAACTTTGGGAGCATTAAGTATAAGCGGCAGAGATATCTATAAAAAATACCTTAACTTATTACCAAATGTAATTCTTGTAGAATATAATAACATAGATCAAATAGAAAAAGCGATAGATAAAGATACAGCAGCAATTATAGTAGAACCTATTCAAGGAGAAGGTGGAATAATAATACCTAATAACAATTACTTACCTACCTTAAGAGAAATATGCGATAAAAATGAATGTCTATTAATAATAGATGAAATTCAAACAGGTTTAGGAAGAACAGGTTATTTATTTGAATACCAAAGATATAATATAAAACCAGATATATTATTATTGGCCAAAGCATTGAGTGGAGGGGTTATTCCAATAGGTGCAATCTTAGCAAATGAAAAAGCTTGGGAAATTTTTAATGAGAACCCCTTATATCATACCTCAACATTTGGAGGAAACTCCTTAGCAATAACCGCTGCATTAGAAACTATAAAATATACATTACATAATGATCTACCTAAGCAAGCTCAAGAAAAAGGAGAATATTTCATAAAAAAATTAACCCAAATTCTAATAGATTATCAAGATATAATAAAAGAGGTAAGAGGAAAAGGATTAATGATAGGAATAGAATTGATTAGCGAAGAATATGCCGCTTCTATTTTCTCTTATTTAATTCAAAATGGAATAATAACAGCTTACACTCTAAATCAACCAAAAGTAATAAGAATAGAACCACCCTTAACAATCCCTTATTCAGTAATTGATTTATTTATAAATACTTTTAAAGAATCACTAAAACATACAAAAGAATTATTTAACATATAAATACAATAACTATAAAAAGGATATGAACTAAAATTATATAAATATAATAATGGAATATAACTAAAACAAAAAAATAATAGCATAAAAAGTAAAAATATAGAGAAATAAAGAATAAAATAAAAAGCCAAGCAAAAGGAGGGATATAAAAATGGAAGTATTAAAAGTATCTTCAAAATCAAAACCACAATCAGTAGCAGCTGCCTTAGCAGCAGTAATTAAACAAGGGAATAAAGTAGAGATCCAAGCAATAGGAGCAGGAGCTATTAACCAAGCAGTAAAAGCAATAGCAATAGCAAGAGGATATATAGCTCCGTTAGGTTATGAATTAGTTACCATCCCCGCTTTCACTGAAGTCCAAATAAATGGGGAAGTAAGAACTGCTATCAAATTTATTATCAAAACAATAACCCCCTAATTAGATTTTTTAGATAATTAAATTAATAATTTAATAATTAATTAAGATAAATTAAGAAGGAAGGAGCAGTAAGAAAATTAAAGAGCGGGTGTGGCGGAACTGGCAGACGCGCTATCTTGAGGGGGTAGTGCTCTTTAAAGAGCGTGTGGGTTCAAGTCCCACCACCCGCATAACCATTTTATGACTATAATCAACAAAAATCAACAAATTTACGAAAAAGCCTCTAAATTACTAGTAGGAGGAGTTAATGCTCCTATAAGGGCTTTTTCTTTAATTGGGGTAACACCTATTTACATCAGTTCTTCAGTTGGTCCCTACCTAACTGATGTAGATAATAAAACTTACATAAGCTTTTTATCAGGTTGGGGATCTATAATCCTGGGGGACGCTTATCCAGAAATTATTAATAACCTTAAAAAACAAATTGAAAAAGGAATATATTATGGATTATCAAATGAATACGAATACTTACTATCAGAATTAATACTAGAAGCTTTTAATTTTCACGATATGATAAGATATACAAATAGTGGTACAGAAGCAAATATGCTGGCAATAAGGTTAGCTAAAGCTATAACAGGTAGAAACAAAATAATCAAATTCGATGGAGGGTATCATGGAAATATTGATTATTTATTAATAGAAAATGGAAGTAGAGAATTTGGAGAACAAATCCCATCATCTGCAGGAGTCTCAAAAAGATTAATAAAAGATACAGTTAGCTTACCTTATAATGATATAGAAGTATTAACTGAATTCTTAAATAAGTATGGACAAGAAATAGCAACAATAATCGTAGAACCCATCCAAACTTCTAATATGTTAATAAAAGCTAATGAAGAATTTTTATTAAAACTAAGAGAATTAACCCAAAAATACTCTATTATTTTGATATTTGATGAAGTATCAACTGCTTTTAGAATAAGATATGGTAGCTGCACTAATATAAAACCAGATATAACAGTAATAGGAAAAGTTATAGGTGGAGGGTTCCCTATTGCTGCTATCTTATCTAAAAAAGAATTTATGGAAGTTATGGCACCAATTGGCAGTATGTATCATAGCGGAATATTTACAGGACACCCTATCTCCACTTTCACTGGATATCATGTATTAAATACTATCAAATCAATTGATGATTTTTATCAAAAATTGGAAAAACAAACACTATACTTCATTAATATTATTAATCAATTAAAAGAGAAATTACCAACATTAAATATAAATTATTTTAATTCAATGTTTAGCTTATACTTTGCTAATAAAAAAGTAGAATCTATAGAAGATATAAATGAATTAGATATAATGACATTTATTGATTTTTACAAGTTAGCATTAGAAGAGGGTATATTATTTGCTCCACACCCTACTGAAACTAATTACCTAAATTTTTCTCATGATAATAAAATATTAGATCTAATATCAGAAAAATTAACCAAGATAGCTAATAATCTAACTTATTAATTTGTATTATTTAAATATTTAAAACTTTTCCAATGCTTAATAATATTTTTCAAAATAATTTTAATTATATTTCAAATAATTATGAATTAATTGCTAAAGTTTTAAAAGAAAATAAAGTATTAGGCTTTTTAGCTGTAGAAATATCAAATTCAAACAAAATCAAAGAATTATATACCAAAGAATTTTATAACAAAATTTTCAATTTTATTACCAATCTTTTTTTTAATCTAAAAGGAAAAGTATATAGAAATCAAGATTTATTTTTTATAAATGATTTTAAGGATAACCAATTAATACTATTATTAGTTTCTAAGCCAAGAAATAAAGAAGAATTAGATATGTATAACCTTAAATTAGCTGCCATTAGAATAATATCTGAAATAAAATCTCAATTATTTACTATAAAAGAATTTGAAAATATTAAAGATATTATAAAAGAAATTGCAGATTCCTTAAATTATGGATATTGTATTATAAAATACGATGAATTAAAAGATATAAAAGATATAATTTTTGATGCCTTTAGAGAATCATATATAAGACAAAAATTTGACGAATTAAGTGATAAAATTATATCCATGGTTTCACATGAATTAAGAACTCCTTTAACTTCTATTAAAGGATTTGCAGAAACTATTATTCAAGAAGATTTAAATAAATCAGAAATAATTAAATTCGCTAATATAATATATAATGAAGCAGATAGACTAAATAGATTAGTTAATTCTCTTTTAAATTTATCTCGATTAGAATCTGCTAAAGTTAATTTCAACATAAAAAATGTGGATATTAAAGAAATAATAGAAAATGTTATAGAATTAATGTATCCCAAAATAAAAAATAGTAACATAAAACTAAATAGAGAATATGAAGATGAAATAATTTATAAAGCTTTAGCAGATGAAGATAAAACTGAACAAATTATTATTAACTTAATAGATAATGCAGTTAAATATTCACCTAATGGAGGTACAATAACAATAGGTATAGAAAATAAAGAATCCGAAGTATTAGTTTATGTAAAAGACACAGGTATTGGGATTCCAGAAAATGAAAAACATAAAATTTTTGAGAAATTTTATAGAACAACTATATCAATTTCTATTTCTCAAGGAACAGGTTTAGGATTAGTTATAACTAAGTATTTAGTAGAAGGCCAAGGTGGGAAAATCTGGTTTGAAAGTCAAGAAAATATAGGTACTACCTTCTACTTTACCTTACCTAAAAATATATAAATAAATATAAAAATTTTTAGTAACAAATATAAAAACTTTTAGTCTAATTTTATTAGAAATTTTATAAAAGAATTTTTATTAAAAATTATCTAAAGGGGGTTAAAAAATGGAAATAACAAAAACTAATATAGAAACTTTAAAAGAAATCTGTAAAATAATAAGAAGGGATATTTTAGTTAGTACATATTTAGCAGGTAGTGGGCACCCTACCACTTGCCTATCGGCTGTAGAATTACTTGTTAGTCTATTTTTTAATTACTTAGTTTTTGATAACGAGAATTATGGGAGTATCTACCAAGATGAGTTTATATTATCTAAAGGGCATGCTGCTCCCTTATTATACTCTCTTTATAAACATACAAAAATAATAGACGAAGATTTAAATACTTTAAGAAAATATAATTCATTACTTGAAGGTCATCCATCTGTTAGGTTAAAAGGGGTTAAATATGCTACAGGTTCTTTAGGGCAAGGCTTATCTATAGCTTTAGGAGCAAGCTGGGCTAGAAAATATAAAAAATTACCTTCTAAAGTTTATGTGTTAGTTGGAGATGGAGAATTAGCTGAAGGAAGTATATATGAATCAGCTAATTTAGCTTCGTATTATAATTTATCTAATTTATGCATAATAGCAGATATTAATAGATTAGGTCAGAGTGGACCTACTATGTTTGAACATAATCTTAGTGAATATAAAAAAAGATTTGAATCTTTCGGCTTTAATGTTATTACATTAGAAGATGGCCATAATCTTGAACTAATTAATCAATCATTTGAATTATTTATAAATCAATATTCTAATACCACTAAACCTACAATAATATTAGCTAAAACATTTAAAGGGAAAGGGGTTTCTTTTTTAGAAGATAAATTAGATTGGCACGGAAAACCCATAACCCAAAAAGAAAATTTAGAATTAGCTTTAAGTGAAATAGGAGAATCTAAAATTAATCCCTCTGATTTTATTACATATAAAAGTTACTCAATCTCAAATAACATCTCGTCAATACAAATAAAAATAGATGAATTAGAAAATAAACTAAATAATTTTGTCAAAGATTTTTATCTAAAAAATAAAGATAAGAAAATAGCAACAAGAGAAGCTTTTGGAATTGGTTTAACTTTCCTAGGGTCATTAATAGATAATTTAATAGTAATAGATGGGGATGTTAAAAATTCTACTTATACTCTATATTTTGAGAAAGAATACAAAGATAGATTTATAGAGAGTTATATAGCAGAACAAAGTATGATAGGGTTTATGTTAGGTTTATCTAAGAACGGCTTTATCCCAGTAACTTCTACTTTTGGAGCTTTCTTAACAAGAGCCTATGATTTTATTAGAATGATGAATTATTCTAAACCAGATTTAGCTATAATATGCGGTACTCACTCAGGAGTTTCAATAGGAGAAGATGGACCATCTCAAATGGCCTTAGAAGATATAGCCGCCTTCAAAGCACTATTTAATACTACTGTTTTATACCCTTCAGATGCTATATCAACTATAAAATTATTGTTCAATGTTTTTATAGAATATCTAAAAGGCAATTTAAAAGGTATTATTTATTTTAGAACTTCTAGGCCAGGTAGTAATCTAATTTATGATTATAATTCTGATTTTAAAATAGGAGAAAATAAAATAATAAAAGAAAAAAATATTGATAACAGCTTAAATAATTTAAAAATAGGAATAATTTCAGCAGGATTTATATTACATGAAGCTATTAAAGCTTGTGATAAATTAGATAATATATCTTTTAAATTAATTGATCTTTATTCTATAAAACCGATAAAAAATATAGATAAACTATTAAAAGATGTTGAAAAAGTAGTGGTTTTTGAGGAGCATAGCAGAAACGGAGGTATAGGAGAAACAGTTGCCCCTTATTTAGTTAATAAGGTTAATCATTTTGAGATAGTAGCAGTAGATGAGATACCTGTTAGCGGGGACCCTAATGATCTACTTAAACACTTTAAACTAGATTCAGAATCTATTTATCTTAAAATAAAATCATTAATATAATAATGACAAAATAAAATGATAAATCAAAATACAAATCAAAACATATTAACAGAAACTAATAAAAATCAAAAAATAGTTTTAAAAAATGTTAGTAAATATTATAAAACAGAAGGTGAGAAATTATTAGCTTTAAGTAATGTTAATTTAATAATAGAAGAGGGCGACTTTATAGGAATAATGGGGCCAAGTGGAGCAGGCAAAAGCACATTATTATTAATAATAGCAACTATAGAACCCCCTTCATTTGGAGAAGTATATATTGATTCTATTCCAATTACTCAAATGTTAGATAGCGATTTACAATTAATAAGATTAAATAAAATAGGGATGGTATTTCAAGATTATTATTTAATTTCATCACTTAGTGCTTTAGAAAATGTCTTATTACCCCTTGAAATAAGCAGAAAATTTAATAACCCAATTACCAAAGCCAAAGAATTAATTAAAATGGTAGGTATAAAAGAAAACAGATTTAATGATAATATTAATAAATTTTCAGGTGGAGAAAAACAGAGAATAGCCATAGCACGAGCTCTAGCAAATGATCCCGATATAATTATAGCAGATGAACCCACTGCTAACTTAGATACTAAAAACTCTAAAATTATTATGGATATATTCACTAACATAAATAAACAACTAAAAAAAACCATCATAATAGCTACTCACGACCCTAAAGTATTAGCATTTACCGAAAAAGTATATTTCATTAACGATGGAAAAATTTCCACTTAAATAAAAATATTTTTATTAAATATGAATGTTTTAAAAAAAGATTTCGGAAAAGATTTTAAAACAAATAACGAAGTAAATAAAATAATATTTGATACTATAAATAGCTATTCTATGATTTTAGAAAATGATAAAGTTTTGTTAATGTGTTCGGGAGGACCAGATAGTACTTTTTTATTGTTTTTTTTTACTTATTTTTAAAAGATAAATATAAATTAACTTTAGGAATATTTCACTTAGACCATTCAATAAGAAAAGATTCATATAAAGAATCCAGATTATTAAATACTTTTGCTAAGCAATTCAATTTATGTATTTATAATTTCAAGGAAGATGTAAAAGAATATGCTAAAAAAAATAGATTAAACTTAGAAGAAGCAGGAAGAATTCTAAGATATCTCAAAGCTTTAGAAGTTTCTAAAAAATTCAATTACAATAAAATAGCTACAGCTCATAACCTAAATGATTTAATATCTTCTTTCTTTATTAACTTTATTAAATCAAATCATTATTTAAATTTGTTTAATCTAAACCCTATCTTTAATTTCGAGAATATTATCTTAATAAGACCTTTACTATTTATCCCAAAACAAAAAATAATAAAAATTTTAGAAAAAAATAATATAAACTATATAATAGATAAAACCAATTTAAGTTCAAAGTATCTAAGAAATTATATTAACCTTAATTTTACTAATAATTTTATTAATACCTTATTAAATAAAACAACAATTTCAAAAAATTATCTTTTTTTTAAAAACACATTTGATTTTATACAAAACTATAAAAACTCTATTTTAAACCTTTCAAATATAAAACACATACTAAATATATCTTTTATAGAATTTAAAAGTACTACAGATAATTTTTTAATTTTAGAATCACTTTTCTTTAATCTAAAAAAAATCTTCTTAAATTTTTATAACAACTTAAAAACACTTAACATAAAATATAATAACCTTAGTCTTTTAGTTAATGATAAAAATTGCCACAAAATTAATATAATTAGAGATTGGTTTCTAATTAAAAAAGAAGAACCTGAAAAAAACAATAAAATTTTTATTCTTTTTAAATCTAATTTTAGCTTTTATTTCAAAATAGATTTATCAAAATCCAATAAAAATTATATACAAATTTCTAATTTAGTTATAAGGATAAATTTAGTTAAAAAAGTATTAGATTTAGAAAAATTTTTAAAAGAAAATATTGAATCCCTAAAAGATAAACTAAAGGATAAAAATTATTGTTTTGGATTTTGTTTTGATAATGTAGTCATAAGGAGTTGGAAAAATGGTGATTACTTTGTCCCTTATGGGTTAAAAGGGAAAAAACAAAAACTAAAAAAGTTCTTTATAAATAATAAGTTTAAGGAATATGAAAAAAATAGGACATTTATTTTTGAAGATGAAGCAGGAATATTTTTAGTTTTTAACTACCTTAATAATATAAAAAGAGGTAGAGAACTATTAAATAACTCTGAATTATTAAAAATATTTAAAGAAAAAAAAGAAATTAACTTAATAGAAATATATATAACTGAAAATTTAAGTAAATATTATGAAAAATAAAAGAAAAACTAATAAAGCTAATAAAATTAATAAAATAGAAATAGAGGTAGGGTTAGATGAAGTAGGAAGAGGCTCATTATTTGGCCCCCTGCTAGTAGCTTCATTCTTAATAATTAAAATAAATAATTTTAATCCCTATAATAGCCTAAAATTAAAAGATAGTAAAAAATTAACAGAAAATCAAAGAATAATTTTATTTAATCAAATAATAAACACACTAAAAAAATATATAAACATTTCGAAATTAAACTTTTATTTTATTTCAAATGATATTATAGATAAAATCAATATATTAAATGCAAATCTTTTAGGCTTTGAAAAACTAATTATTATTAATTTAGAAAAAATATTAAAAAATAAAGAAATTACCCAAAATTTAGATAAAATAGATTATATAAATTTTTACATAGATGGAGATAAAAAACCTTACAACATAGAATCTAAGATTCAAAAATTTTTAAAAATTAATTTTAATTACTTAAAAACAAGTGAATTAGAAAAAAAAATAAATATTTTAAGTTATATAAAAGGAGATAGTAATATAAAAGTAATACAAATAGCAGCGATTTCAGCAAAAGTAATCAGAGATAAATATATCCAATTTTTAGCTCAAAAATTCCCACAATATAACTTATATTACAATCTATATAACAACAAAGGATACTATGAAGAAATACATATAAAAGGAATAAGAGATTATGGGATAACTAAATATCACAGAAAATCTTTTTTAAAAAAATACCTCCAAAAAAACCTATTTTAATTTATTACTTCGTTTTAAATTTTTTATAAATATCAAACAAAATGCTAACATTTTCAAAATAGTTTATTTAATTCTTTTACTAATAATAGATGTAAAATATTTTAATAGATGTAAAATATTTTAGCTAATCTACATATCTATCAAATTCTATTATAATCTTCTGTAAGATTATAATAGGAATTTTGATATAGCTTTATGTGAATAGCTTAAAGAGACTCAGCATACTTACCAGTACCTAATACAACACAACTAATAGGATCTTCAGGAATATTAACCTTTATTCCTGTAGCTTTAGAAATAACTTTGTCCAATCCCTTAAGTAGAGCTCCACCACCAGTTAAAGTTATTCCCTCTTCTATTATATCAGCTGCTAATTCTGGAGGAGTCACTTCTAAAACAGATTTAACAGTATCAACAATAGCACTAACAGGTTCCCACAATGCTTCTGCTATCTCACTTGATGTTATATTAATAATCTTAGGTAAACCTGTAAATAAATCTCTACCCCTTACTTCCATAGATAACTCTTGTTCTAAAGGAATAATATTACCTATATTTATTTTAATTTTTTCAGCAGTTTGTTCACCTATAAGCAAGTTATAATTTTTTCTGATATATTTAGCAATAGCTTCATCCATTTTATCACCAGCAATTTTTATAGTTTGCTTAACAATAATTCCTCCTAAGGATATAACAGCAATATCAGTAGTCCCCCCGCCTATATCCACAACCATATTACCTCTTGCTGAATTAACCTTAAGTCCTGCACCAATAGCAGCAGCCATTGGTTCCTCTATAATATATACTTCTTTAGCTCCCGCAGCATACGCTGCCTCCTTTATAACCCTTTCCTCCACACTATTATATTCAGCAGGAATACACACCGCTACTATAGGCTTAAATATTTTATTAATTAACGAAGAATTTCTAATTAAATTTATATAATATTTTAACATAGCTTCTGCTGCTTCATAATTGGCTATAACCCCTTCTCTTATAGGTCTTTCAGCAACTATATGAGAAGGGGTTCTACCTATCATTTCTTTTGCTCTCTCTCCAACTGCTAAAACCCTTCCTCCTTTAGATTTATCTATTGCAACAACAGAAGGTTCCTTTAATACTATTCCTTTACCTTTTACATAAAGTAAAATAGAATTAGTTCCCAAATCTATACCAATTCTTGTAGCCAAATCTAAAAAATTCTTTTTCCCATTATAATTAATATTTATATTCATATATTTCCTCTTTTTTATTAGATCTTAATTTTACTTTAGCTTTAAGATTAGAAAACTTATCAATTAAATTTTCATATCCTCTTTTAATTTGATATATATTAGATATAATAGAAGTATTATTAGAGTTCAAGCAAGCAATTAAGATAGCGGCTCCTCCTCTAATATCAGTAGCTATAACCTTAGCCCCACTTAATTCCCTTCCCCCTTTTACTACTGCAATCTTATTATCTATTATATCTATATCAGCTCCTAATCTCCTTAGTTCATTTACATATATAAACCTATCATCAAAAACCTTTTCTTTAATAGTACTAATTCCATTTATAGATAAAGCCAATGCTACTATCTGAGGTTGCAAATCAGTAGGAAATTCAGGATAATATCCCGTTTCAACATCAATTGCTTTTAAAGCTTTATACGATTTCAAAATATCTTCTTGATACCCACAATATATCCCATCACTGTAGACTTCCACTTTAAAGCCAGCCTGTTTCAAAATATTTAACAAAGAATTTAAAGTTAAACGAAGTTTAAAATAATCTTTAAAATAGTTATTTTCTTTAACAAATATACTACCTTTAGTAGTTAAAGCTGCTAAAATATAAGTTCCTGCTTCTATTCTGTCTAAGATATTAAAATCTTCATAGAAATTATAATTTCTAAGCTTAAATGGCTTAATTTTAATATATTTTTTATCAACTGAATATTCTAAATTAAAACCATTATTTACAAGAAAGTCAAATAATTTAATTACTTCGGGTTCAACAGCGATATTATTAACAAGGATTTCGTCATTAATTATGTTAGCAGCAAAAGCAGCCAAAAACACAACATTCTTAGTAGCCCCTACAGAAGGAATCCAAAAATTTATATTCTTATTCACTTTTGATTTGTTAAAATTACTAATAAAGACATCACCTTTAGTTATTTTTACTTCAAATCCTAATTGCTTAGCAGCGTATAGATGAATATCTACCTTTCTATTACCAATAAGACATCCGCCAGGAAAAGGAATCTTTGCCTTGGAAAACTTAAAAACAATAGGACCTAATAAATCAAAAGAAGCCCTCATCTTAGAAGCTAATTCCCACGGAATTTCATATTTATTTACATTTGTAGAATCTATACTTAATTCATTATTTTCAAACCTTATTTTACAGTTTATATATTTTAAAATACTTAATAAAATATTAACATCCTCAATATTAGGGATATTATATAGTTTAATGGGATAATCAAAAGCAATAGAAGCTGCTATTAAAGGTAAAGCTCCATTTTTAGAACCCTGAGGCACTAACTCACCCTCAAGCTTCTCTTTACCTACTACTTCTATAACTTCATTATCATCTATACTATACATTTATACTATCATTTCATTTATACTATATTTAAGTAAATTACAATTATAAATTTCACTATACATCTGCAACTATTAATATTTCATTTTTCTCTATTTTAATAATCCCCATACTTATTTGATATTCTTTTTCGTCTATATAAACTTTACTATTTTTAGCTAATTTAATAATAGAATCAGTATGATTAGGGTATATAATCAAAGTTCCTTTACCTGTATCTAATTTAACACTTTTAGCTTGTATCTTTTTAGTTTCTTTAGGAGTAGAAAATATTATCTTCATTTAATTTCTCCTTATTGATAGATATTTTTAATAACTAATTTTTAGTATCCCCTTTTTTATTCTACATAAAAATAAACCTACCTTTATATTAAAAAGGTTTAAAAACTTTAAAAATAGAATATCTATAATATGAAAAAATATCTAATAAAATATTATGATGAAAATTCAAATATAAAAGAATTATCAATAGAAGGTAAAGATGAAGAAGAAATATATAATTATGTAAAAACTAACCCGTCAATAAATACAGTAATAGAAATAAAACCATATTCTACGTTTAATTTAAATTTTAGTCCAAAATTTAGTTCCAACTTTTTGCAAAACTTATTTGCTTATAAAATAAGCATAAATTTACTCAGCTTTATCAGTAGGCAATTTAGTCAAATGTTTGAAGCAGGATTGCCCGTTAATGTTATGTTTAATATATTTATAAAAACATTTAAAAATAAAAGTGTAAAAAATATCTTTGAAAATATATTAACTGATATAAATGCAGGGGTTAGCTTTTATAGGGCTTTCTTAAAGTATGAAAAAAACTTTGGAAGCTTGTTTATTAATTTGATCAAAGTAGGAGAAGCTTCAGGGAATTTGGATAAAATATTTAGACATTTATCAGATTATTATGAATACGCTATTAGTATGAGAAATAAGTTAATAAATGTTATGATATATCCAGTTTTAGTTATAATTGTAGCCTTAGTTGTTTTTGGGATAGCTATGTTTTTTGTTATTCCTAAATTTGAACAAATTTTTGCCCAAATTATTGGCCCTCAAAAAATATATAAAGATTTACCCTTCATTACAGTTACCTTACTAAAAATTTCTAAATTTTTTAATGAAAAAATATTTCTATTCAAAAATGGGGTTTGGTTTTATATACTTATTTTCCTTAGCTTATTTTTAACTTACTTTATTTCATTTAACATGGACTTAAAAAAATACTTAGAAAAAATTATTATAAAAATTCCCGTCTTAGGTAAAGCTTTGTTATTCTATTATAACTCAATATTCTTTAAATCACTTTATATAACCCTAAATTCAGGAATGCTTATAATCCCTTCCTTAGAGCTATCTTCCAAAGCAACAAATAGCGGAATATTTGTATCCAAAATCAAAGAAGCAATAGAGCAAATAGAAAAAGGTAAAAAACTTAGTGAAAGCTTAATAAATACAAAACTATTAGAACCAATGGTTGAACAAATGTTAATTACTGGAGAAAAAAGCGGTAATATCTACCAAATGTTAGATTATATAGATAAATTCTACAGTAGGGAATTAGAAATAATTCTAGAAAGAGTAATGAAACTAATAGAACCCGCTATGATTATAATATTGGGTGGATTCGTATTTATTTTACTATTAGGTTTATATCTACCTATTTTTATACTACCTTCTAAAATTATGAACAGATAATAAATAAAAAAAGAATAAAACAAAAAATAAACAAAAAATAAAATAATAGAAAGAAAGGAGGCAGAACTGTGGAACACATTTTTTCAAATAAAGCCATACTAAGTAGTTTAATTTTCTTAATAGTTTATATTCTTATATTATTAGAGAAGTATTTCCATAGGACAGTAACTGTTTTAATCTTTGCTTCAATTGTAATCTTCTTGGGTTTATTAGAGCCTGATAAAGCCTGGGGATACATTGATTATAATACCATCTTTTTACTATTTGGTATGATGAATATAGTGATAATAATGGGGAAAAGCGGATTATTTCATTTATTAGCTTCTAAAATCTTAGATATAACAGGGAATAATATATACAAAATTATAATATTTTTTGCAACTTTTACAGCTTTAGCTTCTGCTTTATTAGACAATGTTACTACTGTTTTATTCTTAACTCCCATTATTATAAGGTTATGTGAAAACATCAAAGTTAATCCAGTTCCTATTGTTATAAGTATAGTTTTAGCAAGTAATACTGGAGGTGCTGCGACTTTAATAGGTGATCCACCTAATATTATTATAGGTTCTATTGCTAAAAAATCATTTGTAGATTTCTTAATACATGTGAGTATCCCCGCTTTTATTGGATTCATTACAGGATTAATTGTTAATATCTTAATGCTTAAATACATTATCAAATTAGATAGCATAAAAATAGAACAAAAAGATGTAGAACAAATAGAAGAATTAGAAAAAGATTTAGTTATGGATTATAAATTAATGAAAATATCTGTTGGATTCTTTATTTTAACGATCATCTTATTTATAATAGGTCATAAATTTCACTGGGAAACTGGAATAATTGCTTTATTTACCTCTTCATTATTAATGCTATTTACTAAGCTATCTCCTATTGAAATATTTGAAAGGATAGAATGGGCTACTATTTTCTTCTTCATAGGTTTATTTATAATAGTAGGTGCTATGGAAGAACATCATGTTTTTAGTATAATCTCTAAAATACTTATAGATTTAATAGGAGATAATTTATATAAAGGGATGATAATAATTTCATTTTCTTCTATGTTTATCAGCGGGATTGTAGATAATATCCCATATACCCTTGCATTTGCTAAAGTTTTAAAAGAGGTAGTAGCCACTAACAGTAATTTGGATCCATTATGGTGGGCTTTATCTATTGGTGCATGTATGGGTGGAAACTTAACGCTAATAGGAGCATCTGCTAACATCGTCGCCGCTGATATTAGCACTAGAAAAGGATATAAAATAGATTTTATTACCTTCCTAAAGTACGGAACCCCAGTAGCAATAGTATCTACAATCACAGCTATAATTACTTATATAATCCTTCATATATATATTCTCCACTAAAATGAATAATAACATAAATATCCAAAAACTAAAAAGAGTTTATGAAATTTTAAAAAAAGAAATAAACAATTCCTTAAAAAAAGCACCCATAAATGAATTAATAAAAATAAAAAAAAGGAATAGATGGTTAGCTATTTTTGCTACCATTCTATCAGCCAGAACAACTGATAAAATACTTATTAAAGTTTTACAAGAATTATCTAAATACATTCAAACTCCTCAAGACGTTCTTAATTTAGAATATAATGAAATATTAAAAATACTAAAACCATTAGGATTCTATAAAACTAAAGCTAAATATTTACTTAATTTTTCTAAAAAAATCATAGAAAATTACAATTTAGATATTCCAAATAATATAGATGAAATAACAAAATTACCAGGAGTAGGTAAAAAAGTAGGTGCTATTATCTTAAATAATGTATATAATATCCCAATTATTGGAGTAGATGTTCATGTCCATAGGATTCTAAATAGATTAGGAATAGTAAAAACTAAAAATGAATTAGAAACCTTTAAAGTTATAAATTCAATAGAAGAAAATGATATAAAAAATAATTTAAACCATTATTTAGTAGCTTTAGGTCAAGTTATATGTAAAAATAAACCTAAATGCAATATCTGCTTTCTAAAAAAATACTGTAATTATTACAAAAAATCATAATATACTATTTAATTACAATACTTTAACACTTGAATTGATATACTTATATTTTAAATTGAAAATCTCACAATAAAACATACAATCTTTAAAGGGATACTCTAATTACTATAAAAAATTATATAATGACTACCAAATAATAAGGAGGAGTTGCTTATGATAACAAATGAAGAAGTTTATAATTATACATCTATAGAAGAAAAGTGGCAAAAATACTGGGAAGAAAATAAAACTTTCAAAGCTTATAACGATAAATCTAAACCCAAGTATTATGTACTGGAGATGTTTCCTTATCCAAGTGGTCAGCTACATATGGGACATGCAAGAAATTACACTATTGGGGATGTAATAGCTAGGTATTATTTTATGAAAGGTTATAATGTGCTACATCCTATAGGATGGGATGCCTTTGGATTACCTGCGGAAAACGCTGCTATAAAACATAATATACACCCCAAAACCTGGACAGAAAATAATATCCAAAATATGAAACAACAACTTAAAAAATTGGGTATATCCTATGATTGGGATAGAGAAATAAATACTTCAGTTAGTAAATATTACAAATTTACGCAGTATATTTTTCTTAAGTTTTTTGAAAATGGATTAGCTTATAGGAAAAAAGCTTTAGTAAACTGGTGTACCCATTGTAGCACAGTATTAGCTAATGAACAAGTTATAGATGGTAAGTGCTGGAGATGTCATAACACAGTTACTAAAAAAGAATTAGAACAATGGTATTTAAAAATAACAGAATACGCAGATAAATTATTAGAATCCCTGGAAGATTTAGAAGGTTGGCCCGAAAGAGTTAAAATAATGCAAAAAAATTGGATAGGTAAAAGTAAAGGAGCTAAAATATTCTTTAAAATCTTCTATCAAAATGAATTAATAGATACTATTTCAATTTTCACTACTCGACCTGATACTTTATTAGGTGTAACATTTTTAGCTATTGCTCCTGAACACCCTTTAGTTAATACAATAATAAATAAAACAAATAATACCGAAATTAAGGATTTTGTTAAAAAAATACTAAGCTTAACTACAGAAGATAGGGTTAAAACTAAAGAAGGAGTATTTACAGGTTTTTATGCAGAAAACCCCGTTAATTTAAATAGGATCCCTGTATTTATTACTAATTATGTTTTAGGAGATTATGGAGAAGGTGCGGTGATGGGTGTCCCCGCTCATGACTCAAGGGATTACGAATTCGCTAAAACATATAATCTACCTATCATACCAGTTATTATGCCTAAGGAAAATATAGAACAATTAGAGAAAGCTTATGAAGGAGAAGGCTATATGATTAATCTACCCATAATTGATGGTATTAATTGTAATAATATGGATTCTAATCAATTTAAAACATTTATTGTAAATTATCTAAAATCAAAGAATTTAGGATATGAAACGGTTAGCTATAAATTAAGGGATTGGTTAATAAGTAGGCAAAGATATTGGGGAGCTCCTATACCTATTATTTATTGCGATAAATGCGGGATATTACCTGCCGAAATCCCTGTATTACTCCCTGAAAATGTAGAAATAACAGGATTAGGAGAATCTCCTTTAGCTAAAGTCCCTGAATTTGTTAATACTATCTGTTACAAATGTAAAGGTCCTGCTAAAAGAGAAACCGATACAATGGATACCTTTATGTGCTCCAGTTGGTACTATTTTAGATACGTAGATCCTTATAATGACGAAGAACCATTCAATAAAGAATTAGCTGATTATTGGTTTCCTATAGATCAATATATTGGAGGAATAGAACATGCAGTTTTACATTTATTGTATTCTAGGTTTGTTAGCCATTTCTTATATGATATAGGGTTATCCCCTGTAAAAGAACCATTTAAAAATTTATTAAATCAGGGAATGGTTTGTAAAGATGGTAAAGCTATGTCTAAATCCTTAGGTAATATTGTATCAATTGAAGAAATCTTAGAAAAATATGGTGTGGATGCTGCTAGAATTTTTGAACTATTTGCTGCTCCACCTGAAAAAGATATTGAATGGTCTGATAAAGGTATAGAAGGAGTTTTTAGATTCCTTAATAGATTCTTTAAATTCTTTAAAAAATTAATTAAGTACCTAAAATCCAAAAACCCTGAAATTCATAAAGATAATGAAAATATAGAAAATAAAATAAATAATAACGAATTTGATAGTTTAATTACTGATAAATCGCTATGGAATAAAATTTATATTACATTAAATAAAATAATAGAAGAATTTGAAACTAAGAGATTTCATTTCAATACCTCTATAGCTCTAATGATGGAACTCCTAAATTATTTAGAAGATAATATCAAAAATTTTGAAAATTTCAAAGATTTAGAATTATTGATACTATCTAATATAGTTATAAAGATGTTAGCTCCCTTTGGTCCTCATTTAGCTGAAGAATTATTCAATAATATAGGTTATAATACAAGTATATTTAAAACTGAATTTCCAAAGGTTAGGGAAAAATATCTAACATTAGATTTAATAAATTTACCTGTTCAGATAAATGGAAAATTAAGAGGCCAAATCCAAATAAAAGTAGATTCTGAACAAGATGAGGTTATAAATATAATTAAAAATGATCCCAAATTGAATCCCATCTTGCAAAATAAAAATATTAAAAAAATTATCTTTGTTAAAAATAAGATTATTAATATTTTAATTCAATAACATTAATGTATCTAAAATTAACATTAATGAATTTAATAACATTAATTAATATAAAAGTGAAATTTTCGCTTATATTGGTTTTTACATTTCTAACTACATTTTTTACGATAAATTTAGTATTTTTGTTTGCTAAAGATAATAATTTTAAAGCTTTCTATATAGATACCCAAGGTTTAGAAAGATACACAGGGATCATATATGATAAAACTAATTACTATATGGTAGGTTATCAATCAGATATATCAATGAAATACGCAATAATAAAATTAAATTCTGATTTAACTTTAGATTATGCTAAATACTATATTCCCGCTAGTTTAGATAAATTTAACATAGGATTAACTAATTTATGGTTTGATTTCAATAATAATGATGAATTATTTACTGGTGGATGGTATAGATATGGGGATATTGATAATGGTATAATAGGTAAAATAAATAAAAATACAGGAAACTTAAAAATTCTTAAAAATTTTTCTAATACTGGCGAAATATATTTAATAACAGATAGAATTTATTTATATGGAGCCACTTCTAAAGGTTTTATTTTTAAACTAAATTTAAAAGATTTAGAAATAATAAATTCTAAGATCATTTTTAATTCTTCATTTTGTAATATATCTTCAAGTAAGGATTACATATCTACGTATGATTACAAAAATAATAGATTATTATTATTAAATAAGGATTTAAAGGATTGCATAGGGTTTTACCTTAGTGGTTATCAAGAGCAAACTCCTTTAATAGATAATGAAAATAATTTGTATCTAATAGATTCAAATAAAAAAAATTTAGGGATAGTAATTTCTAAGATAAGCCTAAATAATTTAGATATGCCTTTACTAATTAATTCAAAGGAATATTTCTGGAATAATATTAATAGTAAATATTCGGGAACATTTTTAAATGATAAAAATATAATCCTTGCTATATCAGTCCAAGAAATAAATACTTATAAAAATTTTATAAAAATATTAAAAATAAATAAGGATAACTTAAATATAACAAATCAAATAAAATTAGTTTCAAAAAAAGACAATATAGGTACAAGATTAATGACAATATTTCCAGCTATAAATAACAGCTTTTTTGGAGTTTTTGATATAAATATATCAGGATCTAGCTTATTTTTAAGAGTTCCAGATAACTTTGAATTTAATATTAATAAAACATTAAAAATTCATGATCCAATGTTAAAAACTAAGAATTTTAAATACAAATTAAATACCAAAAAAATAACTTTAAATAACACAAAAATAATACAAAAAGAAACAATAAAATTAAAAGAAGTAAATGTAGATACTTTTTTAAGAAAGATATAAAAACAAAGAGAAAAATAATTAGTTTTTAGATTTGATATTAATAAACAAATGGGTAAAAAGTATTTAACCAAAATCTTAGTTAATTTCTTTAAAAATATATATAAGATATAATATATTAAGAGGGGGTATTTGGTGGGGTGGTAGCTACAGGTATTAATTAGTTTAATTAATACCTGAGGAAAGTCCCGGCTTAGTTATAAAAGGGTGCTGGGGAAACCCCAGATAACCCCATTAGGGGTTAATGGAAAGTGCCACAGAAACCAGACTACCTTTAGGTTATATACCTAAAGGTACAGGTGAAACCGTGAGGTAAAAGCTCACGATCCCTTATAGCGATATAAGGGATGGTAAACCCCACCTTAAGCAATATTAGAAATAGCGAAAAGTGCTAAGTAATTAGCACTTAAGATAAATTGCTACCATAAAATACAAAACCGGGCTTACCTTAACCAAATACCCCAACAAAAATTAAATAATAAATAAACAAAAATTAAAATAAAAATCCCTTATAGCAAATCTTAAATAAAATTATCTAAATATAAAAAATAATAAAACAAGCAAAATAATTATGGAAAAAACTGATTTTATTGAAAACTTAAAACCAATAGGAATAGTTTTTGGAGACATAGGTACAAGTCCTATATACACTTTAAGTACAGTAGCTATAATCCTAAAGCAAAAAGATCCCAATCTTATAATAGGTGCTCTTTCCTTAGTTTTTTGGTTATTAATATTAATAGTTTATTTACAATATGTTATAATCCTAATTAATATAAGTAAAAAAGGAGAAGGGGGACAACTAATTCTAAGAGAATATGTTTTATCATTAATAAAGAACAATATACTTTTAAAGAATATAGCTTCATTTTTAGGATTATTTGGTTTTACAGCAGTAGTTAGTGAAGGAATAATAACTCCAGCTATAAGTATATTATCTGCTAGTGAGGGGATCAAACTAATTAGTCCTTTGTTTAATGATACTAATTTAGTGATTTTATTAGCTATTGTTATAACAATAAGTTTGTTTAGTATTCAAAATAAAGGAACAGATAAAATTTCATTTCTATTTACCCATATAATGGGCATTTGGTTTATATTTTTATTTTTAATAGGAGTTATATATATTTACAAGTTTCCTTACATATTTAAAGCGTTAAATCCAATATATATTATAGAACTGCTAAAAGGAGACCCTAAGGACTTTTTATTGATAATATCATTAGCATTTTTAGCAGTAACTGGAGTAGAAGCGATGTATGCTGACATAGGGCATTTAAATAAAAAATCTATTGTTTTCTCATGGAACTTGGTTTTCATATGCTTAGTTATAAATTATTTTGGGCAAGCTGCTTTTTTTATTCAAAATTACAATAAAATTACAGAATATAATTCTCTTATATTTTTAATGGTAAAATATAGTTTTCCATATCTATATTTACCAACAGTTATATTGACATTATTAGCTACAGTAATTGCATCCCAAGCTATGATAAGTGCTATGTTTTCTTTGTTTTATCAAACATCTAATCTTAATATTCTTCCTCGCTTAAAATATATTCACACATCTTCTTATATACAACATCAAATATATATACCTTTTATAAATTACTTATTTCTAATTTTAGTTATACTTACAATAATATTTTTTAAATCTTCTGAACATTTAGCTAATGCTTATGGACTATCTGTTAATCTAACTATCACTATATCTTGTATAATGGCTATTATAGTTTTTATTTACTACAAAAAATTTTTATTTATCTTAATTTTATTTTTATTTTTATTACCAACAAATTTAATAATCTTAATCTCAAATTTTCATAAAATAATAGAAGGAGCATATTTCCCTCTTTTAGTATCTATTATCCTATTTTCCTTAATTACTATATATACTAATGGAAATAAAAAACTTAGTAAGGCATTAACTTATGAAAAATTGCAAGATTTCATAAAAAAATATGAAACTCTATATTTAAATGAAAATAAAATAAAAGGAGTAGCTATCTTTATGTTAAAAGATATAAATATGATATCACCTTATATTCTTAAAACTATCTTTGATTTTAAAATTTTATACGAAAAAACCTTATTTTTATCAATAGAAATAACTAATTATCCTTATGGTTTAAAATATAATTATACTCCAATAAATGAAGATAGAACAAATAGCTTAGGGGTCATAAAAATTCAAGCAGGATATATAGAAATAGTAGATTTAGTAGAAATATTCAAAAAGCTAAATATAGAACCAACTATTGTTTTCTATGGTCAAGAAAATATTATTACTAATAAAATATCTACTAAAATTTATTCATTCCTAAGAAGGATCTCCCCCATAATTGTAGATTTCTATAATTTTCCATTACCTAAAACCATTGGTATAGTTAGTAATATTTATATATAAAAACTCACAAATACAAATAAAAAATGAAAAAAGAATTAAAAAAAATTAATATCTTATTGTTTAATATCATAATTATCTTGTTCTCTTTAAAACCATTATTAGCTTATAATACTAATATAAACAATATATATCAAAAAATTAATATAACTTATACTTATAATTCTTTTTATACAGGATCAATAGAAAATAAATTGTTCTTAGCTAAAAATTTATTTACAAATAATCCCAAAATACTATTAGCAAATACCCTCAATTATTCAGAAGGAGTATTTATAGATAAGAAAGATAATTACTATATCTTATTTTCTAATACGAATAACTTCTTTAATAGTTTTTCCTTACTAATTAACTATTTTAAAAACGAATATGAATTAAAAATAACAGATACTTTTTATTTTCAGGCATTTTGGAATTATTTTTTATTAAATGTTCATCCATTTTATAATGAAGAATCCAACGATAAAAATTTTATACTAATAGGTTTAATTAATTATTTTTTAAATACAGATTTATTTTTAGGAGTATTTGATGGAAAAGATGTTAATAAAGCTATTATTTTTGGTACAAGTAGCTTAGATTATCCATTTTATTTATCTGAATATCAAGATAATTATTTTAATGGATTTATAGTTTTAAGCTTACTTGATAAAAATAATTATAGAGATTTTATTGATACTAAGCTTAATTTCGATTCTAAAAGATATAATTCTGACAGCATTTTAATAACATTTATAAATAAAAATTTAAAAATAAGAAAATACTTTGTCTTAAGATTTCCCAATAAAATTATTGATTTCTCAATAATTAAAAGATCTATAGATAACATATTATTAAAAGTAGATTTCATAGATAACATTTCTAACTATTATATTAGTTCTAATTTTGTGAATATTAATTTTACTGATATTACCCTAACTAATACTAACTACAATACCCTTAATAGTTTTTATGTAGATAATTCATTAATAGATTTTAAAAATTATCAATTAACTTTAAAAAAAATACACACCAATTTATGCTTTTATAAAAAATAACAAATTTAATTTATTTACTAATTTTACTTAAGATTAATAATTAGTTAAAATCTTTTCAAATAGAATTATATATTCTCCAGTAGTAGGGAAGTAAGGGGGATTCATATAAGCTAAGCGAGCATCATAATTGTAATTACATACAAATCCCTTAATAATATTGCCCGACCCATCAGTTAATCCAGTAAACTCACCGTAATTTTGAACCAAGCTTCCATATATATGGATAATATTTTGATCTTGAAAGGGAATATTTAGTACTTTTTCTACCCCAAAACTACCTTCTGTATTTACATTATTATTGTTTTTAATAGCTTTCAAAGCCAATAAAGAAGCATAAATATAAATTCCTTTAATGTCAGATTCATTATGAATTGGAGCTCTGTAGGAAATAAAAATTTTGTCAGCATATAAGCCCAAAATACTTGTTTGGTTATTCTCAATAAATTGACCTAAAACCATACCATATGGTTTTAAATCTCCCTTTATCCTTATTTGATACTCATTATTAAAATTATTTATATCTCTTTTAGCAGCAGGTTTGGAAATAACAGTTAAAGGTTCGTTATATTCCCCACTTAATCCACCTTCCATATTATCTTCTTCTAATCTATCCCCTATACTCCCATTAACCCATATAACATTTTTAGGAAAGGGTTTACTATTATCTAAGCTAATAACTACAACTTGCTTAGCATTATCTTTAATTCTCGTTAAAACCAATGCCTTACCACTTACACTGTAACTATTACCCTGATCTTCAAAAGAAGAATCATCTTCAAAATAATTCATTAAATTTATACTACTATTAGGATCTAAATTATTAATTACCCTCACTTTAAAATTTGGATTACTAATTCCATCAGAAGGAATATTAAAATTAGTATTATCAACTTTATAAATAGTTATATCTTTTTCATTATCATCTTTTTCAAATTTTATTTGATAAGCCTGAACATTTTGAACAACTTTTAAATCTAAAGAATAGATTTTACCATCATCCTCCGGATTTATTAGTAAAGCACTAACTATATTAGAATTATCATCAGTTTTAATAAAAATACCTTCATCTTGAGGGATATTATTACTCTGAATATCATTATCAAATCCTGGCCAAATTTGATTTTTTACGGCATCTTCGTTAGTCAATTCAGATGCTAAATCTATGCTAGAAGAATTTGCCTTTATGTTAATAAGTCCACCTTCCACTATTTGAGAAACTCTTTCTTCTGAAACACAATCACCTTCGCAAGGTAACTCTCCATATATATTTATACCGTTTTCCCCACCATTAGGGTTATTAATGAATCTTAAATCTCCTGTAAAATAAACTTTACCAATAAAAGTAGGTTTTAAATATACATCATTTTGATAATAATCATGTGGTATAATTAAATTAATAAAATTCGAGTTAGTTCTAAAAGGTCCTGTTATTCTATCCTTAGAACAAAATATCCAACATAAGCTTCTATCATCAAAAGTCATTTCACTACTGAAATAAGCATATCTACTAAAATATTCCAAATTAACCAAAGCGATTTTATAAAGATTCTTACCCTTAGAGGCATTGACTCTCGATACTACTAAATAAGGTAATTCAGCGGTATCACTATTATTTTGCCCATTTAACTCATTTAAAAAATTGTTAACTCCATTTCTTGCTAATTCATCTTCTATATCTTTAATACGAACATTACCAGAAAGTGTACTTTTAATACAATTTTTATCAAAAATATATACTTTTAAATTATAATTTCCAAAGGTATAAGTTTGATTTTCTAAGCTCTTCAAATTGCCAATAGAAGGTATACCATGAGTTTTAAGGAAAGACAAAGCTATATCAAGTCCAGTATCAGCTAATTTATATCTTTGTTCTAGTCTTATTTTAGAAGAAGCTAACTTTAACTGAGACTCAAAAAGATTTATTAAACCAATAGCTATTAACGAAGTAATATACAAAAAAATTAAAGCATAAATCATAGCACTTGCCTTAAATTCTTTTATTTTACCCTTCATAATTTCCCCTCCCTTATTTATCTTAATCTATTCATCTAAAATACCTTATAAATAACGCCTAATTCTTAACCCCCTACTTAGAAACTACAATATAATTTGAAACCAATTTATTACTATTTTTAATTTTCTCATTTAAATACAAAACAGCCATAACCGAATACCCACTAACATTTTTAGTAGGCTCATCTTCATACCCATTTATATAGTTATTGTTAATATCTAATAACAAGAAATATAAAGATTCTATATTATTTATAATGCTTTTAGAAGTACCATCTTCTTCTTCTTCAATTATGTTTAAATCATTATAAGGTTCTCTATTAAAAGTATTCCTATCAAATTGTAAGTATATATATTTTTTTTTATATTTTATTTGGTAAGGGTTTAAAGTAGTTTCATTAGAATCAATATCATATAATATTAGTTTAGCACTTGAAGCAGGATTTACAGATAATCTAAAATTATCAGACATATCCAAAGTATAAGGAGGTGTAGAATCATCTAAAGGAGGATTAGATATCAAATGAATAGATAAAATATTACTGTACTTATTAAGCAAAATATAAGTTTGATTTTTAGTAACCAAAATTCTATAAACTTTATTAGCAGAAATAGAAATATATAATAAAGATAAAGCAAACATAAGGAATAAAGATGCATAAACTAAAAATTCAGGCAAAGTAGCTCCTTTTTTACCCAATTTACAAAAGCCTTTAATGAAATCCATAACTTCACCTTCTATCCCTACTAATAGTAGTTGTAATAGAAACTTTCCTATAAATTCCTTTCTCTTTCCACCTTAAAGTTATAGTAAAAACAGCTACCCTCCTAGTAAAAGAATTATTTGTTCTTAAATAATCAACAGTTATATTTCTTTCAAATAATTGAGATTTATTAAACTTAATGTTATTTAAAGGAGGACTATCTAATTTAACAAAATTATTATTATTATCATTAATCAAATTTTGATCATTTATTATAATAGGATTCTGGTGATTAATATCATTAAAAGAAATACAATTAGAATGTTTTAGATAATTTTCTATTATTCTAATATTTTGCAAAGCAATGTCTATGTTTTTAGAATTAACTTCAAGATTCATAGCTTGATAGATAACATTTAATATAGCAAGGATACATAAAGAAAAAACGGTAAAAGCTGCTAACATCTCAACTAAATTAAACCCCTTAAAACTTCTTAATAACATAATAATAAAAACCTCCTCCCTGTTAGAAAATATTAGATAAAAAAATTAAAAAAATATTAACTTTTTGTTAAAAAAATAAAAAAATAAACAAATAAGTAAAA
>Ga0197143_1000930_pt1 | contig 26894 bp, 27 predicted proteins | sample GBS70_MetaG_FD_148603 | JGI IMG/M metagenome (GOLD analysis project Ga0197143, IMG submission 148603) | Sediment microbial communities from Great Boiling Springs, Gerlach, Nevada, United States - GBS 70_MetaG | ecosystem: Environmental > Aquatic > Thermal springs > Hot (42-90C) > Sediment... | reverse complement strand
TTGCCAGTATCTGGAGGGCTCCAACTTTTTTACATGCGTCGGTGGTCTGCTCGCAGAGCGACGATGGTCCTACCGCGACCCGTACCGAGAGGGGATGAGGCGAGCGAGTGCGCCACGCCGTGCCCGGTTTTGCTACAGTGCAACCAAATGAGCACCGGTTACCAGTCTCCTGGAGTCGAGCGTTTCGGTCGGAGCGTGAGGAGCGAGGTGGAGCGGTGGGCGCCCAGTTCGAGAACGTCATCGAGTTGCTGACCCGGTTCATCGAGCGTGGAGAGCTCGATGGTGCGGGGCTCGCGGTCGTCAGCGGAGGACGGTTGGCGCTGGAATGGTACGGAGGGGAAGCGGCACCGGGGCTGCCGGCTGGACCGCACGTCCTGTGGCCCCTGGCCTCGGTCAGCAAGGTGTACACGGCCGCGACCGTGCTGGCGCTCGTCGAGCGCGGATTCCTCAGCCTCGACTCGAAAGTAGCTCGTTTCCTGCCCGAGTTCGACAGCGACGAGCGGCGAGCGATCACGGTGCGACACCTACTTGCCCATATGTCGGGCATTGCGTACGAACCGTTGGATATGGAGTCCTTGTTACGGCAAAGATTGCCGCTCGATGAGTTGATCGAGGCAGCGTTCACTGAGCCGCTCGTTTTTCCGCCCGGTAGCCAGATCGGCTACAGCGACCTCGGGTACGCTGTGCTGGGAGTCTTGGCGGAGCGGGTGACTGGCCAGGATTTTCCTCATCTCGTACGGGTGACCGTGCTGGAGCCGGCTGGGCTGAAGGAGACGTTTTTCCCACTGCGGGGAACGAGCGAGGCAGCACGGATCGCTCGCGTCGTCGGGATGCTGGGAGAGGGAACTGGCTGGGCGATGTACGGGCCGGAGTACGGACTTGGGCTAGCACATCCCGCCTGGGGAGTGGTGGCGAGCCTCCCCGATCTCGTGCGCTTCTTTCTTTTCTTCACGCCGCATGCGCCGGGCCGACTCTTGTCGCGGGCGACGGTCGCGGCGATGACGCGGCGGCAGACACCGGAATCGCTCGGGTTGCCAGGTTGGGGGCTCGGGTTCGAGGTGGGCGGGGGGTATTTCGGCGAAGTCGACCTCTTCTCGCCGGCTGTATTCGGGCATACCGGAGCGACCGGCTGTGCGGTCTGGTACGATCCGGTTTACGATCTCCTCGTGGCTTTTGTGTCCAATCGGCATCTCAATACTGGGCGGGAGCAGTTCATCCTGCGCGTGGCGGCGGTGTTGAACGGGGTCGTGGCTGCCGTGACGTGACAGCGACGAGCGTGGTATACTCAGCGTGCCGTGACGGCAAACGCCGGCGCGGGCTTTTTTGTGTCGGACAGTCCCGAGTGGGGAGCTGAGCCGTGCCGAAGAGAACGTATCAGCCGAAGCGCCTGCGGCGAAAGCGCGTGCATGGCTTCCTGGCTCGCATGAGTACGCGCGGTGGCCGAGCGGTCTTGAAGCGGCGGCGCCTGAAAGGGCGTTGGAAGCTGACGGTTTCCGACGAGAAGAAGATCACGCCGAGCAAGCGATAGATCGTCCGTGATCGCGCGGCGGTATCGGCTCCGCCGACCGAGCGAGTTCGAGCGGGTGCGGCGCCGGGGCCGATCGGTCAGCAACCGACTGCTCGTCGTGAGCTTCGCTGCCAATCAGCTGGGAGAGAATCGGTACGGGTTCGCGGTCGGGCGGCGTATTGGTAAAGCTGTGCGTCGCAACAAGGTGAAACGCTGGCTGCGAGAGGCGGTTCGCCGCCTGCATCCTCGGCTGCGCCAGGGATACGATATCGTGATCGTCGCCCGCCGGGCCCTCGCGGATCCAGCGATGACGTATCATGAAGTCGTCGCTGCGGTCGAGGAACTCCTCGACCGTGCTGGGCTCGTCAGTACTGAAAGCGCTGAGCCAGACGCGCAACCTGAGCATGGTGTGGGATGACGAAGCTGGCTTTGTTGCTGATCCGCTTCTACCAACGGTTCATTTCTCCAGGGTTGCCACCCGCCTGCCGGTTCTACCCGACCTGTTCGGAGTACGGCTACGAGGCGATCTCCCGCTACGGTATCATCAAGGGAGGCGTGTTGGCGGTACGGCGGCTGCTCCGCTGTCATCCTTTCCATCCAGGCGGGTACGATCCCGTGCCGTGACGGATTCACTGCACGAGAAGACCTGAGAGATCCAGGAGGTCGACTTGATCATTTGGGATCAGTTCGTCTATGCCATCGAGTGGGGACTGGCCCGCACTGCCGAGGTGACGGGTAGCGCTGGAGTGGCGATCATCCTCTTCACGATTCTCATCAAGACGCTTCTGTTGCCTCTCACCATCAAATCGGTGCGATCCACCAAGGCGATGCAGGAACTGCAGCCGAAGATTCGCGAACTGCAGAAGAAATACGGGCAGGACCGCCAGCGTCTGTCGGCAGAGATGATGAAGCTGTACCAGGAGCATGGGATCAATCCGATGTCGGGATGTCTCCCGATGCTCCTCCAGATTCCCGTCTTCTTCGGCCTGTACTTTGCGATCCGCAATCTGTCGCTCAGCCAGGTTGGTGCCTGGGCGCACGGTTTCCTCTGGGTACCGGATCTCGCGAAGCCGGATCCTCTGCACATCTTGCCGATTTTGGCTGGTCTTTTCCAGTTCATCCAGACTCGGATGACGCGTCCTGCCGGTCTGCGGCGGTTCGAGGACCCGCAGCAGCAGATGATGTACTCGATGATGCTCTTCATGCCGTTGATGGTCGTTCTGTTCGGCTGGAACTTCGCAGCCGGACCCGTTCTGTATTGGGTCGTCTCGGCGATCTACAGCGTGGTGCAGCAGTGGTTGATCACTGGGTGGGGCGCGATGCGCGATTGGCTGCCGTTCCTGCCCGAGTTGCCGGAGCACCGGCGGTTGGGGTATGTGGATCCCAAGAAGCGAGCCAGCAGCACGAATGCCAAGCGGGGTGGGTTGTGGGCGCGGCTGCTCCAACAGGCCCACGCACAGTCCCAGATCTCCACGTCGGAGGCGGTCGTCGAGTCGAGTCGGACCGAGCGTCCTGCGACTGACGCCTCGCCTGCTGCTCAGCCTCCGCTCGATCCCGCATCGCTGGTGCCGCGTCGCTCGCGGCCGCGGAACAAGCGGCAGTCTTGACCGCGCCGCTCCTTCACCCAGGTGCGATGGGGCAGGAGCGAGATGATGGCAGAAAAGCGAGCTGTCGAGATCCAAGCTCGATCAGTCGATGAGGCAGTTCGACTCGCCCTCGAGCAGTTGGGTCTCCCACGCGAGCGAGTGTATGTCGAGGTCCTGGTGGACAATGTGCCCTTTGGCGGTGAGGCCTTGGTGCGGGTCACACCGCTCGGGAGCGGCGAAGTACCACGCGGACCGGTGCGACGACCGGATCCTCAGACGGAAGCGATCGTCAAGCAAGTCGTGCGCGAGTTGCTTCAGGCCATGGGCTTTTCTTGCACCGTTCTCGCCGTCGACAATCCGTCGATCATCGAGCTCGGTCCGGATGATCCACCGACGGTGTTCATCGATATCCATGGCCCCCACGCTGGCATGTTGATCGGGAAGCGGGGAGAGCATCTGGCTCAGTTTCAGTACCTGGTGAATGTGCTGGTGAACCGGCGCCTGCCGTCGTGGACGCGCGTTATCCTCGACGTGGAGGGGTACCGGAGTCGGCGAGAAGAATCGTTGATCGCGCTTGCCCACCGCGTCGCCCGCCAGGTGGCTCGCACCGGGCAGGCGGTGACGCTGGAACCGATGCCCGCCAACGAACGTCGGGTCATCCATGTTGCCCTTCGCGACAATCCGGACGTCGAGACGCGCAGCAGCGGCGAAGGGGAACAGCGCCGCGTCACCGTCTACCCGCGTCGCTGAGGTTCGTCCTGCGGGCTCTCGAAAGGATGTCCTCTTTTGGGTGTGCAGCGCGCCCCGTACTATCTCGCCATCGGCCATGTGACCGTCGACCTCGATCCGGACAGCGGTACACCGCGGCTCGGGGGTACGGCCCTCTATGCCGCCTTGACGGCCGCTCGTTTCGGGATGGAAGCTGCCATCCTCACGCGCGGAAACTACGAGACATTCGGTGCCGACATCCGGGAAGCGCTGGCGAGGTATTCACGCGAGGTGGCGATGATCGTGCAAGAGTCGTCTGCGCCGACCGTCTTCACCAACCGGACGGTGGCGGGGCGTCGCGAGCAGGTCGTCCACTCGTGGGCGGGTACGATCGACTTGAGCGGGCTGCCGCCGGCCTGGCGCTCCGCACCGATCATTCACCTGGCGCCGGTGGCGCAGGAAATCGACCCTCGCCAAGCGAGCCGGCTCAACCCCGAATTTCTCGGGGCAACGCCACAGGGTTGGATGCGGCAGTGGCCGCGAGGCGGGGGACGAGTCCGATTGATCCCGTTGCGGCTCCCACTGGAAGTGACCACTCGGTTGGACGGACTCGTTCTCAGCACGCTCGAGCATACGTTGGCGCGTGACGAGATCGAAGCCGTCGCCCAACGCGGTGTGGTGGCGATCACACGAGGACCCGATGGGGCGACCGTGATCGATCGAGGCCGGTCGTACGATATCCCCGCTTATTCCGTGCCGGTGCGCGACGATGTCGGGGCGGGTGACGTGTTCGCTGCCGTCCTGTTTCTGCTGCGGGCGCAGCACGAAGGAACCTTGTGGGCAGGCAAAATGGCTGCTGCGGCGGCAGCGCTGCGCATTCGCGGTATCGGACCGGATGCGGTTCCCACCCGCGACGAGGTCGAGCGCTTTCTGGATCGACTCGGTGAGCGACGGCGGTGAGGGTACTGCTCAAGTGGGCTGAGCGATCGCGGCCACGAGCGCCCCGGTTAGGCGGACGATCTCTTCGGGGCTGATCTCCAGCATGGTTCGCTCGTCACCCCCACCCCCGTAGACGAGCGGCTCGGCAAGCACAGCGGGATCGACCAGAACGCGGAGGGGAACCGCGTGCCCGACTGGTGGTGTCGCACCAGCCGGATAGCCGGTCACCGCCAAGACTTGCCTGGCTGGCGCGAGCTTCAGGGGCTTCCCACCGCAGGCAGCCTGCAATCGCGCGGGATCGACTCGCTGATCACCGCGGACGATCGCGAGAACGCATGTCCCATCCTCTGCGGAGAAGAGCAACGACTTGATGATCTGGTGCTGGGAAACACCCAGCGCGCGAGCTGCTTCCTCCACTGTTCGCGTTGGCTGTTCAGCAGGAAGGAGGCGTGCTCGCGCTGCTCGGCGGGAGAGAAATGCGGCGAGGTCTTCTGGGGTGCGGGCGGACATGAGAGGCGAACCTTTACTGAACCTCGATGATCCGCGCCATGAGCGTGCCGTTCGGCGTCTCGATCGGCACGATCTCCCCAGCGCGGTGGCCGAGCAAAGCACGACCGACCGGTGACTCGTTGGAAATGCGACCCGCTGAGGGCTTTGCTTCGATCGCGCCCACGATCGTGTACGTCTCGATTTCACCATCGATCTCGATGGTAACTGTCGAGCCGATCCGGACGACGGAGCGGTCACCGTCGATGGGTTGCTCGATCAGCTCGACACGCTTGAGGAGTTCCTCGATCTCGCGAATTCGCCCCTCGATGAAAGCCTGGTCATGCTTGGCAGCGTCGTAGGCGGCGTTTTCGCGAATGTCACCGTGTTCGCGGGCTTCTTGGATGATGCGTGCGATCTCCGGTCGCCGGTGCTTCACCAAATACTCGTACTCTTGACGGAGCGCTTCCAGCCCTTCTCGCGTGATCGGGATTCGTTCGCGTGCCATGCTCGTTCGACCTCCTACCGGACGCGTTCTCTGGTTACTCGACGAGCGACCGTTTCCGTATCGGACGCGAACGGTAATGATAGCGTCGTCTCGTCTGGTTGACCAATGCAGTCGCGTTGTCGGTTCATCCGCAATCGGTCGGTCAACCACGCGACGCTGCGCTCTCTTCCTCGGGGTAGCGGAGTATGCGCGGCCTCGGTCCCGCTCGTCCACGAGGGTGCTGTGGCCTGGTGTGGGGGAACACTGCACGCTGCACTGGACACCGATCGCTCGACTCGGGAACAATGGTGAGGGTTCGCACTGGAGGCGAGGAGGGCAACACGATGCAAGTCGAGACCTGGAACGCCGCGGAGCTGGTCGCCAAGGATATCGCACACCATCTTCACCCGTTGACCAATCTGTACCAGCTCCGGCGGGAGGGACCGCTCGTCCTCGTTCGTGGCGAGGGGGTTTGGGTCTGGGATGCTGATGGGAAGCGTTACCTCGATGGATTCGCGGGATTATGGAACGTGAACATCGGGCATGGTCGGCGCGAGTTGGCAGAAGCGGCTCGCGAGCAGATGGAGCGGGTCGCCTTCGTGCCGACATTCTTCGGACTAGCCAGTCCGCCGACGATCGAGCTGGCGGCGCGATTGGCCGAACTCTTTCCTGGACCGCTCGATCATTTCCAGTTCACGTCGGGCGGTGCCGAGTCGAACGAGACGGCGATCAAGATCGCTCGATATTATTGGTGGCTCAAGGGACAGCCTGAGCGGGTGAAGATCCTGTCGCGCCGGATGGCCTACCACGGTATCGCCATGGGAGCGTTGTCGGCGACCGGCGTGCCCTCGTACTGGGAAGGGTTCGGACCGCGCCCACCAGGGTTCATCCACCTCACCGCACCGTACAAGTACCGTTTCGGGGAAGGGCTCACCGATGAGGAGTTCGTCGCTCGGTTGGTCCAGGAACTGGAAGAGACGATCGAGCGAGAGGGACCGGAGACGATCGCGGCTTTCATCGGTGAGCCGGTTCAGGGAGCCGGCGGTGTCGTCGTACCACCTGACGGGTATTGGCCGGCCATCGCTGCGGTGCTGCGGAAATACGGAATTCTCCTGATCTTGGACGAGGTGATTACCGGGTTCGGGCGGACCGGCACGCTGTTCGGTATGCAGCAATATGGGATCCAGCCGGATATCGTGACGTTCGCCAAGGCAATCACGTCCGGCTATGTGCCGCTCGGCGGCGTCGGCGTCAGCGATGAGATCGCTGAAACTTTGGCGAGTGCTGACCGTGTCTTCATGCACGGGTTCACCTATTCTGGGCATCCAGTCGCGTGCGCGGTCGCGCTGCGCAATCTGGACATTCTTCTGGCTGAAAGACTGTGGGAGAATGCCGCGGCGTCCGGTGCATACCTGCTCCAGGAACTCAAGCGGCTGGAGGAGCGTCCGTACGTCGGTGAGGTGCGCGGCAAGGGACTCATGCTGCTCGTCGAGGTCGTTCGGGACAAGGCGAGCAAGGAAAAGTTCCCGCCCGAGTTCAAGCTGGGGCCAAAGCTGGAGGCGGCGACGCGCCGTCGGGGCATCATCGTGCGCTGCACACCGGACGGTATCGTGATGGCACCGCCGCTGATCATTTCACGAGCCGAATGCGATGTCCTCATCGAAGGAGTCGCGGCCGCCCTGAGCGACGTGCTCGACTGATGGTCGTTGACGCTTCGTGCGGTGTTGTCTCGCCTCGAGCCCGGGTCGGCGGAAAGGCCGTGACGGCTTTATTGCTCTGCGTCACGCTCGCGGCGGTCCGGTCCGTCCCGATGGTCTCGCTCGCTAGTAACGCGTCGTTCGGCTGAAGCAGCGGTGGGGACGGCCATCGGTCGCCGGGAGAACGACGGCTCGGCGGAGCGCGCTTCTCAACCTGGGGCAGGGGCGTCGACGGTGTCGACCCCGAGTGGTGTTGGACTCACGTCCTCGAGCCGCTGCTCGTGCTGCTGAACGTCGGCGCGATCGACGGGGGTAGGAGAGTAGGCCAAGCAGAGCAGTCTATGTCCCGAGCGTCATCGCTCGCTCGACGCGCACTAGGAGGTCGGTGATGTCCGAACTGACCCACCTCGACGAACGCGGACAGGCCCGTATGGTGGACGTGGCGGAGAAGCCGGAGACGCACCGCGTTGCCGTGGCACGGGGCCGTGTCTCGATGCGTCCGGAAACGCTTCAGCTCGTCCGAGAGGGACGGGCCGCCAAGGGTGACGTACTCGCTGTCGCTCGAGTGGCCGGCATCATGGCGGCCAAGCGCACTGCTGAGTTGATTCCGCTCTGCCATCCGCTTCCGTTGACGAAGGTCGAAGTCGACGTGTGGACGAACGAGCAGGACTCGTGCCTGGAGATCGAGGCACGAGTCGAAACCGTGAGTCGAACCGGCGTCGAGATGGAGGCCCTGACCGCGGTCGCCGTCACGGCGCTCACGGTCTACGACATGTTGAAGGCGGTCGATCGGGGCATGACGATCGACTGCCTTCGGCTGGTCGAGAAAGCTGGGGGACGGAGCGGGATCTGGCGACGCGAGGACGACGAGACAGGTCAGGCGCGCTGAGCGAAAGCGGGGGTCACGTTCTCCTGCTCGGTTCGCACGACGTCCTCGGCGATGCCACCGCCCACGACCCGGTCGCCGACGTAAAGGACGACCGACTGGCCGGGCGCGAGCGGTGGTGCAGGCTCGTCGAAGATGATCCAGTCTCCCTCGATCCGTGCGGGAATGCGCGGCCCCTGGTAGCGCAAGCGTGCATCAGCGGTCAGCACTGGCTCGTGCCACACGGGATCGGCGAGGCGAACGGCACGGGTCAGGATACGCTCGCGCGGAGCGACGCGAACGACCGCGGCTGCGGGATCGATCTCGGCGACATAGCGTCGCTCCGGTGTGGGACGTGTCCACTCGAGCCCCCGCCGCTGGCCGATCGTGACGAACGCGATTCCCGGATGGGCACCGACGACCTCGCCTCGCTCGTCGAGGAGCGGGCCGGGTCGGCCCGTTTCCGGTCGTCGCTGGGTCACGAGGCGACCGATCCCCCCATACGTCTTGGCGAAGCAGAGATCGACCGAGGAGGGCTTCCGCGCCACGAACAGTCCGGCCTCCTGGGCGATAGCACGCACGGTCGGCTTGTCGTACTCGCCGAGCGGGAACAGCAACCGTTCCAGTTGGTCGGCGGTCAAACGGTAAAGGACGTACGACTGGTCGCGCTGGGCATCGCGAGCCTCGGCCAAACGCCAGCCGCCCGGCGTCGCGACCTTACGGACGTAATGGCCGGTGGCGACGAACCTGATACCGAGCGCTTCGGCCAAGTCGAGCAGTGCGGGAATGCGGACACGATGGTTGCAGAAGACGCAGGGATTAGGAGTTCGAGCCCGAGCGTACTCTTCGACGGTCGGAGCGACGACCTCCTGGTCGAATTCCGGTCGCAGATCCCGTACGTAGAAGGGAATGCCGAGCTGGGCAGCGACGGCTCGGGCGTCGGCAGCAGCGACATCGCCGCAGCACACACCGTCGAGACCAGGCGCAGCGTCGAAGAGACGCAAATGGATTCCGACCGGCTCCCAGCCGGCCTGCTTCAGTAAGTAGGCTGTCACCGCACTGTCGACGCCCCCAGAGAGGGCAACGAGTACTCGCTCAGCCATCGTCGTTCCAATGCCACTCATGCATCACATAACCGCAGAATTGTAGCATAGCGACTGGCTTGTGCGCCAGTGTCCGATCGAAAACTGTGCCTCGAAAGGTCAGCCGATAGTCGGACCACACGCGACAGATGGTTTGCTCGGTCGGTCATTCGTCGATCCAGTAACGACCAGCTTCGACGCGCCGAGCGTCGCGAGTCAGGATGGTCACCGATCGGCCGTTCGGCGGTTCATCGCTCCAACTGGTGCGGACGAGCAAGGCACCTGGTACTGGAACCATCATGCTGGACCACGGCAACCGGAGTGGGACGAGATGTGGTCGAAGGCCTTCGATCCGCATGCCCTCGACACGGGCATCGGTCGTGATCCAGCGCTGCAACAGTGGACTCAGACGCGGCCCGAGCAGCAAGGCTGCGGCCAGTCCGAGCAGGAAGGGAAGCAGAGAAAGCTGGCGGAGAAGGAGGAGTGTCGCGAGGAAGGTGATTGCCAAGACGAGTTGGCTGGCGACGAGCGTGGTCCCGCAGCGGGGATGAATGGCGAGGCGATGTTCCCCTGCTTGCATCCGCCGCAGCCCTTCCTCGGCTGCTTCCAGGGCGAGTGATGGAGAGACTGGTCCGAAAATGAGAAAGCCGTCCGGCCGTGCGAGACCTGCCAACTGGCTCGGCCCATACCGTTCCTCGATCACGTTGATCGTCGCGTGTTCCAGGGCATGGTTGCGCCGCAACTGCCGATCGCGCACGAGGCGGGCGAGTTGACTCGGTGCCGTCAGCAAGGTGACGAGCGAGCTCACTGTCAGCCCCACGAGCACCGTGGCCGCTAGAAGTCCCAACACGAGCACGAGAGCGACGGTGAACAGCACAAGCACGAGATCCCCCGGAGTATTCGATTCGGCATTCGAGACCAGTATGCCATAGGCAACGGGCGTTTTCTTGGACAAGTAAAATGTTCCATGCACGAAAGGATCGACTATGGAAGGAAATACGGTGACAGCCGAAGACGTCGCCGATCTGTTGCTCGAACTCGCCCATCATCTGCGACGGCGGACTCATCCGGTGCGGCAGGGTGAGCTGACCCCCGAGCAGTTCTGGTTGCTCAAGCGACTCTGGTTGCGTGGGCCGTTACGCATCGGTGAGTTGGCCAACGAGCTGGGTATTACGGCTGGCGCGGCCACTGTCGCGTGCAAGCGCCTGGAGCGAGCCGGGTTCGTGCAGCGTGTAAGGGGGGTAGGCGGCGACGAGCGCGTGGTCGTCGTCGACTTGACGAGTCAGGGCCGCGAGCGATTGCGCGAATGGCAGGCACGGCGGCGCGCCTTTCTCCTCCGGCTGCTCGAAACACTTAGACCTGATGAGTTGGCGACACTATATCCCTTGCTCGCTCGCTTGCGCGCGGCTGCTGAACAGGAGGACTCGGTAGCCGATGCACATCGTTGAAGTCGAAAGGCTCGTCAAGCGGTTCGGTGGCATCGTCGCCGTCGACGAGGCGAGTTTCACCATCGAGCCGGGAGAAGCATTCGCCCTGCTCGGCCCGAACGGTGCAGGCAAGACGACGACGATCCGCATTTTGGTAACTTTGCTCCCGCCGACGAGTGGAATCGTCCGCGTGGCTGGTCTCGACGTGACCCGCTTTCCTGACCGTGTTCGTCGCATCCTCGGTTATGTCCCGCAAACGCTCTCGGCGGATCCCGCATTGACGGGATACGAGAATCTCCTGATCGTCAGCAAGCTTCTCCGCATGCCGCGGAGCGAGCGGGAACGCGTCATCGCAGAGGTTTTGCGCCTGGTCAATCTGGAGGAAGCCGCTGATCGCTTGGTTCGGACGTATTCCGGAGGGATGGTGCGACGGTTGGAAGTCGCCCAGGCGATCCTGCATCGCCCGCTGCTTCTCGTCCTCGACGAGCCGACGGTCGGACTGGATCCGACCGCGCGCCGCTCCGTTTGGGAAGCACTGTTCGCCTTGCGGCGACGCGACGGGACGACACTCCTCTTCACGACGCATTACATGGAAGAAGCTGAATCCTACGCCGATCGTGTGGCCATCATGAACCGCGGTCGTGTCGTCACCTGCGGTACGCCTGCCGAACTCGAGCGGGCTGTCCCGGGCGCGACGACGCTGGACGATGTCTTTACGGCATTGACCGGAGACGTACTCGAGTCGGGAGGATCGTTCAGTGACACGAGACAGCTGCGCCGGCGTCTCCAGCGTTTCGACTGATTTCAGCGAACGCCTCGCCCAGGCGATCCGGCCCTTGCCGCGTCGGGAATTTTTGGTGTCCTTCGCCAGTGCCGCGCTCGTCGTGGCCGAGGTGGAAGCACGGAAGCTTCGCCATGATCCTTGGGAGGTCGTAACCCGTGCCTTGCAACCGCTTCTCTGGTTGACGGTCTTTGGGCAAGCGGTGGCGCAGGCTCGCCTGCTCAGCGGGCAAGAAGATTATCTCACCTTCATGGCTCCAGGAATTCTCGCCCAATCAGTCATGTTCACGTCGATCTTTTATGGACTCGCGATCATCTGGGAACGCGATGCGGGGATTCTCCAAAAGATTCTCGTCTTGCCCGTTCCGCGTGCCAGTTTCGTCACTGGCAAAGCGTTGGGGGCAGGTCTGCGCGCTCTGCTGCAGGCAGCCGTCGTCGTCGCCGTCGCATTGCTCCTCTCTGTGCGGTTTCACCTCGACCTTTTGACGTTGGTCTCGTGCACTCTGGCCGTTCTTCTCGGTGCCGGTGTCTTCGCCAGCCTGTCCATGCTGCTCGCGACACTGCTCAAGACGCGGGAGCGCTTCATGGGTATCGGTCAAGTTTTGACGATGCCGCTGTTTTTCGCGAGCAACGCGATCTATCCGATCCACCTCATGCCTTCCTGGCTGCAGGTTTTCGCTCAGGTCAATCCGCTGACCTATCTGGTGGAACTCCTCCGCGACGCCCTCGTCGACGGGCAACCCTTCGGGGTGATTCGGGATTGGCTCGTGCTTCTCACGTGGCTCGTACTGTTGCAAGCGATCGTGAGTCGCCGCTACGACCGCGTCCTGCGGTGACGAGCTCGCGCCTCGTTCGACATGTGTCCGTCGGCCTGAACGGTCATCGATTCCTGTTCACTTTCGCGGGCGCGCTAGCTCATTTCGCACGGAAGTGTGCGGGCGACTTCGATTCCCGTTGTCCGCAGGACGCTTCTGCTGTGGGAACCGCGAGCAGCCTTCCGGCGTCCCAAGAGTGAAAGGGGTATACCAATGCGCTGGTCGCTGGTGCTGATGCTGCTCGTCCTGGTCATTTCTGCTTGTACGCGCGCTGGTCGACCGTCCCCGGGCGTCGCGACGGCGGTTCCGCCCGTACCCTCGAGCGGGGGAAGCACGCTCGGCGAACGTGCTGCCGACAACCGCAGCGTGATCGGCCGTTTCGTCGTGCGGGAAGCAGAGGTCACGCTGGAGTGCGGGGATTATCGTCATGCTGCGGCGGAGATTCAGCGGAAGATCAGCGACTACGGTGGGTACGTGGCCGAGGCTGATATCAGTGACCCGCGCGGGCCCACTGCGCCTCGGTTCGCCTCTTTGACCGTACTCGTACCGGAGGAGCGACTGCAGTCGTTTCTGGCTGACCTCGCTGCAGTGGCCGGCGTGGAACGAGTGACGAGCCAGCGTCTCCTCTCGCGCGACGTGACCGAAGAGACGATCGATCTCGCTGCCCGGCGGCGCGCACTGGAAGCGACGGAGCAGCGCATGCTCGACCTTCTGAACCGTGCCCAAACGATCGACGAGGTATTGCGCGTGGAGCAGGAACTCGCTCGGATCCGTAGCGAACTCGAACAGCTCGCCGAGCGGGCGCGCTATCTGGAGCGGCGAACGACCTTTGCAGAGGTTCGTATCAGCTTGGTACCCACCACGGAAGCGACCGAGCCCAGCCTCGGTCAGACGGCCGAACATGCCTGGGAGACGTCACTAGCACTCCTGCGCATCGTGCTACGGGCGACAGTCTGGGTCAGTGTGGCGTTGTGGTGGGTCTGGGGCATCCTCATGGTCGCCTCTCTGGGTCTCATCGTCTTCTGGCGCAGGCGAGCAGAGAGGCACGGAAGGGTTGCACCTGGATGAAGGGGAGCAAGCTAGTGTGGTCGGATGCCGGACAGGGTGAACAGACGACTGATGGGGTCGAGCCCTCGTAATCGGCCGGCACAGCGACGATCTGGACGCAACTCTATCGGCGTGGTTTCCGTGACCAATACCTGCGCGAGGTCCGACCGCTACGGCGGGACACGCGCGTCATCGGACGGGCTCGGACGCTCAGGTACCTTCCAGCGCGTGAAGATCTCCTAGCGGAACTGGAGCAGGACCCGCAACGCAATCCCCAGCGCGTGGTGATCGAATCGATCGAACCTGGGGATGTGCTGGTCATCGAGGCACGCAGAGAGACCGGTGCGGGTGTGTTGGGAGACATCCTCGCGGCTCGCGTGATGGCTCGTGGTGGTGTCGGCATCGTGACCGAGGGAGCTTTTCGCGATACACCGGGGATCGTGGCACTGGGACTGGCTGCCTACGCGCGCGGTCAGCATGGGGGCTTTCCCAGAGCTTGCATGTCCCGATCGCCTACGATGTGCCGATCGCTTGCGCGGGCACGACAGTGCTTCCCGGTGACATGATCGTGGGGAATGGGGAGGGAGTCGTCGTCGTGCCGCGTCATCTCGTGAAAGAGGTGGCGGTCGCGGCAGCCGAGCAGGAAGTGCTCGAGACCTTTCTGCTCCAGCGTATCCGCCAAGGCGCACCGCTTTGGGGGAACCTATCCGCCGGACGAGGCGACTCGTCGTGCGTTCGTCGAGTGGCGGAGCCAACGCGAACGAGCCTGAAACTCACGGTTAGGTCAGAAGAGCCACTGCCGCGAGTGCGTAGGCGCGTGCGCAATCGACCAGTTCGTCCACACTGACCCACTCGTCTGGCTGGTGCGCGAGACGCGGATCGCCTGGCCCGTAGATGAGCGTGGGGTAGCCTCGTGCAGCGAAGAAGCGGCCGTCCGTCCCCATGCTGAAACCGGTCAGCGTCGTATCGAGCCCGAGATAGGCATTGACGGCGGTCATCGTGCGGACGAGGGGCGAGTCTTCTGACTGGAGGATCGCTGGGCGGCCAGGCCACTCGGGGGCTGCTTCGACGACGACGCGCAGTCCGGGGATGCCCTCGAGTGCGCGCTGGGCGACCTCGCGCACCTCAGCGACTGCGTTCTCAGGCTGCTCTCCGGGGATCAAGCGGCGATCGATGTAGATCGAGCAGCGGTCCGGAACGACGTTCGTCTTCACGCCACCTTGGATCAAGCTGATCGTGGCCGATGCGGGAGCGAAGTAGGGGTGCCGGCGTGCAGCCAGGCGCGGCCATAATTCTCGTTGGAGCGCGGTGATGACACGCGCCATGCCTTCGATGGCATTGACTCCTTCCCAGGGTAGCGCGCCGTGCGCTGTGCGACCGAACACTGTCACGCGGATACCAACGCCCCCGCGCTCACCTATGCAGAGACGATTGGCCGTCGGCTCGGCGACGAGCACGTAGTCAGGTCGGAGGTCATCGCGCTCGGCGATGCGTTTGGCGCCGAGCTGACCGCCGACTTCCTCGTCGGCAACCTCGGTCACGACGAGTGTGCCGCGGAGATCGATTCCCGAGCGGGCGATGGCCGCGGCCGCGGCGAGTTGGGCAGCGACACCGCCCTTGATATCACAGCTTCCCCGCCCATACAGCTTGCCATCCCGGACCAGTCCCGCAAACGGCGGTACGGTCCACGCGCTCTCCTCGCCGATCGGAACGACGTCGAGGTGAGAATTCCACAACAGGACTGGCGGAACTCCGGACCCGTACCGGGCGATCAGGTTCGGCTTCGTGGGCTCGGCTGCGTCGAGCTCGATCGCGAAGCCGGCTCGATCGAGGAAGCGAGCGCACAGTTCGGCTGCTTCCCGCACGTCGCCAGGCGGGTTCACGGTGGGAATACGCACGAGTCGGCTGGCCAGATCGGCGAGTTCGTCCTGGTCGATACTGCGCAACACGATCTCGGCGACCTTGGGGTCGAAAGGCGTTTCGTTCATGATTCGCTCGTCTCCCGACTCGGACTTTCACGAGACATGATCGACACTATGCTATGCTCGGCGAGAGAAAGCACGGCGTCAAGATGCGAGTGGGAGCGAGGATCGAGCGAAGCATGGAGAGCGGAACAGCTGCGGTCGAAGCGGTACTCGCCGGGGTCCGCGGTATCGCCTTCGATATGGACGGCGTGTTGTACCGTGGCGAGCATGTCTTGCCGGGAGCAGTGGAGCTCGTCGCCGAGCTCCAGCGTCGTGGTATCGGATTTGCGATGGTGACGAATAACTCGACGCGGACGCCGGAAGAGTACGCAGCGAAGCTGGCTCGTCTCGGCATGACCGTTGCCGCAGAGCAGATCGTGACATCGGGAATCGCGACGCGCGACTGGATGCGCCTGCGCTACCGACCCGGCACGCGCGTCTATGTTTTGGGTATGCCGGCATTGGAAGAAGCGATTCTCGGCGAAGGGCGTTTCGTCTCGGCTGGGCGTGACGCCGAAGTCGTGGTGAGTGGAGCAGATTTCACCCTGACCTACGAGAAACTCAAGATCGCCACCTTGGCGATCCGCGATGGTGCAGACTGGATCGCGACGAACGCGGATCGTACCTTTCCTTCCGAGGAGGGACTGATTCCCGGCTCTGGTGCGATCGTGGCGGCGCTGCAGGCAGCGACGGATCGGACACCGCTCGTGATCGGTAAGCCCGAGCCGGCCATGTTGTTGCGCGCTGCCGACGTGATGGGTCTGTCACCGCGCGAACTCCTCGTCATCGGTGATCGATTGGATACCGATGTCCTGGCAGGCAAGCGGGCCGGTGCGCGAACCGCATTGGTCCTCACGGGAGTGAGTACACGGGAAGATCTCGCCACGACGGAATGGCTTCCCGATCTCGTTTTGAGCGACTTGCGTGAGCTGCTCGCGGCGGTACGGAGCCTTCCATGGTGAAAGAGATCGGCCGGTACCGGGTCGATGATCCCCGGACGATTCAAGGTCGGGACGATGTTTCGCCGTGCGGGTGGCACCTCGGCTCCCTGCGCTTGCGGTTCGCATTGGAAGCCCTCGGGAGAGTAAGCGGTCGGGTATTGGTTCCCGGATGTGGAGCAGGACGCTACGTGCGGGCGCTTCACCGGGAGCGGCCGGATCTCTGGGTCGTCGGTGGAGATCTCAGTCGCCGCGCGATCCGCGAGGCGCGCGAGCGTGATCCGAACGGGCCGTACGTCGTCCTCGATGCCTGTCGTCTTCCCTTCCGTTCCGGAAGCTTCGATGCGGTCGTGTTTCTGGATGTGTTGGAGCATGTGCCGGACCCGGCGCAGATGATCGCCGAGTGTGCACGTGTTTTGCGTCCAGGCGGCGTGCTGCATGCGTTCGTCCCTTTGGAAGCACAGCCAGCGACGATCTACTGGTGGCTGCGGGCCAGCCAGCGTTGGCCTATCCTTCGCTGGAAACGCGATCACGTCGGGCATATCCAGCACTTTTCCGATCTGGACATCATACGCCTGTTGGCTCGTATCGGTTTCGAAATCCAATTGCTGCGCTACAGTTTTCATCTCGTCGGTCAGCTGCACGATCTGATCGACTACTGGCAGCGGGAGCGCGTGGCGGGTGCGCCTGGCTGGCTTCCCGTTCCGCTGGTGCGACTGCTGAGTCGTCTCGTCTTTCTGGTGACGTGGCGGCTCGCTGCGGTGGAAGATCTCGTTTGCCGGGGGCGTACGCTGGCTGCTGGGCTGCATGTCACAGCGTCCAAGCCGACGATGATGGAGCGTGCTCGGGCTGGTGAAGTACAAATGGTCGGCCTCGCGACGCCGTGAGGAGGTTCTCGTGGACTGGGGTCCAATCATCGATGGGCACAGCGATTATGTGCTCTCTCTCCTCGAGACCGGTCGAGACTTTCTCGTCGAAAGCCACGAAGGGCACGTCGATCTGCCGCGTGCTCGACGCGGACGCCTGGGTGCGATGCTGAGCGCTGTCTTCGTTCGCAACGAGTTTCTACCGGCGCAAGCGCTGGCGAGAACGATGCGCGGCGTGGATCGCCTACGAGCGACCGTCGCTCGCTCTCGCGGTGCGATGGAACTCGTGACCGAAGTCGACCAACTCGAGCGGTGCTTGGATCGGGGCGTTTTCGGCGCGATTCTGCACTTCGAGGGTGCGGAGGCGATCGATCCCGAGTTCGCGGTTCTCCGGCTGAGCTACGACCTGGGCTTGCGTTCGCTCGGGCTCACCTGGAGTCGTCCGAACATCTTCGCCGGGGGTGTCGGTCCGGAGAACCGCGGCGGTGGGCTCACCACGCTCGGGCGCGAGTTGGTCCGTGCTTGTAACGAGATGGGAATCTTGATAGACGTTTCGCATCTCAACGATGCTGGCTTCTGGGACGTGCTGGAAGAATCGACGCGACCGGTGGTCGCGAGCCACAGCAATTGTCGCGCTCTCTGTGCTGTGGAACGCAATCTGACCGATGACCAAATCCGAGCCCTGGCTGAGAAAGGCGGCCTGGTGGGGATCAACTTTCACGTCGGCTTCATCCGCGAAGGGGCCGAGCGCCCCTGCGATGTGACGCTGGACGATGTGATCGCACATATCGACCACATCGTCCAGCTCGTCGGGGTCGATCACGTCGGGTTCGGCTCGGATTTCGATGGTGCCACGATGCCCGCTCAACTCGCGGATGCTGCGCAGATGCCTCGGTTGGTCGAGACGTTGGCACGGCACGGCTACGACGAGCATGCGCTCCGCAAAATCTGCCGCGACAACTGGCTGCGCGTGTTCCGTGCCGTGTGGCGATCGTAGCGTCATCGGTCGACGATTTTCAGACGTCCGTCACGAGTTCGAGCGACTTTTCCGCGACCAAGCGCTGAACCATCGTGATGAAACGCTCGATCGACATCGAGCCGATGTTCTCGTTGGTTCGTAAACGAACGGCCAGGCTCTCCTCGTTCACCTCACGATCGCCGACGACGAGCATGTAGGGGATCTTCTGGAGCTGAGCGCTACGGATTTTGGCTTGCATCCGCTCGTCTCCGTCGTCCACCTCGACGCGGAGTCCGGCGTCGCGCAGGCGATCGCGGACCCGATAGGCGTAGGGAAGGTGACGATCGGCGATCGGGATGATGGTCGCCTGGACGGGTGCCAGCCAGACCGGGAATGCACCAGCAAAGTGCTCGATCAGGATACCGATGAAGCGCTCCAGTGAGCCGTAGATCACGCGGTGGATGACGACCGGGGTCTTCTCCGTTCCGTCACGGTCCGTGTACGTGCAGCCGAAGCGACGAGGCAGCTGGAAGTCGAGCTGGATGGTTCCCGTCTGCCACTGGCGACCGAGAGCGTCCTCCATGAGGATATCGATCTTCGGCCCGTAGAAGGCTCCTTCTCCTTCACCGATGAGATAATTCCCAGGACCGGCATGGCGATCGAGGATCCGTTGCAGCGCTGCTTCTGCTTTGTCCCAGGTCTCGGGATCGCCCATGAAGTCGACAGGGCGCGTACCCAGTCGAAGCGTGTATCGGAGACCGAAGATCCCGTAGAACAGCTGCGCGATTTCCAGAATTCGAGCGAACTCCTCCTCGATCTGGTCCTCGGTGACGAAGATATGCGCGTCGTCTTGCTGGAACTTGCGGACGCGGAGAAGACCGTGCAGTGTGCCGGAGCGCTCGTAACGGTGCAGGATGTCGCAGTCAGAGAGTCGGAGGGGTAGATCACGGTAGCTACGCTTCTTCAGGTTATAGACGATCATCGCATTGGGGCAGTTCATCGGCTTGACGCCGTAGGTGAGGTGCTCATCGAGCTGGATGAGGAACATGTTCTCGCGATAGTGATCCCAGTGCCCGGAAATCTCCCACAAACTCTTGTCATTGATGAGCGGTGCCGCGATCTCCTGGTACCCGCGCTTCTCGTGTTCCTGCCGCCAGAAATCGAGCAAAAGGTTCAGAATCTTCAACCCTTTCGGCAACCAGTACGGCATACCCGGAGCAGTCGGATCGAAGTGAAAAAGTTCCAGTTCGCGGCCGAGGCGACGGTGGTCGCGGCGCTCAGCTTCTTCGAGGCGATGCAGATAAGCTTCCAACTGCTCGCGAGTTGGCCAGGACGTTCCGTAGATGCGTTGCAGTTGCGGACGTCGCTCGTCCCCCCGCCAATAGGCACCCGAGACGCGCAACAACTTGAAGAAGCCGATCTGCGATGTATCCCGCACGTGCGGCCCGCGGCACAGGTCGGTGAAGCCGTCGTGCGTATAAGTCGTGATCACTTCGTCGGGTGGAAACTCGGCGATCAGTTCCAGCTTGTAGGGTTGATCGCGGAAGAGTTCGCGGGCTTCCTCCCGAGTGATGACACGCCGGACGAATGGGTAAGCCGCTGCCTTGATCTCTTCCATCCGGCGCTCGATATGCTCGAGATCGTCGGGCGTCAAGGGACGCGGCAAATCGAAATCATAATAAAAACCGTCAGCGATCGCTGGTCCGATACCCAGCTTGGCGCCCGGAAAGAGTTCGAGCACGGCTTGCGCCATGACGTGAGCGCAGGAGTGCCGCATGCGGGCGAGGTCGAGTTCGTGCTCGCTCTCCGGTGCGACTGCGAGATCCATCTCCTTGGTCAGATCGCTCATCGCTCGTTCCTCCCTCGTGATGCATCGCACGAACGGAAAAGGCCTGCCGTCCGTCGGGACGACAGGCCGAGCCTGACGCGGTTCCACCCAACTTTCCGCTGGCCTTTCCAGCCAACGGCTCTCGGGATGCCCGATAACGGGGGCTCCGGGCCCGACTACGCATCGTCGCCGGACCAGCTCGCGGGTGGTGCGCACGATCGCTGATACCTAGCCAGGCTTCCAGCCACTGGCCCGACCTCTCTGGAGGCCAGCGACCGCCGCGTGTCCCGGTCGTCGCCTTTTCTTCCGGAATGGTAGTCGCAGTCGGCAGTGTCGTCAACGAGAGCGGGTGTGGGTGGATGACGATGCGAAGGAGGGACGATGGAGGATCTCGGAAGGGATGCATGTCCGAAAACGACTACCCCTCGCCTGTGGCGAGGGGTACGGGGTGGGCGGTAGTAGACTCGAACTACTGACCTCCACGATGTCAACGTGGCGCTCTAACCAGCTGAGCTAACCGCCCATGCCGCTACGGATTATAGCCGAGCTGGTTGCTCCGTGCAAGAGATGCTTCTGCATTCCAGTTACCTGCCGACCGTACGCTGTGTCCGTTTCCTGATCGCTCGCATCCTGACCGTGCGGTGAGACGCCAGTATGCCTTTGCGTCAGCAGCGTGCCGGAACCGCCGTCCCGACATCGCGGGTGTTCCCGCTGGTCGATCGCGGGTTGCCGGAGCTTGCGGTTGCCTGATTCCTCGAGCAGCTAACCTTCAGTGTCCGAAGTAGCTGTAGATAACCTCGCGCGGACGCCACGTGATGCTCCACTCAGCGAAACGATCCAGCAGAGACACCGCTTCACGATGGAGCGGCTGCAAGTTGGGATGCCTGACCTTGTACCCGCCGCTGAGTTGACGCGCAACGAGCTCGGAATCGGTCAGGACCGAGACGGCGAAACTCGCTGGCGACGCACCCTCTCGCTCGAGTTCTGCCAAGAGCATGCGAAGTGCCGCGAGAAGCGTGCGATATTCAGCTTGGTTATTCGTCAGTTCTTCGCCGAAGTCGATCCGCTCGACGATCGGTGGTCGATCGGGTAGCTCCAGCCGGTAGCTGCCGTAAGCGGGACCAGGATTGCCCTGAGAACCACCGTCGAAAATCACGACGATCGTTCGCCGCCCTTCCTGCGACTGGCCTGTCTTCATCTCGTCTCCTCATCGACAACCTGGGAGCTGGGCCGGAGCCCAGCTCCCAGATTCCTCGCGATTCCGGTCAGCGTCGTCAGCTGGCGACTGCCGCGTGACGAGCGCGCGACTCTTGGATGATAGCTTCGGCCAGATGCTGTGGTACGGGCTGGTAGTGACTGAACTCCGTGTGGAAGGTTCCGCGGCCCTGCGTGAGCGAGCGCAGCTCGGTCGCATAACGCTGGATCTCGACCAAGGGGACCAGTGCCTCGATCGTCGTTCGACCATTGTCACCCGGCGACATGCCGAGGACCTGAGCGCGCTTGCCGTTCAGGTCGCTCATGACGTCACCGGTATAGGCGTCGGGAACCGTCACACGCAGACGCATGATCGGCTCGAGGAGAATGGGCTTGGCTGCGGCCTGTCCCTTGCGGAACGCTTGCGCCGCCGCGATCTTGAAGGAGAGTTCGGAGGAATCGACGGAGTGGTACGAACCGTCGACGAGGGTCACCTTGACGTTGACGACCGGGTAGCCGGCGAGTACGCCCTCTTCCATCGCTTCGCGGACCCCCTTCTCGACCGCGGGGATGAACTGTTTGGGCACGACGCCACCGACGATCGTCTCGTGGAACTCGAACTCTGCGTCCGGCAAGGGCTCGAGATCGAGGAAGACGTGACCGTACTGGCCGTGACCCCCAGTCTGCTTCTTGTGCTTGTATTCGACTCGACGGACCGGCACGGAAATGGTCTCCCGATAGGGGATACGTGGAAGGTTCCAGTCGACATGCACGCCGAACTTGCGCGCCATGCGGTCGAGCGTGATTTGAACGTGGCTTTCGCCGAGTCCGGAAAGTAACGTCTCGCCGGTCTGATTCTCGCGCCCGACACGCAACGTCGGGTCTTCTTCGAGGATGCGATGTAGCGCGGTCCCCATCTTGTCGAGATCCGTCTTGGTGCGAGGGGTCACGGCGACTGTGAACACCGGTTCCGGGAATTCGATTCCGGCGAGTCGGATAGGTCGAGCGGGATCGGTCAACGTATCACCAGTTCGCGCGACTTGCAATTTGGCGACCGCTCCGATGTCTCCTGGTCCGACCTGTCCGACCGGCGTCTGATCCTTGCCGCGCACGAGGAACAGCTGACCGATCCGCTCGGTCTCGCCGCGTTGTGGGACGGCTGCCTGCGAATCGGTCCGCAAGGTGCCCGAGTAGACACGAAAATAGGACAATTTCCCGACGAATGGATCGGCGATCGTCTTGAACACGACCGCCGCGAGTGGTCCAGCGGGGTCGGGAGCGAGTTCGATCGCTTGGCCGTCGTTGCGTTCGCCGCGAACCACTCCGGGAGCTGGAAAGTAGTCGACGATCGCGTCGAGAAGCGGGAGAGCCCCCTTGAGGGTCGTCGCAGCACTGACGAACACGGGCACGAGGCTTTTGCTCGCGATGGCTGCACGGACACCTGTCCGTAGTTCGTCGAGGGAGAGCTCGTCCCCTTCGAGATAGCGCAGCGTGAGTTCCTCGTCACTTTCACAGGCTGCTTCGACGAGTTGTGTTCGGAATTCGTCGAGGAGTGGAACCAGTTCGTCAGGAAGGGCGGTTGGTTCGACACCGCCGTTGTCGGTGAACTGGTACGCCTGCCCACTGAGGACGTCGACGTATCCGCGGAAAGTCTTTTCTTGTCCGATCGGCAGGTGCATCGGAACGACGCGATTCCCGAAGGCAGTGCGAGCACTGGCGAGCGCTTTGACGAAATTCGCGTGTTCACGATCCATCTTGTTGACGAGGAGCGCACGCGGAAGATCGCGCGTCTCCGCCAGTTCCCAGACGTGCTCGGTTCCTACTTCCACACCGACTGTCGCGTCCATCGGGATGAGGACCGCATCGACGACGCGTAGAGCGCTGTGCACTTCACCGACGAAGTCGAAGTATCCAGGCGTATCGATGAGGTTGATCTTGTGATCCCGCCACTCGAGCGGAATGATGCTGAGGATGATGGAGATCCGTCGCTTGTGCTCGTCCGGATCCCAATCGGAGACAGTCGTTCCGTCTTCCACTCGTCCGAGCCGGGAGATCGCGTGAGTGACATACAGGAGTGCTTCGGTCAAGGATGTCTTACCGGTTCCGCCGTGTGAAGCGAGTGCGACGTTTCGGATCCGATCAGGGGGATACTGCTTCACCGTACCCTCCTCACTAGCCAAACCAGCTGCCAGTGACCAGCGATCGACTGGCTGACTGGACTTGGTGATAGGACGTGTCACCTCATGGTGCACCTCAGCTTACGGGACTGGCACTTGCTAGTATAGCGCGCTGAGTGGGGTCCAGGTACACAGGATGGAGGAGTGAGTACATGACGAGGCCGGAACAGCGTCGGGCGGCCGAGAAGGAGCACCTGTACCAACTGGTCCAAGAACTTGCGCAACTCGATGGCGTCTCGGGACACGAACAACCAGTCGTGGCCCGACTAGTGGACCTCTTGCGCCCATATGCTGCGTCGCTCGAGGTCGATTCGTTCGGCAACCTGTTCGCCTGGCTGCCTTCGCCTGCTGCGCGACCAGTCTTGATGATCTCTGCGCACTCTGACGAGATCGGGCTGCTGGTCAAGGGAATCGAGCCGAACGGCTTCCTGCGAGTGGAGAAAATCGGTGGTGTCGTCGATAGCTTGCTTCCGGGGCGGCGCGTACGCGTCCGTGGTTACCGCGGGGTGATCGGGGTTCGTCCTGGCCATCTCCAAACAGCTGAAGAGCAGCGTTCTGTACCACCGGTTCGTGAACTGTACGTCGACTTGGGTTATGACTCGGCCGAAGCGGTTCGTTCGCTCGGCATAGAGATCGGCGATCCCATCGCGTACGACGAGCCAGTGGAGCGACTCGCTAATCCCGAGCGCATCTGTGGCAAGGCGCTGGATAACCGTGTCTCGTGTGCCGTACTCGTGCGTCTTGCCGAGCGACTTCGCGGGGCCGAACTACGGTGCCAACCGGTTCTCGTGGTCACAGTTCAAGAAGAAGTTGGTCTTCGTGGTGCAGAGATGGCCGCATACCGTCTTGCTCCGGATGCCGCGATCGTCGTGGACACGGTGCCGGCGGGCGGTACTCCAGATACGGACGTGGTGAAAGACTTGGGTATTCGCCTGGGCGAGGGGCCGGTGCTGGCGCTCGCCAGCGGGATGGGGGGCGTGCGTGGGCATCTGGCTCATCCGGGTATGCGAGATTTTCTCGTGCGGGTGGCAGCTGAACACGGTATTCCGATTCAACGTGCCTTGTTCCCACGAAGCACGTCCGATCTTGCAGCGATTCATCTCGCGCGGGGCGGCATACCCTCGATGGTCGTCAATATCGCTCGACGATATTCCCATAGTCCAGTGGAGACGCTCGATTTGGAAGATGTGGTCTGGACGCTCGACCTCTTGGAAGCGGCGGTGCGCTCCTTCGACGAGACGGTGAGGTTCTCTTTCCTCGCTCCTACTGAGTGAGGATGGCCAGTCTCAAGTCTCCGATGAGCGGCGCCTTCGCTCGTATGCCGAGCGGAGCCCGTACAAGGTGAGATCCGCTTCGATGGCACTGAATTCGGGCACGAGCGGCGCGATCAATGTCGCGAGTCCGCCGGTTGCGATCGCTGGCGCCTCGTGCCCGAGTTCGCTCCGGATGCGCCGGATGAGTCCACGCACGAGTTCGGCATAGCCCAGAACGGTGCCGGATTGGAGACTCTCGCGGGTGTTGCGTCCGATCGCGCGAGGAGGTGCCTCGAGGGCAACCGTATACAGGCGTGCTGCTCGCTGCGTCAGTGCCTCGAAAGCGACGGTGATCCCGGGAGCGATGGCACCACCGATGTACGCGCCGTCGGCATCGATCACGTCGAAGGTCGTTCCGGTACCGAAGTCGACGACGATGACGGGAGCGCCGTACCGTTCGACGGCAGCGATCGCGTTGCAAATGCGATCGGCCCCGACCTCGGCGGGGTGGTCCACGCGGACGGGAATTCCATAGTCCTGAGTCCCATTGACGATGAGCGGCTCGACGACGAGGTAGCGCCGAGCAAGCTCCTGAAAGGTCGCTGTCAACGAGGGCACCACGCTCGAGATGGCGATCCCTTCGACGTCACCGAGCGAAAACCCCGCGCTCTGACTCAGAACGCTGAGTTGAACCCACCATTCGTCGGGCATGCGGTCCCGTGCCGTTGCGAGTCGCCAACGAGCGCGGAGTTCGTGGCCGGCGAACAAGCCGACGACGATATTCGTGTTGCCAATGTCGATCACCATCAGCACTGGCAGGCTCCTCGTACTCGTCGGAAATCCGAGCAGCAGCCTTTCAACGCTGTAGAGAGTACCCTAGATCCCGCGACTGGTCGCGATCAGTGCGTGCGAGGATGCATGCACGGCTCGACGGAGAGGAGAGACCAGGAATGGCGGGCGGACGAGCGCTCGACGATGAGCGGTCAGGGCAAGCCCTGAGAGCTGAACCGATCGAGGGGCTGCGCAACGAGGTCAACCTGCTCGGTGCCCTCCTGGGAGATGTGCTCCGCGAACAGGGAGGTACCGAGCTCTTCGACCTCGTGGAGTGGGCACGGCTTCAGTCGATCGCAGGTCGAACTGCTGGAAATATGCGTGAAGCCTTTCGGGCGTTACTGGCGCGGCTCGAGGAAGCGAACGACGAAGAAATCTTCGGACTCGTCCGTGCGTTCGGTATCTTCTTTCACTTGATCAATCTCGCCGAGCAGCATCACCGTGTCCGAACGCTGCGCCAGCGCGAGCGGCAAGAACGGGCTTTGCACGAATCACTGGAAGAAGCGTTCCTGACGTTGCGCGACCGTGGTGTCGAGTCGGGTCGAGTGAAGGAACTGCTGGACGACTTGTTGCTCTTTCCCGTCCTCACAGCGCATCCCTCGGAGACGCGACGACGGACGGTCCTCCAACGGCTGAGTGCGCTCGGGCAAGCGATCCAACAGCTGGATGATCCGCGGATGTCGCCGCGCGAGCGTGATTGGCTCTTCGATCGCCTGCGCGAGGAAATCACGCTTCTCTGGCAGACGGCGGAAACGCGCCTGGCACGGCCGACGCCGCTCGATGAGGTACGGAGCACGATCGCGATCCTGGCGGGTCCGATCTACGATGTCGTTCCCCTCTTCCGGCGCGCCCTCCGGCGGGCCGTTCTTCGTGCGTATCCGGAACTGGCAGGCGAGGCGGTTCTGAACAGGTTGCCGATCCGGATCGCCAGCTGGGTCGGAGGCGATCGTGACGGCAACCCGGCGGTGACCGCAGCTGTCACCGAGGCGACAGCGCGGTTGATGCGCGAGGCCATCCTTCGACGCTACCGTGAGGAGGTCGTCGCTCTCCGGCGAGCGCTGAGTGTCTCAGCACGTTTGCGCGGCGTCTCCGACGAGCTGATGGCGATGATCGACCAGGAGCGGGATCGACTCGGTTTTGCGCCGGTTCGAGCTTGGGCTGACGAACCCTATCGACGGATGCTCGGGCTCATCGAGGAACGTTTGCGGCGAGCGGAGCACGGCGAGCCGGGAGGCTATGCGGGCCCTGAGGAATTTGCCATGCACCTACAGGTGATGGCTGACTCACTTCGGCAGCATGATGGGCACCGGATCGCGGATGGCCGACTGGCCGACTTGATCGCACGCGTGGATGTTTTCGGCTTCCATCTCGCCGAGTTGGAGATTCGTCAGGATGCAGCTCGCCACCGTGAAGCGCTCGCTGAGCTTTTTGCGTTGGTCGGTTCTGTTGGCTACGAGGC
>Ga0197143_1000929_pt1 | contig 26901 bp, 31 predicted proteins | sample GBS70_MetaG_FD_148603 | JGI IMG/M metagenome (GOLD analysis project Ga0197143, IMG submission 148603) | Sediment microbial communities from Great Boiling Springs, Gerlach, Nevada, United States - GBS 70_MetaG | ecosystem: Environmental > Aquatic > Thermal springs > Hot (42-90C) > Sediment... | reverse complement strand
TTTATAAGGGCTGTTGCAGGAGCGGGATCAGCGGAAACAACCGCTGTATTACCCGCCCAATTCCCGGAAAGAAAGCCGAAAACGGCACGGTTGCATTCAAAGAAATCCCACAAAGGGAATTGAGAGTCGAACTCCACCCGCAGCCCTTCGAGAAATGCTTTCAGCTCCCTGTTGCATTCAAAGAAATCCCACAAAGGGAATTGAGAGTAGGGGTTAAAGGCGCGGCCTTGTGCTTCGGCCTCGGATTTCGTTGCATTCAAAGAAATCCCACAAAGGGAATTGAGAGGCGATATAGACGTATAGTCTTTTGCGGCCCGTTGTTGTTGTCCGTGTTGCATTCAAAGAAATCCCACAAAGGGAATTGAGAGCTGTCATAATCATACGGCACGATACTCGAGTCAGTCTCATATGTTGCATTCAAAGAAATCCCACAAAGGGAATTGAGAGGACCGTGTATTCCCCGTCGTTTGCACGTGGTAGGTCTATCCGCCCGTTGCATTCAAAGAAATCCCACAAAGGGAATTGAGAGACCAAACATCTGCCCCAGAACAGCAACCATAGAAAGGTAAAAGGTAAGTTGCATTCAAAGAAATCCCACAAAGGGAATTGAGAGGAATCGAATATCTCGCCGAGTTCGTCAGCGATGAAGACAGCTGTTGCATTCAAAGAAATCCCACAAAGGGAATTGAGAGTCACTCCTACTCCAGCTCTGCGCGCAGACAGGCCTTAGACTGAGGTTGCATTCAAAGAAATCCCACAAAGGGAATTGAGAGACGTAGTATTTCCTGTTGCCCGAGTTGCTCTGCTCGAAGTTGCATTCAAAGAAATCCCACAAAGGGAATTGAGAGGAGGACCGTGCCTGAGGGCGCGTCCCAAAGGTATTTTGTCGTTGCATTCAAAGAAATCCCACAAAGGGAATTGAGAGTGTATATGTAGTATGTGGAGCCTGCCTTCTGGTCGGATGACGTTGCATTCAAAGAAATCCCACAAAGGGAATTGAGAGAGAATCTTGTCAGGAATTCCTTTAACAACCCAGCCGTTCGGGTTGCATTCAAAGAAATCCCACAAAGGGAATTGAGAGTTGATGCTGAGGGTCTGTGGATAATTGCAAAAATATACAAGTTGCATTCGAAGAAATCCCACAAAGGGAATTGAGAGATGAAGAGGTCAAGCCCCCTGCATGCGTTCTTAAGGATGGTTGCATTCGAAGAAATCCCACAAAGGGAATTGAGAGTGGAGGCAGAGTAGCCGCCTTCCGTAGACGGGCGTGGCGCCCGGTTGCATTCGAAGAAATCCCACAAAGGGAATTGAGAGCAATCTCCAACATTTTGTCCAAGTCTTCACCATATCCAGTTGCATTCGAAGAAATCCCACAAAGGGAATTGAGAGTTTGCAACTGCTGTCAGTCCTCAGCTCATTTTCATACTTTTCGTTGCATTCGAAGAAATCCCACAAAGGGAATTGAGAGCGGAAGCCGTATTTTCCAGCCTCTGAACGGGCTTTAGCCAGGTTGCATTCGAAGAAATCCCACAAAGGGAATTGAGAGCCCGTCTCAGCGGCTACCTGCCTCACCTGAGAGGCCGTCCTGTTGCATTCGAAGAAATCCCACAAAGGGAATTGAGAGTACTTTGTAGTCAGCCCGGAGACAAGCCTAGCCCTTAGATTGGTTGCATTCGAAGAAATCCCACAAAGGGAATTGAAAATGTAAAGATTCCACAGTCATGTATTCTCATGCCATAGTTTCACAAAACACATCATACCCGGGATAAAGGTGACGGAGAATACATTGTCTCCATACCTGAGATCTGGATGGGAATCTCGCGGAACTTTGTATAGAATGCCTCAGCTGGTGGTGAAAACGCTTATAAAGCATGGTGACATTTAAATTGTACCGATGCAGCCCTACCGGTTAGGGTATTATAACCAAGCATCCATGATTCTATTGCAAGCAATCTCCCCACCTCATGCTGGCATAGGGAGAGGAATAGGTATCGTTGATCTGCCTGTGCGGCGTGATGGCCTATTTGAATGAAGCTGGCATTAGTGTAGGGTAATGGGCAATCTGGGAATATCTGGAGGTTTTAATGTTGCTAGACCCATTCGAAAACCCATATATGCCTCCCTTCAACCCGGTTCGGTTATTGAAGTCTCTCATCATTTACGCAAAAGGAGTTATCTAATGCCTACTCTGAGGGGTTGGGGCTTTTTCGCGATCTTGGGTATGGAACAGTCATACCAATTTCCGTAGCCGATCAAGCCTAATTTGTCGAAGCTTGATTAGATAGCGTGGGGTGTCCTTTTCATCCTCCTTGGGGTTAATTCTATGCAGCTGCTGTTGGGCTGAGTCATTGTGTCTAAAACTACTCAGAAACCAAAAGAGGCGAGAGATCTTGACATTGTGGTGGTAACAGCTGAAAAAGGGAACTATAAACAGTCACGTCCCTCTAATAGTGAGTCCGATAGCGGTCAGCTCGTTTCAGAAGTTCATTGACGAGGAATTTGGAGACCCTAGATTAGAGGAGAAATAGATACCTGCCTTGTGAAAATAAACATCTGTGGAGCCGGCGGGATGTCGGCGTCGGCGGGTATAATTAATGGAGTGGGTTTTTCAAGGATTATGGTAATCAACCATGTAAAACCCCTTATATCAAGCCGCGATGCATTATTGTTTGTATGATGGCGGTTCTGTTAGTCACTTATCCGCGGACCGGCAATTACATGGAGTGGTGTAGAAGCCTTGTTGAAAGAAAGCTGGCCGCCTGCGTCAACATCGTTGAGGTCAAATCTTTCTACAGGTGGGAGGGTAGGGTTGAAGAGGATGACGAGGTTCTGTTGGTGATGAAAACCGGCGCCGGCAGGGTTCAGGACTTAAAGGAGACAGTTGCCCGCGAACACCCATACAAAGTCCCGTCAATCGTTGAGCTCAACCCCGTCGATGTCAGCAAGCCTTACCTCGAATGGGTTCTTGAATCAACCCGGGCTTGAAGCGCTACATTCTAATAGTCAGGAATAATGGCTACAAACCCGCCGATAGATCTACTCTACTTAACAGAGCCAGAGCTTCGGGTAAGGCGGTGGTGGACGTCAGGGTTGGGACAAACCATGTTGAGTTTGACCTGCTCTCCGACAACCCGCCTGTAATGGAGGGGTTTGAGTTGTTGGAGCTGGTTGACCTGGACAATAAGCCTAAAGACCCTTCGAAGGCCTTGGATGAAGCTGTAAAGCTTTTCGATGCTGAACGGTTTTGGGAGTCCCATGAAGCTCTTGAGCCATTATGGCAAAGGTCGTCCAACATAGATAGGAGGCTATACCACGGACTTTTACTTGCGGCGGCGGCTTTCGTCCACCTCCAGAAAGACGATGAAAAGGGATTTGAATCGATAATGCGGAGGGCTTTAGGCGAGTTTGACGTGGACTTGAAGAGATGGAACGGTTTCAGCGTCAATAAAATCGTGAAGAACCTTAAAGAAAGCCTTCGGAGACGTAAGCCCTTTAAACTCTCCAGCTGTATGAGTTAAAAACTTATCAACAACTCAGACAGCCTTTACACTGTGAAAACCTCACAAATCGCGTTGACAGCTGTTTTCACGGCCCTAGTAGCAGCAGCCACCATGATACTCAGCATATACTTCCCTCTCACCAGGGGTTACTTTAACCTCGGCGAGACAATGGTTTATTTGGCGGCGTTGGTGGGTGGGCCTTTTGTCGGCGCATTCGCCGGCGGCGTTGGCTCGGCTCTAGCTGATGTAATCCTCGGCTACACAGCCTTCGCACCTGGGACCTTGGTTATTAAGGCCGCGGAAGGGGCGGTTGCCGGTCTGCTGTACAGAAGGCTTAGCAGGCTGAGGATACCTGGCATGCTGGGTTTTTCAGCCGCCGTCGTAGGCCTTTACTTCCTAATTCTCGTAACTGTTGGTGTTTACCTCATGGTTGGTGCTGTGGAGATTACGTTGGCAACAGGGCAGGTTGTAGAGCTTACCGTTAACCCTTTAACATGGGTTGTTTTGGCTCTTCTCGGCTCGGCGGTGCCGGCATACTATGTTCTTAGGAGAAACGAGGTTGAGGGGTGGCTTGTTGTCTCACTCCTGACAGCCGGCTTAGTCATGGTGGCCGGTTACTACCTGTACGAATCGCTCGCGGTTATGTTAAAGATAATCCCCGACATAATCCCAGTCGCGGAAGTTCCCCTAAACATTGGACAGGTCGTGGTTGGGTCGGCTGTCGCAATACCTGTATTCAAGGCTGTGAGGGCGAGAATAGTCCAACCCGCTGTCAGCCGCTGACAGCGCCGTATTTCTGCTCTATGATGCTGTAGCCTCTTTCCTCCAAAAGCTGGGCCAGCTCATAGCCGCCCGACTCCACAACCCTGCCCCCATACATCACATGCACCACATCGGGTTTAAGGTAGTTAAGTATCCGCAGGTAGTGGGTTATGACGAGGGCCCCCATCCCCGTACTTGAGGAGACCGCCCTAACACCTTCGGCGACTATCTTCACCCCGTCGATGTCGAGCCCGGAGTCGGTTTCATCCAACACAGCTATCCTCGGCTGAAGTATGGCCATCTGCAGTATCTCACACCTCTTTTTTTCACCGCCTGAAAACCCTTCGTTAAGGTATCTCTTTGCGATTGACTGGTCGAGCTTAAGCATCTCGATTTTCTCCTTCAGGATTTTCTGAAACTCGGCGACACCTAGTCTCTCCTTCTCCCTGCTAGTGTCCTTCCCATACTTCAGGTTAATGTATGCTCTGCGCAGGAAGTTTGCAAGCGTTACCCCCGATATCTCGACAGGGTATTGGAAGGCGAGGAAGAGGCCTTTCCTAGCCCTTTCGTCTGGTGACAGGTTTACTATGCTTTCGCCGTCCAGGAGTATATCCCCGCTGTCCACGGTGTATTTTGGGTGGCCCATTATGACGGCCGCAAGGGTGCTTTTTCCCGAGCCGTTGGGGCCCATAAGGCTGTGTATCTCCCCCTCTCTGACGGTTAGGTTGACGCCTTTCAATATCTGCTTGCCTTCTACGCTGGCGTAGAGGTTGACTATTTTTAGCTCCATACCGGTGAGGGAATATAACGGCGTTATTTAAACCAGTTTAAACAACACCCGGGGGCACACCGCCCAACCCGTACCTAAACCTAAGAGCCTCCTCCGCCAACTTCATCTCCGCCCTAATCCTAACATAGGCCTCCTCAAGCTCTGATACGTCCAAAGGCTCTGTTCCAGCTGTTTTAGCCAAAACCCGCAAAACATTCCCAGCAGCACGTGGCTGAGGAATCTCAGGGTTATCAATTTCACCGAGCAGGCAGACGCCGGCTATGTTAAGCTCTTTACCGATGCCTAGAATTAGGCCGTTGAAGCCTGTGATATAGCCTTCATCCGAAAGAGGCAGTGCTCCCGCCCCCTCGGCCTCCTTAGCCAGTTCCTCGTCTGTGGCGGCGTAAAAAACTCTGTCCTGACAGGCTGGCCCCCTATGTGCGGCGCCTATTGCAATAATCTTTTCGACACCAAGTCTTTTTGCGTAGTATGCAACCGACTCTGTGAGAGCGTAGAGAGCGTCGGCTTCGTGCGGCTGGTAGTCGCCTGTAAAGACGATTACGTGCAGGTGTTGGTCTGATTTGTAAAACCTGAAGTTAGACCTGCGGTAGATGACCCTGCCCTCCTTATGGTAAACAAATGGGGGCCAAGACCCTTTCAGGGCTGCGAAGGCCTTCATCCCAAGCTTTTTGACAAGGTGTTCGACCGCAATCCCAGCAACGTTACCCATGTCCGGGAGCCCCACAACAAGTATCCGTGGCCTCAGCGGCGGCTCGTCCAAAAGTATCGGTGTGTCCACGGCTAATGACTGCGCAACCTGTTTTTAAGAATAGCGTAACGGATTTAATCTTAGGATGAGATGTATCCTTGTTGAAAGCTGTATTCTACGGGGGCGTGGACACGATAGGTGGGAACAAGATATTGCTGGAGGGGGCTGAGGGGAGGGTCTTCCTAGACTTTGGCATAGACTTTAACACGCGCAGTAAGTTTTTCAGCACCTTCCTCCAGCCACGGCGCTTCTCCTACATAGCAGACTACATACTCACCGGCGTACTCCCGGCGCTGAAGGGGCTTTACAGAGAGGATTTGCTGGGGCCGTCAGCCGCACACTACTCCACCCCAACACCTCTCGCTGAGGCAGTCATCCTGTCACACGCCCACACAGACCACTACGGCCATGCAGGACTCCTTAGAGAGGACATACCTGTATACTTGGGAGAGGGGACGGCTGTTCTCGTCAGGGCGCGTGAGGAGGTTAGACAGCAGTTTGTTGAAAAGCTTTTCAACCAAAACATGAACCGGCGGGTCCACACCTTCAGGACAGGGGATGTTTTTGAGGTGGCTGGGCTGAAGCTTCACCCAGTCCACGTAGACCACTCTGTACCCGCAGCCTACGGGTTCATTTTAGAGGATAACGATGGTGTCGCCGCATACAGTGGAGATCTAAGAGACCATGGCCCGCGCAGGGACATGACGGAGGACTTTGTTCAGGAATGTGTGAAAAAAGGGGTTGAGACCCTGATAATAGAGGGGACAAGGCTGGAGGAGTCGGAAACAATCTCAGAACAGGATGTTGCAGCAAAGCTGAGCAAAATATTCTCGAGGGCGGAGGGAAAGCTTGTCTCGGTAGTCGTTGGGATGATTGACTTCGACAGGCTTAACACAGTTATCTCCGCTGCTGTTGAGGCCGGGAGGACTCCAGCGGTCTCCCTACACCATGCGCACATCCTACGTTCGCTGGAGGGAAAGGGCCTCAGGATAGAGGTTCCAAGGCTGGCCGAAGACAGGCTCGTAGCATACCTTGAAAGGAGGAGGACGGGGACATATTCGGGGGAGGACTACCCGAGATGGATGTCTGGGCTCATAAACGCTGTGCCAACGGTGAGGGAGGAGGAGGTTAAAAAGCACATGGGCAGGTATGTTCTCGTTTTGAGCAAGGCCGAGGATGTGATAGACCTCGCGAACATAGAGCCGGCGGCAGGCTCGCCCTTCATTGTCTCGACAAGCGAGCCCCATAGCGAGGAGCAGCAGATTGAGATGGATAAGATAGAGAACTGGGCTAGACTCCTCAACCTTGATATGTCAAACGTCCACGCCTCAGGACATGCTTCAGGGCCAAGGCTTCTGAACATTATTTCCGAGATAAGCCCGAAAACCGTCATCCCCATCCATACTGAGAAACCACTGCTCTACAAGAAAATGGTTGAAGAAGCCCTCCCCGGAGCTAGGGTTGTGCTACCGGTTAAGGGCCATGCCGTCGACCTGCTGTAACTATCTTGCCCTCGACCTAACGAAGGGTTCCAGCAAACCCCACAGCCACTCAGCAAACTCTGCCGGGTTCTTCGTCTGTATGTATACCTCCCCCGGCCCTCTAACGTAAACGACCAACCCCTCTCCACCTAGGATAGTGGACTTGAGGCTCCCGAACTTCCTCACATCATACCGGCACGACTCGGAGAAGCCAGCTAGATGAAAATTGTCAACCACAAGCTCCTCGCCAGGCTGGAGGACAATCTTCTCAAGGGCCCCGAAGGTGTTGATGAAAAGGTCGCCCTCCCCAGTAACTCTTATCATAAAAAGCCCTTGCCCGAAGATGCCCCGGGTAAAGCCCTGCCACTTGATGTCGAGGTCTACGGTGGGCGACGAGGCGACATAGGCCGATTTCTGGATAATGTAACCGTTCCCCGGAGACACCTTTAGGTGGGCCATGTCCCCGAGCGGTGCCGACACAAGCGCGAGTTTCCCAGGCTTCCCCTCAGCCGTGTACTCGTTTACGAAGAATGACTGGCCGCCGAGGATTTTCAGCCCAAGAGCCGAGAGAAAGCTTTCCTCCCTTATCTTAGTGTTAACCCTTACGTTGGGCGACATGTATGTCATAGCACCCGCCTCCGCCTCGATGGACTCACCCGGCATTAGCTCAACCTCAAGCAAGGCGTAGGAAGGCCTGTTTCTTATCTCGAATCGCATGACCAAAGTAAGCAACAGCTATTTATATTTATTATTTCTTTAAATTAGAACGGATGGAAATGATTTCGACAATACTGCACACGCTTCATCTCTTGGCTTTGGTTTTTTGGATAGGTGGGGTTGGATACATACTCTTTGTCCTCATGCCCAGCCTCCCCGTAGTCTCACTCAGAGATAGAGCGAGGCTTGTCCCACGGCTTCTCAGCCGCTTCCTTACCATAGTGTAGTTGAGCGTTGCCATTTCCGCGTCCTCCGGTCTCTGCAGAGCTGTGGCCGTAATGGGCATAACGTCTCTAAACCATTTAACGGGAACATACTATGGTAACGTCCTGCTGGTGAAGCTTGTCCTAGTGGCCGTGCTAATAGCTATCGCCTCATCCGTAACCCTGCGGGTATACCCCCGGACGGTGAGCCACCTCAAAACACATCTAGACGACCAGCCGACCGAATACAGATGCGCCAAATGCAGTGAGGTAACAGGCTTTATCAAAGTCCACCTAATTGCCGCGGTATCGTTGAGTGTTGTTATAGTTTTCTCCGCAGCCCTATTGAGAGGAGCGTAGCTACATCTCCGTCAAGAGAGGTATGCCCACAATCCAGGCGGCTGAGCTGAGGGCTGTCCTAAAGGCTTCCACCAAACCCAGCCTAAACGACTTGACAGGCTCCTCCGCGCTCAAGACAGGACACTTTTCGTAGAAGTTGTTGAAACATACGGCTAAATCCCGTCCATAAACAGCCACAGACTTGACAGACATCAGCCTTAACGCGTTCTCGACGACTACAGGCAACATCCCAATGGCCTTAACCAGCTCCTTCTCAGCCGGTTCAAGGTTCTTTGAATAAGGCATTGGGCTGGGCTCTGAGCCGGATTTTTCCAGAATACGGGAGGCCCTAGCATAAGCGTATTGGATGTATGGGCCTGTGTCACCCTCGAGGTCGGAGGCCTCCTCGCTGTCGAAAACTATCATCTTATCTGGGTCTGACTTGACCAGAAAATACCTTAAGGCGCCCACAGCAATTTTTTCCGCGACATCCTCAAGCTTTTCAACAGACCATTCAGGATGCCGTTTAACCGCTTCGGCCAAGGCCTTCGACTTCACATAGTCGAGTAATGGGTCGACGTTTACGTAGATTCCAGCCCTCCCGCTCATCTGTACAAATTCCTGGTTCTCTGCAGCCTCTACCTTGAGCTTCTCCGCATCAGACCTGCTCAGTGAGACAACCTCGTATGCAAAGTGCACATACCTGCTGATGTCGGCGCCAAGCTTCTTCAACGCATGCCTTACAACCTCCTGAGGCCTTTTCTGCCTGACGTCGACGACGTTTATCGTGATGGATGCGCCTGAAACGAATGGGCCAGGCCCTCCATCTTTATCGGTTATGTGTATCGGTGTGCCGTCAGGGTTCTTACCCCATATCCTCCACCTAAACTCTGACTCGAGAAGGCCAAGCTTCCATGCAGCATAGCCTATGTCTCTCCCCACATAGGTTGTGACGCCGTCGCTTTTGACAAGAACCTCGTCACCCTCTTTCCCGAGAACGGGGTGGTCCGATAGGTCTATCAACCAACAGCCCTTCTTCGGCCCCTCCTCCGCGCGGTATACGGCTGACTTCTGCCGGAGTTTTTCAAAAACCTCGCCCCATAGGTTGAAGACAATTATGTCGCTCTCCCGGTTCAGCAAGTCGTAGCGGGCCCCCAGCCTCCAGCATGTCTTGAGCTGCATCCTCAAAACCCTGTCAACAACTTGTCTGTTCAGCCAGAAGACCTGCGAACTAGGGTCCTCAAGCTCTGCTGAAATCTTTTTCCTCATTTCAGATAGCTGTGGGTCCTGCTCGATTTTTCTGCTGACCTCACTGTAGACCCGGCCACAATATTCGTCGAACCGCATTTCTCCAGGCTCCTGGCTGTATCCCAGTTTCATGAATGCGAGAAGTATTTCAGCCATCTGAGTCCCGCTGTCGTCTATGTAGTTGGCAACATAGACTTTGTGACCTGTTTTTATGTAAAGCCTGGCCAGACTGTCTCCCAGGCATACGTTCCTGGCATGGCCAATGTGTAGTGCTTTGTTTGGGTTTACGCTCGTATGCTCTATCAAAACAGTCCTTCCTCCGCCGACATCAACTTCGCCGTAGCGGGGGCCTCTGGACAAGACTTCTGAGAGGGTGTCATATGCGACCGCATCCCATCTTGCGTAAAAGTTAACAAACCCTCCGACGGCCTCAACCCGCTCCACATACCTTGTCTTGCCGACATCGATAGATGCCGCAATTTTTCCAGCAACCTCTTCAGGGTTCTCCCCAGTCTTCTTGGCTAGCTCGAAAGCAGCTGTGCTTGACACCTCACCGAAACCAGTCTTCTTCGGAAAATCCACCCTAGGCTCAGCTATGCCCGAGGCCTCAAGTAACGCCCTAGCCTCATCAAGAAGCCTCTTCATCCAGAGTTACTGCTGCGAAGATGGATTTAACGGCTTATGGCAACATGCCACAGGTATAAAGACCGCTTAGAAATACCCAAACCATGCCGTCTAAGCATAGCCTGGTAACTTTGTTGGTTACGCTCACATCTTATGCTGTGCTTGGCTACCTGCTTTTGGGGCCAAGGTCACCTCCTGCACCAGGAAGCCCACTTGTGGAAATCCTCCCACATGCCATAGCGGCTGTTAATACCGCAAACGTGTTAGTGATATTATCAGGCTACACAGCGATAAGGAAAAGGCGGGTTAGCAGGCATAGGATTTTGATGACGGCCTCCTTCATACTCATAGCGGCTTTTCTGGTCATGTATGTCTCACGGCTATACTTAGGTGGGGTAAAGGAGTTTACGGGGCCGGCGTTTATCAGAAACTTTGTATACCTACCCGCCCTCACCATACATCTCGGCCTCTCCATAGTCTCGGTCCCGCTGGTTGTCTACAACGTATTGACCGGGTGGACGCTGAAGGCCGAAATGGTGGGGCGGACTAAACACAGGACGGTTGGGAGGTGGGCGGTAAGGGCTTGGAGCGTTAGCCTTACGCTAGGTGTTATGGTCTACCTGCTCCTCAACTACGCCTAAAAATTTATCCCATTGCGAGGTGTTTAGTTACCGGGTATGCCGACAAACCTCCCGGCTGAGGCCCAAGCTAAGCTGGCGAAATACCAGGAAGCCAAGACGGTTGAGGAGAAGATCAGAGCCTTGGAGGAGGCATTACCCCTCATACCGGACCACAAGGGAACGGAGAAGATGCGGGCCCAGCTGAAGACCACACTGGCAAAACTTCGAAAGGAGCTTGAGAGAAAAAAGACGGTCAAACCATCGCGCCAAGACCTGTTCGCCGTCAGAAAGGAGGGCGCTGCCACGGTTGTTTTTCTGGGCGTCGCCAACTCGGGCAAATCCTCACTACTCAAAGCCCTCACGAACGCCAACCCCGAAATAGGGAGCTATGAGCTTACAACGAAGAGGCCTGTGCCGGCCATGATGTTTGTGAATGACGTAGGCATACAGCTCGTCGAGCTTCCGGCAGTCCTGACGTCCGAGCTTGAGGAAACGCCGTTCACAAACAGGAGTCTCGCGGTGGCCCGTAACGCAGACCTAATAGCCCTAACCCTCGACGGCGCAAAAAACCCAGTCAGACAGTTTGAAAAACTCACCTCACTCCTCGACAGGGCGGGGATTTCGTTGCGCAGGAAAGACTTTGAGATAAAAATTGAGAAGAAAGACAGCGGGGGGATTAGGCTACTGGTCCATGGAAAGCTTGACGCGGACTTTGAAGAGGTGAGACAGACCCTTCAGCAAGCCGGAATCAGAAACGCCGTTGTGAAAGTTTACGGCAACGCACGTCTAGAAGACCTATTGGACACTGTGGTCAGACAGACGGTATACAGGAAATCCGTAGTTGTGATAGGTAGGGCCGACCTAGCCAACCAGGAGGAAGTTGAAGAACTCCTTGGAAGGCTTGCCGTGCTGGGTGTGGAAGCCGTACAGGTCTCGGTCGAACAGCCCGAATCACTCAAGGAATTTGTGGAAAAAACCTACGGGTCACTGGGTCTTGTGCGGGTGTATACACAGAAGGACGGTGTCGTAAGCAGGAGGCCTATTGTTGTAGAGCGGGGGACAACAGTCGGGGAGCTCGCCCGCCTCATCCACAAGGATATAGCGAAGGAGCTCAAGTTTGCAAGGGTGTGGGGCATGTCCGTGAAAATACAGGGCCAACGAGTTGGTCCGGGGCATGTCCTTGAGGACGCTGACATAGTAGAGCTATATGGTTAAATGCGGCTCTCAAAACATGTTTGTGAACCTACTTGAGGGTTGTCGCGGTGGGTGGGCCCACCTTCGTCAATGGGTTCAGGCTCGCCGGGGCGGACGGCGTAATCGTCTCATCCGCTGAGGAGGCTTATCAGAGGATAAGGGAGCTTGTGCAGAGGCCTGACGTAGGTCTGGTCATAGTCTCAGAGGACCTCTCGGAGAAGTTTAGGTCGGAGCTTAACGAGCTGAGGGCGAAGAAACCGGTCCCCCTAGTCTACGAGCTATCTCCACCCGTGGGTAAGTTCAAAAAAATAGATTACAGAAAACTGTTGAGGGAGGTTCTGGGTGTTTAGCAAATTTTTTAGGAACCTGTACCGGCTTTAGGTGAGACAGGTTGTCAGCCGCAACTCTTGACAAAGTTATTGCCGAAGTTGTTCAGGACGCTATTCAGACTATCGAGAAAAGTCTCGATGAAGCACACTCCGAGGCTTTGAGAATCGTCTCAAAAACCTTTGAGGATTTCATGCGGGAGGAAGCCTATCTAGAGGAGGCCGGGAAGGCTGAGAGGGAGGCGGCGAGGCAGAGGATTCTAAGTACAGCGGAAATACAGGCAAAGAACATGGCGATAGCCGCGGTTGAAGAAGAGGTCGCCAAGGTGTTTGAAGAGGCTTTGTCAAGGCTTGCGCAGGAGGCTGCTGGAGAAGGGTTTGAAAAGGTGTTGGAGAGGTTGTTGGAGGAGGCTGTCAGGTTCATAGGTAAAGATATCGTTGTAGAGTCGAACGAGAGAGGGATAGAGCTACTTAGAAAAATCGTGAACAAAGGCAACTACGGAGTCAGAATATCTGTTTCAGACAAGCCGATAAAGACAGTCGGGGGACTTGTCGCGGTGTCAACTGACGGATTTACAAGGTTCGACAATACTCTGGAAGCACGTCTCGAGAGGCTTAAACAAAGCCTTAGGTCCCAAATCGCCAAGATGTTGTTGAAGAAGGAGTAGGGTTTGCAGACCATCCTTCTGACAAACGACGATGGTGTCACTAGGCCCGGGCTTTGGGCCTTCTACGAACGGTTAAAAAGGTTCGGTGACGTGGTGGTCGTCGCACCTGAATCGGCTAGAAGCGCAACGGGGATGAGCATAACACTTCACAAACCACTCAGAATTAAGAAAATCGCCGTAGGTGGGCGTAGGGCCTATGCATGTTCGGGGACTCCGTCGGACTGCGTGATAATAGCACTGAGAACTATTTTGAAGGAAAAACCTCCAAAACTTGTTGTTTCAGGCATAAACGAGGGAAACAACGTGTCACTCCAAGCTGTTTACGGAAGCGGCACCGTCGCGGCCGCGGTCAGGGCCGCCCTGATGGGCATTCCCGCCGCCGCCTTCTCTCTCTCATTTTTCGAGAACAAACCCTTTAATCATTCATGGTTCCGTAGAGCAGTCTCCGCGGCGGCGGAAAGGTCCGCTTTCATTGTGGAGCGTTTGTTGGAAACAGGTCTCCCACGCGGGGTTGACTACCTCAACGTCAACTATCCACCCAACGTCGGGCCAGACACACCTGTGAAAATAACACGCGCGGCCCGAACAAGGTATGAGGAGCTTGTCGATGTGAGAATGGACCCCCGCTTCAAACACTACTACTGGCTTCACGGTAAGCTGCAGGAGCTGGAGCCTGGGACGGATGCCTACGAGGTCTTGGCTGCGGGCAACATCTCGATAACGCCTATGAGGGTTGACGCATCAGTAACGGACCCGGACATATCAAAGACGCTGGCGAGGGCTTTTGGGGCCGTCCAAGGGTGAAGATTTAAACTAGTCTTACAGCAAATCTGTGAAGGGTTTGGAGAGGAGGGGTTCCTACGGCGGGCCGGCAAACTGGAAAATAACACTTAAGGAGAGGATTGAAATTCTGCGTCAGGGCGTCATACACCGTTGCATAATCCCTATGCTTGAGTCACGGGGGTTCCTAGTCACAAACTGGAAACGACCAATTTCCCTCGAGGACAAAGTACTGAGAGACGACGGCTGGATACCGGCCTACACAAGCTTCACAACCTGGGAGACGTACTCAAGGGACGCACCCCTCCACATCTACTTCAACACCTTCTACGGCGACATACATGAAAAAGCCTATCGCATCTGCTTCATCGAATACATACTAAACAAACACAACTACCGTCTCCCCCCAGCAGTCACAGGGATTTTTACAAGGCTTAACACCGAGAACGGCTACTACTGGAAACATAGAACACCGATCAACCTTGAAATACCTGACGCAGCCATAAACGAGATCGACAGCATGTATGACGAACTCCTCCTGAAGCTCGCTAGAGCCAAGGTCATAGACTAGGGCTTTTTACGTGCCGTAATATGATCGAGGTATTTGTGTTGACAACGCCTGGGATGTTTCTTATTTCCTCAATGACTTTGTTAAGAAGGGACATCGAGTCGACTGATATGAAGGCCATTATGTCTGTTGAACCCGTGACCTCGTAGACCTCTGTAACACCATTAATCTGGGATAGTTTATCTGCCACCGATGGGGTAGGCGTTGAGGGGCTTACTGATACGAACGTTACAGCCCTGACATTATAGTCCTGCGCAACCTCTATTGTGAACGACTTTATTATCCCCTTGTCAACTAGGTTTTTCACACGATGTCTAACTGCGCCCTCCGAAAGTTTAAGCATCTTAGCTATCTCGGTAAAGTTTGTTCTAGAATCACGCTTCAAAATCGCGAGGATGGATTTGTCCACTTCGTCGACTTCGGCCGGCATCAAACTTAACATGGCTTGGTTTGTAATAGGCTTTACACAACGGTTAAAACGAGGTATCCTGTGGGATGTTTAATGACTGTGCGAGTGGGTGTTGTGGGCGCATCAGGTTACACTGGGGGTGAGCTGTTGAGAATACTGTCAACTCATCAGCTCGTTGAAGTCACGGTCGCAACCTCGAGGGAGTATGCGGGAAAACCGCTCACCGCGATACATCCTCACCTCAGAGGTTTTTTCCCGGGGCTTAAGTTCTCCGAGGTATCAGTGGACCTGCTTACCTCAAAATGCGACCTGGTCTTTGTCAACACACCGCACGGCGTATCGATGACACTCACACCAGTGCTTTACTCCTCAGGGTTGAAAGTGGTGGACCTAAGTGCTGACTTCAGGTTGAGAGACATAGAGGTTTTCAGGAAATGGTATGAGATGGAGCACAAGGCCCCTGAGCTATTGGACAAGGCTGTTTACGGATTACCTGAGCTTTACAGGGAAAACATCCGCGGGGCCTTATTAGTGGCGTGTCCGGGCTGCAACTCTACAGCAGCTCTCCTCTCTCTCATTCCAGCGGTCGCCGCCGGCCTTGTAGACTTGGACCACATAGCTGTGGACGTGAAAGTTGGAAGCAGCGAGGCAGGCATCAAGCCCTCGCTTGGAACACACCACCCCGAACGAGCCAACGTCATAAGGCCGTATGAGGCGGACGGGCACAGACATGTTGCAGAGGTTGAGCAGGAGCTCTCTAAGATAGCGGGGCGAAGCGTGAGGGTGGCCCTCGTCCCACACGCGGTAGGGGCTGTAAGGGGGGCTTTGGCAACGTCCCACACATGGCTTGTGGACAAATCATTAGATGAGACGGGGGTCTGGAAAGTTTACGCACAACGGTACGGTAAGGAGCCGTTCGTCAGAATAGTCCGCGGTGCACCATTCCGATACCCTGACCCTAAATACGTCGTCGGAAGCAACTACGCGGACGTGGGTTTTGCGGTCGAAAACCGAGTAGGCAGGGCCGTGTTCTTCGCCGCAATAGACAACTTGATGAAGGGGGCGGCAGGGCAGGCAGTACAATGCATGAACATAATGCTCGGCTTTGATGAAACATTAGGCCTAAAGTATCCGCCGCTGCGGCCTGCATAGCCGGAACATGGTCAGGCTTTTTAGGTGATTATACTTACAGTCTCCGTGATTGTTGTCAAGGCTGGAGGACGCGCCCTCCTCGCAAACAGGGATAGGATTCTCGACTCGCTGGTTCCACGGATGCATAAGGGTGTAGTCTTTGTCCACGGAGGGGGGGACGTTGTCTCCGAGTATGAGAAGAGGCTTGGCATCGAGCCGCAGATAGTTACCTCCCCCACAGGAATAAGGAGCAGGCTTACCGACATACGTGAGCTGGAGGTCTACGCCATGGTCATGGCGGGCAAGCTTGGTAAAGAGATGTCCGCTTACCTGAACTCCAGAGGCGTCAAGGTGTTAAACATAGCTGGGGTCGACGCAGGCGTCCTCAAGGCCAGTAGAAAGAAACGAATAGTAATCGTCGACGAAAGGGGGAGAAAAAGAGTTATCGACGGAGGGTACACTGGCACGATAACCTCGGTCGACACAGAGGTTTTAAGGAATTTAACAGGCATGGGATATCTGCTGATAATCTCTCCACTTGCGCTGGGAGATGAGGGTGAGATGCTTAACGTCGACGGAGACTCGGCCGCCTCAGCCATAGCCTCGGCCGTCAAAGCTGAGGCCCTTTACATCCTCACAGACGTAGAAGGACTACAGCTCGAGGGAAAGGTTGTCAAACACTTGACGCCAGCAGACGCCCTCACATCGCTGGAGAAAATAGGCCCCGGTATGAACAGGAAGGTTATGGCGGCCGCCAAAGCAGTTGAAGCAGGGGTAGGTGCCGCATACATATGCTCAGGTTTGGTTGAAGACCCCCTAACCAACGCCGATGCCGGCAACGCCACGGTAATCTCATTAAGGCAAAGTTCGTCAAACATGTAAGCCTCATTCGTTTATCGATGTTTCCTTTTCGTCTACCGTAGGTTATACATGCGTCGGTTAACGACTTAAATAAAGGAAATACGAGGTAAGCGGTGGTGTGGTTGGAGTGAGGGAGATTCCCTGCCCTGTATGCGGAGGGAAAGTGGGCGTGGCCGACGACGCTTTGCCCGGCGAGCTCTTCGAGTGCGGTGAGTGCAGCGCCCGGCTTGAGTACCATGTGGATGAGAAAGGCAATCCTTCGCTGAAGGTTGCGGAGGAGATTGCGGAGGACTGGGGACAGTAGTAAATGAGGGTTGGCCTGGCCTACGACGTCATCAGGTTTGAGGAGAAGTCGCTCGTCAACGCCGCGTCAAACCTAGGACACACTGTCGAACCCATTCACGTAACACGTAAAGAGTTCTGGATAAACGAAGCTAACGGCCCAAACGTAGACTTCATAATCCAAAGGTGTGTAAGCCATTCAAGGGCCCTTGCCTCAACAGCCTTTTTTGAGAGAAACAACATTTTCGTAGTAAACCGTCTGAGTGTCCTGCGGGATGCGGCTGACAAACTTATCACATCTTGTCTTCTGGCGAAGGCCGGCGTCCCAACACCGGTGACCGCTGTTGTCTTTAGCCGGGATAAAGCCTTGGAGGTTGCTAGGAAGATTGGTTTTCCGGTTGTCGTTAAGCCTGTGTCCGGGAGCTGGGGGAGGATGTTGGCTAGGGCCTATGACGAGCAATCCCTTTCGGATATAATCGAGCTCCGTGAATACATGCCGAACCCTCAGATGAAGGTCCACTACCTCCAGGAATATGTCGATAAACCTGAAAGGGACATTAGGGCTTTCTATGTGTGGGGGGATGTACCGGTCGCGATTTACCGGGTTAGTAAGATGTGGAAAACTAACACGGCTCTGGGGGGTAGGGCCCAGCCATGCCCCGTGACCGATGAGTTGAGAGAGCTGGTCATAAGGGCGGGTGAAGCCGTCGGCGGAGGTGTGTTGGGGGTTGACGTTCTCGAGTCTCCGACTAAGGGTCTTTTAGTTAATGAGGTCAACGGCGTGGTGGAGTTCAGGAACACTGTGCTGGTTACCGGGTATGACCTACCATCTAAAATAATAGCGGACACCGCCAAAGTTGTGAAGGCATGACTAGGCTTCTTAGGTTTGCGGCCCCGAAGGGCATCAGGGTTGCTAAAGCGAGAGGTCAATACATCTGGGACACATCGGGCGTCAGGTATCTGGATTTCTACATGGGTTACGGCGCGGCCTTTCTCGGCTACTGCCACCCAAGGGTAGTTGAGGCCTTAAACGAGACGTTGAAGAACTACATGACCATAACCCCGGCCTTTGACACTGATTTAATGGACAGATGTCTGGGAAGCCTTGAAAAGATACTGCCCCCGCATCTGGGAAACGTGTTCTTCCTAAACAGCGGGTCTGAGGCATGCGAGATGGCTTTGAAGATTGCACGTAAGATAACGAGGCGGAGAAAGCTGCTGGCCTTTAACAACAGCTTTCACGGCAGGACTTTTGGCGCGCTCTCGGCGACTTGGAAACCTGCATTCCGCGAAGGGTTTGAGCCCTACCCGTTCGAAGTCGTCTTCACCCCATTCAACAACATCAGGGCCGTTGAGGAAGCTTTAACGGAGGAGTTTGCGGCGGCTATCTTGGAGCCTGTCCAAGGAGAGGGTGGGATAATTCCAGCCGACCCTGCTTTCCTTAAGGCCGTTGAAAGCAGGTGTAGGGATGTCGGGGCGTTTATGATTGTGGACGAAGTGCAGTCAGGGTTCGGAAGGACTGGCGTTGTATGGGCCCATGAGAGGGCAGGAGTTAGGCCTGACATGCTTACGACTGCGAAGGCAGTCGCGGGAGGATTTCCCGCAAGCCTAATAGCCGTCACAGATGAGGTGGCTTCCAAGCTTAAGGACACCGACCACGGTTCAACCTATGGAGGAAACCCGCTAGCACTAGCAGCCATAGATGCGGCCGTGAACGTCCTGCTGGATGAGAATGTTCCAGCGCAGGCTGAGGAGAAGGGTGGCGCGCTCGGCGAGCGTCTCTCAGAATTTGTTGATGAGTTTAGACATCTTTTCAGGGATTATAGGAGGGTTGGGTTGATGGTGGGTCTTGAGATGCGGACACAGCCCACACAGTTCATCAAAAAACTGCAGGAAAACAGGTTAATCGCCTTTAAAGCGGGGCTAACAGTGGTGAGGTTTCTCCCCTCATACCTGATTACAGAAGAAGACATAGATTTCGCAGCCGAAGCGTTGAGAAAGACGGCTGAGGGATTAACGGCCGATTCCAAAAGCTCTGAGAATGTCTAGAAGGCTCCGGCCGCCCGTTTCCACGGCCTCGAACCAGACCCTGTGGACCGGTTTCTTCACCTCTATAAGATGTGTAAGGTCGGCTGGGCTTGAGCTGATGATCGCATCGCAGTCAACCCGTCCGAGTGTTTCTTCAAGGTCTTTGAGCTGCGACTGCGTATAGCCTATCGCGGGGACCACTGGGCCGAGGTGTGGGTAGTCGAGGTATGCCTGCTTTATGGCCCCGACCGCGTGAGGTTTTGGGTTTACGACGATCGCTCCTGCCGAGACCGCCGCCGTGTAGGCCGCCCCGACGCTGAGGCCTCCGTGCGTAACCGTCGGCCCGTCCTCAACAACACATACCCGCCTGCCCTTGAGTCCTTCAACATTCTCCACGAATAGCTGGGAGGCCGTGTACACAATCTCAGCATGTGGGTTGATACTTTGGACGGCCTTTGACAGCTCATCAAGCTGCCGCCTTTCAGCCTTATCAGCCTTGTTAATCACCACGACATCGGCCATAAGCAGGTTCACCTTACCCGGGTAGGTTTTGAACTGGCTCGTGGAACGTGTTGCGTCAACCACTGTGATGTGTAGGTCTGGAGCCAAGAAAGGAAAGTCGTTGTTGCCGCCGTCCCAGACTATGACGTCTGCCTCCTCCCCTGCCCGCCTAACTACTTCACCGTAGTCTACGCCGGCGTAGACAACCGTGCCCATTCTGAGGTGGGGCTCGAACTCCTCACGCTCCTCAACTGTGCAGCGGTAGTGCTCCAAGTCCTCAAGCCTCTCAAACCTCTGAACCGCCTGCTTCTCCAGAACACCGTAGGGCATCGGATGCCTTACGACAACGGGTTTAAGCCCCATCTGTCTGAGAAACCTGACAACGTAGCGTGAAACTGTGCTTTTGCCTGCACCGGTCTTCGTGGCGGTTACAGCCACCACCTTCCTGCTACTTTTAAGCATCGTCGACTTTGGCCCAAGCAACATGAAGTCAGCGCCCAGAGCTAAAGCTTGTGAGGCCTTCTCCATAACCTCCTCGTAGGTTAGGTCGCTGTACGACAGAACCACAAGCTCCACGCCAAGCTCGTCGACAAGCTGCGGAAGCAGTTTCTCGTCAAGTATCGGTATACCGTTAGGGTAGAGTGGGCCTGCTAGTTCAGGCGGGTAGGTGCGTCCCGCTATACCGGGTATCTGGGCGGCCGTGAAAGCAACCACCTCATACTCGGCCCTATCCTTGAAGAATGTGTTAAAGTTGTGGAAGTCGCGGGGCCTTTAACCGGCCCTGTCGCGTCCGGCCGCACCCATTATGATGGTCCTCACCCGTTTCATGTATGGTTAAGCAACCGCACAGGGTAAAAAACTTTGCAAGGTTTATTACAAGACTGCCGAACAAGGTTTTAAGAGAATTGGAGATCGTCGACGAGTTAAGGGATACAATTGTCTCGACAATTGTCCAGCTGCTTGAGGTCTACACTCCTCCGGGGGAGGAGAGGCGTATTGAGAGGACGTGGATGAGGGTCTGCGGTAGCCTCGGATATAGGAGGGCTTGGAGGGATGAGGTAGGGAACTATTTTGCGTCCGGGGGGAGCGGCGGCAGAACGGTGATGCTGGTCAGCCACGTGGACACGGTGCCTGGCGAGCTCAGGGTTAAGGTCTACGGCGGAAAGGTATACGGCCGAGGTGCCGTCGACGCGAAGGGGCCTCTTTCAGCGATGCTTGTCGGAGGTAGCTTGGTGGCTGACGAGTTGAAGAATACGCGCCTGGTTGTGGCTGGGCTTGTTGACGAGGAGAATAAGGGGATGGGTGCTAAAAAGCTTGTGGAAGAAGGCGTTAGCGCTGAAGCCATAGTAATCGGCGAGCCGACCGGGACGTTCGGTGTTGCGGTCTCGTACAGGGGTAGCGTAAGCGTAAGGGTGAGGGCGTATGCCCGCGGCGGACACGCATCAGCACCCTACATCGCCGACTCCGCCCTCGAGAAATTACTCAACCTATGGGGTAGGGTTAAGCAGGAGTTCAGCGGCGACAGGTATGAGGAGATCACCTCGGCGCTCACCACGTTACACGCCGGAGACTGGATAAGCAGGATACCTGAAAAAGCCGAGGGGAGCATAAACATAAGGTTCCCACACCCCTATACATCCAAAAACGTTCTGGAGAGGCTTGAGAACTACGTCAGGGAGAGCGGATGCGAGATGGAGGTTGTAGACGTAACAGAGCCCGTTGTCACAAGCCTGAACAGCCTCGCCGTACGCGGGCTTCAGAGGGCCATGCTCAGAATGGGGCACAGACCGCGTATAGTTAAGAAGACCGGGACAAGCGACATGAACACACTCGTCGCGGTAACAGGAAACATAGCGGCCTGCGGGCCAGGTGACTCAACACTTGCCCACACAGACTATGAAGCAGTCGAAATAAACGACTTGATTACAGCCGCCAAGATATACGCGGAGTTTCTCCGCGAAATGGATTCAGCGCAAAAGTGATGTTAAGGTTTCCCTCAACCCTCTGCTTTCAGCTTCTAACCATTCACGGATATTCTTCAGCTCCTCCAAAAGCTCCTGTGCAGACTTTACGACATATTTCGGGTTAGCTGAGCCCTCTACAGAGTAGCGTTCAACGGTTTTCACGGGGTCCATGATGTCCAAGACCTCTGCAACGTTAAGGCTGACCTCAACCCCGTGCTCCTTTAAGGTTTGTTTAAGAGTCTGCTCGCTCAGCTTTCTCTCCGCCATCAGCCTGCTAACCCGCCCCGCCACCGTATGTGCCTTTCTAAACCCTACACCATGTTTGAGAGTTAGGTAATTCGCCAACTCCACGGCGGCTACGGGCGGCATGCATGCGTGGAGGGCCCTCTCCCTCCTTACCGAGCTACCCCTCACCATCTTGGCAAGTAGCTTGAGGCTTGATTCAAGCTCTTTAAAGGCTGCCCAGAGCTTCGGGGTTGCCTGCTGGAGGTCGAGGCTGTACCCGCTTGGCATCCTACAGACAATCTGCTCAACAGAAGCAAGCAACCCCATCACTTCAGCTGCCTTCGTCCTCATCACCTCGGCCACGACGGGGTTACGTTTCTGCGGCATGATGCTGCTTGTGGCCGCAAGTTCCTCCGGCATCTCGACCAACCCAAACTCCTCCGACGAATACAGCACAAACTCCTCCGCAAGGGAGGACAACACGACCGCTGTGGCGAGGGTGGCGGAAAGGGCCGTGATGATAAATTCACGTGACGCCGTTGACTCTAATGCGTTTGCCCCAATTTTTCTAAACCCAAGTAGCGTGGCTAGGTACTGTCTGTCCAGCGGGACGGAGGTTCCAGCGACCGCGGCCGAGCCCAGAGGACTTTCCTCACATTCATTCAAAACCTTCCTAAAAGTCTGGAGAGTTTTGTACAGCCTGACAGCGTAGGCGTGCAGGATGAACCCGTATGTGGCGGGAGCAGCCCTCTGGAGATGAGTGTAGACTGGAAAAACTGTGGAAGACTCTTCGACGGATTTCTCGAGAAGCACCTGTATACAATCAGCAAGCTGTCGGCAAAGGTCGAGCGTTCTCTCCCGGAGCCTAATCTTGATTGCGGCGACAACGGCGTCGTTCCGGCTTTTGGCCAGAGCTAGGTTTTCACCTGCTTCAGGCACTTGTTGGGAAAGAAGTGTTTCAACATAGATGTGGATATCCTCGACTCCGGGTGGCAGTTCAAATTTCTCCCTCAACATATTTGAGAGCGCAGCCACACCACGGTCGGCAGCCGTCTTTCCTATCACGCCCAGCTTCTCAAGGGCCCTGAGATGGGCTATGTTAACGTATACTGTGGCCTCATATATTTCATGGTCGAAGGCGGATGAGGATGTGTATGCCGCGGCCTCAGGGTCCATCTCCTTTCCGAGGACGCCCTTCCTATGGGGTGCCCCCATCCTACCCCTTCTCCCTCAGGGCACTCAACCTAGTCTCGAGGCTCCAGAGCTTTGAAAATCCCTCACCAGCCCTCTGGTCGAAGACACTATCCCTCGCGTACGTGATGTACTCACGGCTGTAGAGAGGGCGCTCACCCCTTCTTCCAACAATCCTGGCAGACCCCTTGTAGAAACGTACACGAACCTCGCCTGTTACACCCTTCTGTGACGTGTTGATGAATGCGTCCAAGGCCTTCTTCAAGGGGTCGGCCCAAAGTCCACCATAAACCATTTCGGCCCAGGCATTATCAACTAATTGTTTGAATGACTGTAAACGTCTGCCGAGAAACATCTTCTCAAGGTCTATGTGAGAGTAGATGAGGGTCAACGCGGCGGGGAGCTCGTAGACCTCCCTCGACTTTACGCCCACAACCCTGTCCTCGACATGGTCTACAATACCGAAGCCATGCTTGCCGGCCATTAGGTTAAGCTCCCTCACCAACTCCACAAGCCCCATTTTCTTGCCGTCGAGCGAGACAGGCAGGCCGTCCTCAAAGCCGATAACAACCTCTTCGGGTCTGTCGGGCGTAGAATGGAGAGGCTTCACAAGCTTGAAAGCCTCCTCCGGCGGCTCGGTCCACGGGTCTTCAAGCTCTGCGGCCTCAATCGACCTGCCCCACAGGTTTTCATCTATGCTAAACCTGCTTTTGACGGGGTTGACTGGGAGGTTGTGCTCCTTAGCAAACTCTATCTCCTCGTCCCGGCTCATGTTCCACTCCCTGACTGGGGCGAGTATCTTTAGGTGGGGTCCGAGGGCGGCGAAGGTTGCATCGAAACGGAGCTGGTCGTTGCCCTTGCCGGTGCATCCGTGGGCAACAGCGTCACAGCCCTCTTTCAAAGCAACCTTGACAACCTCCTCGGCTATCAAAGGCCTGCTGAGTGCGGACGAAAGGGCGTAATTCCTTTCATAAAGCGCGTTGGCCTTAATCGCCATGGCCACAAACTCGTCGGCAAACCTCTGCCTTGCATATACGGTGTAGTGTTTGAGGGCGCCGCTCTGGTAAGCCCTCTCCTCTATCTCCTTAAAGTCCTCCTCCTGCCCTACATCAACCGTAACTGTAATTACCTCAGCGTTGTAACGCTTTCCAATCCATTTGATCATGACGGTTGTGTCGAGTCCGCCGCTGTATGCAAGTGCTACCTTCATAGTGAAAAACCCGCCTAAACCAACTCTTAAGCATACGCTCTAGGCGGTGTCCTCGCGGGAGAGGCTCTCCTCAATCTTCTTCCTGAGCACGTCCCTCCTCACAACGCCGGCCTCGATAAGGTTGACCATGCTGTTTGGTGAAGCCTCGCCTGTAACCCTCCCGAAAGTGCCCTTAATCTGCCTCCACTTCAGATCGGTGTTGCCGCTTTTCGACCTGTAGATGACGCCTAGCACGTCGGCGACCTTAACAAACCTAACATCCCTCATCTCCTGCAGAGATACCTTTGACACCGCCTCAACGTAGATTGTCCCGAGTGCCGGGTCGCGTTCGGGGAAGACGGATGGGTCGTTGAGGTAGGCTTTCGGAATGTATGATGCGCATGTGTTTAGTATGATGAACTGCCTAAACCGTTCAAGAGGCGTCTTCTCATCGACCGCTACCATTCCACACCCTTAGACCTCCATTCTATTTTTGTCTCCCTTTTCTTGGGCAAGAGCCTGTCCAGCAAAGCCTTCAACTCCTCGTCTCCCAACGGAAGTCTAACATTCCCCGTCTGGACGGCCTGTAGGAGATAGGTCTCTACTTTTTCAGCCAAATCAGGTTTTATCAGCTTAAGGTTGTTCAGCCTCTGCCTAGCCTCTGGTGTCAAAACCATGCGCATAACTGCCGCTCTCTCCATCTCCCTCTGCCTACGGGCCTGCTCCTCAGCCGCCCGCGCCTGAAGCTCGGCCATCCTCTGCTGCCTTAACCGCTCAAGCTCCTCGTCCTCTGCACTCATCCACTAGGCAACGTAGCTGTCCAAGAAATATATCTATTTCCACCCCATGGCCTTCGAAACACGACTTTCAGGACCTGGGGCTTATGAGGATCTATGCCGGCATGGATTCGAACTGGGGGCATCCACACGTACCCTCAGAGGCTTGCCCGGATGTCTGTGGATGTGTGAAAAAATATACATTATTCATATTTTCATTAAAGAATTTACTAAAATTTATTCGACGGAGAAATGATTAGTTGTACGTGATGAGATATGGCTACGGTAGGGTTGGAGGCAGGTGTTCATGTGTATTTTGCGCTTCTAGCGATACTCGTGTCGGCGGCGTTACTATCTCAAGGGTGCTGTTAACGGGAAGATATTCAGAGGTCTGGCGGTCGCAACGGCCATGTTTCTATGGCTGTCATGGTTCACTGTCATCCATACCTATACCGTCGCCTACGCGGGAGACAGAACAGTTCTTAAAGGGAATCCTCAGACGGCAATAGCCCACAACTTCGGCATGGAAACGAAGGAACACATCTTTTACACCGGCCTGTTTCTAGGCACAATACTGCCCATAGTAGCCTACACCGTTGACCCTAAAAGTCCAGGTGGACGCCGACTATTCATGTGGATGTTGGTGCTTCTGATTATAGGCGGGTTCTTGATGGAGGGTCTTGGTGCATGGGTGTCAGCTTCGGCAAAACAGGCTTGGGCGGCTAAGGCGGGTGGTTAGAGATGAAAGTAGAGCATGTTTTGGGTAAAAAGGTAAATCTTGCCGTAGGTTCAGCCGTCGGCTACTTAACCGCCGCTATCTTCAACGCCGTACTGCTGGTTGCCAAGGAATCCGTAGCGCCCATCAAAAACTGGATGAAGGCAATGTTCTGGCACCACCGGCTAGGACACGAAATTCTGGTGCTGGTCGTATTCATTATAGCAACGTTGGTCGGCGTAGCTCTCTTTAGAGGGAGAGAGGTTACAGACAGGCTCTTGACAAGACTAGGCGCAGCGATAGTATTGCTAACGTTAGTAAGCGCGGCCATTATAGCGGGTTTCTACGCCACACACCTATAAAACCTAATTTTTTATTTTTTAGACACAACAACGTATTATTAGTCTTGAATATGACAGTGAGATAGTATCGACATTTTGGCGGCGTGTTATGGGCTGCAAGCCGCGACTCGAAAAATATGGCCCGTCCATCCTCGAGTAGCCGGCGGCTATCGCTGTGACCAGTATTGCAACCGCGACAAACGATGTCCACCCAGCCTCAACACCCCAGAGAAAACCACCACTCGCTCATGAATCCTCCCGAGCGGGATGATCTCTTCTAGACACAGTCCAATCTGTCCTCCCGCTTCTCACTAAAATGTAAAACCTAAATACCGAGAGGGGGAATTAAATATCCGCGGGACAAGTCCTAGAACGAGCCCAGGTGGTATAGCCAGGTTAGCATCGCCGGCTGTCGCCCGGCGGACCCGGGTTCAAATCCCGGCCTGGGCGCTAGTATATATAATAAATATTGTTCTAAATTCCCTTCATATTTGCCGCCAAGAGAGGGAGGATACACCATCTTCTGCAACCCCTGAATTTTATTCCCTGACATACGGGTAATACGCTTCTTGTAAATGGCATCCACAATCGCATATTGAGGGCCTGCTACAGATATCACACCTATCCTTCTTACACTCCTCAGACCTCATACCTTAACCACCTTCATTATACTTACCCTCGGCTTCTCTCCGTTGTTTCTTTTCCTGCCCTCCTTCCTTG
>Ga0197143_1000927_pt1 | contig 26933 bp, 30 predicted proteins | sample GBS70_MetaG_FD_148603 | JGI IMG/M metagenome (GOLD analysis project Ga0197143, IMG submission 148603) | Sediment microbial communities from Great Boiling Springs, Gerlach, Nevada, United States - GBS 70_MetaG | ecosystem: Environmental > Aquatic > Thermal springs > Hot (42-90C) > Sediment... | reverse complement strand
TAAAACATACTTCTTCTCTTTCCTTATCTTTTCTAATTCTTCTTGTGTAATCCCAACCCAAACTTTTGATTTTAGTAATACATCACCAACTTTTAGTTTTGATGTTGGTATTCTTTTTATGAAAACTGTCTTTTCTAAAACCTTAGCATAAATAACAAAAAGAAATAATAAAGCATATAAACCGAAAAGAAAGAAGATTAGATTTATAATTGAAAGAGAGAAACTAAAAATCATGAAAAAAATAAGCATCTTAACAAAAAAATCTTCTTCTACCTTTTTCTTAAACTCTAACAAAACCCTTTTATTCAAAATGGTTATAAAAATAACATAGATTATTACCCAAACGGCTCCGAAAACAAAAAGATTAAATATAAAATTTATTGCCTGGCTTATTCCCAAGAATGGCATGGAATATCCTATAGCTCCAAGAAGTGCTGCATCTCCGCCTCCCCATTGACCTAATTTGTATAAAATGAATCCAAAAACTGAAAATAAACTTCCTAAAAAAATAGAAAGAATAAAAGGATAAGAATCTCCGAATTGAAGCATATAAACAAACCAAGAAAAAATTCCTAAGGAAGCTATTAAAAATGGTATTTCGTCTGGAATTTCAGTTGTTTTTAAATCCCATAAACCTGCTATTAAAGATCCGATTAAAGAAATTGCTTGGTTAAACAACAAAAATGCATCTTGCATAATATTCACATTAAATATTTTATTGATTTAAAGTAATTTAAGGGCTTGGAAAAAATTTAATACTATAAATATAAGAATTTATTAAATGCAAAATCCAAAGTGAATAAAAATGGTACCAGTGCATATAGGAATAATTCCTGATGGAAACAGAAGGTTCGGAAAAAAATATAATCTAAGCCTAACAGAGGCTTATGAAAGGGGAATAAACAAATTAAAAGAGGTTATGGAATGGAGCAAAGAGATTGGAATAAAAATATTAACTGTTTGGAGCTTCTCTACTGAAAATATAAATAGAAATTTTTTTGAAAAAAGAATCTTTTTTTCATTGCTGAAAAAGAAGGCTGAAGAGGCTTTAAATTCTGATGAATTTGAAAAAAATGAAATAAGATGCAGATTTATAGGAAAGCTTTCTTTGCTTCCTTCATCGTTAACAAAAATTCTTAAAAAGATTGAAGAAAAAACAGAAAAATACAAAAAATTTAATTTAAATGTTGCAATAGGATATGGTGGTAGACAAGAAATTGTAGATGCTTGTAATAAAATTATCAAATCTGGAATAAAAAGAGTCAATATAAATAATTTAAGAAAATTTTTATATACAGATGGAATTCCTGATCCTGATTTAATAATAAGGACTTCCGGAGAATATAGACTATCAGGATTTTTGCCATGGCAAACAGTATATTCAGAGCTTATATTTCTCAAGCCACTTTGGCCAGAATTAACAAAGGAAGATTTCATAAATGCAATAAAAGAGTTTGAAAACAGAGAAAGAAGATTTGGAAGATAATTTTTAGAAGAATTTTATTTATAATCCTCAATAATTTTTCCTTTTATTTTAACAAGTTTTGCATTTCTATTATATTTTTTTATTGTTATTATATCCCCTTCTTTAATCTTCAAAATATTTGTATCATTATCAGCAGTAAGAAAACCATTACCTCTTAAAATATAAACCTTTATTTTTAAATCCTTCTTAAAGAATTCTTTAATAAATATTGATTCTATTCTTTCTGTTGGATTGTTAAAAGCTATTCCAATTCCTTCTTTAAAAACTTTTCCTGTTATAGATTTGAAATAACCAGAAGAACCATATGGCGTTGCAACAACAATTCCATCCCCTATTACATTCTTTTTTATCATGCTGTTTATTTTTATAGAAAATCTTAATGCATATGGTGGCTTATAATGAATGTTTATGTCGTTTATTCCTATTTTAATGTTTTTCTTATTTTTATCCAGAAATGCAGCAATCTTAGGTATTTGTAAAATATTATATTCTTTATCCAAGATTTTTTCAATTAATCTATCAAACCTTATTTTTCTCAAATCTCCTCTCCATTTAATAAAAATTTTAGGAACTTCTGGAAGCTTTCTTTCTGCATAGAATAATGTTCCATCTCCTCCAACACAAATCGCGAAATCTGGCTTTTTCTCTTTAATTTTTGAATTATAAAAAATTATATCTTCCTCAAAATTTCTTGAGAATTTTTTTATTAAATTTTTTATGACTTCACTATCCCTACCAAAAACACAAATAATCATACTAATCTTTATGCTTTCTTGCAAGATATTTATACACAGAGTTAGCAGCAATAGCACCTTCTGCAGCAGCAGTTATTATTTGATCTAATCTATTACTTCCTGTGGTTATATCGCCAGCAGCAAATAATCCTTCAACATTTGTTGACATATCCTCTTTTACTACAACCCTCCCATCTTCAGAGATTTCTGCACCAAGCTCTTCTGCAAATAAAGAATTTGGAACATAACCAAATTCTACAAATATTCCATCCAATTTTAATCTTGTTTTTTCTCCTGTTTTTGTATTCTCTAAAACAACCTCCTCTAACTTTTCTTCTCCAATAAGATTACAAACAATCATATTATAAATTATTTCAATATTTTTTGCTTTCTGAATCTTAGAAATAAGAATAGGCTCAGATTTCAATTTATCTCCTCTATATATAATGTAAACCTTTTTAGCAATTTTTGATAATAGTATAGCTGTGGCTGCAGCTGAATTTGCCCCTCCCAAGACAGCAACAATCTTATCCTTAAAAAAATTCGCATCGCATGTTGAGCAATAGCTTATTCCCTTTCCAACATATTTTTCCTCATTTTCAATTCCAAGCCTTCTTTTCTTACCTCCTAATGCATAAATTATTGCATCTGATTTGAATTCATTTGAAGTTGTTATGACCTTAAATTCATTTCCTACTTTTTCAACCTTTTTTATTTCATCATAAATTACCTCTGCCCCCATTTTTTCAGCATGCTTTGTAAACTTTTGAAGAAGCTTTAAACCAGATATTTTTGAAAATCCTGGATAATTTTCTATTTCAATGGCTTCAGAAGCCATTCCCATATCTTTTCCTATTATTAATGTTTTTATTTTATATCTTGCTGCATATATTCCTGCAGATAAACCAGCAACCCCAGCACCCAAAATTATTAAATCATATTTATTTTCTTCCAAATTTATCACCAGAATCTAATTTTTCTTTCCTCTTAATCCAAATTCTTTTCTATCCATTTCTTTACTGCTCCTTCTGGCATTGCACCCAAAAATTCATCAACAACCTTACCGTTCTTAAAAAATTTTACATTAGGCACAGATGAAATATTATACACTCTTGCCATTTTTTCTGCTTCATCTACATTTGCCTTTGCTAAAATAAATTTTCCTTTATATTCCTTTGCAATTTTTTCTAAGGTTGGTTTAAGAATTAAACATGGCATACACCAACTTGCCCAAAAATCCACAACTACAGGCTTTTCATAAGATTTCTTTATGACCTTTTCCTCAAAATTTTTGTCATTCACATCATATTCTATCTCCATTTTCTCACCTCTTATTTTTTATAAAGATTTCGTTATTAATATAAATTTTTATATTTTTATTTAACTTAAACTCCTATTCTTTCTCTTGCTATTTCTATTGCTACATCTCTCACAAACTTTCCTGAGGATATGCTTCTTTCAAGTATAAGTAATGTATTTTTTGTTATCTTTTCTTTAACCAAAGAAAACATTTCATTTTTACTCATATGCATATATTCTGCATAAGATGAAACTACTCCACCAGCATTTGCAATTATATCTGGAACTATTATTATGCCTTTTTCATAAAGCTTTCTTTCTATATTTTCTTTTATTGGTATGTTAGCTGCCTCAACTATTATTTTTGCTTTTATTTTTTCATAATTTTCCTCATTAATCACATCTGAAACAGATGCTGGAATTAAAATATCTGTATCTATTTCAAATATCTTACTACTATCCAAAACCTTTGCTCCTGGATAATTTATTACAGATCCTGTTGTTTTCTTAATATCAAGCAACTTTTCAACATCAAATCCTTCTGAATAATATGCAGTCCCTTTGCTATCACTTACAGCTATTATTTTTGCCTTATTTTCATACAAAAATTTTGCTGTAAAGCTTCCAACATTTCCAAAACCATCTATTGCTACTCTTACATTTTCAGCTTCTAAATTCCTAAAATCTAAGGCTATTAATGTAGCAATAGCTACCCCATATCCTGTTGAGCCTAATTCGTGTGGTAATCCACCCATATCAATAGGCTTCCCGGTGCATGAATCTAAGTTTCCATTAGCTTCTGCAAACCATCTCATCTCTTCTTCACCTGTATTTATATCTGGTGCTGCTATATACATGCTCGGAGAAAATGGCTTTAAAGCCTTTGAAAATGCCTGTATTAACCTTTTCTTTTCTTCCTTATCTTTTGTTGAAGAAGCTATTCCTGATTTTCCGCCACCAAAAGGCAAATCTGCAATAGCATTTTTAAAAGTCATTGCTCTAGCAAGTCTAAATACTTCCTCGGGATTAACATTAGAAGTCATCCTTATACCTCCTTTTCCAGGTCCTCTTTTTGTATTGTCTATTACTAAAATCCCTTTCAATCCTATCTTTTTATTATACACTTCCACAACAAGCTCTGGCCCTATTTCATCTGCTTCAAAATGGAAATCTGATTTATTGCTCATAAGATAAATAAAATAATCAGAAGCATTTAAATTATTTCGCTTTTCACTTCTTCACAATCTTCTTTTCAGCTATTCTTAGGTATTTTAATATCAGAAAAACTAGAACAGAGGAAAATATTGCTAATTCGTATTCATTTAACCAACTACAATCCCAAGAATCGCGCAAAACCATATTGACGAAGCATTAGTTAATCCTTAAACATGCCTTCCATGAGCTATTATTGAACCGCCAACAATAAATCCTATTCCTGTTATTATGTAAGCCAATATTCTTGTAAAATCTGTTGAAAATTTGTTTAAAGATATTATTGTTAATAAGCAAGAAGTTATGCAAACTATCATGTGAGTTCTTAGGCCAACTGGTTTATGAGATATTTCCCTTTCAAAACCTATAAAAGCTCCTAATAAAGATGCTATTAATATGCTTAAAATATTTTGAATGTTAAAAGAAAATGAGAAAAATTATAGCATATTTTAATTATCTCTGAAGTATATTAAAATTTATGGAATCTTTTAAAAATCATATCAGAAAAGGAAAAAGCTCTTATATTGAAAAATATGAAGAAGCAAAAAAACTTGCTGAAAAAAATTATTCTATAAAAGAGATTGCAAATATTCTTGGTATAAGTTATTCAGCTGTTTATCAATGGATAAAAAAGAGCAAAGAACCTAAGAAAGATAAAATCACTTTGTTTTATGAATTCCTTTCTAAAAACGGTCCCTCACCTTTGGCTATAATAAGAAATAATTTTCCAAAACATTCTGAATTGTATAATTCAGCAATAAGCAGAGGTTTTAAAATAAAGAGATACAAACTTCCTCGGATATTCAAAGAATATTCAATATGGTATTATTTAGAAGGTCAAGAAAAAGATTTAAAAGAAAGAATAAAAATAATAATAAAAAGAAGAGAAGAAATAAAGAATGAAATCACGGAAAATATTTTTAGAGGGTTGAAATATTTTTATGAAAAATGAAAAAAAGAGAATGAAGGAAATAAAAATAAAAAAGAAGCTCAAATATGAGCCAAACCTAAAAAACTATGAAAAAACATATAAGAAATTTTCTTGGAATAAAGCGATAAAAGATTTCTTTAAAGAAAAAAATAAAAATGCTGCTTATATTGCTTTGGATAAGCATATTTCAACATGGAAAAAGAATAAGGTTGCAATAATATGGGAGAATGAAAACGGAGAAGAAAAAAAGCTAAGCTATTTTGATTTGTATAGATACTCAAATAAATTTGCAAACCTTCTTGAAGATCTTGGAATAAGAAAAAATGACAGATGCTTCATATTTCTTCCAAGGGTTCCTGAGGTAAACATATCATTTTTTGGAATTATAAAAACGGGAGCAATTGCTGGCAATATATTTGCAGCATTTGGTCCTGAAGGTTTGAGAGATAGATTAGAAAATAGTGAAGCAAGGCTTGTTGTAACAAATAGTGAATTAAAGAAAAGAATTTATGACGCTGATTTGAAAAAGCTTGAATTTATCATAGATATTGACGGATATATAAACAAAAATAGCAAATATCATGAAATAGATTATAAAGCTGAAATGAAAACAAAATCTGATAAATATAATACAAAAAATGTAAAAATTGAAGATTCTTGTTTTATGCTATATACATCCGGAACCACAGGAAAGCCTAAAGGCATAGTGCATAGTCATAAAGCATTGGTTGTAGGAGCAACAACAGCAAAATGGGTTTTGGATTTGAAGGATGAAGATATATTTTGGTGTACAGCTGATCATGGCTGGGTAACAGGCACAATGTATGGAATTTTGAGTAGCGCATGCTTAGGAGCAACACAATTAATCTATGAAGGAAGGTTTGCAGCAGATAAATGGTATTCTTTGATAGAAAAGCATAGGGTAAATGTATGGTATACTGCTCCCACAGCAATAAGAATGTTAGCTAAGGAAGGAGAATTATACAAAAATTATGATTTCTCTTCTTTAAGACATTTATGCAGTGTTGGAGAGCCTTTAAATCCAGAACCAATAAAATGGGGTATTAAAGCCTTTGGTTTGCCTTTCCATGATACTTGGTGGCAAACAGAAACAGGAGCAATATTAATAGCAAATTATCCATGCATGCCAATAAAGCTTGGTAGTATGGGTAAACCAATTCCTGGAATAATTGCTGAGATTGTAGATGATAAAGGAAATGTTTTAAAAAAATATCAATTAGGAAATCTTGCAATAAAACCAGGATGGCCATCGATGATGAAAGAGATATGGAAAAATCCTGAAAAATATAAAAGTTATTTTGTTAATGGTTGGTACATAACAGGTGATTTAGCATATAAGGATAAAGATGGTTATTTTTGGTTTGTAGGTAGGGCAGATGACATTATAAAAACATCTGGTGAAAGAGTTGGGCCTTTTGAAGTAGAATCTGCTTTAACATCACATCATGCTGTAGCTGAAGCTGCTGTTATTGGAAAACCAGATCCTTTAAGAGGAGAAATAATAAAAGCCTTTATAATTTTAAAGAAAGGTTATCAACCAAGCAAGGAATTGGAAGAAGAAATAAAACAATTTATAAAGAAAAAACTTGCAGGTCATGCCTATCCTAGAGAAATAGAGTTTGTTAATTCTTTACCAAAAACAAGAAGCGGAAAGATTGCAAGGCGTATATTAAAAGCAAAAGAGCTTGGATTGGAAATTGGTGACACGAGCACAATAGAAAATTATTGAAGATTTTGTTTCTCATCTGAAGAATTGAATAATAAAATTGATTAAAGTCAGTAAACCATAGATTTTAAAAATGTTAAAAAGATGTTTATGAATATTATCCGAAATAAATTTCTCAATCTTCTAAAGTTTGTTGAGCATGCATTTGAGATAGAGAATAGTTAAAAAGTATTAAAACCTTCTAAAAATGAATAATAAATTTTAAGAGATATGAAGCTCCCCATATTATGAATGTTATTCCTGCAAAGAAATATATCCATGTAGTTACTTTTCCTGATGTTAATTTTATTTTAAGTGTAAAAAATGATATCAAAAATATTACAATTTCATCAAGCATGTAAAAGAAAATATATAATGCCATTAAGAAAAATTCATATAAAAATGGTAAATTCTTAGTTGCCAATATTCCTGTATAAAATAATGGTACAACAGCAGAGCAAGGAAATTCAACTACTGTAATAATAATTGAAAAAACTAAAATTGATAAAATAAGCAAAATAACCTTTGCTCCTGTTTTTTGCATTTCAGAAAATTTCTCAGAAAATCTTTTGAGAAGCTTATTTCCATATTTCATCTCGCATTGCGGTCCATACTTTTTGAACCTCCAGAATTCTTTTAGAAAGTATATTCCTCCAATTATTCCAACAATTCCAACCAAAATTTCTAATGTTCCTATATATTTTCCTAGTATTTCGAAAACTCCGTACCAAAAAAACATTAAAGCTCCGTAAACAATTGCAGTTACTAAAATATATGTACCTCCCATTGCTAATACAAGCTTTCTTGATTTCAATCCAATAACTAAACCTAAGATTATAATCAAAGCACCTAATGAACAAACATTAAAACCATCTATAAATCCTAACAAAATTGATAAAACTGGTAAGGAATATTTATTTACATCTCCTATAAATGGAATATTTAGTTGAATATTTTTTGGTTCGATTGTTTCATTTTTCAAGTGCTTTTCTATCATTTCAATTATTACTTTTCCTGTAGTTTCTTTTTTATCAAAGCCGATAATATAATCTCCTTTTTCCTTTCCTGAGCTTCTTATTATCGTTAATGGAACATAAATACACTCTTTTATTTCATTTATTCTACATAAATTGTCTCGTAATTCAATATTTTTTGGATTTTCTATTGCATACTTCAAAAATCTAACTTCTGGGTAATTTCCTTCTATCTCTTTTAAAAATTCTAGCTCTTTTTCACAATGTGGACATCTTAAGCTATAAAAAAGAATTAATTCTGCTTTATATTCTTTTTCTTGAATCTCTGAAAATTTTACATAATTTTCTATGTTTACTCCAAAACTGCTACAGAAAGATATAGATATAAGCAACAATAAAGTTATTAAAAATATTTTATTTGCAAAGATTTTTTGTGCAATTTTTATATTCCAACTTTCAATATTTATTCTCATAATATCACTTTAATCAAACTATCAATTATTACCTAACAGATAAAAAATAATTATAAGAAACCTTTTTTAAGCTTTGGTTTCAAAATATGAAACTAGAAATAATTAAAATTTTTTGGTGAAAAGAATGATTGTTCATGAAAAAAAGATTTTAGGACTGATTATAATTCTCTCTGCCTTTATTTTTCTCGTTTCTTTTGGCACTTTATATGCGCAAACCCATATAATAGAAGGTACTGCTTGCAGCTGCACATTACCAATACCGCTATTAATTCCAACATTCTCTTCTTTTGGAGTTATTGTTGGTGCTTTAGTATATTATTTTATTGGTTATTCCAAACAAAAAGAATATATTCATAGAATTTCAAAAAGGTTAGAATCTTATAACAAAAATTATACAAAAAATAAACTAGATCCAAAAATGTTTTTGAATTTGCTTGACAATAAAGAAAAACAAATCTTAGAAGTTATAATAAAGAATAAAGGAGAAATTACCCAAGCAAGGCTTTCCTCTTTATTTGGAAAGGTTGTTGCTTTTAGAGCAGTAGAATCTTTAAAAAGAAAGGGAATTGTTAAGAAAGAAAAATATGGAAAAACGAACAAAATAATCTTAGAAGATTTATACAAAGATGCGTTTTCAACAGATATTAAATAAAAATTTTTTTTCTAACATGAGATTTTTATTATTTCATTTGTTTTAGACCATTCAATCTCTTTTAACAGCTTTTTATCACTTCTTCTATAAGCTCTCCACTGCACTACGTAATTTCCACTACCTACTGAACTGCAAAAGAGTGCTGATGAAACCGATCCTGAACCCTGATTTATAATAGGTGAAGATACGCTAACAATTCTTCCTTGATTATTTGTAAAAAAGAATAAAAATATAACATCTTCTCCTATACGATTCTCATAATACACAGAACATTTATGACCACCTTCTATTGAAATGCAATTAAAACCATACGTCTTAAAAGTTACTGATGTTACATTTTTTGTAATAGAACTTTTTGCCCCGCAACAACAAACACTTAAAAATCCGCAATCAACAGATATCTGCTTTTCAGATCCAGAACAAAAGATAAACTTACATTTACCATAATCGTATCCTACTGATAAACAATCCTGTTCGCATTTAGAACAAAATCCAATAGAAAAAATTATAGAAATTAAAATTATTATGTAAAAAAATTTTATAATACCATATTTAGTTTTCATTTTGATCATCATATAATTTTTATGGATTTATAATTGTTTCTATCCTTGGCAAATTATTAAATTCTGTATAAAAGTTATATGCTCCTGCATTCAAAAAAATTATTTTATCTCCAATCCTTTTCTCTTCATCAAAAAACACTCTATATCTAAATATATCCATAGAATCTGGGGTAAAGCCTTTTAATAAATATTTATATTTTCCAAATCTTTTTTCTCCTTCTACCAAAAGCTTTACATTCATTAATATTATGTCAATGCATGTATTATAAACAGAACAATCTAAAATCAAATTATTTTCATATGAATTTATTACATTTGTTTCAAGCTTTACAGGAGGGGCAGCAATAAACCTTCCTGGTTCAATTTCTAGCTTTAATCCAAAATCATTAACAAACTCTTTAAACTCTTTTATTTGATTTAATATTACATTTATATTTGGTTTTGAATTTGCATACTCTACAGGAATTCCTCCTCCTATGTTTATTAAATCAATAGAATTTATTACATCTTCATTTAAAACATCCAAAAATTCCTCTTTCAAAAACCATTCTCCTACATTTTGAGTTTTTCTATGGAAATGTATCCCTAATGTTTTTATATTCTTATTCTTCCTTAATTCTGGAATTATTTCCTGTATTTTTTTCCAATGAATTCCATAAACATAATATTTTCCTGTATATACAGTATGCTCTCTTACCTTCATTCTAACTAATAAATTGATTTCTTCTTCCAAAGAAAGTAATCTTTTTAAATCATTCTCATTATCCACTATAAAATTATTTACTCCACTCATTATACAAAATTTTAAAAATTCTTTATCATCTCCTTGAACAATATATATTATTCTTTTCTTATCTTCTATTTCATTCAAACTATTTTGAGAGCTTATTATTATTGGCGCTTCTGTTTCTTTTTCAATAATCCTCCCAACCTCTTTATTTGCCTTAAAATTGTATCCTACAATATCTGCAAAATTTTTAAGAATATTATATTGCTCTAAAACCTTTTTTCTGCTTAATATAAATCTTGCCATTTTATTCAACCTTTATTATCTTTTCATTATACAATTTTTCTAATGCATAAGAGATTGCTAAAGGAAATAATATCGTTGCATCTCCTATAACTGTAATAGAATCAGAATCATCTCTAACCTTTCCCCAACTTTTAGCTTCTTTTGTTGTTGCTCCGCTCATGCTTCCTGATGTTGGCATAGAAGTTGTGATATATACAGCATAGTCAAAGCCGCCGCTAATTAATGCTCCGAGCAAAGCGAAATGCTTTGATGTTCCTCCGCCTAGTGCAATTAATCCCTTCTTTTCATCGTAGCTAAAAGAAATTACAAAATTCTTAAAATCTTCCACTACATCTATAACAAAATTTTTATATTCCTCTTTTGCTAAAAATAGTTGAAAGCCAATAGAACCATCTGTAATTGCTGGACAATAAACAGGAATATTCTTTTTAGCTGCTTGGTAAAGAAAAGAATCCTCATCATTAAGCTCTTTTCCTATTCTATTTAAAAATTCTGTTCCGCTTATTACACTTTTTTCATTCAGAAGTTTCTTTAAAAAAATATTCATAAACCCTTCAAATCTTACATATGAGTCATTGGTTATTATTAAATTTCCTACTCTGTTCATTCCTTTTTCATGCAACTCTATATCATCGGCATCAAATCTTGATATCAAAAATTTTTCGCCTATGGCTTTCATTATATCCTCTTCAATTGCTCCAGCTGTTGTTACAATAGCATCTACCATATCCAACTTTATTAATTGAGCAAACAATCCACGAAGACCAGAAGTTCCTAAATTTGAACTGAATGTTAAAATAATCTTTGCCCCTTCTTTTTTCATTTTATATATAATTTCAGCTGCCTTAGCAAGCTCTATGCTTTGAAATCCAACAGATTTAAATTTCTCAACAATTTCAAAAACCTTTATTCCTGGCTTCCACTTAAAATCCTTTACATATTCCATGAATTGAAATTTTAACCAAAATTTTTATTCTTATTACTTCTTTCTTCTTCCTGTTCTTCTTGGGGATATACTTCCTACTTTCTTACCAGGAGGCATATGTCTAGAAACAGTTCTTGGCTTTCCTGGAGATGTTTGTCCTCCAAATGGATGATAAACAGCTGATTTTGCACTAGCAGAAACTATTGGATAATATCTTCCTTTAGCCTTCATTGCATAGTATTTATTTCCAGCCTTCATAAAAGGTCTATCTCTAAATCCTGATCCGCTCACTTCACCAATCATTGCCATGCATTTATTAGAAATAGTTTTTACAATTCCAGATCTCAACATAATAGAAGTTTTATCTTTTTCACGTGTAAGAACAGTTGCAAATGTTCCTGGTGCTCTACATAACTTTCCTCCATCTCCTGGATTTAATTCAATATTACAAATCTTTGCTCCTTCAGGAATATTTCCTATCTCTAAAATATTTCCAATCTTTGGCTCTCCACCATAAACAATTTTATCTCCTGTTTTTATTCCAAAAGGTGCGATCAAATATTGCTTTTCTCCAGAAAAATCCACAACCATTACAGGACAATATCTTGCTGGATCATGAATTATGTCTACAACAATTCCTTCTTTATCAGTAACTTTATATTTAGAATCTGTAATAAATTTATGGCTTCTTGCTTTATAAGCTGGACTTCCTTTTCCCCTTCTTTGCTGTCTCAATCTTTTTCCCATTTCAATCAACTCATATTATTCCTAATCTTATTGCAATATCTCCTGCAGAATATTTTTTATTTATTTTTATAAATGCCTTTTTTTCATTCTTTCTCGTTATTAGAGTTCTAACCTTATCAACCTTAACATTAAATGCCTTTTCGAAAGCCTTTTTTATCATTGGCTTATTAGCTCTTTTATCAACAAAAAAAACAATTGTATTTTCCTTTTCTATTAAACCAATAGATTTTTCTGTTGTGTGAGGAAAAAGTAATATGTCCCAAGGGATTTCCTCTGAAATTTTCTTATTTTGAGTATTTTCTTCTGCCATTTTAATCACCTTACAAAATCTTTCCTAAAGATTCAATCATATTTCTTTTTTCCATTATTTCCTTTATTTTATTTCTGTAAAATGAATTTATTTTTATTCCAATTCCTTGAAAATGTGAAACAAAAAGCTTATTCATTTCTTTTCCTTTTTCATCAAAATCTGTAAGTATTGCAACTCTTAATTTCTTATTCTTTGATATTTCAAATATTCTTTCTTCTATCTCTGCTAAACTTAATGATGAACATTTTATAATCTCTTTTTTAAATCCTGCCTTAATTAAAGCTCTTTTATCTTTTTCTCCTTCAACTATAATTAAGTCAACTTCTGAATTAAGAGAATTTATAATATTTTTAATTTCTATCAATTTTTCATTCTCTTCCTCTAAAAAATATCTTAAATTTTTCATAAAATCACTTTAATAAATCAGAAAGCTTTTGCAATGCTGACTTTGTAATTATTGTAAGTCTTCCTGCTACCGCTCCGGGGGCAAGCTCCTCTATGCTTTCTTTTATTTTTTTTGCTTCAATTACATCAACCCCAGAAATCTTTCTTGCAGATTTTTTTAGGTCGCATTCCTGAGAAACGATAAAGAGTATTCCTTTCTTTTTCTTATATCTTCTTCCTCTCATTTTTCCTTTTCCACTTCTAACCTTTTTCTTTTTACATCTCTCTATTTCATCTGCTAAACCAAGCTTATTCAAAATGTTTACAACATCTCTTGTCTTTTTGATTTCTTCAATTTTATCGTCAATTATTATCGGAAGTGTCATATCATCTTTAACTTTATGCCCTCTTTTCTTCACCAAATTAACATTTCTTATTGCGCTCAAAGCAGATTTTATAGCAAGCAAAAGCTCCTTTTTATTTATCTTTTTAATCCAATTCTTTTCAGCTTTGGGTGGGTGAGCTCTCCTACCTTTAACAGCTTGTGGAACAAATCTTGCCCTCCATAAAAGATATCCTACCTTTCCATGAATCCTTGCCATCCTACTCATTCCTCTACCCATCATGCTCCATCTTTCTCTTCTTCTTCGCCCATGATAATGGGCAGATGTTCTTTTTCCTGCTAGAGGATCTGCTCCATATGGTTGCCTTTTAGAGGATTGTGAAAAAATTACTGCCTTTTTTATAACCTCTGGTTTATATTCTGTTTTCAAAAATTCTGGTACATTTATTTCTTCCAAAACATTCCCATCAATATCATAAATTTTTAGTTTTTCTTCCATCTTGCTCACCTTTTAATATGTATATACTTTATTTCAACAGGCTCATATTTTTCTGTTCTTCTTGGTTTTGACAATATTATTAATCTTTTTCTTGGACCAGGGACAGAACCTGAAATTAAAACAGCTGTGGATTTTATAACTCCATAACCTTTAAATCCGCTCCTAGGATTTATTTTTTCTTTGTCTTTTTCTATTAGCAAAATCTTTTTATTATATTCTGTTCTTTGAAAAAATCCATACTGGCCTGGCATTGGTACTCTCCAGTCAATTTTTCTTGGGGTTGTTGGTCCTATGCTTCCAGGATGTCTATGATGTTGCTCATCCTTTCTTCCTTGTATCTTAATTCCAAATCTTTTTACTGCTCCAGTAAAACCATGACCTTTTGTTATAGAAGTTACATCACAGAACTCTCCTGACCTGAAAACATCTGTTATATTTATTTCCTTTCCTAAGACGCTTTTTCCATATTTATATTGCTCTTCTATATTTCCTGTTAAGCCTATTTCAAAAATCTCTGGTTTTATTTTATGCATTCCAGATTTTGTTGGTTGCGTGCATACAATAATTCTTATTTCTTTTACTTTCTCCAAAATCTTCTCATCAAACTCTTTAAATTTTTTTCTATTTCCAATCTTTCTTTCGATTCCCTTTGGAAGATTTTTAGTCCATAGCTCAGTTAAAACTTTGAGCTCATTGTTTTCTCCCTTTCCATAAAATCTCAAACCACAAACAAATAATGGTGGCACTTCTAAAATAGTTGCTGGTTCTACAATAAGCTTATTTTTATGAAGATATTGAACATGCGTCATACCAACCTTATATCCAGCAAATCCCAACGGCTTAGCTTCTTTGCTCTCAACTTTAATCCAATTTACTCTAGGATAAATTCTTCTAGCCCTTTTTCTTGGCCAATATTGAAGTGATCCTCTTCTTGGTCTTCTTAGAGTAGGCATTTTATTCTCAACCTATATCAACTTAGATTTTTACATTTTTAAGTAAATATTTAAAATATTCAATACGAATTAAAATCTTTATTTTAAATGCTTTATATATCTTTTTAGAGTTGAAGAAAATGATTGAAGTATCAAAAGAGACATTAAGAAAATGGAGAAAGTCGAAAAGTATAGAAAGGGTTGAAAAGCCTTTTAACATAAAAAGGGCTAGGTCTTTAGGCTATAAAGCAAAACAGGGTTTTGTTGTAGTTAGAGTAAGAGTAAAAAAAGGTGGAAGAAGAAGACCAAAACCAAGAGCAGGTAGAAAGCCGAGTAAAGCAGGATTGATTCATTTTACTCCTAAGAAAAGCTTAAGATTGATAGCTGAAGAAAAAGCTGCAAGAAAATATCCAAACTTAGAGGTTTTGAATAGTTATTTAGTTGCAGATGATGGTGTTTATAAATATTTTGAGGTTATAATGGTCGATCCTCATCATCCTGTAATTCTTTCTGATAAAAAGATTAGTTGGATTGCTAAGCAAAGAGGAAGAGTTTTTAGAGGGCTAACAAGCGCTGGAAAAAAGATGCGTAGTCTTAAATAAAAGTGCTTAAAATATTATAAAGATAATTTTTAATTATGAAATATTACGATTTGCACATAGATTCTGAAAAATTAGAGGAAATTATAGAAATGGCCAAGCTCTTAGGATTTTCTGGAATATTTGTTAATGTTCAAAATATTGAAGAAAGAAGATTAAACGAAAACCTAAAACAATTTCTAAGCCCTGAAAAAAATAATGAAATAGAATTGATTAGAGGAGTTATAATAAAGGCGAAAAATAAAGAGGAATTAAAAGCACAGATAGAAAAATATAGAAGAAAGGTTGAAATAATAGCTGTTTATGGAGGAGATTATGAAATAAATAGACTTGCTTGTGAAGATAATAGAGTTGATATTTTATATCATCCTGAGCTTGGAAGAAATGATTCTGGTTTAGATCATATATGCATAAAATCTGCTGCAGAAAATAATGTCGCAATAGAAATAAATTTTAATGAAATATTAAAATCTAAAAATAGAGCAAAAATACTTTCATTTATGAGAAAAAATATAAAACTTTGCAAAAAATATGAAGCAAAGATTATAATAACAAGCGGAGCAACTGAAAAATGGGAAATGCGAGCTCCGAGGGAATTGGCATCCATAGGATATGTTTTAGGTTTGGATTTAAAAGATGCAATAGATGCTGTTTCAATAAATCCAGAAACAAAAATAAATGAGAATAGAGAAAAGCTAAAAGGAAATATAATTGGAAATGTTAGAATTGTAGAAGAATTTTAGGTGATTTTATGGAAAAGCCTAAAATATTGCCACCAACATTAAGAGAAAAGCATAGATATATTGTTTTTGAAATTATTTCAGAAGAGCCAATAGAATATAAAGACTTTTCAAAATCTGTTTGGCTTGCTTGCTTATCTTTTTTAGGAGAGCTTAAAACATCAGAGAGTGAAGTAAAGATAATAAGAAATCTTTTTAATCCTAGAACTCAACAAGGAGTAATAAGATGTAGAAATGATGCAACAGAGCATGTAAGAGCAGCTTTATCTTTAATTACAAAAATCGGAGAAAAGAATGCAATAATAAAAGTTTTAGGAATTACAGGTACAATAAGCTCTGCTAAAAGAAAATACCTTGGATTTACCGATCTAAGCAACTTTGAAACTTCTTTAAAGGAAGGTGAATAATAATGATGAGTTATGAAGAAATGCTGAAAAAAGCTAAAGAAAATATATCTCAAGAAAGCAGCTTTTGTGATAGGTTCAAGATTTCTGAAGCAGAAATAACATATAGCGGAAAATTCACTATAATAAAAAATTTTTCTCAAATATGTGACTCGCTAAGAAGAGATCCTAATAGTGTTGCAAAATTTTTGTTCAAAGAATTGGCAATACCCGGAAAAATAGAAGAAAATAAACTTATATTACAAAAAAATTTTGATAAAGAAAAGATAAATGAAAAAATAAGAGAATATTGCAAAGAGTATATATTTTGCAAAGAATGTGGAAAAGGGGATACTACACTTAAAAAGGTTAATAGGATATTTTACTTAAAATGCGAAGCTTGTGGAGCAGAGAGAAGTGTAAAAAAGATTTGAGTGTTTAAAATGAAGGGGCAGTGGTTTATAATATCTGCTATTTTTGTTTCTGCTGCTCTTCTCGTAACTTCGAATATATTAAGAAGCTATACCTTTGATTATTCTTATATAGTTAGAATGGATGAAGATTTCGTTCTTTTTAATATTGAAGAAGAGCTTGGCAAAACATTACTTTTATCAAGAGATTATGAAGATCTTGAAAATAATGTAAAACATTTTATAAGTTTTGTGAAAGATAAGGTAGGAAGATTGGGATATTATGTTGAAATAGTAAATGAAAGCATTTTATCAATGCCACCCGCAAAAACAAGATTTAAGATAATATTAATTAGCAACAATGTAAATATAACAAAGGTTTTGGATTTACCGAAATAATAAAGCTTTATATTCTTTTTTAAATTTTAAATAAAATTGGAATATAAGAAACGAAAAAGACACTAAAAAAACACCTTCATAGTTATCTAAAAAAATAAAGAAAATATTAAAACCAATAATCACTCAAATATTTCTAGGTCTAATTTTTTATGTAGTTATTATTTCAAGCGTGTTTGTAATTTATTTTTATCCGGATTTTTTAAAGTTTTTGCTATTTTGTTTCTCATTATTTCTATTTTTATACTTTTGCTATTATTTCCGTTCATTAAAATATATTACAAAGCAGCTTAATGCTGGATTGTTTATCATGTATTCACAGGAAAAAATATTAGTTACAAAGAAGTTCGGAAAGAACAAAGAAAAATAAGGATGATATCTTTATTATTGGTTTGCTCGACATTATTTTAACAACTTTGGTAGAAATCTAAAAAGCTCTAATTTATCATTTTTTCATTCATATTCTCAGCATTTTATTTCTCAATAGGTTTATGGGCTTCCATTTATAATTATAATTCTATTTATGCTACCTGTTAACGTAATTTTAAAGATATTAGTGGAGATGACAAAAAAATATATACTTTACATTATTTTACATTTCTGTTACAATGCACAATAGAATTGATGCTAAATATAGAAAAGAAGTAACTCATTATCTTCTCAGAAGTAAGGAAAAATCTATAATTTAAAAATTATAAAGCTTTAAACCCTTCCTTTTAAGATTTTTATTGTTTCTATTTCTTCCTCTGTGAACAGAGATTTAACTTCTTTACTTTTTTCAATAAGATATTTAAAGATTGGAATATATTGAATTGCATTTTTTGAAGAGCAATGAGTTAAAGAACCTATTTTTAGGCACAGACTTTTAAGCTCCTTAGGAATCTTCTTTTCTTGATATATTATTGGAGAGCTATACATTGTGAATCCTGAATAAGGTTCTGATTTTGCTATACTTACAAAAGCTATAAAATCCAAAAAATATTTTTGCAATTGCCAGGATTGTCTTTTTATTATCATGCTCTGAAAAAAATCAGCTTTTGCTAGATATTCATATCCTTTTGCTAAATCCTCTGGCTGTTTATATTCTTTACCTAAATTTTCTTCAATCCACCAAAATATCTCTTCTAGGTTTTTTTCTGATTGATTTATAGCAAGTATTGCATTATCTATGCTTTTTGTTTTGAATATTATCCTTAGTGTATCAAATATTGTCTGCTCTATTTCTCTTGTAGATAATTTTTTTATACTTTCTTCAGTAATTTCCTCCAATGTTTCAAAATCAATAAGAGCTGCTCTTACATCTCCATTAGCCATTCTTGCTAATTGGGCTATCGCCTTTTCTTCATATTTTTTTCTTTCTTTTTTTGCAATCCTTTCTAAGAAAGCCTTTAGATTGTTTAAATGTATTTTGTCAAATTTTATCATTTCTGAAAATTTTCTTATCGTGGCTAAACTTTTGTCAAACGGATTATTGGCAGTAAGCACAATAGGATAAGAAGAATTCTTTATTAGTTCTAATATAGCTTTTTCCATCCCTAGGTCTTTTACTTCAACCTCATCAATCAAAATTATTCTCCCCTTTCCAAACAAACTTAACTGCTTTCCTGCTTCAAATATTTTTTGTTTGATTGTATTATAATCTCTGAAATCAGATGGAGAAAGTTCAATTATCTCATAAGATAATTCTTTTGCTATTAGTTCTATGCTCAAAGACTTTCCGCATCCTGGAGGACCATACAAAAATAAGGCTTTTCCTTTCTTAAAGTTTTTTATAAAATTTAATGCCTCTTCTATTTGCTTTCTATTACCTATTACCTCTGAAATTCTTTTTGGCTTATATTTTTCAAGAATGGATGACATAATTTTTATTAATCTGCTATTATTTTAAATGAATTTGTTGTCTATTAATTCTTAAATGAATTTGCTTATTATTAATTCATAAGCCGGAGTGGCGGAATCAGGTAACGCGCGTGGCTCGAGACCACGTGTCCTTTATGGACTTGCAGGTTCGAAATCTTCGAAAATCCTGCCTCCGGCGGGTTTTGATTTAGGAGTAACCTGAATTGAAAAAATGTTGATGAATATATGTCAAAAGAAATAGAATTTTTTGGGTCGATAGTTAAAGGCTTTGGCAAAGGAAAGTATTTTTTATCACTTAAGCAATACAGAGAACAATTCATATCAAAACTTGGTTTTGATCCTTATCCGGGAACTCTTAATATATCTTTAGATGAAAGCTATTTGAAAAATAGAGAGGAATTAAAAAAACTTAAACCAATAATCATAAATGGATTTGTTCATAAAAAAACAAAGTATGGAAAAGTGGAATGTTATAAGGCCAAAATAAATGATATAAATGGAGCAATAATTATTCCTGAAAAAACTAATCATGAAGAAAAAATAATAGAGTTTATATCGCCGAAAAATATTCTAGAATCTTTGAAGCTTGTTTATGGAGATAAAGTTATTATAAAGGTAATAAGTTATGAAGAAGATGATAAATATTAATTTTTAACTTATTTTCAAGATTTGTCAAATATTTTTATTGGAATTAATTCTTTTTTGGTATAATTGAGAAAGATCTTTTATTTCTATTCCACAGACATATATTTTTCCTCCTTTTCTTTTATATCCTGGACATTCTCCTATATTTCCAAAGCAATGTATTTCACCTCCTACCATTCCACCACCTAAAAAATGCCCAGCATCTCCGTAAATATATACTTTTCCTTTTTGCATATTATTTCCACCAAATAGTCCTATGTTGCCATTTACTTCTGCAAACCCTCCTTTCAAATTATGTGCAAAAAAATTTCCAAGATTTCCTTCTATATTTATTTTTTTGTTTTGAAGATATGAGCAGAAATAGTTAAAAGGTTCTCTTGTTCTTAAATAAACTTCTTCTTCTTTCAGCTCATTAATTGCTCGGGATAAATAAATTCCTATAGAAGAATTTATTTCACTATATTTGTTTATGAAATTCTCTTCTTCAATAAAATTAATAAATGTTTGAAGCTCTTCTTGAGTTTTTGGTAGGTCATATTCCCCGGCAATTTCATAAGCTTCTTCAATAGGTACACAATCACGAATATAAAATAAATGTCTTGTCCTTTCTAACCACTTTGAAAGTTCTGAATGATAATATTCAATTCCTTCTAAGTTTTTTTTAGTTATAGGCATAAACTTTAAAGATCAAAAAGTATTTAAATATTTTTTTGAAATAATTCGACAAAATTTAAAGAAATTCTGAAATAATTAATTATAGGAATATAAAAATCAGAATAATATAAATTTCTTAACTTTTTTTCCGTCTTTATAAATATATTCATTACCAATTATTATGTTTCCTCCTTTTATTTTTCCGAAACCTTCACAGTATTTTCCTATTTTTATAGTCCCTCCTTCCATTTCGTCTCCTGTTGAGTAACCTGCTGAGCCGTGAATATTTATTACCCCTCCTTTCAATCCTTTTCCGGTAAAATCTCCACTATTTCCTGCAACAATTATCTCACCTCCTTCCATATACTCTCCGAGATAGTTTCCAGCGTTTTTTCCTACAATTATTATACCGTCTCTTTTCTTAAAGCCAGCACCAAATGAAGAATATTCTCTTATTCCTAATATTCCTTCTTCCATCATGATTCCGGCCATGGCTCCTACATTGTCTACTTCCATCTTTCCCCTCATTTTATATCCTGCAAAAAGCCCTAAATTACCATTTATATTTAATTCTTTTTCTTTTGGCAGAAAGATACCAATATAATCAAAAGGGTATGGAATATCTATGTCTATATAATCTTCTTTAGATTCATTAATTGCTCTTGATATGTATATGCCGAAAAATCTTTTTGTTTTAATATCATTATAATTTTTATGTAGCGTTTCAATAAAAGTCTGTATTTCTTTTTTGTTTGTCGGAAACTTGTAATTGTCAACATATTTATAAGAATCCTCTAAACTTTTAGTTATAGCATAAGAATTTAACCAAGAAATTGCACTATCTAAATATATCCTGGCTAGTTCTTCTCCCGAATTTTTTTTGTCTTCAAACATAAACAATCTCTCCTTAATGTTAAGTCGTAACTTAAAAGTTGTAACTTAACCTTTAGATTGTAAATTAATTTTTATTTATAAAAGCTTAAATACTTTTTGTTATTTTTTATTTCTCTAACGAAATGATCTTATCAAAAAAATTTAGTTGTTTTTTAAATCTTAATAAGAGGTAAAAGCTTTGAAGTCGTGTTTTTTTAATTATGATTATTTGCGCTTTATACTATGCAACTATTCACAAAATTTTTATACTTTCCCATTTTGAACTTTTGTATTTGATTTTTCAGTTTTAAAAAATTCTTTTTAAAATTTAGAAAATCTTCTAAATCCTTGAAATTATTAGAACAATAAAAACTACTAAAAGAATTAAGCTCATTATTACAGCGAATTTAACCATTCTAGGATCATTTCCAAATCCGAAAACTATTGGACCTATAAAACCGCCAAAACCAAAGCTTGTTTTCTTAGACGATTCGCCTATCAAAGCTGCTATTGTAATTATCATTATTCCAATGATTATAAGAATTACTCCTGCTGTAATCAAACTTCCTGCTTCTCCTATCATTTTTCTCACCTTTTTCTTATTAATAAAATATCCTTCATAAATTAAAATATCATTAATTTTTATTTTATTATCGGTATCTATGCAAGTAGAAAATAGAGAAGAAAAATATGTAAAAAATAGATGGATTGTTGAAAACTCTATTGAAAAAAGAAAATATCAAGAAGAAATTGCGAGCATTGCATCAAAAATAAATACGCTTTGCGTTCTACCGACAGCAATGGGAAAAACAATAATAGCTTTACTAACAGTAACAAAAGTTTTAGATAGAGAAATGAATAAAAATATATTATTTCTTGCTCCTACAAGGCCATTGGTAGAGCAACATAAAAAAACATTTGAAAAATTTTTAAAAGCTGGTTTAAATCTTGTGGCAATTACAGGAAAAATAAAAAGTGAAAAAAGAAGAGAATTATATAATTTTGGAGATATAATATTTTCAACTCCTCAATGCATTAAGAATGATATAAATTCTGGAATATTGAGCTTAGAAAACTTTTCTTTGCTTATTGTTGACGAGGCACAGCATTCCATAGGAAATTATGCTTATACCTTTATAGCATCAAGATTTATGGAAGATACAAAACAAAAAGGAATAATTCTAGCTTTAACCGCTTCACCATCAGGAAAATATTCCAAGATCAAAGAAATAAAAGAGAATTTATTTATAAAGCATGTGGAAATTAGAAGTGAATATGATAAAGACATAAAAGAATTTATAAAACCTATTGAAATAAAATGGGTTGAAGTTTCTCTCACTCCTGAAATGGAAGAAATGAAAAGTATTCTAGAAGAAATGAGAAAGAATAACATACAAAGATTAATAAACCTAGGATTTCTTACAAAAAGCTCAATAAAAAGAAAGGATTTGCTTAGCTTACAAGAAGAGATATTAAAAAAGATGAAAGAAGAAAATAACAAAATTTTGTTTGCAGCACTATCAATAATCGCAGAAATAATAAAGATAGATTATCTTATAGAGTTATTAGAAACCCAAACAATAGAATCTTTAAAAGAATATGTTAAAAAGATATTTGAAAATGCTAAGATAAAAAAAAGAGGAGCTGACTCAAGAATAGCAAAAAGCTTTATGGGAATTATTGAAAAGATAGAAAAGATTAAAACGCATCCTAAAATAGAAAAATTGAAAGAGATTGTTTCTGAAGAATTGAAAAATCCTAAAGCGAGAATAATAATATTTGCTCAATTTAGATCAACAGTAAAAACTATAAAAAATGAGATTGAAAAGATACCTGGTTGCAAGCCTGTGATATTAATAGGGCAAAGAGGAGCAGATGGGCTTAAACAAAAAGAACAGATAGAGCTTATAAAGGCTTATGAATCTGGCGAATATAATACTCTTGTTACCACATCTATCGGTGAGGAAGGAATTCATTTAGGATCAGCAACTACTGCAATATTTTATGAGCCTGTTCCTAGTGAAATAAGAATGATACAAAGAAGGGGAAGAGTAGGAAGAGAGGTGCCAGGAAAAATATTTATACTTATAACAAAAAATACAAGGGATCAATCTTATTACTGGGCGGCTTATCATAAGGAAAAGAGAATGAAAAAAATAATAGAAAGAATGAAAAGGCAAAGAGACTTGGTAAATTTTTTAAATGAGGTTTAGAAATGGAGAAAGAAAAACCTAAAATAATATATGATATTAGAGAATCTAAATCACTTGTAATTGAAAATCTGAAAGAAAAATGCATATTAGAAGAAAAATTGCTTGATGCTGGAGATTATTTGTTGTCTGATAGAATATGTTGCGAAAGAAAAACCACAATAGATTTTGCAAGAAGCATAATAGATGGAAGATTATTTTCTCAAATTAAGGAAATGAAAAATTATTTTGAGTTTCCTTTACTCATTATTGAAGGTTTAAACCTTTATGAAGAAGAGAATATAAGACCAGAAGCCATACAAGGAGCAATAGCTGCTGTAACAATAGACCTAAAAACTCCTATCATATGGACTAAAACATCGAAAGAAACTGCTGAAATGTTGTTGATAATAGCAAAAAGAGAACAATTAGAAATGAAAAGAAAATTAAAAATAAGATTTGAGAAAAAGCCTATTGATGTAAAAGAACAGCAAGAATATTTGGTTGCTGGTTTACCTTTTGTTGATAGAGAAAGGGCAAAAATTTTGTTAAAGCATTTTGGCTGTCCAGAATTTGTTTTTACTGCAAGCGAAAAAGAGCTTACAAAAGTAAAAGGAATTGGAAAAAATATAGCAAAAAAGATAAGAAGGGTTTTAGAAACAGAATATTAGCTCGTGTAATAAAGTATTTAAATTTTAAATATAAACTCAATAGTAATTTGAATTAGTGATAAAAATGGCAGGAAAAGAACATCTTAATATAGTAACAATAGGACACGTAGACCATGGAAAAAGTACGCTAGTAGGAAGGCTGCTTTATGATTCGGGGGCAATAAGAGAGGATGAACTCAGAAAGCTTCAAGAAATGGCAAAGGAGTTAAAAAAAGAAACCTTTGAATTTGCTTTCGTAATGGATAAGCTAAAAGAAGAGAGGGAAAGAGGATTAACAATTGACATAGCTCATCAAAGATTTGATACGCAGAAATATTATTTCACAATAATTGATTGTCCTGGGCATAGAGATTTTGTTAAAAACATGATTACTGGTACAAGTGAAGCAGACGGAGCAATACTTGTAGTTTCTGCTAAGGAAGGGGTACAGGAGCAAACAAAAGAGCATATCTATCTAGCAAAGGTTCTTGGAGTTAATCAAATGGTTATAGCTATAAACAAGATGGATGCTGTAGGATATCAAGAAGAAGCTTTTAAAAAGGTTGTAAATGATGTAAAAAACCTTTTGACAGCGGTTGGTTATAAAGTTGATGAAAAAGCATTAATACCAGTTTCTGCTTATAAAGGAGATAATGTCGTAAAGAAATCCGAAAATATGCCTTGGTACAAGGGATTTACATTAGTTGAAGCCCTGGATAACTTGTTTGTTGTACCTCCAAGACCAATAGACAAACCATTAAGAATTCCAATACAAGATGTTTACTCAATAACTGGAGTCGGTACAGTTCCAGTAGGAAGGGTGGAAACAGGAATATTACGAAAAGGTGACAGAGTAATCTTTGTACCTTCCAATGTTATAGGAGAGGTAAAAAGTATTGAAATGCATCATGAAGAAATTCCTGAAGCTAAACCAGGAGATAATATAGGATTTAATGTAAGAGGAGTAAGTAAAGATCAAATAAAAAGAGGTGACGTGGCAGCACATCCAGATTCTGCTCCAAAGCCAGTAAAAGAATTTATTGCACAGATAATAGTATTAAATCATCCTACAGTAATATCTAAAGGTTATACTCCGGTATTCCATTGCCACACAGCACAAGTAGCTTGTGTAATAACTGAAATATTAAAGAAGCTTGATCCTAGAACAGGAGAAGTTAAAGAAGAGAATCCAGACTTTATAAAAACAGGAGATGCAGCAATAATAAGAGTAAAGCCTACAAAGCCTTTAGTAATAGAAAAGCAATCAGATTTTCCACAACTAGCAAGATTTGCTATCAGAGATATGGGACAAACAGTAGCAGCAGGAGTTTGCATTGATACTGTTGTGTAAGATTTTTATTCTTTGAATTCTTTTATTTTTGAAAATCTCTTTATTTTAAATTTCCAAAGTTTTAAATTACAGCTAAGAAGATTGGCAAATTATCTTCATCTAATATTATAACATCCTTAGGATATTTTCTATGAGGTTTACCTACTTTTACTTCCAATTTTAAATTATTTGCAATGCAATCTATCTCAAAAGAATTTCTATAATAATAAACATTACCAAATCTTCTTAATAAATGAGATTGAACAACCCATTCATACAAAGCACTTTCTAAAAATTTTTCATCGCACCAAATAGATAAGGATTTAGCAAGAAAAGAATCCAAAAAGAAAAACTTCTTTTCCTTTCTCCATTTTATGTTTTTTTCCTTATAATAAGCTAAATCAAAAATGAACAGCCTTTTAGCAACATCAGCATAATCTTGAACAGTTTTGTAAGAAATTCCAAGATCATTTCCAATTGTTAAAAAGGATAAAGGAGAAGGAGCTTTTCTGAATATGCTTGAAAATATACCTTTCATTAATTCCAAACTTTTTTCAGCTCTTAATATCTCATTCTCAATTGCTGAAATTAATTGGATTTCTGCATTCTGATCCTTATTAATGGATATAGGATACCCACCTACATCCAAATAAACCTTAAAAATTTCCTTTATCTTTTCTTCTTCTTTCCATAATTTTTTCATATCTTTTTCTATTTTGCCGGTAATGTTAACCTTTACTCCATAAACATCTAAAAACTCTCTGAAAGACAAAGGAAGTAATGTAATATCTTTTCCTTTGCCTCTTCTTCCTGGAAAAAGCTCTGCTTGGCCTTTAAGTTTTATGGAAGATGAACCAGTAACTGTTATTACATCATCTTGAAAAATTCCCATATCAATATAAGCCTTAACTATCTTCCACCAATCTTCAAGGCTTGTAACTTCATCGAGAAAAATAAAAGAGCTTTCTATCTTTTCAACCT
>Ga0197143_1000926_pt1 | contig 26937 bp, 32 predicted proteins | sample GBS70_MetaG_FD_148603 | JGI IMG/M metagenome (GOLD analysis project Ga0197143, IMG submission 148603) | Sediment microbial communities from Great Boiling Springs, Gerlach, Nevada, United States - GBS 70_MetaG | ecosystem: Environmental > Aquatic > Thermal springs > Hot (42-90C) > Sediment... | reverse complement strand
TATAATTAAAGCGATATAGCGGCGACCATCATAAACTATTAGCGAAGTCCGATTAGGCATCTTAATAAATCTATATACAAAAGCCGTAATATATAAATATTTTTACAAATAACCACTTACTCAAAACTTAATTTCAGTAATTTTGTGAAATTAATTGATGTAAGAGTCCGCTCCCATCGTTTCAACGAAAAGTTTATATTAAATAGCTCCCAGAGTACGAAGCCCTCGCGTGGGGTGATGTTATGTCTGAAGAAGCTCCTACCTTGTTCGTTAGAAGGGCTTCAGGATTGGTAAGGACAGTGGGACCATTCACAGCTTTCATGATAGTTTTCACTCACACAGTAGGAGGAGGGATCCACAGGCTATCGGTCATAGCGGCTTATCAGCACCCCGGGGCCTTCGTACCCTACTCCTTCCTGATCACGGGATTGGCTTTAGCGATCCCAACTGCGTTAGTTTACACGATGCTCGGAGCGATGATGCCGAGGACTGGAGGGGACTACATATTCATAAGCAGGGGATTGAACCCCACAATGGGATTCCTAGCCTCTTGGGGTTTCTGGTTCACTGAGGTCTTAAGTTATGGTATAATAGCTTGGTACTCAATAGACTTCTTCGTAGGTGCTATAACAGCTGCTGGGATAGCACTTAACGATGAAGGGTTGCTTGCTACAGCTCAATGGATGGCCACCACAGAGGGGCATTGGATCTTGGGAATACTATTCGTCCTGATATTCGGAGTGATCGCTTACTTGGGCATGAGGATATACGGTTGGATAATAAACATATTAGGCGTAATAGCGATAATAGGGTGCCTCACGAACTTGATAATCCTCGGAGCGTGGGGCTTCGGTTACATGGCAGCTGTGAATGGGTGGGGGAGCCTCTACGGAGCGGGAGCATATGAGAAGATAGTAGAGAAGGCGTTCGAGATAGGTATGAAAGAGGGCGACCTCCCAGTGGCTCCATTCGATTGGGGGGCGACGATAGCGGCTGGAGTAGGGGCTATCTGGGCTTATATAGGTATAGTCTCAGCTGTATTCGTTGGAGGCGAGCTGAAGTCCCCAGGAAGATCTCTATTTGTCGCACAGGTTGCTGGAACGATCTTAATAATGCTCTACTATATAACGCTGCCCTTCCTCGTCTACACAGCTTATATCGTACCTCAGGAAGTGCTCGCTAAGGTACCGGGTGCCCTAGATTACCTCGCTAAGAACAACATACCTCTCGACAGAGTTTACTTCACCGCTCTCTACAACTACCTCATGGTCAAGTTAGGATCCGATGGTGTGGCGAGTCTACTGGGAGTACCATCAACTCACTTACTACCGCCTAGGGTAGTCACTTCCTTCACGATACCGTTAGTGCCTAAGGGCATGGAGTGGCTCCAGATAACGAACGGAGCGTTAGTGGGTATAGTACTCCTGAAGGACATACCTGCCTTCTTCGTAGTCGCTAGCAGGATGATATTCGCCTGGGCGTTCGACAGGTTCTTCCCGGAGATGTTCGCAGCAGTAGATTCGAGGTTCCACACGCCGTACTGGGCTGTCACTCTCACTTTAATAGGAGGCATCTTCGGAGTGGCCCTCACAGCTGGAGGCGATTGGGCTGCAGCTGCTGATACTAGCAACTTGTATCAGTTCGCCGTCATGCTAGCTTGCCTCGCTGCTGCTGTGCTGCCCTACTTGAGGAGAGACTTGTATGAGAAGTCGCCTTACAAGTGGGAGATAGCTGGCGTACCTATACTGACGATCCTAGGGCTATGGGGATGGGCCGCTAACTTCTTCTTCTTCTACGTGACGACTCATGAGATATTCTACTACTGGGGAGCTTATTCAACTGACATAGCCCTGCAGCAATCAGCTTGGATGGGTGTAGGAGCACTGATATTCACAGCGTTCATGGTATACAACACGAAACGCGGGATAGACGTGAAGACGATCTACACGGAGATACCGCCGGCGTGACCAATCCGAACCCCCTTCTTTTTAATTATTTTTTACATTTTTTAGCCTTAAGAATAAATAAATTTACGTCTTAGAAAAGTTTATTAGGTTGCGTCCCAATGAGGCGAGGTGCCAGTATGACCGTGAGGGTGTTCTTCGCAGCCGATATTCACGGAAATACTGTAGTTTGGAGGAAGTGGCTCAATGCAGTCAACGTGTATAGAGCGAACGTCATAATCCTAGCGGGGGACCTAACGGGCAAGGCTATAGTCCCTATCTTCGATAAAGGAGACCATTATGAAGCTGAGATAATAGGGAGGAAGTACACTGCTAAGAGCAAGGAGGAGCTTCAGGAACTGATGGATAGGATAGAGAGCTTCTCATATTACTATGTAGTGCTGACCCCTCAACAAGCTCAGGAGATAGCTGCTGATCCGAAGAAGCAGGAGGATTTATTCAAGGAGTTGATGGTCGAGAGGATAAGGAAATGGCTCGATCTACTAATAGAGAAAGTAGATGTGAAGAGCGTCACATCGATAGTGATGCCGGGCAATGATGATGAGCAGTACATAGATGAGACGATAAAGAGCTATGAGGACAGGGGCGTGATATACCCTCTGGATAAGACGGTAGAGCTGAATTACGGTTATCAGATAATAAGTCATGAGTACGTGAATCCAACACCATGGAACACGCCTAGGGAAGCTCCTGAGGACAAATTGGAGAAGATATTGAGGGAGAAGATAGAGAAATCGGGGGTCAAGGACTTCAGTAAGGCTCTCTTCAACTTCCACTGCCCTCCATACGATACTAAGCTCGACCTCGCCCCTAAGCTGGATAAGAATTTGAAGCCAGTTTACGTCGGTGGGAAGCCTGTATTAATTCACGTCGGTTCAAAAGCTGTCAGGAAGTTGATAGAGCAATATCAACCATTGATGGGGCTGCATGGCCATATACATGAGAGTTACGCTAGCGATAAAGTGGGGAAGACTGTCGTGATCAATCCGGGGAGTGAGTACAGCGAGGGCCTCTTGAGGGGCTTCGTGATAGAGCTCGAACCCGATGGTCTCAAGAATTATTGGAAGATAGAGGGTTGATCATGAGCCATGGGGGGATCCACTTCGTTGAGTTAGATCCTGAGGAGTTCGTGAGGGAGTGCAAAGCTATAATAGATAAGTTAGAGGAGCGTGGCATCGTAGCTAGGATATTGGGGGCTATGGCCGTCTATATACACACTGAGAGGGATGCTAGAGCTAGGGAGATACACTCAACTAGGTTCGGGGCGGGCGTCCCTATGTTCACAGATCTAGATCTCATGGCCTACAAGAAACAAGCGAAGAAGCTCAAGGAAGTATTTGAGAAAGAACTCGGGTTCCTGCCGGACAGGATGGTGAACATACTCTTCAGCGATAGGAGGTTGATATACTACCATCCAGAGGGTAAGTTCCATGTAGATGTGTTCTTCAACAAGTTAGAGTTCTGTCACGATGTCGACTTCGGTGAGGAGCCCGGGAAGGGGAGGCTTGAGCTCTCGAAATATGCGATAACACCGACTGATGTAGTCTTGGAGAAACTGCAGATTCACGAGATAAACCCGAAGGACTTAGTCGATCTGATAGTCTTATTCTTGACTCATGAGCTAGCGGAAGAGGAGGGAGAGGGGAAGATCAACGCTAAGTACATAGCTAAAGTCTTAGCGGATGATTGGGGCTTTTGGTACGATTCCGTTGAGAATTTGAAGAAAGTAAAGGCGTATGCGAATCAGATGGTTAAGGAGGGGAGGCTGAGAGAGGAGGAAATGGAGAAAGTAATTAGACAAGTCGATCTACTGCTCAAGATAATAGAGGAGGAACCCAAGTCGAAGAACTGGATGAAGAGAGCGAAGGAAGGCACGAATAAGAAATGGTGGAGGGATGTGGAGGAAATAGTTAGATAAATTAATTACCTAGTTTACTCTATTCCAGAGCGTGCTTTTTCTAATAAACTGGCGAACTAATATGTCACTCTCTTTAATATCTCAACGGCACGTTATAGAAAAACTTTAGACCGAAAAGTATTTAAAGTATCGGACTCGCTTTCTGCAGGTGCCTATATATGAGTCAGAAGGCGCCGAAAATCCTTTTGTATTATGTGGGGCTCTTCCTCATAATAGCGGGAGTGATAGCGATCCTAGGGCAGCTATATAACATTTACGTACTCCCTCCAAAGAAACAGATCTCCCTAGACCTCTTCAACTACACTATTATCGCTCTACTCGTGCTAGGGATAATCTTCACTGTTTGGGGGAAGCTCAAGGGAGGTTGATCTTATGAGTGAGTTCGTCGCCGAGAGGAGGGCTCCTGTCTCTTGGATAGCCCTCTATTCAGCATTATTGGGGGCTACTAGCATAGTCCCGATATTCCCTTACGTCGGAGGAGGAGGTTATTGGCCTCTCTCACTTCCACTAGCAGCGATAGCTCCTTTCATATTAGGCCTACCAGCGGCAACGCTCAGCGCTTTCATAGGCGGTCTCATAGGCTGGGTCCTCTCACCAGCAGCGTACCCTCTGGGCATAATCGATGTCATATTGACGGGCACGATGCCGGCTATAGCAGTTGGTTTAACGATGAACGCTAACAAGATGAAGTACTACATAGTATTGATGATATTATACGTGAGTCAGGCTATAACAATAAACTTAGTGCCTTATTACATCCCGGGACCCGCTGGTGGTTTCGATGCAGCTCCTCAACCCCTCTACTTCTCCCTATTCCTGCCCACTTGGTTGCCTTGGATAATCGTGCTCCTGACTCCCGTAGGGTTCAGGACCCTGCCTAGATTGATAAGGGAAGCTACTGGGGCGAAGAGGTTCATCGCGATGTACTTCACGATATTGATAGGTATGTTCCTATGGTGGATGCCTTGGGAATACCCGTATTGGTACGTCTATAAGTATCCCGTGTCCTTAACGATAGCTACAGTCAGCGTATACTTGATATGGATCCCCGTCTTCTGCGTGATAATAACTATAATAGCGATACCGATAATAGAAGGGCTGAAGAGGAGCGGGCTGCCTAAGGTGGCTGGGGCGATATGGTAGGAGGAGCCTTTTCATGCCTGGAAGAGTCATTGAGCTCGAAGACGTCACTTTCACATACCCAGATGGCACTGTTGCCCTCAAAAATATCTCTTTTTTTGTTGAGGAAGGGGAAGCTGTCGCTGTAGTTGGTGAGAATGGAGCAGGTAAGACTACCCTATGCTACTTATTATCTGGAGTGATACCGCACATATACGGGGGGACGATAAAGGGAAAGGTGAGCGTCGCTGGAATTCAGCCTAAGGATTCTTCGATGAGAGATCTCTCTAGGCAGGTTTCTATAGTACTTCAGGACCCGGATTCTCAGATATTCTCCCCCACTGTCTTCATGGAGGTAGCCTTCGGCCCCAGCAATCTGGGGTTGAGCAAGGAGGAGATATTAGCTAATGTGAAATGGGCTCTAGAAGTCACTGGTTTAAGTGGCCTGGAGGAGAGGTCCCCAGACGAGCTATCTGGGGGACAGAAGCAGAGGCTCGTCTTAGCTTCAGCTCTAGCGATGAGATCTAGGGTCCTGGTATTGGATGAGCCCACATCTCAGCTCGATCCCGTGGGCGTCAGGGAGGTCATGGCTACTCTCAAGGAACTGAAGAGGAGGGGTGTCACTATGGTGATAACTACCCATCAGACTGAGGAGATAGCTGAGATAGCTGATAAAGTCATCGTACTTAAGGATGGAAACCTGTTGGCGATTGGAAGCCCTAAGGAGATATTCTCTGATGTCGAATTGATGGAGAGAGCTGGAGTAAAGGCGCCTGATGTCGCTATCTTGACATATGAACTCGCGAAGAGAGGATTGAACACAGAAGAAGTTCCGATAAACGAGTTAGAGGCAAATGAGATGTTATCTAAGTTCATAAAGGATGGAAAGATCAGGGTCTCAGGTGAGCTGAGCTTCGAGCAGAGGAGGAATGAGAGAGCGATAATAGAGGTGAGGGATCTGACTTTCGAGTATCCGGGGAGGGTCAGGGCTTTGGATAACGTGAGCCTGACTGTATACGAGGGGGACTTCCTGGGGGTGATAGGGATGAACGGATCGGGGAAATCCACTTTAGTCAAGACTATGATAGGACTGCTCAAACCTCAGCAAGGAAAAGTGCTATTCAGGGGTGAGGATGTCACTAAGTTCACAGTAGGCGAGCTGGCTAAGAGGATAGGGCTCATACTACAGAACCCGGATTACCAACTCTTCACGATCTCAGCGATCGAAGAAGTCATGTTCGGCCTCAGGAACATAGGCGTGAAGGGAGAGGAAGCGAGGAAGCTCGCCTTAGAGATATTGGATATGGTCGGATTGAAGGAGAAAGCAGAATACTTCCCATTCAAGCTCAGCTTCGGAGAGAGGAGGCTCCTAGCGGCTGCAGCGACGTTAGCGTTGAACCCCGAAGTGGTGATACTCGATGAGCCGACGACAGCTCAGGACTACAGGGGAAGGTACCTCTTAGCTGATCTAGCGAAAGACCTGCATGAGAGGGGGAAGACTATCATAATGATAACTCACGATATGGATCTGATCGCTAAGTACGCGAATAGAGTGATAGTGATGGCCAACGGTAAGATAATAATGGACGGCGATCCCCACGTGATATTCAACGATATCGAGAGGCTGAGGCAAGCTGGAGTGATGCCCCCCCAGATAACGAGGCTAGCTATTTCCATGAGCCAAATGGGAATACCCAGCCAGATAATAAAGATAGAGGAATTCTTAGATGTAGTGGAGGTGGTCAAATGACGTTCAAGTATGTTGAGAAAGATACTATAATTCATAAATTGCATCCGATGACGAAAGCCCTGCTTCTACTCGCTGCACTGATGCTAGCCCTCATCTTCACTTACGATTACTCCATAGTGCCCTTACTCATCGTCTTAGCTTTCGAGCTCATAATATGGAGGGTAGCTGGTATAGAGTTCTGGAGAGTGGCTATAGTGATAAAGGTCCTGCTCGGGATATTCCTCTTCTTCATAATCGTTCAGGGATTCCTATACAGGGGGGGCGTGACTCCATTATTCGCGATAGGTCACTTCAAGCTTTGGGAGAAGGATATAGGGGAGTTCACACTAGAGGGCCTTCTATACGGTCTCTTCATATCCGCTAAGATATTAGTCGTAGTGATAGCGGCCATAATATTCGTGATGACCACTTCGATAACGAAAATGTCAGCGCTCGCTCACAGCCTCAGACTCCCTTACAGCTTCTCCTTCACGCTTCTAGCTGGTCTCAGATTCGCTCCTCTCATATTCAAATCCTTCTCGGACATAAAGGATGCTCAGAAACTCAGAGCATTCGATATAGATAGGATGAACATAATAGTGAGGGCATTCAAAGCTTACGTCCCGATACTCACTCCTCTGATACTCAACCTCCTCAGGAGGGGGATGGAGCTCCAGATATCGATAGAGTCGAGGGGATACGGGGCTACTAAGAACCCGACGCAGTTAGAGGAACTCCATCTGAGGCTCAGGGACTACGTGACCTTCATCATAATAATCTTGATCTTCGCGTCCTCCATCTACGTGAATTATACGATCGCTCCTCCTCTCTACACAGACTTCCTCCAATACCTCAGGTCATTACTGAGGGGTTGACCTTGTTAGATGTGACAGATGTGTTCAAGATATGCTCCGAGAGGAGGAGGGAAGGGAGGAGGGTGATAGATGCCCACATAGGGGAGCCCAGTCACCCTCCTCCAGTGAGTGTGAGCGAGATCCTCAGGGGGATAGGGGACGCGGGATCTAAGTACATGCCATTCGAGGGACTTAGGGAGACGAGGGAGAGGATCTCTAAATTCGCTAGGGATTTTCTGAGGAGGGATATCGATCCGGATGGGATATTCGTGACTAATGGGGGAGCTCAAGCCCTAACATCGACTCTGATGGTCCTAAGGGAGAGGAAAATACTCCTCCCGGCCCCCGGATTCACTCAGTACTTCGATAACGCGAGGATAATGGGCTTGAGCTTCGCTACTTACGATTCCACAGCAGAGGAGCTAGTCGATGAGATCTTGGGGAAGTTAGGTGATGCTGGAGCAGTCCTCATAAATTACCCCAACAATCCCACTGGCTTCTTACCTGAGGGAGATGTCCTCATGGAACTATGGGATGAGTTGAGGAAGAGGAACGTATTACTGATAAATGACGCAGCTTACTCTCAGATATACTTCGATTCGAGGCCCGAGGTACCGGGGGACATAATAATAGATACGTTCAGCAAGACCTTCGGGATACCTGGGCTCAGACTGGGTTACGTTTACTGGGGGTTGGAGGAAAGGAAGAAGATATTCGATGCCGTCTACATAACATCCGCTGGCGTCTCAGAGATATCTCAAATAATACTGAACTCCCTCCTGGACTCACTCAGGGAGGATTACTTAGAGCGCGTCAGATCTCACTATAGGAGGAAGAGGGATAAGATCGTCGAGCTCATGGAGGGCTTCTCCTTCCCCTATCCAAGGGGGGCTTTTTACATATTCGCTAGTCATGAGAAGCTGAAGGACTCGAAGGAGCTAGCTCTAAAGCTCCTTCAGAGGGACCCAGCTGTGGGCATCGTCCCCGGGGATGTCTTCATGGGGGATGAGAGGAGCTTCAGGATATGCTACAGCCTCCTCAGCGATGAAGAAGCTGAGGAAATGGTCAGGATCATCTCAGAGGAGATTCATAAGATGTAATCTATTGGGAGGTACTTGACTCCGTTCCTCAATAAGCTAGCTAGCTTTCTCGTCGTCCTCGTCACATCCTCCCTAGTAGAGGCTTCCCCTAAGCTGAACCACGAGACCTCTGTGGCATCTCCTCCCGGCCTCTCAGATCCCTCTATCGAAGCGGGATCGAATATTATGTCCGCTATGACGTAATGGTACTTCACTCTATCATCTTCGTTCACTACTACCTGACTCAGAGCGATTAAGCCGATCGGCTCCGCTGACAAATTAGTCTCCTCGAGTAACTCCCTCTTCGCAGCTTCTAAGATGCTCTCTCCAGCTTCTACAGCACCACCTGGTATGGACCACTTTCCCTGGCCCGGAGGTAATCCCCTCTTGACGAGGAGGAGCTTCCCCTCCCTCAAGAGGACGGCGCCCACGCTAGCTATAGCGTACTTCGGGAACTCCCTCATAACTTGGAGGGGGATCGAGAGGTAAAAAAGTTGAGCCCCTCAGGGAGGCTCCTTCATGTAAGTAGGCGCCCTCTCCGGGGAGACCCCTCTCTTCACCTTATGATAGTAATCGTAAGTCATGACTTCCTCATCGCTGAGTATGTCTGCATCCACGAGCTCTCCTACGAAGATCGTGTGCGTGCCGACATCGAGTGTAGAGGTGACTATGAACTCCATGTATGCGACTGATTCCTCCAATACTATGGGAACCCCAGTTTTCCCTATCTTATATGAGATCCCCTCGAATTTATTCAGATCTCTGCCACTCATGAAACCGAACCTCCCTATCAGTGTCATCGGAGCATCTCTCCTGAGGACGGATACTGAGAAAGCCCAACTAGCTTTTATGCACTCATGCGTCAGATTCTCTTTATTTATGCATACAGCGACCTTAGGAGGATCTGATGTCACTTGAAAGACCGTATTAGCTATCTGACCGTTCAGTTTATCCCCTAATCTCGAAGAAACTATGTACACTCCATACGAGATCTTCCTCAGTGCCTTGGCGTTCATAATCCGTCAGGGAGGGAAAAAATAAAAAATACTGTATCAGTAGAAAGTCACCCTACTCACATTCCTGCACTTCGATAAAGCTAATAGCTTTGAGATACTCTTCGGGAAGGAGACTTCATCGCAATCCCTTATCACTGCTACGTATCTCTCGAGAGTCGCTTCATCTACGTCTTGAGAGAAGACGATCTTCCTCACGCCCGATATCAGCACCCTCTTCCCGAACTTCTCGAAGTCCTCCTTATTGAGCTCTATCTCCTCAACGCCTGAGATCGGTATCGGAGCTAAATTTGAGATACCCTCACCAACTGACTTCCCGGCTTCTTTGACTCCCTCTAATAGAGGTTGAAGACTCCCCATGAGCCCGCCCCTGACATCAAGGAGGAGCCTCATCGCTTCATTTATAGCTTCCCCTATGCTTATCCCCAGCCTCCTAGATAGTTCAGCGACACTATTGTAAAGCTCTGGGTTGACCCCCCTTATGGTTATGTCCTTGCTCAGGCGTTCCCCTCCCGATGCCCTCACTACTACCTCCTTACCCGGAGACCTCACCTCAATGCCCTCGGGCGTCACACTCACTTCCTCTCTCGGGCGCTCCCCCCTACCCTCTGACATACTCACACCTATATTACATGTATTCATTGATATATAAGCATTACTAGTCACACAAGCCTAACTCTCTTAACACTTCAGTTATAGCAGCTACCACACTATCAGGCTCCTCCGTCAATGGGGGTCTCACATATGGCTTAACAGGAGCCCCCATGACATTCAGAGCTGTTTTAATCGCAGTGGGAAATGATGAAGCTATATCATAAATAGAAGATAATTTCAAGAGCTTATGATTCTCATCTAAAGCTCTCTTAAGATCTCCATCTGCCCAAGCATCGTAAATAGATCTATGCATGCCCGGAGTCACATTGGCTAGGGCAGTTATACCGCCGTCTCCTCCCATCATCAAGTTGGAGAGGAGCATATCGTCCATCCCGGTTAGCACTGAGAAGTCCTTCCTGACCGATCTCATCCTCTGAATCAATCTCCTCAAGTAGGAGAAGCTATCGTAAGTGACTTTAGCTCCCGCGATATTGTTGTACTCTTGAGCTAACTCGATGTAGAGTTCTATGGGCACATTTATCCCAGTGAGAGAGGGTATATTGTAAATTATTATGGGAAGATCTACTCTCTCAGCTATCTTAGAGAAGTGTAGCTTCAGCTTCTTAGCATCTATCTTGAAGAAGAATGGGGGAGTGACTATAACTCCATCAACACCCATGTCCTTGAAAATCGAGCCTAGTTCAATAGCTTTATCCGTAGAATTATGGCTTATCCCCGGTATAACCCAGATCTTCCCACCGACTTCATCTATAAGTGCTTCAGTAAGCCTTATCGCTTCCTCTCTTTCCAGGTGAACGAACTCACCCGTAGTGGAGTTCGGGAAGATGCCATGAACACCCTCTCTCAGTTGATGATACGCGAGCCACCTCAAAGCCTCGAAATCTATCTCGAGCTTCTCATTGAAAGGGGTTATCAAGGGGGTGATTATACCTCTGAAGGCCATAAAGTCACCGAATGATTAGATCGTCCTCTCAGATAAATCCAGTGATACTGATATCACAAAAATATAACTAATATATCATTAATCATTATAACTGTATAAAAATAACTTCAGTGCGGACGGCTCAAATAATTTACAATTCTTCCCATATGAATTCTCTTCAAGACCCCTAAAACTGAGGCCTCACGATCTAGAGGATCTGATCACTTCCGTGAGGATCGAAATGATCGTATCGGCGGCTCTTCTAACCTGGAGAGAGTCCACTGGAGAAGGCCTCTGATGCGGATCGATGAAGCGCTCACGAGACATCACTCGAGAGAGGAGACTCTAGACTCCCTGATACTACTACGAGATCCCATATTCCCATATGGGAAATTTTCCATAATTTTGTCATCCGTAATCAATAAAATACAAAGAGATACGCTGAATTTTGGGATGTTATTCATACAGATGGGAACCTCGCACCACCGACTCTCTATGTAAAAGTTTTTAAGTATTAAGAGGAGGAAGCATAGGGACGATCATGTTCGAGATAGTTGGAAAGAGGGAACTAGCGCCCAACATAAAGTGGATAAAGGTGAGAGCTCCCCTCGTGGCCAGGAATGCGAGACCAGGACAGTTCGTAGTCATTAGATTACATGAGAGAGGGGAGAGGATCCCTCTAACTCTCTTCAGATGGGATAAGGAGGAAGGGACTATAGAGATAGTCTTTCAAGAAGTCGGGAAGACGACATACGAGCTCGGGACTTACGGTGTAGGGGATAAGATAGCTGATGTAGTCGGTCCCCTGGGCAAGCCGACTCATATAGAGAACTTCGGGACAGCATTAGTCGTCAGCGGGGGTGTAGGGGCTCCCATAGGATATTCGATCACTAAAGCCCTGAAGGAAGCAGGGAACTATGTTATCAGCATAATAGGGTTCAGGAACAAACAGTTAGTGATCTTGGAGGACGAATTCAGGGAGGTCAGCGATGAACTCCTCGTAACTACAGATGACGGGAGTTACGTGAGGAAGGGGTTCACTACCGATGTGTTGAGCGAGCTCCTAGAGTCCGGTAGGAAGGTGGATTACGTCTTCACAGTGGGCCCCGTCATAATGATGAAGAAAGTCGCTGATATAACTAGGAAGTACGGGATAAAGACTTACGCGAGTCTCAATCCCATAATGGTCGATGGTACTGGGATGTGTGGAGCTTGCAGAGTGACTGTAGGAGGACGAGTCGTCTTTGCATGCGTCGCTGGTCCAGATTTCGATGCTCATCAAGTTGACTTCGATGAGTTGATGAAGAGATTAGCTCAGTATAGGGAGGAGGAGAGAGTAGCGCTCGAGAGGTTCCTCCAAGTGAGCGTGGTGAGAGGATGAGCGTTAAGAGGAGGGAAGTGAAGAAAGTAAGGGTCCCGGTCCCGGAGCAGGATCCTCACGTGAGGATACACAATTTCAATGAGGTAGCTTTAGGCTATAGCTTAGAGCAAGCGGTGGAGGAAGCCTCTAGATGTCTTCAATGTCATGTGAAAGTCGCGCCTTGCATCAAAGACTGCCCAGTCCTCGTTAATGTCCCGGGATTCATAAAGAAGATAGTGGAGGGGGATATGAAAGGGGCTCTAGAGGTCATAATGGAGACTAACTCACTGCCCGGGATAACTGGGAGGGTCTGCCCTCAGGAAGAGCAGTGCGAGATGAATTGTATAATGGGGAAGCTCGGGGATAAGATAAACATAGGGAAGCTCGAGAGGTTCGTCGCAGATTACGCTAGGGAGCATGGTATAAGGCCTGAAGTCAAGATAGCGCCTCCGACTGGGAAGAGAGTAGCTGTAGTGGGCTCTGGTCCAGCTGGACTCACTGCTGCAGCTGATTTGAGGAAGATGGGGCATGAAGTAGTCATATATGAGGCTCTGCATGAGCCTGGAGGCGTCTTAGTTTACGGGATCCCGGAGTTCAGGCTCCCGAAGGAGATAGTGAGATATGAGGTCGAGTTCTTGAAGAGCATAGGAGTCAAGATATACATGGATGTAGTGATAGGGAAGACGCTCTCCCTCTACGACCTCCTCGAGGAATTCGATGCTGTCTTCTTGGGGACTGGAGCTGGCACACCTAACTTCTTGAACGTGCCCGGAGTCAACTGCCTCGGCATATACTCAGCTAACGAGTTCCTCACTAGGATAAACTTGATGAAAGCTTACCTCTTCCCAGAGTACGATACTCCCGTTAAGAGGGGGAAGAGGCTCGCTGTAATAGGAGGAGGGAATACAGCCATGGACGCTGCGAGGAGCGGTCTCAGGATAGGATATGAGGAGGTCTACATACTTTACAGGAGGACTAGGGATTTGATGACAGCTAGGATTGAGGAGATCGGACATGCTGAAGAGGAAGGGGTCAAGTTCATGTTCTTAGTTAATCCAGTCGCCTTCAAGTGCGATGAGAACGGATGGGTCAGGGCAGTCACACTGATAAGGAATGAGTTAGGAGAGCCCGATGAATCCGGGAGGAGGAGGCCCATCCCCATACCTGGGAGCGAGTTCGATCTAGAGGTGGATGCCGTAGTGATAGCTATAGGGCAGAGGCCGAACAGGATACTCTACCAAGAGGTCCCTGAGCTGGAGGTATCGAGGGACGGCACGATAATAGTTGACGAGAAGCACAGGACTACGTTGAGAGGGGTGTTCGCTGGAGGGGATGCGATAAGGGGAGAGGCTACTGTAGTTCTAGCTATGGGAGACGGTAAGAGGGCAGCTATGGCTATAGATGAGTACCTCAAGACGGGGGAGTGGCCGGAGAGGATAGTCCCGATGAAGCTCGCTCAAGCGGATTAGAGCGGGCCAATTGGGGGCCTTCGAGCGCTCTCATAGACCCCGAAAACTTTTTAGTTTGGGATATCCTCTGCTGCGTATGAGTACTGGAGAACTAAAGCTCAGGGCAATCGTCAGTATGTCTCAGTTAATTCTAGGGATACTTCTCTTTATAAGCGGGCTCATCTTATATCTTACTCCGCACGGAAGAGCTCAAGAGTTCATATTATTCATGAGCAGAGGGTCTTGGCGTTATTGGCATGATATCTTCGCTTTCGCTTTCTCCGGATCATCCTTAATACACATATACTTCAACTTCAGATCCCTGAAAGTCTTAGCTAGGAGGTTGTTCTCATGAGGAAGCTCATCTTAGTGATCTTAATAGCTATGATGGTAGCGGCTATTCCCCTGCTCTACAGACCCGAGGAGAGGAGTTACGTCGTGAGGGGGAAGTTGAAGGACGTGGGCTCTAGGATCATAGTCGTGGAGACTGAGGGAGGGGACGAGGCCTTCGAGCTGAGGGGAGAGTATGAAGGTGGCTATAAGTGGCATCAAGTACTGGAGAGGCTCAGGGGGATGGTAGGAGAGGAGGTAGTGGTGAGAGTGGAGATCAGAGGGAGAGCTGCTGTAGCAGTCGGTATAGAACTACCGAGGTTAGGGATAAAGTATTAGTTCATCGCATCACATATAATTGAGATGCGGGGGAAGGTAGGAAGGTTCCAAGTGATGGCGCTCTTGCAAGCAGCTAGGTACTTCCTCCTCAAGGGGGATCTCGAGAGAGCGAAATCCTTCGGGTTGAACAGAGCTATATTTTACGCTTGGGCGAAGAGATCAGGGGGAAGAGTTCGCACGCATAGAGCTGCGGGTGCATCAGCCCCCTCGATACCTAAGGTCGCTAGGGAGATCGAGCAACTAGGGGATGAGAGGGCTTACGTGAGCGATGACGGGTTCTTCATAATAGGGGATGAAGTTCAGAGGCCGGAGGATTATGATGAACAAGTAGTGAGGAAGATAGAAGCAGTAGTTCCATACGATAGAGCATGGAACGCTGCCCTGAACTACTTGAGGTCCTTCCCCGCTGACTACCTACTCGATCAGAGGAAGTTCTATGAGCGTGTTTACCTCCCGGTCCGGGATAGATTCGAAGAGCTCGTGAGATCTCGTAGTTGAAAGGAGAGGTAAGCAAGGCTGAGGGGAACTTCGAGAGGTGATCTCTCTGTCAATGGGGATAGATGAAGCTGGAAGGGGCCCAGTGATAGGACCTATGGTCGTAGCAGCTGTTATCCTCAAGAGAAAGGAGGCTAGGAGGCTAAGGGAAATAGGGGTCACTGATTCAAAGCTCTTAAGTGCTGAGAGAAGGGAGGAACTGTTTCCAATAATAATTGAGAGCGCTGAATCCTATCTGATAGAGGTAATTGAGCCTAAAAGGATAGATGAAGCTGTCTCTAAGAATATGCTCAATGTACTTGAGGCTGAAGTCATGTCGGAGTTGATAAGGGAGCTCAAACCCGCTAAAGTCATAGTTGATTCACCGATGAGAAACTGCAGGAAGTTCTCAGATGTGTTAAGAGGATTCCTTGGAGATTCGAGCGTTAAAATAGTGGCTGAGAATAAAGCGGACTCTAAATACGTCCAGGTAGCTTCTGCTTCCATAATAGCTAAAGTAGAGAGAGATAGGAGGATCAGGGAGTTGAGCGAGTTAACTGGGATAGAGCTCGGCTCAGGATACCCTGGAGATCCTAGGACGAGGGAAGCGATTAGGATGATCCTCAGAGGGGCCGAGTTCCCCAGGGATCAAGTGAGGTGGAAGTGGGCGACGATAAATAAACTTTTAGAGGAAATTAAGGGGAGAGATTTGACTGAATTCTTGGATTAATCACAGCAGCTATTACCTCAGCTATTCTCCTTATCTCCGCTTGAGCTGATCTATCCAACCTGAGCCTCAGGAAATGTTGCCAGTCCGATTGCCTCCCGCTCACGAAAATAGCTGTCCTCAATGCTGATGGGAGGATGTACCTAGCATCTTCCATCCTCACTCCCATGTTCAGGAGCCTCTCATATAGCTTAACGCTCATCTCAGCGTGCTCCTTCATGAGCTTCAGAGCTTCATCATTCAAATCTGGGAATATGAAGCCCTCTGGTTTCGTCACCCTCCCAGATCTCTGAGTGAAGCTGAGTCTCCTATGCCTGACGAATTGATGGGAAGCTACTCTAGACATCTCGATCCAGAAAGCGTAGAACCCATGTCTGGGGTCCTCGTGAGGGGACCTCAAGAAGTTGTACAATAGGGGCTCATCGCTCAACTTCTCTATCTCGACTGAGAGCTTCGGCTCAGCTTCAGATTCTATACCGAGGATCTCAGATATCAGGGGGAGCTCCCTCACAGCTTCGAGGCCTATGACCCTAGCCTCACTATCTAAGAGTTCTATAGCTGTCCTCGGATTGAGGGAAATCAAACTAGGGTTTCCTAGGGTTACCTCAACGTATTTATGATTTATGAGGAGCCTCATTAGTTCTCGATGATCGCAATCTATCCAGAGCCTTATCAAGCTGTGCTCTAGGACTGAATAGTGCCCCATCCTTATGATGTTCGATAGAAGCCTTCTGACTCTCTCCCTATCACTCAACTCCTCAGCTATTTCCTCCGGACCTCCAGTACTCCTAGATACTCTCGTAGCTAAGTAAATGAGGCCTTCTCCACCTATTAACTCCTTCCTCACGACCTCCATGCTAAACCCTACGGGTGGAGTAAGATAAAACACTAGCTGCACGCGTGAGACCTCTAAAAACGCGAATTAATTAAGATTTTTATATCAATGTGGATTGCTAACGAGATTTCATAAATTAAAATCCGTCATTTTCATAATATATTTTAGGAAATAAGGGATAAGTTAGAAGAATTTTTAATTTTTTCAATAATAAAATCATGAATATATTTTATGAAATAACCGAATATGTGAGGGAAAATTCTTCTGATACGAGCTAAGAGTTTTTATGCTGTATAGTTAAGCGTTATCTTCATAAATTCTCCTATGTTTAATTAACTTTTTAATGGGCTTACGAGCTTGGGCTGGGGGTGACCCTATGGAGTTCGAATGTCCCGTATGCGGAGCTGTATTCGATATAGAGGATGTAGAAGAGGGCGATGAGGTCAGGTGCCCTGAATGCGGCGCTCTGCTCGTCGTCATGAAGAGGGGCAAGAAACTCTACTTGGAGCCAGTGCCGGAAGAGGAAGAAGAGGAGTGGGAAGAAGAGGAAGAAGAGGAGTGGGAAGAAGAGGAAGAGTGGGAGGAGGAAGAGGAGTTCTGAGCTATCGAGTCATCCTGTAAAAAGCCATCCTTTTTCCTATCCCTAGATCATCCAGCTTTTTCTCCCACTCATCCGATATAGAGATCACTGAGAAGACCCCCCAAAGCTTAGCTCCCGCATCGTTCACTATATCCATTATAGCCTCTAAGGACTCTAAGTTCTTCACGATATCCCTCACTAAGATCACTCTATCATCTACTCCTATCTGGCTAGGTACGTAGAGTTCGACAACAGATCCTCTGTCGAGGGAGACGTATGAACTCCTCAAGTAAGACTCTAGGGAGAGGCTTACATGCTCCATACAGCTTAAAGCCTTCGCTCTGAGCCAATCGCTAGCGATCAAGGCTAGGGGGAAGGACTCCTGGGGGGATACTATGACGTTCACTTCCTCATCCCCGACGAAACTCGATATGACATATCCCATGAGCTCCAGGAATTTATAGTTGCTCATCAGCCTCCAAGACTCTATATAATTGTACCTGTTGACCCTCAGATTTCTCCTAAGAGCTTCCTCTATTAAATTCAGGCTCTCTATCCTCTCTATTATTTTCCTAGCTGTCGTCTTCTCGGGCGTGCTCTTGAGACTTATGTACCGCCATATGACTTGATAGGGTATTCCTAGCTTCGATTCAAGCTCCTTCAGTGTGAAAAATCCCTTTAGGGAGCTCAGAAGCCTGACGGAGATGTATGGAGACTCGAGCCTCCCGTTCCTCATGACCGCGTACCTTTCCTAAGGAGCGTAACTCACTTAGATTTAAATTCAACTCCACTGGGCAATGTGGTACCACCCCATTAGCATTAAATCCGTCTAGAAAACCTTTATAACAATGGATCCACGAGATCCGAAGTTGAGTCATGGAGATGCTTCAGCAGGCAACCTTACTTGAGGAGTTCAGGTTCCCCGGGACTCTTTTTAGAGCAAGGAAAATCCCGATAGCTCAGGGATGGAGGAGGATATACATCAAATGGGAGGGAAATAATCCCACGGGAACTCAAAAGGACAGAGCGGCTTACATGCACGTGAGGAGGGCTATAGAGCAGGGATACGATACAGTGACTGTAGGCACTTGCGGGAACTTCGGGGCTTCCTTAGCTTACTTCGCTGACCTCTACGGGATTAGGGCCGTGATATACGTACCGTCACGCTACACCAACGGAAGGGTGAGGGAGATGAAGAAGTACAACGCTGAGATAGTTTACGTAGATGGTGGCTATGAGGAAGCTGTGGAGAGGAGCGTGCTCGATGCTATGAAGTACGGATATTACGATTCCAATCCCGGGAGCGTTAACGGTAGAGTAGCGTTAGAGTCCTTCAAGGCTATCGCTTATGAGATAGTTGCAGCCCTTGGCTTAGTCCCAGATGTGGTCTCCGTCCCTCTGGGAAACGGCACTACTTTAGCTGGGATCTACATGGGCTTCCGCGAGATGCTGGATATGGGGCTCTCGAGGAAGCTCCCAGTGATGTTAGGAGCTACTACGAAACTAGGGAATCAAATAGCTGAGACATTGAGGAGAGGTTCTGAGGAACTGGTCTCCCTAGGAGAGGATGAAGTGAGGGAAACTGAGTATAATGAGCCATTAGTCTCGATAAAGGCTTTCGATGGCGAATACGCTTTAGAAGCTATAAGGAGGAGCGGTGGTTTGACTCTCGAATTCTACGATGATGAACTACTTCAACTCTCTGAGGAGCTGAGGATGGAAGGTATAGATCCTCTCCCAGCATCTTCCTCCTCCTTAGGGGCTATAGAGAGATATTTAGAACTCGGGGGATATTTCGAGAATGCAGTGGCAGTCGTCACAGGGAGAAAGCTCTGAAGTTCCTGAAGCTCTGATACTAGCGGAGGGGAAATACGATACTTCTGACGCTAAGACAGCTCACGGCCTCGTCAGGAAGTCCATGAGGTACAAGATAGTCGGCGTGATAGACAGTAAGTTCGCTGGGATGGACGCTGGGGAGGTATTAGATGGGAAGAAGAGGGGCATAAAGATCTATGGGAACTTGGATGAGGCCCTGAATGAGAGGCCCAATGTCAAAGTGCTGATAGTCGGCGTAGCTACAGCGGGAGGCATGCTCCCACTTGAGTACAGGGGCTACATAAGGGAAGCTATCGAGAGGGGGCTCAATATAGTGTCGGGGCTCCATGAGTTCCTGAGCGATGATCCAGAGTTCTCAAAGATATCTAAGGAGAGGGGAGTTGAGATAATAGATGTCAGGAAGATCTATCAGAAGATGAGGCTCTTCTATACCGGGAAGATAAGGGAAGTAGATTCTTACAGAGTAGTCGTCTTGGGGACTGATGCATGCATAGGGAAGAGGACCACAGCTTGGATGATAACTGATGAGCTGAACAAGAGGGGTGTAAAGGCAGTCTTCGTCGGGACCGGTCAGACGGCTTGGATGCAAGGGGCTAAGTATGGGATAGTGCTCGATGCTATGGTGAACGATTTCATACCCGGTGGATTAGAGCACGAGATCTGGAGGGCATACACTGAGGAGAGGCCTAAGGTAATAGTAGTCCCGGGCCAGGGTTCATTGCTGCATCCAGCTTTCCCAGGTAGCTTTGAGGTAGTGAATCTACTGACACCGAACGCTATAGTACTGCAGCACGCACCAGGAAGGAAGCACCTAGAGGACTTCCCGGAGTTCCCAATGCCCTCATTGGAGAAGTACATACGCTTAATAGAAGTTATAACGGATAAGAAGCCTATAGCGATCACTATAAACACTGAAGGGATGGATGAGGATTCTGTAGAGAGGTACGTTGAGGAAGTGGAGGCTAAGTACGGCATAGTGACGTGCGCCCCCTTGATGCATGGCGTCGGAAGAGTAGTTGATGCGATAACTAAGGAGGTAGAGGTTTGAACATCATCTGTTTCGATAAGATAAGGATAGGGAACTTGAGAGTGAAGGATAGGGCTATATTAGCCACTTACGAACTTGAGGTGGATGGTATCAGGAAGGAGTACGATCTCATCGAAGTGTACGAGGGGAGCGTAAAGGATATAGAGGGTATCGAGGAGATAGCTGCATTAATAAGTATAGTTCCAGCGATAAATTATACACTATTTACGAAAGAAATCGATATAGAATTTCCAATTAATGAGTTAGATCTAAAATTTTTTATGGATATGAGTGAGATAACTGCGAGAGATATATTCGTCAATAGGATAGTCAGGAGGACGGGCCTAGTCAAGGGCGAGTTCATACCGGATCCAGAGAGCGTGAGGCCTGAGGATGCGAGCCCGAGAGCTGAAGTGAATGCGAAGATAGGATCGACTGCCCTCGATTACTCAGGAGATGAGGGGAAGTGCGGTGTGATGGTCTCAGGGGGGAAGGATAGCCTCCTCTCCTTCATGCTCCTGAAGGAAGCTGGATGCGAAGTGCATCCTTTCTTCTTCAATGAGAGCGGGAGGCATTGGCACGTCTCCCTGAGGGCATACAGATACTTCAGAGCTGGGGAACCGAGGACCAGCAGGGTCTGGAGCAATATAGATAGGTTATTCAACTTCATAGAGTCGAACATGAGGATCCTTGTCAAAGATTTCAAGAAGAAGACGAAGGAAGTATATCCGATAAGGCTCTTCTGGTTCGAGCATTGGGCTTTCTCCTTCCTCCCAGTTATCATGAGGAGGGGCATAGGTAACGTGATCTTCGGGAATGAGTACGACGATCCCTCATCAGTGCCCTCTTACTTCAAGGGGATAAAGCATTATAACGCGATTTACGACCAATCTCAGGACTTCGAAGATTATATGACGAACTGGTTCAAGGAAAGAGGGCTTGGGATAAAGCAATGGTCTCCAATAAGATCTATCTCAGGGTTGATAGTCCAGAGGATTCTCTATAGGAGGTATCAAGATATCATGAAGCTCCAGATGAGCTGCCATGCCCCTAGGTATACGAGCGGGGAGCTGAGGCCCTGCGGGAACTGTAGTAAATGCATCGGGATAAGGATCTTCCTGCTCGCTAATGGGATAGATCCTAGGGTAATAGGATACGGGGATGAACTGAGGGATATAGTAGAGCACGTTGAGACAGGGAAGTACAGGTTGGATGATGATGAGTTAGAGCACTCATTGTACCTCATCAGCGAGAGGCTGGGGGTGAAGCTGCCTAGAGCCCATCCGCATCCGGAAGTCGAGACAGTGAGGTTCAACGATATAACAGCTAGGATAGATCATATCCCATATCCAGAGCTGAGAAGAAAAATTTTTAATATAATTGAAGAATATGTAAATGGATATTCCATTCTGAGGGGTGGGAGATGGGTAAGAGTAGGGAAGGAGGAATTAGGGCTGTAGCAATAGAGCTGAGGGATCTGAGCCCTGAGGAGATAGAGGAATACATAAAATTCGATGCTAAAATAAGCTGGGATTTCCTAACTGATGAGGAGAAGATCGAATTGGGATACGAGGGTTACCTGAGGAGGCATAGGGAGGTAGTATACTCACTCTATAGGGCCAATATGAGGAACAGGATGATAGCAGCTTACGCCGATGGTGAGATCGTGGGGTTAGTCTGGGTGGGCATGAGGATAGATACCGTCCACTTCGTACCCATAGGCTACATATACGATATCGAAGTGAGGGAGGACCTGAGGGGGAAGGGGATAGGTAGCAAGCTCCTCAAGATCGCTGAGGAAACTTGCAGGGAGTGGGGGGTCAAGGAGGTCATGTTAGCCGTCGAGGCGAATAATTTAGAGGCAATTAGATGGTACGAGAGGATGGGTTATGCTCCTAAGAGGCATCTGATGAGCAAGAGGTTATGAGCGCTCGAATATACCTTTTTATGTATCACTAGGTGATGACCTGATGCTCGAGGGAAGTTCAGATCTGATCTCAGTGGTAAAGTTCATGATAGATCTCGTATTGAAGTTAGCGAGTTGGTTCGATCAACTCTTCAAAGCGATAATAGTGCCCATCATAAATCAGATAGGCATAGAGGGAGATGCTGCTAATGCGATAACTTTCATAATAGAACTCATCATATTCATAGTGCTCATAGAGAAAGCTGCCGGGCTCATCAAATGGGTCCTCTTAGCCCTCCTCATACTCTTAGTTATAGGGGCCCTCTACCCTTACTTAGGAGCGTAAAGTTTAATCGGATCTCCCCTATATCTAGGGGTCCGTATTGAGGGCTGTAGTGATACGCAAGCACGGAGGTCCTGAAGTCCTAGAGTTCGAGGAGGAGTATCCAGACCCTAAGGTAGGTCCTAATGACGTTTTAGTTGAGGTTAAAGCTGTCGCTATGAACCATCTCGACATCTGGGTGAGGAAAGGCGTCAGAGGGGCTACTCTACCTAGGATACTGGGCTCAGATATCTCCGGCATCGTGAGAGAAGTTGGGAGTGGTGTGAGCGATTTCAAGGTAGGTGAGGAAGTCATAGTCTCCCCCGGTTACGGTTGCGGGAAGTGTGAGTATTGCTTGAGCGGTAGGGAGAGTATGTGCAAGCAGTACAAGATGCCCGGCTACCACGTCGATGGTGGCTACGCTGAGCTCACATCACATCCGGAGAGAGCGATACTCCGGAAGCCAACTAATCTGAGTTTCGAAGAAGCTGCATCTATCCCTCTAGTCTTCTTGACATCTTGGCACATGCTCAGGACTCTCGCTGATGTTAAGGAGGACGAGTGGGTCCTCATCTGGGGTGCTGGGAGCGGCGTGGGTATATCATCGATACAGATAGCGAAACTCCTCGGAGCTAAAGTCATAGCGACTGTCGGAGATGATTGGAAGATAGAGAGAGCTTATGAAATAGGGGCTGATCACGTGATAAATAGGAAGAAGGAGGATGTCGTCGCTAAAGTGAAGGAGCTCACTGGAGAGGGAGTGGACGTCGTGATAGACTCAGTGGGTAGCGAGACTTGGATGAGCAGTCTCAAGTGCTTAAGAGTAGGGGGCAGGATGGTCAGTGTGGGAGCTACTTCTGGGGAGCAAGCGAGTATAGATGTCAGATACGTGTTCTCGAGGCAACTCAAGATACTAGGCTCTTACATGGGGAGCAGAGCTGAACTGATCGAAGTACTGAAGTTCTTCGAGAGAGGGAAGCTCAAGCCAGTCATAGACTCTACGTTCAAACTTGAGGAAGTTAAGAAGGCTCATGAGAGGATGGAAGGGAGCGAGATGTTTGGGAAGATAGTGATCCTACCGAGGTGATCTCGTGTTCGATGTAGAGGAGTTCTGGAAGTTCGATCTCAGGGTAGGGAAGGTCCTGGTAGCTGAAAGGATAGCTGGCTCTAAGAAGTTAATAAAACTGGATGTCGATTTCGGGAGCGAGAAGAGGACGATAGTTACGGGGATAGCTGATCAAGTGGATCCCGAAATTCTGATTGGGAAAAAGATGATATTCGTCCTCAATTTGAAGCCTAAGAAGATGATGGGAGTCGAGAGCCAGGGGATGCTCTTACTAGCTGAGGAGGAAGGCGGGAGAGTGCACTTAATAGAGGTCCCGGATGAGGTCCCCGTAGGTACTAAGGTGTGGTGATCAGAGCAAGCCCGCTGACTTGAGGGCGTTCTTAACTTCTCCCCCCTTAGAGGTTGAGATAGCATCCTAGCGAAACCTCCAGGAAGGCCCCTTAGCCTTAAAGCTTCTTTAGTGGCGCTCAACTGATTGTACTTCTTCACTGAGTCCTATAGTGAAAGGGACACTTTTCATTTTTGACTAGGCTTTAGGGTCACTTCTATCAACTCACAGGATCTTCAACGACTTTAATTCATCCTAAGGAAGCATTAGGCTCCCTTTTCTCCCTGCCCCTTTCGGCTACTTCAGCCAATACTCTTTGAGCAACATTTCCAAAAATACTCTTTTAGCTCCAATTGACCTATCTTAGCTAGGAGCTAATGCGTACCTATGAGCTGAGAGATCTCAGCTCATCACTCATTGGCTCCATGCAAGTATCATCTCATGTTAGGATGGAGCGAAGTCTCCCTCCGGGCCCCCGACCTCCTAGAAAGTCGATCAGTCCGTCCTTATTAAGTTTCAGGAATGAGAGGGCCCCTGTTATAATTCTTTTTGAGAGAAATAGGTCGCGGTATAGACGCGAGAGCTATGAACTCACATTTAGATTTTCTTCATTGGTCGATAGAGAGCTTCGAGTTCCTGAAGTTTTTTAGGGTTGAGCAAGTGTATGTTTACCCTAGGATCATCAGTTAGATTCCTTACAATGGAGACATACCATTCGAAGGAATATCTCTCTGGAATCGCATCCGATACTATAAGGATGTCTAAGTCTGATGAGAGCGTATGCTCACCCCTCGCGTAACTGCCAACGATGTAGATCTCACAACTACCTAGCATCCTTATTGCCATTTCCTTGATTCCCTTAGCTATATCTTCAGCTCTCTTAAAGAACTCCTCGTTACGTTGGAGGATCTCGAAGTACCTCTTCATTCAATCATCTCCATGAGCCTCTCTGCTAACTGAAGGGCTCTCTCCACGACCGCCTTGGTATACTCAACATCTGTGTACCTAGATGCTATGTAGGCCAGCTCTATCTCCCGAATCAGATCGACGTTCTCTCTATAAAAGGTCATCAGTCCATCATCTCCTGTCAGCTCGAAGAGCAACTTGAGGCTGTGAGTCCTAGGGAAGTCGCCGAATCTCTTGGCTAAGAGGTACTTAAGAGCAAGTTGGACAGCCTGCTCCACGAAGAGCATGGCGAAAGCATAGTCTTCTTTCTTAAAACTTTCTTGAGCCTCTTCAAGGAACTTTAAAGCGTTTCTCTTGAGGAAATTCATCAGTATCTAGAGAGACATTGCTTTAAATAGCTTCGCCTCCCGTGTTGAACATAATTGGTCTTAGGAGGGTGATTATCACGTTCAGAGGGAAGGTCTCCCACGGGCCGAGAATTAATATCGATGAAAGATTATCCTGAAGACCCAAAGCACTCCACCCTAACTTTCCATAGGACCCGATTCCACAGGACCTTCATATTCCAGGACAACGAGTACACCAAGATATATAGTACATCCTAGAGTAGCCTTTCAGCTCCTCTAGGGCCTCAAATCACTCCATAGTCCTCTCCCTTTATTACACACGAGCACGGACATAACCGTCCTATGGCCGAGATCTTTGTGGAGACCGAGCCACTCGCCTTCCCTTCTCGGTAGGGTTGGGAAGGGCCGGGTGGTACCACCCGCGGGAGGACAGGGATCTCTGGGAGGCGCTGAGGAAGAAGGGCCTCAAGGTCTCTATAAGGAGAGAGGGAGCTGACTAAGAGGCAGAGGGAGATCCTGCTGAGGGCCATAGAGGGAGGATACTACGACTTCCCGAGGAGGGTGGCCCTCTCGGAACTAGCGGAGAGGCTTGACATTTCCAGTCGTACCTTTCGGAGACACTGATGAAGGTGGAGAGTAAGCTCCTTCCCGAAGTCCCGCTCCATCACAGCTGAACGGCTTCTCCCGTTTTGGATCTCAGGTATTCCTTGATGTAGCCCGAGAATTGCTCCAAATAATCTAATTTCGTTTTTAGGAACTCTAAAAGTCTGTTCAGGTCGAGCTCGCTGTATTGATGGACCAGGATGTTCCTGAAACCAACCATCTGAGCCAATCGGGTAGAGAAGTCCCTCGGAATTACTCCTATCTCTCCTAGCCTTAAGAAAGTCTCTCTGTAAGTTTCAGGCATTTCAACTCCTTCTTCGGAGATTATCATCTCGCTTACGTCTATCGCAGCCTCTATAGCTATCTGAAAGTTCCTCTCGATGGCACTTCTTAGCTCATAGTTACTCTGGAGGTCTTCTAAGGTGATGTCCCTTCTACTCTTCAAATAATTCAGCGAGATCTCGAGGTATTTCAACTTCTCAGAGATCTTCTCCCTGAAGAACATGTCTCTCACCTAGAGAGGGTCATTTCGGCCCTCCTCAGATCGTAATACCTCCTATCCAAGTAAGTCCTCAGGGTGCGGTAGATGAACTCCTTCCTCATCTCTTCATCCCTGGAGAATAGGAGCCTGCCCTTAAGCACTTCAAATGCCAGCCTGTAGCTAGTGGTATTGAGTAAAACGACATCCACTTCGACATCCCTGAAGCTAAGGCGGCTGGCTATGTCCAAGAAGGTGTCCCACATGGCGTCTTGAGTTAGGGATGGATCCAAGTAGACAGCAACATCGATATCGCTCAGCTTCCCCGCCTCGCCCCTGGCGTGGGAACCGAACAGGTAAGCGAAGATCACCACCTCGTACTCCCTCAAGATCTTCACTATTCTCTCCACGAGCATTTCTCCTCAATTCACTTTCAGAACCAAGTAAAAAACGTATCTGTTGGGTATGGGTCATTCATAAGCGTCTCTGGATCTGAAGCTCAACAATCAGCCACTAGCGGCCTTCAGGGACACTAGAATTTCCAGCCTGGCACCCCCTGCATATAGTTATGGCCTTCTCACCTAAGTGCACTAGAAAGCCAGCGAATGGCATCACCACTTCCCTAGGTATGAGAATGAGCGCACCCTCGAAGGTCATTCTCATCTCCTGAATGCTCTCCCCACGCTCCTCCTCGTGATGTGGAGAAATTGCGATAAGAGTGCTTTCAATGCGAGGAAGCGCGACAGGGATACAGGCGGCTGAAGAGGAAAGCGAGAGGGTGCACTTAATAGAGGTCCCGGATGAGGTCCCCG
>Ga0197143_1000924_pt1 | contig 27039 bp, 31 predicted proteins | sample GBS70_MetaG_FD_148603 | JGI IMG/M metagenome (GOLD analysis project Ga0197143, IMG submission 148603) | Sediment microbial communities from Great Boiling Springs, Gerlach, Nevada, United States - GBS 70_MetaG | ecosystem: Environmental > Aquatic > Thermal springs > Hot (42-90C) > Sediment... | reverse complement strand
AAGTTAATCACCAAATTAAGGGATTTTTTGAAGAATGAAATAAACAGGATGCTAAACCGAATTGTTGATATTTACAAGCCTGCAAAGATAGTGGTAGAAAAGCTGGATTTTCGCTCACCCAATTTTTCAAAAAGAATGAACAGGCTCGTTCAGAACTTTGGTAAGAGGTTTGTTAAGGAAAAGTTAGATAGGTTTAGAGAGCTTTACGGAATTGAAGTTGTTGAAGTTAATCCTGCGTACAGTAGCAAGGAGTGTAGCTCTTGTGGATACGTGGATAACAAAAACAGGAAAGACACTCATACGTTTGAATGTAAGGCTTGTGGTAGGAAGATAAATGCTCAAGTAAATGCAAGTAGAAACCTCCTTCGGAGAAGTTCTCTGAAGGATTTTTTAAATACAAACCTGCCGAAAAGGAAAGTCCTCAAGGTATTGTTAAAGCAATATCTTGAGAGACTTAAAGGGTGTTGGAGTGCTCCCTTGGAACTCCTTGAGGAGTTCCTAAACCCTCGGCAGGGCTCACCCTCAAGGGTGGGTGTGCATGGATCGTTTGTCCATGCAGAGGGAAACTCCAGATTTTAGGTATATCCTCTATCTTCGATACCCTTAGCCCCGAAACCAAGGGGCTTACAAAGGTTGATAACAATAACACCACACGCTTCATAGACTAACTTCTATAGCAGAAGAAAATTTCTTTAAAAACGCTTCCAAAGCCATCTGGGCGGATTCGCCGAGCGGGCAAAAACACTTACCTTTGATATCTTCAATCACCCTGTTTAAAAGATCTATATCTCCATCTTCAAGTCTTCCCTTTTTCTCCGCCTGTACCAATATTCTTGTCATCCAATTGGTTCCATCCCTACACGGCGTACACTTACCGCAAGATTCGTAGGCGAAGAACTCGGATGTCCTTCTCATAATGGAAATCAGTCTTGCACTTTTGTCAAGGACTATAACCGCACCGCTTCCCAACATACTTCCCGCTTTTGCTATGTCCTCCATGGTAATGGGGATGTCGAGTTCATCTGGAGTTAGAACGGGCGCGGATATTCCACCCGGTATTACTCCCAAAAGTTCATACCCTTCCTTCAACCCTCCGCACACTTCAAATATAAGTTCCCTAAGGGTTAAAGATCCCAACTCAAACTCGTAAACACCCGGCCTCTTAACGGGACCGGATACGGAAAATAGCCTGGTTCCCGTACTTTCTTTTGTTCCCAAGGATGCATACCAATCCCCACCTTTGTTTATAATTATTGGTACGTTCGCGAGGGTTTCAACGTTGTTTACAACCGTTGGCTTTCCGTAAAGTCCCGCTTGAGCCGGATATGGGGGTTTTAACCTTGGTATTCCCCTCTTTCCTTCAAGGCTCTCCAAAAGGGCCGTTTCCTCACCGCATATATAAGCTCCGGCTCCCAAATAAACGTAAAGGTCAAAGTTGAAGCCGCTACCCAAGATGTTCTTTCCCAAATATCCCGCTTTGTAAGCCTCCTTTATAGCATCCTTCAATCTCCGAAATAACCATAAGTACTCGTATCTCAAGTATATATACCCCTTGTTTGCGCCTATGGCTTTACCGGCTATGATCATTCCTTCTATCAAAAGATGCGGGGCTTTATAAAGGATCTCCCTATCTTTAAATGTTCCAGGCTCACCTTCATCGGCATTGCAAACTATATATTTTGGACCGGGATGATCCTTGGGTACAAAATCCCACTTTAAGCCCGTGGGAAAACCTGCACCTCCCCTACCCCTCAGTTTTGACTTTTTCACCTCCTCTATTATATCTTGCGGGCCCATCTCTAAGAGGGCCTTCTCAAGGGCGGAATAACCACCCAAGGAAAGGTAAGCTTCTAGAGTATGGCTGTTTTCAACATCCGTAAATTGAAGCAAAAGCCTGTGTTCTTTTGCCATATTCGATATTTTAAGGATGTAGGAAATGCCACCTTAAAATCCCCGTTCGAATGAATAGAACTGCCTTTTACGATTTGCACAAAAAACTCAAAGCTAAATTTGTTGAGTTTGCGGGATTTGAAATGCCCCTATTTTACGAAGGATATGGAATATTGGAAGAAACACTATGGACGAGAAGCAGAGCTAGCATATTTGACGTATCGCATATGGGTAGGTTTATAGTGAAGGGACCTTCCGCCAAAGATTTTCTAGATTACTCCTTTTCAAATTCCCTTTCAAAGCTGAGGGGAAAAATATCCGCACAATATACCCTTATTCTCAACGAAAGGGGAGGAATAATTGATGACGCTTACATATACAAGCTGGAAGAGGATAAATATCTTGTGGTTGTCAACGCATCGAACAGGGAAAAGGATCTTAACGTTTTAAATAAAAGGAAGGATGGATTCTTGGTTGAGATATCAGACGAGAGCGAAAGATTGCTTCAGGTTGCCTTTCAGGGTCCCCTTTCACTCGAAATAATTTCAAAGGTGATGGGAAAGGATATAACCGGAGCGAAGAGAAATATGGTATTTTTTTATGGGGATGTGATCGTTGCAACAACGGGATATACGGGGGAAAAAGGTGTTGAAATTTACGCGAAGTATGAGGATCTTATGAGGATTTTGGAGGAGATAATGTCCTTTGAGGGTGTAAGGTGGGCTGGACTTGGTGCAAGGGATATACTTAGGACGGAGGCCGGATATCCCTTGTATGGGAACGACATAGATGAAAATACGGATCCCATAAGCGCGGAGCTGGGCTGGTTTGTATCCTTTGAAAAGAATTTTGTGGGAAAGCAAGCCCTTGAGAATTTAAAACCAACCCTAAGAAGGAAGGGCTTGGTATACGAAGGAAGGGGGATCATACCCAAAAAGAGGGACGAGATATATTACAAAGGGGAAAAGGTAGGTTATATTACAACCGGAGTATTCTCTCCCAACGTCTCATCCGTAATATGCATGGGTTATCTTCCCGCGGATCTCATAGGCGAGGTTTCCGTTGTTTCAAGGGGAAGGGAAATTTCCATGAGGATCACTTCCTTTCCTTTCGTAAATCTACCAAAATGGTAAGGGATTTGGTATTCTTGGATTTAGAAACCACGGGTTTGGATTTCACTTCCGATAGGATAGTGGAGGTAGGATTGGTCAGGATGGGAGGGGAAAGGAAAAGGATCCTCATAAATCCGAAGATACCAATAAAGAAAAGGGCATACTCTATTCACGGCATTTCCTTTGATGACGTAAAGGGAAGCCCCTATTTCGAGGATGTAAAGGGTGAAATTTTGGACTTCATTGGCGAAAGCTTCATAGTGGGGTTCAACGTCATCAGCTTTGATGTGCCGTTTTTAAACTACGAGATCGTGAGGTTAGGTGAAAAGCCCATATTAAACGGTTTGATAGATCTTAAGGAAATCGGGAGGTTTTTGTTTGAAAATCCTCCAAATTCCCTATATTCCTTCGCGAAGCTTCTTAAAGTGAAAGTTGAAAGGTCGCACAGAGCCCTTGAGGATGCGGAAACCACGAGGAGGATATTTTTAAAACTTATGGATATTAGGGGGGATCTATTCTCGGATCCGAACACCCTTGAGAAGATAAGCCTATCCTCCTTCCCAGAAAAATCCGTAAGGATATTGGAGATGGCGAGGGAGTACGGATCCCTAAGAATAAGGTACTTTGCGGGATTTGATGGAGTTAAGGAGATAGAGGGCATGCCTTTTGTGATCCTAAAAAGTCTGGTTTTTATTAAGGACTTTGAGGGTTCGATTAGAAAGCTAAATACCTCACGGGTTATTGGGGTTTCCGCCTTATAATATTTGGGTATGTCGAAAGTTTGGCCCGATTGGCATGAAAGATACGATTTTGATGAGTTTAATATTTTAAAGTTCGCCCCGGAAGAACCTGGGGTTTTTTTGATAAGGAGAAAATTCCACGAAGATAGTTTAAAGTCCACCATTTTAATAGATGCTTCCGAAAACTTGAGGAGTAGGCTCTTAGAGGAGTGGGAGAACCCTTCGGGTGAGGTGAGGGAGTACCTTGAAAGGGGGGAGATCCTCGAGTTTTCGTTTTTAAGGACCCTTGACCCTTATACGATAAGGGATGGCATCCTTGAAGACCTCAGAAATATTAGAAATTCTTGAAGATTTTTACACAAGCCCTTTGTATTCCGGCAAGGGGCTTTGGGAAGGGATCTTAAGTACGATCCGGAACATAAAGGATAATTCGTTAACCGGTATCTTGGTTTTGAGGAGGACTGGGGAAAAACTTGTTTCTTTCTATGATTCTGGGAACATTTTGGAGGTCGTACTCTTTGAGGAGGACAGGTTTTACACTTTAAACTACGATGATTTTTTGAAAGGAATTTCGGCCTCATCAAGGATAAAGCCATATTCTTACGAATTCTACCCACACAACACGGAGATTATAGCCATACTTTCGCTCATACACAAAGGTGGAAAGGTTATGGAATCTATCACACCTTACCCAACCAGAATTTTTGAGGATCTGAAGAATTTGGGATTTTCTGGAATTCTGAGAATAAGGGTGCCAAAGGTAATTTCGGTTATATTCCTATCCGGAAATCCTTCGGGTGCTTTTTCAAGGGGAAAAAGGATAAACATTGGGGAGATCTTGAAAGATGGGGAGATTTACGAGATGTTAGCATATTCGGTTGAGGGACCTTTAATGGAAAGAACGTATGCTTACCACCTAAAAAATTTCCTATCAAAATTGAACGGGATATATAGGAAGATGAGCAAAGGGGATGAAAACATTGTGAGGAGAATTAGGGAGATTATGCTTAAGTACGCGGAGGAGGAACCTTATTTGGATCCTATCCTTGGGTTCGTGGAAATAGACGGAGAAATCAAGATAAACTTGGAACCTTACGGTGCTTTAAGGACACTTTATTTCCTTTGCGATATCCTTGAGGAGGCGCAGGGAAAGTTTTCTTCAGAGATTGAAAAACTAAGGGAGGAAATAAAGGGAGTACTATGAGGTGGTTTTTGGCGATTTTCGTATTTTCTACAATTTCCCTGATCGGTATGAGCTTGGGGGCACTTGAGGTGTTGAAAATTAAGCGCGAGAAGGACAAGATCTTCAGGGTGATGAGCTTAAGGGAAAACCTAGCTTACGTTCTTTTATATTACGGAAAGAACGATGCCCTAGTAGAGTCGCATTTAAACATTTCCAAGGGTTTGGCTTTGGAGATAGGATACGAAAAGATTATATCTTTGGTGGATTCCTTAGAGAAAACCATAAAATCAAAAGCCGCGAAAAACGAAGATTTAAGGAAATTTGAGGGGAAAATTAAAGCCGAAACGGAGGAGCTTTTGACAGGCGGAGAAGGTGCGGTTTATTGGTTGTACGCTCCAGCCGGCGCGGTTCTCATTCTTTTATCATCTTTGTTTTCTATCCTCGGCTTTCTTGAGTTTAGAAGAAACTTGAAGACCCTAAAAAATTTCTTTTTGGATTTGAGGTTGGGGATATTGTGGGAAAAGGTGGATCTTGATGGGGATTTTGAAGTTTTGGAAGGGATTTTAAACGGATTGTTGAGGGATGTAAAGAGGATGAGGAAGAATGTCCAAAAAGTTACTAGGTCTTGATAAGGTAAAGGATGCTATAAGGAAGTTCAAGATGCTTGAGAATGAGGATGGTGTTTTGGTTGGATTTTCGGGTGGGGCGGATTCCATGTATCTCCTTTTGGCTTTGAGGGAGCTGGGATTCAAGGTTTTCGCCTTACACATAAACCACGGTTTGAGGGAAAGTGCAATAAGGGATGAAAGTTTTTGTGTGGATTTTTGTAAAAAAAATGGGATAGAAATCTTCGTTGAGAGGGTAAAGATAGGGGGGGAAAGGGGAATTGAGAAAAGGGCTAGGGAGATCAGGTACAATATCTTTAAAATGTATTCCAAGGAGAAAGGTTTAAAGGTGGCTTTGGGGCATAACTTAACCGACGCCTTTGAAACGTTTGTTTTCAACTCCCTCAGGGGAAGCGGTATAAGGGGATTGATAATTCCTCCTAAGGTGGAGATCTTTGTAAGACCAATAATTTTTCTGTGCAGGGATGAGATAAGGGAATACTTGAGAGATGCTGGTTACACCTGGGTTGAAGATGAGAGCAACCTATCCGAGAGGTTTTCAAGAAACAGGATAAGGCTTAGGTTTGAACCCATACTTGAGGAAATATTTCCGAACTGGTGCGAAAGGTTTTTAAACACTTACATCAACCTTTACGAGGAAAGGGAATTTTTTGAGGAAAAGCTTGGAGAATTTGCAAAGGAAAATCTTAAGTTTGCAGGGGGTATTTTTGCCATAAAAATTTCGGGGAAAACGGAGGTTTTAAGGATACTTTCGGACATTTTAAAGGTCGAGATAAAACCCTTGAGGCAGGTATTTCACCTGAAAAACTTGGGAAGGTTTGATATTAGCGGTTGGAAGCTCTACAGGTACAACGATTATATAATTGGAATAAAGAAGGGTTTGACACTTGAGGATCTAAATCTGAAATTCGTAGGTGAAGGGGTGGTGAAATTCAGAAAGGGTGGAGAATTTGTGGATGGGAAGAGATTGAAGGATTTATTTTATCAAAGAAGGATCCCTGGATTCTTGAGGGATGTATATCCGTTGGTTGAAATGGGGGGTAGGATAGTTTGGGTGCCTTTCGTTTTTGGAGAAGAAGTGGGAAGGTTTGATAAGTTGGAAAGCGATAAGGATAGCCTCTTTGATGTTTTAAAGTTTGTTGGACTCTTATAACCTCCTTAAAATATAAGTTATGAAGCATAGGATACTCAGGCAACCCAAAGGGTATAAGACAATAACGGAAATGTTTGAAAGTTCCGCAAAAGAATACTCAAACAGGGTTATGTCGAAGATCAAGAGGGGAGGGGTTTGGAGGGAGTATACATTTGGCGAGGTATTGGGATATGTGAGAAAGATCGCGGAATATCTAAAAGAAATGGGAATAAGGAGGGGAGATTTTGTTGCCCTTGTTTCGGAGAACAGGCCCGAGTGGGGTTGGGGATACCTTGCTATACAGTGGGCAGGGGGAACCGTTATACCCCTGGACGCGAGACTTTCGGAGGTTGAGAGGAGATTTTTGATGGACTTTGCCGGTGTCAAAGGGGTAATATGCTCAAGGGACTATTTAAATGAGATGGAGAAAAACAAGAAGGAATTGAAGTTTGATTTCATCCTGAGTATGGAGGATCTTGAGGGCATTTTTGAAAGGTATAGGGGAATTGATAGGGTTGAAATTGATGAAGAGGATTTGGCGGAAATCCTATTTACATCCGGTACAACGGGATCTCCGAAGGGAGTTATGCTTACCCATAAAAACCTTATGAGTGACCTTGAGGCCCTTTACCAAATAATAGACGTTAACGAAAACGATGTATTTTTCTCTATTTTACCCTTACACCACGTTTATGAGTGCACGGGCGGGTTTTTAGCACCAATATATACCGGGGCATCCGTCGCATACGCAAGCTCCCTAAGGCCCAACGTCATGCTTGAGGAGATGAGGGAGGTAAGACCCACGGTTTGGCTCGCGGTACCCTTGATTCTCGAGAAAATATATCAAAAGATCCTTAAGACCTTAGAAGAGCAAAGGGGATTTAAGAAGATCCTTATAAACCTTATGAGAACGCTTGCCAAGGATAGGCTATCAAAAAGGATAAAAGCCTCCTTGGGATTGGATAGGGTTAGGTATGTTGTATCGGGCGGGGCGGCGCTTCCAGAATGGGTATCAAAGGGTTTGGAGGATTTGGGATTTCCTATACTTCAGGGTTATGGTCTCTCGGAAACTTCACCCATATTAACCTTAAATCCCCCACACGCTCCAAGAAATAAATCCGTTGGATTACCCATACCAGGAGTTGAAATAAGGCTTTTCGAGGTGAACGAGAAGGGAGAGGGGGAAATAGCGGCGAGGGGAGCGGTGGTTATGAAGGGTTATTACAAGAACGAGAAAGCCACACGGGAGGTTTTCTACGATGGATGGTTTCTAACGGGGGACATCGGGTATTTTGACGAGGATGGTTACCTGTATATAACCGGCAGGAAGAAGGCGGTTATAGTGACGAAAGGTGGGAAAAACATATATCCCGAAGAGATAGAAAACAAGCTTACGGAGTCACCTTACATCGAGGAAGTTTTGGTTTTTGGTGCAATAAATCCAGAAACCGGAGAAGAGGAAGTACAGGCGCTGATTTATCCTAATCTGGATGAGGTTAGAAACTTGGCCCATAGGATGAAGGCGATACCGGAAGACGATTTTATTTACGAGTTAATTTCAAAAGAGATAGAGAGGTTAAGTAGGGATCTTGCGCCGTACAAAAGGATAAAAAGGTTCGCCCTGAGGTATGAGGAGTTCCCCAAAACAACCACCAGAAAGATAAAGAGGCACCTTTTTGAGGGGGTTTTCATAAAAGTCGGCGAAAAAGTAAAAACGGGTTTATAATATCCATACCTTGATGCAAAAGGTTTTAAGCCTTGAGATGTCAAGTGATCTTTTATCACACCTTTCCGAAGCGAGGAGGTTCTTTAAGGAGGTTATACTAAGGTTTTCAAAAAGTGAGAGAATAACCGAAGACATGATGACCATATTTGACGAAGCTCTATCAAATGCTCTCAGGCACGCATACCCAACGGGAAAGACGGGTTTGGTTAAGATAACCCTTTACATAGACGAGAAAAATGAAAAGAAGTACTTCGTTTTAACGGTTTTTGATATGGGAAAGATGCCCGAGGGAATACCCGAGAACCTTAAGGACTACAAAGTTGACATTTACCAGTACCTAATGAGGACAAACAAGATAGGGGGAATGGGTTTATCCATCATATCCCGCCTCGCTGACAAGGCATTTTGGAGGAAGACTGAGAGAGGGAAGTACTTTGTAGCGATAAAGAGGTTTAAATGATAAAGGGACTCGGACTCTCCTTTAAACTCTTTTTAATATTCGGATTAATATTAATCCTTGCAATTACGGGCTCATTTTTCATAATAACGAACACGGTTTCAGAAAAGGTAAGAAGACAGATAGAACTTAGGGGTATATCCCTGGCATTCTTCCTTTCAAGTCAAGCATCGGAAGCCTATCTGCAAGATGATGATCTAACTTTGGTTAGTCTAACTGCATCCCTGAAGAGGTCAAACCCAGGCGTGATATCCGCGGTGGTGACGGATGAAAACGGAAGGATAGTCTCCCACAGCGACAGCATACTCTTTAGGGGTAAGAATTACAATCTGCTTCTTCAAAAGCCATATAGGACGGTTTTTGATTCGGTTTCAAATTTAAACGCGGAAATATACGAGAAAGAAAGGGGAATAGTTTTCGTATCCAGGATGTTTGACAGAATAAGGAACAGGGAAATGGGAAAGGTATTCCTCACCTTATCGAAAAGGGACATTGAGGAAGCGAGGAGAAATATTATGTTTATTCTGGGCATTACCGCTTTGATCACCATTGTCCTTGGCCTAGTTGCTACCAGCCTATTTACCAACCTTCTAACCAAGAACATAGGTGTATTGTTGGAGGATATGAGGGTAATAGGTGAGGGAAATCTGGACCATAAGGTCAGGGTTTTCTCAAATGACGAAATAGGGATAATAGCCAGGGCTGTGGAAAACATGGCGGTGAAACTTAAGGAAGTTCAGGATAGGTTACTGGAGACGGAAAGGTTCAGGCACGAGGTGGAACTTGCAAGAAGGATACAGAGCGCCCTCCTTCCTAGGACAATACCCAGGGTAGGTGGTTTTGAAATAGCGGTTGCATTCCAACCCGCCCTCCTGGTTGGTGGAGATTATTATGATTTCTTTCGCATGAGGGAGGGGAAGGTGGGACTTTTGGTGGCGGACGTTTCCGGAAAGGGAGTTTCCGGTTCCCTGGTGGTTGTTATGTTTAGGTCGGTGATACACTCGGAATCCCCGATCTTTTCTTCCCCAAAGGAACTCCTCCTTAGAGCACATGAGAACTTGGCGGGTGAAATACCCGAAGACATGTATATTACCACGTGTATGGGAGCTTTAAAAGGTAGGAATTTGACTTTAGCTTCCGCCGGGCACAACCCACCAATTTTATACAAAGCCTCCATGAGAAAGGCTATAATGTTGGAACTTAGCGGGGTTCCGTTGGGGCTTTCGGTTTTAAGCTTGGACGAAGTTAAAGAAAATTTGGAGGAGTACACCATAGAGTTTGAAAAGGGAGATGTTTTAATCCTATATTCCGACGGAATACCTGAGGCGGAAAACTTTAGAAAGGAACAGTTTGGAGAGGATAGACTTCTGAGGCTTGCGGAGATGCTGTCCAAAAGTGGATATTCTGCCGAGGAGATAAAAAATGGGATTCTGGATGCTGTTAGGCACTTTGTGGGAGATACTCCCCAATCCGACGATATAACCCTTCTTGTAATGAAATGCGTGGGGTGATATGGTTTGACTTGGCGAATTCTCCCCATGTGATGTTTTTCAAGCCGGTAATATATGCTTTAAAAAATTTTGAAATTTTGATAACCGCGAGGAAGTTTTCGGAGACCTTGGACCTGTTGAAAAATTTCGGTATAGAATTTATCCCGGTGGGAAAACATGGGGGTAAGGGAAAAGTTAAAAAACTTATAGCTATGATGGAAAGGGTGTGGAAGTTCAGGGGGATTTTAAAGGGGAAAAGGGTTATTCTTGCGGCTTCACATAACTCCTATGATCAAATATTGGCAAGCAAGCTCTTTGGAATAAAAAACATAACATTCATGGATTACGATAAACAATTTGCGAATCACTTGGCCTTTAGGCTCTCGGATGTCGTGGTTGTTCAGGAATGGTTCCCGGATGAGGCGTTAAAGCGTTTTGGTGCCAGGAACGTAAAGAGATATAAAGGTTTGAAGGAAGAAATGTACTTGGTGGATTTTAAACCCGATCCGGAAATTCCAAAAATTTTCAACATAAAAAGGCCATTCGTTCTCTCAAGGCCTCCCTCAACTTCATCCCTATACCAGAAGGGATACGGAATATTTTGGGAAACTTTAAAGTATTTGAAGGATAAAGGTGCTGATGTTAGGGTTTTAACGAGGAACCCTGAGGATGAGAAAATCCGCATTGAAATGGGTATTGAGAGTTTAAAAAAGCCCGTTCCCGCACCCCAGCTAATATTTTGGGCGGATGCTTTCGTCGGTGGTGGAGGAACTATGACCAGGGAGGCTGTAATTCTAGGTACCCCAACCTATTCCGTCCTTCCCCAACCCGGATATTTGGATAAGAAACTTGCGGAAATGGGCCTTTTAAAGTTTGTTGAAGACCCGAGGGAGATAAAAGTTAAAGAAAAGGAGAGGTTTGAAGTAAGGACGTTTAATCCTCGCATAAGGGAAGAAATTCTAAATATCATCCTTGAAAGCATAGAAGGTTGATCAACCTTTCCCTTAGTTCTTTTATACCTTTCCCGGTTTTTGCACTTACCGGTAAGAATTCAAAGGGTAAATTGGGCAATTCATCCAGAAGGTCTACCTTGTTTAGCACAACCAGTTTGGGTTTTTCCAAAATCTCCTTCTTGAACTTCTCTATTTCTTTCATAAGAATCTCGTACTGCTTTAACGGATCCTTAGTTCCATCCAAAACAAACATCAATATTCTAACCCTATCAAGGTGCTTTAGGAACTCCAAACCCAATCCTCTACCCTCCGATGCCCCCTCTATTATCCCCGGAATATCTCCCACGGTTATCTCGCAATAAGGAGACCTGATAACTCCGAGGTTCGGAGATAAAGTTGTGAATTCCCAATCTCCCACCTTCGCACCCGTACCCGTCAAGGCATTTAAGAGGGAGGTTTTACCGGAGTTGGGAAATCCAACGAGCCCAACATCCGCCAAAATTTTCAGTATCAACCTCAACCTCTTTCTTTCCCCCAATTTCCCCAAAGTTCTCTTCGATGGAGATCTTGCCGTGGATGTTGCAAAGTGCTTGTTTCCTAACCCCCCATCACCACCTTTTGCGACCAGGATCTTTTGCCCATTCTCCAAGATTTCCCCAATTACCTCCCCCGTATCCTCATCCAATACCAACGTTCCAAGTGGCACAGGTATGTAAAGGTCTTCCCCCTTCCTTCCATTTAAATCCCCTCTGGCGTTTTCTCCATCCTCCGCCTTGTAATATCTTTTATACTTGAAATCGAGAAGGGAGTAAAGGGATGAGCTCCCGATCAAATACACGCTTCCTCCCCTTCCCCCATCCCCCCCGTCGGGTCCCCCTTTTGGCATATACTTTTCCCTTCTAAAATGTATCGCCCCATCACCCCCTTTTCCTCCCTCAACCACTATAGAAACCTCATCTATAAACCTATACTTTCCCATCCCTAACCCTTCTCATATCCTCCTCCACCATTATTCCAACAAGCTCCTTAAACTTCGTCTTTGGTTCCCATCCCAAAATCCTCTTAGCCTTCGAATAATCACCCAACAAAACATCAACCTCCGCAGGCCTATAAAATTCTGGAGATACTTCAACAAGAATCCTACCCGTCTTTCTATCTATTCCCTTCTCCTCCAACCCCTCACCTTCCCAAACTATTTCAAACCCCGCAACCCTAAAAGCTTCCTCTATAAATTCCCTAACGGAATGTGCCTCTCCGGTGGCAAGGACAAAATCATCCGCCCTATCGTTCTGAAGCATTAGGTACATCCCGTAAACGTACTCGGGGGCATATCCCCAATCCCTCTTGGCATCGAGGTTTCCCACAACAAGTTTGTCTTGTTTTCCGTATTTTATCCTGGCAACCGCAAGGCTAACCTTCCTAGTTATAAATTCCGTTCCCCTCAACGGAGATTCGTGGTTGAACAGTATCCCAGAGCATGCGAAGATGTTATACGCTTCCCTGTAATTTATGGTGATCCAGTGTGAAAAAAGTTTTGAGACGGCGTAGGGACTTCGGGGATGGAAATAAGATTCTTCGTTTAGGGGCAAGCTCTTAACCTTGCCAAACATCTCGCTCGTAGATGCCTGGTAAAATTTCGTATCCGGTTTTACGGTCCTTATAACCTCCAAAAGTCTTAAAGTTCCCAAGGCATTTATATCGGATGTTAAAATTGGCTGTTCGAAGGAAGCACCCACGAAGCTTTGGGCGGCAAGATTGTAAATTTCGTCAGGCTTTATTTTTTCTATCGTTCTCCATATGTTCGTGAATTCCAGAAGATCCATATAAACTATCCTCACATCTTTATCTATTTTTAGCTCCTTCAACCTCCAAAAACCCCCCTCCCCACTTCTCCTATCCGCACCGTAAACCTCATAACCCTTTTCCAAAAGGAGCTTCGCCAAGTATGCCCCATCCTGTCCCCTTATACCCGTTATGAGTGCGACTTTTGGCATAGTTGGGAATTTTAAGGTTTAAACATCGTTATAATACCCGCCTCATGCACGTTAGGATGCTGAAGGTGGATGTTGCTTTACCTAAGAATAAATGGAAAGAACTTCTTAATGTTATAGCAAACTTGGGATTTTTTCACCCGGAGGAATACAAGGGCGAAAATGGGGCCGTTTTGAATGAGGATGAGGAGGAACTTAAGGGTAAAGCCAGTAGGGTATTAACTTTCATACGCGAAATTGAGGAATTTTTCGGTAAAATTGATGGATTGCCTGGAAATGGAAATCTGGATTTTGATGGGGTAAAGAGGGCGAGGGATGGTTTGATGGCTTTAGTTAGGGATATAAGCATGTTTGAGGAGGAGCTGAGAAAACTGATGGATTATTACGAGATAGCGGAGGAAATGGGAAATCTGAAAGGGGAAGGGTTTGATGTATTTGCTGTGGTTTTGGGAAGGGAGGAGTTGGGATCAAAGGAAATCTTAAAGAAATGGGCTTTGGAAAACAAGATCGAGGTTTTTGAGAGGATAAGAAAAGACAAGGTTTTGATACTCCTTAGGGTAAAATCTGAAGATGCAAACAAAGTTAAAGAATTTTTGGAGGAAAACGCCTTTCCAATCGCAAAACCACCTAAGGGTTATAAAAGCCTCGAGGAAGTTAAGAGGGCCATAGATATAGAAATTCCGGAAGCTATAAAAAACCTAAGGGAAACCGCAAGGGTGTCCTTTGAGAGTGTAAAGGAATTCTTAGAGAGGCAAAAGTTTCTGGCTGAGGAAATCATTTTTTATTTGAATTCTAAGGAAAAGTTCCTCTCGTTCTCAAGATTTTTGGTTTCAATTAAGGGCTGGATCCCAGCAGGTTTAAAGGGGGAATTTGAGAGGGCGATCAAAAGTTTGGATGAGAAGGCATTTGTTAGATTCTCCGAACCAAAGAATTACGAGTATGAAAACGTTCCCGTTATTTTAAAGAATTCTCCGCCTGCCTCTTATTACCAAGCTTTCCTTGAAATATATACCCCTCCCGTTTATAAAACGGTTGATCCTTCTACGTTTATAGCCCTGTTTTTCCCAATATATTACGGTTTCATGCTCGGGGATGCGGGATACGGAATAGTGGGAATGTTCTTGTTTTGGTTACTTTCAAACGCCTTTAAAGCCGGTTCCTTGGGTTATAACCTATCAATGGTGTATTTCATAAACTCGATTTTTGCAACCATCTTTGGGCTCATTTTTGGCGAAATATTCGGAGATTTCGGAATAAAGTTGGGGATAATTACCCCCATGTTCCACAGAACACACGAGGTAATAGACCTTGTCCTGATAGCCGTGGGGTTTGGATTTTTCCAGCTACTTTTGGGTATGCTGATAGGTTTCTATAATTACTTGGTATTGGAACATAAGAAGCACGCGGTGTTTGAACTTGGAAGGTTTTTTGCGATACTTGGTATTCTTATCTTGCTCTTTTCGAACCTAAGGCTTCCAGGAATAACGCCCGATTGGATGTACGGGATACCTAATGGGGTGGGATATGCAGGTATAGCTTCCCTGATTCTCGGATCCTTACTGACGGTTTATGCTGAGGGTCCGTTGGGTTTGATAGAAATATTCTCCGCGTTTGGTAACGTTCTGTCCTACGCGCGTCTTGCCGCCGTTGGTTTGGCTTCCGCAATACTTGCAGAGATAGCAAACAAGTTCATTGAGCTTATACCCGTTCCAGCGTTCGCCATTTTGGTTGCACTAACGTTCCATATTTTGGCTTTTGTTCTGGGGATAGTGGATCCGACGATACAGGGGATGCGTTTGCAGTTTGTGGAATTTTTTACAAAGTTTTACGTTCCCGCCATGAAACTGTTTAGGCCTTTGAAAAAAGGAGGTGAGATATGAAGAGATTTCTTAGGATATTTTTTGGTTTGACGCTTGCCCTTGTTGCAACATTTGGTGTGCTAATGGCTGCGGAAGCTCCAGCGGGTAAAAGCTGGGCGGTATATCTCGGATCTGGCCTTGCGATGGGCTTCTCAGCCATAGCAACGGGTTACGCTCAGGCTAAGATCGGTTCCGCGGGTGCGGGAGCCCTTGCGGAGGACAAAAGCTTACAAGTTCCCATCCTAATTCTCTTAGCCCTTCCCGAAACTATCGTGATATTGGGTTTCGTAATTTCCATACTTATACTGGTTCTATAAGTGGAAATAAAGGAACTTTTGGAGAGGGAGGTCCGTTCCAAGGTTAAGGAAATAGTATCGGAGGCCGAGGAACGGGCCTCCTACATCATAAGGTCCGCGGAGGAAGAAAAGGAGAAGATTCTTGAGGATTACAGGAGAAGGGCTCAGGAAGGGTTCCTACGTGAATACAACCTCGCCATCTCAAGGGCAAAACAAGAATCTATGAGAATGATCCTCGAAGAGCAGCTGAACATCCTAAACTTGGCTAAGGAGAAGGCTAAGGAAAAACTAAGGGAAGCGATAAAAGAAAGGGAATTTTATAAGGAGGTTATCAAAAGGCTGGTGGATGAAGCGATAATTTATATGAAAAGGGATGTTGAAGTAAGGGTGAACCCTAAGGATAAGGAGCTTGTTGAGACGGTGCTCAAGGAGCTTCCAAGTGAATGGGTAATAAACCCGCCCGAGAACGTTTCGGCTTGGGACGTGGATTTAAAAACTTGGAAGGTGGTTGAGGATGAGGGAGTATGGGCGGGGGCACTCTTTGTTGATAAGAAAAGGAACTTCATTCTGAACAATGACCTCCTTATGCGCCTTGAGAGGGCATTTAACACGATGTTAGAAGAATTTAAAGGGGAACTGGAGATTGAGGAAGGAGTTTGAGGAAATTTTTAGGGAAATCCACAAAGCGGTTGTAGGGAACGATAAGATAATAGAGAAACTTCTGGTATCGCTTCTTTCTGAGGGTCACGTTTTGCTTGTGGGTGTTCCGGGTTTGGCGAAAACCCTGATGGTAAGGGCTTTCTCAAAAACCCTCGATTTAACCTTTAACAGGATCCAGTTCACACCCGACCTTATGCCCACAGATATAACTGGAACGGATATCTTCAGGGATGGCAAATTTGAGTTTGCAAAGGGTCCGGTTTTTGCAAACGTAATTCTGGCGGATGAAATAAACAGAGCTCCACCAAAAACACAATCCGCCCTACTTGAAGTTATGCAGGAGAAGAGGGTAACATACGGTGGGAAATTTTACGAAGTTCCAAGGCCATTTTTTGTCCTTGCCACTCAAAATCCAATAGAGCAGGAAGGAACCTACCCCCTGCCCGAAGCCCAGATAGATAGATTCCTGATGGAGATAGATTTGGAATATCCATCCTTTGAGGACGAAGTAAAAATAGCGGTTTTGGATGGATTTAGAAAACTTGAGGATGTAAACAAGGTTTTGGGTAGGGATGAAATATTAAACCTTCAAAAGGAGGTGAGGGAAATACCCGTACCGGAGCATGTGGTAAAGTATGCGGTTTATTTGGTAAGAAACACAAGACCGGAAAATCCGGATTCTCCCAAAATAGTAAAGGAATTTGTTAGGTATGGAGCAGGCCCAAGAGCCTCGCAATTTCTAATATCCTCATCGAAAGCCCTCGCCTCCATTAGAAACAAGGCTGTGCCAACAACAGAAGAGGTTAAGGAACTTTTCCCTTACATAGTGAAACACAGGATAATCCTACACTTTAGGGCGGAGGCGGAAGGGATAAAGGTGGAGGAGATACTTGAAGAGGTCCTAAAGAGCGTTAAGGCGGATAGGTTTTGAGGAATGCGATAAACAATGTTTTGGATTCTGATTGCGTTAGTTCTCTTGATCGCACTCGTTGTTTATCTAACATTAAGGATTGTCAAGTTATCCTACAAACTTGAGATGTTAAAATATCGGTATGAGGCTATGCTCGCTGAAAAAGATAGGGAACTTGAGATACTAAAAACTCAGTATGAAGCTAAGCTGAAGGAGAGTGAGGAAAAGTTTGAAAAGTGGAAACGTGAATTCGAGGGGAGTATAAGGAAGGATGCAGTGCGGAGGAGTTTGTTTACCACACTTGGTAGAGTTGGTGAAGAGATTGCCCCTTTGTTGATATTTAAGAATTATGGTGTAGAACCTAAGGACTTTAGACATATTGGAACTCCCATAGACTATGTGGTATTTAAGGGACTTTCGGAGGGAAGGGTGGACGAGATACTGTTTATAGAAGTGAAAACTGGCGAACACGCTAAGCTTTCCAATCGAGAAAAGGAGGTGATGAAAGCGGTAAAAGAGAAGAGAGTAGATTTCAAAGTTATCAACCTGACGGAGGAGCTTAAAAGGTTGTATTCGGACGAGAAGGATATATGAAAGTTTTCGGGTTTTACAGGGAGGATGCACCCGGCGTTGATCTATCCTTTTCCACATTTCTGCCAAAACCTAAGGAGTATATCCTTTTGGGGGATAAGGTTTTGATCTTTAAGGAAATTTCGGGCTATATTTACGGTTATAGGGGGATAATACTGAGGTATGGGGAGCTGGAAACGGGACCTATCTTTTACTCGGATTCCGGCTTCTTCTCCGACAGCATAAACGCCCTTTATTTGGTTGGAGTACCCCCAGATTATAAAAAATGTAGGGAATTCATAGAGGGGGGAGATTTTGAAGGTTTTACACCCTTGAAATACACAAGAAGAATAGGTGGAAAGGTGAGGATATTATTTGAGGGGGATTTGAAATTTGAGGTTTTTGGTGAGGGGGGTATCGAGATTTCCGAAGGGAGAATCGATAAGTTTGAGGTTTTACCCCATATTTACGGTAGGTTTTGGTTTTTGAAGCTCGCCTTCATGAGGGGCGAAAAGAGGAAAAGGGCTATAGCGGTTGAAAGCTGGTTTCAAACCCACTCATCCTGAAATACAAACCACATATCCGTAAATTTATAAACAAAATCGTACAGATTTTGTGCAAACCATTCCAAAGCATCGTTTATGTCCTTTGGGTAGTACGGACCCAATATATAGCCCCTGTATTTCCCCCTGGGTCCGGTTGGAATTCCGCATCCGAACGCCAAAGGAGTTTTCGTTTCAACGGATAAGGAGGCAAAACCCAAGGGAAAATACCTTTTACCCCTACCAAAGCTCAAAATAACTCCCTTTTTCTTCACATCTCTATCGGAAACAAGATACACAAATTGTCCTTCCATTATTGCGGAGACGAGCAGGGGATAAGATCCGCCCATAGGAATAATTTTCATACCAAACTTCTCTCTCCTCTTTAAAAACTCCCTGTACCATTCGTTAGATGGAACCTCCGCCACAGCTACCCCAGGAAAACCCAAAAGGGATGCGAAGTTTGCCAGCATCTCAGGCATACCTATATGCGCGGTGGTAACTATCAAAGGCTTACCCTTTTGCTTGAACCATTTAAATACCTCCAGGTTTTCAACATTCTCAAGCCTACTTAGAACCTCCTCCGCGGTCATATAGGGCAAATATAGGGTATCAGCCGTAAGGCCCCAGAAGTTTACGAAAGTCCTCTCCCAACCTTCCGTATCCCCCCTTACCATAAGGAAGTTCTTTTTTATAACGTTTGCCCTCCTTTTTGCTAATTTTGGTTGAATTTTTCCAAAAGCTATTAAAAGATCCTGGGAAACATCATAACCCAAGCTGTAAGATGCAAAAGTGAAAGCTTTTAAGAGAAAAAGTGTCGCGTTTTTTTTAACTTCCGCCTTCAAGGGGATATTTTAAGGGTTTCAGCTTTATAATACCTGTTGTTATGTTAATGTTTCTTTTAGCTTTTGAGAAGGCGAAGGATTTCTCCTTAAAGGGATTGGATGGAAAAGAGTACAAACTTTCTAATTTCAGGGGTAAGGTGGTTGTATTGGACTTCTGGGCAACATGGTGTCCACCTTGTAGGGCATCACTACCATTTTTTGAAAATATTCACAAAAAATATAAGGATAAGGGTTTGGTGGTTGTGGGAGTGAGCGTTGATATGAGCGATAGGGTGGTAAAGAAGTTTGTGGAAAGCAAGGGACTAACCTACCTCATACTCCTCGATAAGGATAACCTCGTATCCGACCTTTATAACGTCTTCTCAATTCCCACCACCATAATAATAGACAAGAACGGAAACATAGTTACTAGGAAGGTTGGATTCAACAAATCTTACGAGAGGTATTACGAGGAGACGGTTAAGAAACTGCTGGAGGAAAGGTGCGAAAGTTACCCCTGTTAGCTTACGAGAAGTCCCCATCACCGGAAGAGGTTATAAAAAGGGCGCAAATTTGGAAAAAAATATTTGAGGCTAAGGATAAGGGAGAACCTATAGAAGTTGTGATAACAAAAAAAGTTAAGCCACAAATTTACGAGATTCTGTTTGAAGATGTTGTTAGAGGTCTTCTTAAATCTCCAAACGAGCATAACATAGGGGATGTGGTAAAGGCGAAGATCGTAATAGCGGATTATACAAAGAAGAAGCTTAGAACGAAGCTTTACAAAGAAGAAAAGGTTCTTCCACCGGGTACGATAGTGCAGGGTAAGGTCTTGAAAGCCTCAGGGGACGGGGGCCTTGTAGTTTTAGCTCGGGGCAAAAAGGTGCATATACCCAAGAATAAACTCGGTCCCGCAAGGTCACTTCCTTTTAGAGACCTGAAAAAGGGGGAGGTGGAATGCCTAATATTGCGCGTTGAGGGCAAAAGAACGATAGGAGAGATTTTGAAGGTGAGAATATGATAATCTTTCTTTTGCCTTTTCTTATTTTTTTATCCTGCGGTGGAAAAAAGGAAAAGAAGGACCCTTGGGACGAGTATCTGCCTAAGGTTCAGGCTATGTTTGAGGAGGCGGGCTCCGATACATCCGCGCTCAGCTCCCTCTCCGATTCCCTATACAACTTCTACAAAACACAAACCGAAAGTAAAGGTAGAAAGGATGCCTTATATTACGCTTGTAACTGGGCTTATGCTTCATTTAACTTCGTAAAAACGGTTGAAAGGTGCGGGGAATTTGTACAGCAGTATCCGGGAAGCTCAAAGGCAGAGGACGCCTACAGATTCTTGGGATACGCGCTTTTGAACCTAAAGAAGTTTGACCAGGTCGTAGAGGTTATGACGTACTTTATAAACAACTATCCGGACGCCGCTACCCTTGGGTATGCTTACAAGTATAGGGGTATAGCTCTGACTTACAAGGGAAAGTATAAGGAGGCTAAAGCCGACCTTGAAAAAGCGAAGGTTATGCTAGAAGCCCTTGGCAGATACGAAGAGATTAAGGAGATCGATGAAGCCCTCAAAAAGTTAAAATAAACCCGCTTATAATTTCCGCTTATGATAACGTTGTCAAACCTTTTTCCTAAACCAGGCGCAAAGAAGGAGAAAAAAAGGGTAGGAAGGGGTATTGGTTCGGGATTGGGAAAGACCTCCGGAAGGGGGCACAAGGGTCAAAAGGCGAGGGAAGGGGATCCTAAACCCGTATGGTTCGAAGGGGGTCAAACTCCGATATATAGGCGTATTCCAAAGAGGGGATTTAAAAATCCCTTCTCTAAAGAATACGAGGAAGTTAATCTTGGACAGATAGAGAAGAAGTTTTCCGCAAACGAGGTGGTAAGCCCTGAAACTCTGAAAGAAAGGGGGTTAGTAAAAGGAAAGCTTGAGGGAAAACTGATAAAAATTTTGGCTAAGGGAGAGCTAACGAAACCCCTCATATTTAAGGGAATACATGCATTTTCAAATAAGGCAAGGGAAATGATAGAGAAGGTGGGTGGGAGGATAGAGTAAATGGAAAGATGGGTGAGGGTAATAAGCGCACTTTGGGAAGTAAAGGACATAAGGGATAGGATCCTTTTTACCCTAGTGGTCATCTTTTTCTACAGGGTGGGAACCCACATACCCATACCCGGTGTAAACGCATCCGCCTTAGCGGAATACTTCCGGGTTGCCCTCCAGAATACCTCCTTCGGTATGTTTGACATTTTTGCCGGAGGTGCCCTATCCAGGGCTGCTATATTTGGTTTGGGTATAATGCCTTACATATCCGCATCCATCATCATCCAGCTTCTATCCTCAACGGTTCCCCACTTTGAGAGGCTTCAAAGGGAGGGCGAACACGGGAGAAGGATATTAAATAGATATACCAGGTGGCTAACGGTCCTAATATCCGCTTTACAGTCCTTTGGTATAGCATCATTCTTGCAATCCCTCACAAGTCCATCGGGCTTACCGGTCGTTCCTAATCCAGGTCCCCTGTTCTTAATTTCCACCATGCTTTCTTTGGTGGGTGGTTCCATCCTATTGATGTGGATGGGGGAACAGATAACGGATAGAGGTATAGGAAACGGAGCATCCGTTTTGATATTCGCGGGTTCCTTGGAATCCCTACCAAACGAAATAATAAGTACTTACACCCTCTGGCAGAACGGTGCCGTCTCAACTCAAGCCGTAGTCTTCATGCTAGCCTTTTTGATCGTACTTACGGGTTTGGTTGTGGTAGCAACCGAGGTTCATAGGAAGGTGCCGATAAGCTATGCCAAAAGAACGGTGGGCATTTCCCCAACCCGTCAGACGGGATACCTACCTTTAACCATAAATACCGCAGGTGTAATGCCCATAATATTTGCCCAGAGTATACTCCTTTTCCCCCAAACCGCATTTACCTTCACGGGTGAGGGTTTCTTCTCGGGTTTGGCAACTTACTTTCAGCCCGGAACCCTTACGCACGACGTAGTTTATGCATTTCTTATAATCTTCTTCGCCTATCTATACACTTCCATAGTTTTTAATCCGAAGGACGTTGCGGATAACCTTCAAAGGGCATCCGCCTTCGTACCTGGCGTGAGGGCGGGCGAGGAAACGGCGGAGTACATAGATAGAATCATGACCAGGTTGATCCTCCCAGGCGCAATATTCTTTTCTTTGGTGGCGATAATACCCTATCACGTATCAAATGCGCTAAATATCCCGCTTTACTTTGGTGGGACTAGGCTCCTTATAATCGTGGGTGTTGCCCTAGATTTGCTCCAAAAACTGAACTCCTATCTCATTATGTACAGATACGAGAGTCTGGTGGGAAGGGCAAAGGTTAGGTCATGGAGGGGAATAGGTATAGAATAGTATTTTTGGGACCTCCCGGTGCCGGGAAAGGAACGCAGGCGGAGAGGTTAGCAGAAAACTTGGGAATTAAAAGGATCTCTACGGGAGATATGTTGAGGGAGGCGGTCGCGAAGGGGACGGAACTTGGGATGAAGGCAAAATCTTATATGGAAAAAGGGGAACTTGTACCGGATAGCATAATCTTGGGTATAATCGAAGAGGCAATAAATAACGAAAAGGATTTTATACTTGACGGATTTCCAAGGAACATAAATCAGGCGAGGGCATTGGACGAAATGCTAGCAAAAAAGGGGTTGGACGTAAACTATGTGATCTTCCTAGATGTTCCCGAAGAGGAGATAATAAAGAGGATAGCTTACAGGAGAGTTTGCGTGAAATGTGGGGCTGTATATAATTTAATATTCAACCCTCCAAAAACGGATGGGATATGCGATATTTGCGGTTCAAAACTCATTCAAAGGGAGGACGATAGGGAGGAGGTGGTTAGAAAGAGGTTGGAGGTATATAGGGAAAATACGGAAGCTTTGGTGAAGATATATGAAGAAAGGGGGATATTGAAGAGGATAGATGGGATGGGAAATCGCGATGAGGTTTTCCAAAGGATAAAGGAGGCGCTGTGATAATTCTTAAGAACGATGTTGATCTGCTTGGAATGAAGGAGTCCGCAAAGATAGCATCTTCAGCCCTGCGCCTCGCCAAAAACCTTATAAGGGATGGGGTAACAGCCAAGGAGATAGATGACGCCATAAGGGAATTCATTCTTTCAAAAGGGGCAAGACCTTCATTTCTTGGGTATAAAGTCGAAGGTAAAATCTACAATTACAGTACGTGCATATCCATAAACGATGAGGTTGTACACGGCTTACCCTTGGAAAATAAGGTCCTTAAAGGACCCATGCTCGTAAAGGTAGATGTAGGGGTTGAATTTGAAGGTTACCACTCGGATACCGCTTGGACATTCGCCCTTGGGGATGTTTCGGAGAGGAGAATTCTCCTAATGAAGGCAACTAAGGAGGCACTTTATAAGGGTATAGGGTTCGCAAAACCCGGAAGGAAAGTTTCGGATATAACGTATTCCATATACGAAACCGTAAGGAGATATGGTTTTGAACCCGCAAGGGGGGTAACCGGACACGGCATAGGCTTGGATTTACACGAGGATCCATTAATATTTAACCATCCCGAAGATATCGATTACGATTACGGGATAAAGGTGGGTATGGCTCTAGCGATAGAGCCTATGATCGCGGAAAAAAGAGGATATGTAAAAACCGGGAAGGATGGATGGACGATCTTAACCAAGGATGGGAGCTGGTCCGCGCATTATGAGCACACCGTATTCGTGTCAAAGGATGGCCCAATTATACTGACGGAAGATATAGATGTCTAACAAGATGATACAGATTGAGGGTACCGTTATAGAAGTTTTGCCAAACACGCTATTTAGGGTTAAGCTCGACAACGGGATAGTTGTTTTGGCGCATTTGGGAGGAAAGATGAGGGTTAGATTTATAAAGATAGTTCCTGGGGATAGGGTGGTTGTGGAGGTGAGTCCCTATGACCTAACCAGGGGTAGAATAATACAGAGAAAATGAAGGTGATTGAAACTTCGATAATAGGTGGAAATTACGAGCACTTCTTTTGCGAAATCTTTGATTACGATTCGAACTTTCCTTACGTTTTTCTAAGGATAGAAGGTGAAGAAAAACCAATTTTGGTCAAAATTTTGAAGTTTAGAGATCCGAAGAAAAGGGAAAATTTGAGGCGTGCGGAATTTTACAGATACACCTCACCCAACGAAGTAAAGCATATTATGACAAATATGGTAAGGGGCATAATTTGGGAGAACAATATCCCCGCCAAAGTCAAAGATTCTTCCTTCGATCCTAAAAGTGGAGTTTTGACGGTTGAATACGTATCGGAAAAGCCACAGGATTTTAGGTCCATCGTTCCATTTTTGGCGAAACATCTTCACGTGAGGGTCGAGTTTGTTTTTAAGGATTACGTAAAGTACGCTCAGGAGGTGGGCTTGATAGACAGGTGTGGGCTTGAGCTTTGCTGCAGGGTTTTCTTAAAGAACATCCCAACCGTTTCTCAAGATATGGCAAAAAGGCAATATCTCTTCGCTGCCCCCTATAAACTCACGGGTGTGTGCGGAAGACTGTTGTGCTGCCTAACTTACGAGTTACCCTTCTATGACGAGGTTTCCCAAAAGTTCCCGAAGCTGAATTCTACAATAAAGACGGAAAAGGGTGAGGGAAAGGTGGTTGAGGTAAACGTAATCGCAGGCTATTACGTTCTTTTTTACGAGAATGGAACAAAGGAGAAGGTGAAGGTTGATATATAAGGTTCATAGAAGGTTTTTGGATTTTCTTGAGGAACTTGAGAGAATGTTCGAGAGGGAGGCGGAGTTTTTCAAAATACCGAAGCATTTAATAAAGGGAAAGAGACTTAGGGCGATAATTTCTTATATAAGCGGGAAGATACATGAGGTGCCAAGGGAGAATGCGATAAAGGTTGCTTACGCCCTAGAGATGATCCACGCCGCATCCATAATACACGACGATATTATGGATAACGCGGAGATGAGAAGGGGGGGAGATGTCCTAAACAGGATCCTTCCCACATCCACCGCCGTGATAATAGGGGATATCCTCTTTACGAAGGCTTTAAAAGAAGTTTCGGAATTTCCGGTATTTTTTAGGAGAATTTCAGACGCGGTTTATAACATGGCTTTAGGGCAGTATATAGAGGAAACTATGGAAGTTTTCGACGAAGATAGTTATCTTGATGTGATATACAAGAAAACCGCGACATTATACGAGGTTGCCTTTGAAGCGGGACCATTGCTTTCTGGCTTTGAAGATCCAAATTTGAGGGATGCGGGAAGGATGTTTGGTATGGCGTTTCAGATCTTGGATGATTGCGATGACTATTTGGAGGATGAGGGAAAGCCAACCCTTCCCCGCATACTTGAAAGCTTGGGAACAAGCGATCCTTTAAACCTATCGAAGGATAGGGCTGCGCACTACCTTAGGGGGGTTGAGTGGAATCTTGAGAGGTTGGGATATTTGGGGGAATTTTACGATGTTCTCGAGTATATGTGGGAAAGGGTATGAATTTCAAGAAAATTTTGGAGAATATGGGTTTAAAGGTTGAGGGGGAGGTTTTTGCGGAGGATCTCATATCGGCACTTAACGCCTTTTCGGTTCCGGAGGGATATTTTCTTAGGGAATGGGAAGATCTTAGGAATTTCTTTTATGGGAAGTTCAAGGAGGGGGAAAATTTGAAGGTGCTTTCCGTTGGGTGTGGTAGGGGTGAGGAAGTTTATACGATCAAGTACATCTGCGAAAAGCTAAATTTAAAATGTTACGTTGTTGGGTTGGACCTTTCTTTAAGAAGCCTAATTATAGCAAAAGGGGGGATATATACATCATTTTCTTTACGTGGGGTGAGGGAGAACTTCTTAATTCAATGGGGAAGTATGTGGAGGGTTCCGTTTAAGTATTGGAAAGGGAGCGATTTTGTACTAGGAAATTTGATAAACTTACCCTTCAAGGACGGTTCATTCGATGTGGTAGTATGCAGAAATACCTTGATGTATATAAGGCAGGAATTCCTGAGGACAGCATTATCCGAGATGAGTAGGGTGGGAAGGTTCGTTCATCTTGGAAAATTCGATGTTCTCCACTTGAGAAATTATGGGATAGATTTTACCTCACTACAACCCTTTCAACCCTCTTAATCTCCCTTGACAAAACCTCAACGAAATAAACCCCCTTCTTAAGACTTATCCTAAGCTCCCCTTTACCTTCCACATCCTTCACAACATTTCCACTTACATCGTAAACCTTAACCCTAAACTCACCTACCGAACTTACGGTTATGTGTCCTTTTCCAACCCTTAAAACATCCGCAAAGCACCCATCAAACCTTTGTTCCTCGGAGATTGAAAGGGGGCAGGGTTCGTTTACAGTTAAGGTTGGTGATGTAACGGTTAGAGATGGAGTTGTTACGGTGGGTGTTGGGGAGGTTTCGGTAGGTGTTGGGCTTGTTACGGTTGGAGTTGGTGTAATTACTGTTGGAGTCGCACTTCCTACTATGGCACAAGTTCCTATGTCTCCGTTAGCATCCGTCTTTAGAAGAAATACGTCATTATATCCCGCACCGAAAGAGTATGTCAATCCAGTCACGATGTAACCTCCATCGCTCGTCTGTTGGACGGAATAGGCATAGTCACCACCAATTCCTCCGAAAGTTTTAGCCCACTGTAAGTTCCCTGATGCATCAGTCTTGAGAAGAAATACGTCTACATCTCCCGTAATGAGATAGTATGTTTCTCCAGCCACAATGTAACCCCCATCGCTCGTCTGTTGAACGGAATATGCATAGTCGTCGGCACCTCCTCCGAAAGTTTTAGTCCATTGTAAGTTCCCTGAGGCATCTGTCTTGAAAAGAAATACGTCAGAACCTCCCGCACCGAAAGAGCTTGTATATCCAGCCACAATGTAACCTCCATCGCTCGTCTGTTGAACGGAAAGGGCACCGTCGTAACTACTTCCTCTGAAAGTTTTAGCCCACTGCAAGTTCCCTGATGCATCAGTCTTGAGAAGAAATACGTCATTATTTCCCGCACCGAAAGAGTATGTCACTCCAGCCACTATGTAACCTCCATCGCTCGTCTG
>Ga0197143_1000923_pt1 | contig 27040 bp, 20 predicted proteins | sample GBS70_MetaG_FD_148603 | JGI IMG/M metagenome (GOLD analysis project Ga0197143, IMG submission 148603) | Sediment microbial communities from Great Boiling Springs, Gerlach, Nevada, United States - GBS 70_MetaG | ecosystem: Environmental > Aquatic > Thermal springs > Hot (42-90C) > Sediment... | reverse complement strand
ATCCAACTACCCCCTTCATTCGATTGCAATGATAAGAATTTAGAGAATGCGTTAACCTTCTTCTCTAACATTAATAAAGATGATTTAGTGATTGGTATAGAGTTTAGGCATATATCATGGTTCACAGATAACAATAATAATAAAGTTATTATGCTCTTGGATAAGGCTAATTTAATACATATAGTTGATCCTTTTGCATTTATGCCATTAAAGCATGATGAATTAATTTACTTTAGGATGCATGGTATCTATAATGTAAGTAAGGATGGTCAGATATCATACAATTATAATTATGAGTATAGCAATGAAGAACTAGAAAGGTTAAAGAAGATGATAGAACCCATTAATGTTAAGGAAGTATTTGTTATGTTTAATAATATCAATATGCATAATGATGCCTTAAGGTTCAGATCTATCCTTGATAAACATTTTACAGATTGAGCCCAACCACGATTATAAAATAATAAATAATAACATATTATAAGATATGAAAATTCTGCAGTAATATTAATTTATAGCCTCATTATCATCATCTTATGGATACAAGCATAATATATACATCTATACCTGCAATGGTAATACTAGGTTTAAGGCATGGTTTAGATGCTGATCATATAACTGCAATAGATAACCTTGTAAGGCTACATAATGCTACTACTAAAGCAAGGTTCATTGGTACAGGTTTTAGCATAGGACATATGATAGCAGTGTTAGCAGAGATAGTATTCATAATACTTGTAGTTGGTAGCGTAACTAGTGTAGAGGTTGAGAGCATAGCATATGCTGGTAGCATAGTAGGTATGGTAGCATTAGCATCCATTGGCATATTGAATATAGTGGCAATGAGGTTGTATGGTAAGAACTGGTCATCTATAGTTGCATCAAAGGTAATAGCAAGGATTAACAGTAAAGTAAATCCATTTCTAACATCTATAATAGTTGGTATGGTATTTGGCTTAGGGTTTGATACAGCAACGCAGATCTCTGCTATAACATTATCAGCGATAACATCTGCAATACTTGGTATACAGTTAGCTCTTATTCTTGCTCTCTTCTTTGCTATAGGGATGATAAGCATAGATACTCTAGATAGCATGCTTCTAAGATCTGCATTTGTAAGGTTAATGGGTAAGAATTACTTCAAAGGTGTCTCATATGCATTAAGTGCAACTGCTCTAGCAGTAGCCTCTCTAGTATTCTATGAGACCATATTCAATGTAGAGGTTATGAATGAGATGTTTGGTCCATTACTTACTGTTAGTGTACTAGGAGTATCACTTATACTAGCATTTATAAAGTCATAGCCCCATCCATCATTACATTGTTCAGAATATTTTATAAGAGCGTCATAAAATAATGTTTTATAATAGTATGCAATCAATATTTAAAGATCTGTGCCCCAATTGTGGGAAAGATATTAGGGATGAGCGTTTAAGAGAATCGCTACCATGCGATGAATGCATTGAGCATACTATAAATGAAGAAGATATAATAGAGAAGCAGATAAGGATTGGAGAGTACCTTAAAGCAAACAATAGATTACTTAACTACTCTAAGATATACAATGAGGCTAGAGCGTTAAAGGAGTTTGAGACTCTGTTTGCAAAGGCATTTAACTTTAACCTAAGGTCTAGCCAAAGAGAGTGGGCTATACGCTTCATTAGAGGGGAGAACTTCTCAATAATAGCTGCGCCAGGGTTAGGTAAGACCCACTTTGGTATATTTGCAGCAGTATTCAATACATTTAACTCTGGGAAGAGTTACATAATAGTACCTACACATATACTTGTTGAGCAAGCATATGATATAGCAGAGTATATACTTAAAAGGTTAGATATTAAGAATAAAAATGTAGTAAAGATACATGCTAAGATGAAGGCTAAAGAGAGGGAGGAGATGATTAAGGCAATAGAGCATGCAGACGTATTGATAACAACCTCATCGTTCTTAGCAAGAAGGTTTGATTACCTTAGCAAGTTAAGATTTAACTTTGTATTTGTTGATGATACAGATGCTCTATTGAAGAGGTCTAAGAATGCTGTAAGGGTTCTAAGGTTGATAGGGTGTAGCGAAGAGGAGATAAAGGATGCTATAAATAATATAAAGGCTAGAAGATTTGATTGTATTAGAAATAATAACAGTAACAGTAACAAGGGTACGCTTATAGTATCAAGCGCTACTATTAAACCAAGAGGCTTAGCTCCTTTACTCTTTAGATACCTTCTAGGCTTTGATATAGGTGCATCTATAACAAACATTAGAAATATTGTGGATGTTTATGCTACTAAAGATGAAGTAAGCATAGAGAGATTGATAAAGGATCTAGGGGGAGGAGGGATAGTATTTGTTAACCAGTATGAGGGAGAGGAGCAGGCTATAAGGATAGCAGAGTTGTTAAAGAGCAAAGGTATCAAGGCTGAGGCATATGTATCAAGCAAGGCTAAGCCAGAGCTCTTAGATAGGTTTAAGAATGGAGATGTAGATGTCTTGGTTGGTGTTGCTATATACTATGGTATACTGGTTAGAGGTTTAAATATACCAGAGAGGATAAGATATACAATATTTACCTCTATACCTAAGATAAGGTTCAGGTTCTCTGAACTAACACCTAGCAGTATAAAGGCATTCTTTACAATATTTAAAAGATATATACCTAAGAGATATAGAGATAAGGCTATATACTATGAGAGATTAAGTGTAAATAACAAGGATGATCTTGCAAAGGCAAGGGATCTAATAACCAATATAATGAGTGATAAAGAGTTTATAGATGCAATAAAGGAGAACCCTATAATCAAATTTAATGGTGATAATAGTATTGAGATACCTGATACAAAGACTTACATACAAGCATCTGGTAGAGCATCTAGGCTTTATGCTGGGGGAGTAACCAAGGGCTTATCTATAGTAATGGTTGATGACCAAAGCCTCTTCAAAGCATTAGAGTTCCAACTAAGATGGTACTTTGATAATGCTAAATTTATAAGACTAAATGAGATAAACTTAGATGATATATTAAAAGAGATAGATGAGGATAGAAAGAGGTTAAAGAATGCTAAAGATGTTAAAGACCCTGTTAAAACAACGCTAATAATAGTAGAGTCACCAAACAAAGCAGAGACTATATCTAGGCTACTAGGTAAGCCAGCAAGGAGGAGAAGGTTAGGTATAGACTCGTATGAGGTAACAATAGGTAACTATCTAATAAATGTTGTTGCTAGCAAAGGGCATATATTGGATCTTGTTGAGGAAGGTGGTGATAAGCATGGTATACTCATAAGTGACTCAAAGTTTGTACCAATATACTCCACACTTAAAAGATGCAATAAATGCTCACACCAATTCGTATATTATAAAGTATGCCCTAGATGCTCCTCTACAGATATAAGTGATGCAATGACTAGGATCGAGAGGATAAGGGAGTTAGCATGTGAATCTGATTTAGTATTAATAGGCACAGACCCAGATAGAGAAGGAGAGAAGATAGCTTGGGATCTAGAACACATGATCAAGCCTGTGAATGATAAGGTATACAGAATAGAGTTTCATGAGATAACTGCTAGAGCATTAAGGAGAGCAATAGATGAGCGTAAGAGTATAAACAATAGACTTGTTGATGCACAGATGGTTAGAAGGATGGAGGATAGACTGCTAGGATTTGAGCTGAGTAAAAGATTATGGGATGTATTTAACAACAAAACGTTATCTGCTGGAAGAGTTCAGACACCAGTACTAGGTTGGATAATCGATAGATTTGATAAATACCTTAAATCAAAACAATATGTATTGACTTTAACCCTTGAGAATGGCTTCAAGTTCAATTTAAATTATAAAGATAAACCAAAGGTAATACCTAAGGAGTTAGATTGCATAATAAGAGAGGAGGTTAGAGAGTTACATGCACCACAACCATTCTCTACTGATTTAATGTTGTATGAAGCATTTAGACAGTTGCGTCTTAATGCAAATACAGTAATGCAGCTTGCACAAGATCTCTTTGAACTAGGTCTTATAACATACCATAGAACTGATAGCATGAGAGTAAGTAATGATGGGATAGAGTTAGCAAAAATATACATATTACAGCGATTTGGCAACTATTTCTCTGCAAGAACTTGGGGTTATGAGGGTGCTCATGAGTGTATTAGACCAACCAAACCAATAGATGGTAATGAGTTACCTGATTATATTAAAGAGATGAATATCTTACGTAGTTTTACATCCAATCATATACGATTATACTCGCTTATCTTTAAACGCTTCATAGCAAGCCAGATGAGCAATGCTAAGGTTAGATATCAGATAGTAGAGATCCCTAGTATGAATACTACAATAGAATTCCCCATAGGTATAGAGGAGGAGGGTTTTACTAGAATATTACCTATCAAGGTTTATGATAGAATTAAAGACAAGGTTAAAGTAATAGAATCTACCCTTAAGAAGAGAGCTACAATATATCCATATACTCAAGGGGAGTTGGTAAGAGATATGAAGGAGAAGGGTATAGGAAGACCATCTACATACTCTATAATAATAAATCATATACTGGAGAAGAGGTATGCAATTGATTCTAAAGGCTTCCTTATACCTACAAGGTTAGGAAGAATGGTTTATGAGTTTCTATCAGGGAATTATGGTTATTTAGTATCTGAGGAGTTAACAAGGGAGTTAGAGTCTAAGATGGATAAGATAGAAGAAGGTAAGGCAGATCCTAACAATGTATTACAAGTATTAGCTGGATTGATAATGAATATTAATTAGATGATAAGGATCTGCATACTCCATAATTCTGCTTGTAGATAAGCATAAATAATTATCATTGTTATTATAAATACAGCTATGATGACTCAGAGTTGATCTGATATATGATGTGAAGGCATTTGACTGAGCTGTAGTTATTGATTATGCTCATTATTTATTTATTATTGTTAATTACTAACATTGATAATTAAGAGATGTATGGTAGATATCTTTGCTTTTGGTAAATACACTTACACTACAATCTATTGTTTATTATTTAATTCAATATCTGTACACATAGATTCCTCCTCCAATTTTCAATAGATTTTTATAATACATTAAAGATAATTATCTTATGACTTCGGAGAATGAATCAAACGTTGAGGTTAAGAACGAAGGTGCACAGAAAGAAGTTAGTGCTAAGAAAGATATGAATGAAGTAAGAGAATCAAGGAAAGCAAAGGCAGAAGGTAAAAGGAGAGGCAGGAAAGCAAGTGGTAGTAATAGCACTACCAACATTACGAATGCTACAACAGTAAAGATAGCAACAAAGAAGCAACAACAGGTATCAAAGAGGTTACTAACAAGGTTAAGTAAGCATGAATCTGCATTACAAGAGATATCTTCTAGAATTAAGTTGCTGAACTCAAAGCGTTTCAGAAAGAAGCTCGATTCTATAGATACGCTAATTAAAGAAGTTAAGGTACTGGATAGGAGGTTAAAGAAGGTAGAGAAGGTAATAGGTAGATTAAAACGACGATAAGTAATTAATAATACATGGAATATCTTTATTAAGGCAAGGAGGTTAAACCTTCAAGTCTTTTTGTAAGTATAAGAATAATAGTACTATTACCCTTAGCATCTACTATTAACGAGAGACTATTAAAACCATAATTACAATATAAAAATGCTCCGGGCGGGATTTGAACCCGCGATCAGCGGCTCGAGAGGCCGCTATGCTTAACCGGGCTACACCACCGGAGCATGTTATTAATGATTAGTATGAGCAATTTAAAATTATCTAAGCGAAGATATTGTGCCTGCTCTTCTAATGAGAGTATGAATGTAGGTAACTAGTTTATTATTTAATATGAGCCTTGATTAGGTGCATCATCTTTTTTACTCTTAACCCTTTTACCCTCTACATACATTATTAAGAAGAGGTATCCTGCAAGCCATGGTAAGAACATTATCTCACCAGCAACAGAATGGAATGACTCAAAAGAGTTAACATCTGCACTAACCAATAGTACATATAAGGATAATGAGAGTATCCTTAGAGTATTAACGAATACAGTACCTACTACACCTATACCAAAGTAAAGCACCTTCCTCTTAGCATCTATATTCATCTTAAGTAAGAATGCAAGCATGACAAGGGAGTATATTATTATGCTATGCACGCCAGCAGATGGCCAGAATACCTGTAATGCCATCGAGCCTTTATACCCATTAAGTATAATCATATTACCCTTAGTGTATACACTACCTATATCTACAAAACTATCAATTGTATTTATTATAAATGCATCAAACTGTAGTAGATATGGTACTATGAACTGCAACGGTCCTAGGGTATTGTATGGGAAGAATGCATCTAGCGAGAGTATCACTGCGCTTCCTAGCAGGTATATTGGGCTTGCTGGTGCTATCTTTGCCCATCTCTTCCCATATGCTAATGCAAGTATAGCAATAGAGAATAGACCCATTGCTACATAATCCCATAACCATATCCAACTATCTACAAGCCTAACGTTGTAGATACTTGCTGAGCCTCTTATAACCTCTCTATATCCATTCTCAACAGAAGCAAAGTATGCTAATATTACTATTGTACATGCTATCATTGCATATAGCCTTGCTCTGCTTATGGTAACCCTAATACCAACTATCTCTGCTATCATGAATGCTAATGCAAATAAAAACCCTCCCCTACCCTCATTCCAACTCATCGTGTATGTATCATATGCAATTGCTAGTGTGTATATTATTGGGGCCAGTAGAATCACGATTATTATAATGTAACTGTTATTACCACTTAATAAGCCCTCCCTCTTAACATCTCTTTTATCACCTCTCTCTATCATAACTCTTACTCTCTACTAACCTATCTTTAAACCTTGATCAATTATGCTATGTAATCCCATAGGCTCTTAACACTCTTGCCTACAAACTGCTTTAGCATATAACTCCTCTTAATCCATTCTCTTAATGGTATCTTAAGGTTACTCATAGCATATTCTACTGCATCTTCTACTGAGCCGAACCTTAATGGTTTGCCTTTGAACATTGCTCTTAACTGCTCTCTAACGAACCATACCCCTATGGGTATATCAAACCCTGGGTATATCTCTCTAAGCATTAAGACCTTGCCCTGTCTATTAATACTCTTAAGGTACTCGCAAGCAGCAAGTCTAGATGAGTAGTAGCAACCCCCAACTATGGCATAATGCTTTAAACCATCATAGCCTTCATGATCACCAATAATCTCTACTCTTGCATCTTTATTCCATATTGTATCTGGGTACCAAGCCTCTATCCACTCAAACTCCCATGGACCAGGGGCTATTATACATATAAATCTATTTAGATACCCCTCTCTTACATATACAAGTGGTTCATTAACCCATGGTCTATTCTTTATATGAGATATTAAGAACCTTGATACTATATCATCTACAGCAGTTATACTCCACCTTGTAGGCACAAACCTCCTCCTCTTCTTAATACCTAAGCATCCTGCACTAAGTGCCCTTGCTATGCTAGTTACACTAACATTGCTATTGTATAATTCTATTATAGCATCCCTAGCATTTATATCATCATTGTAAGCCTTCTCTATCCTATGATCAACCCTTATATTACCAAGATCTAGCCTCTCCAACTCTGCAGATGGACCAAATGGAGGTATAATTTCACTAATGCTAAACATCTTACTTACCCTTGATATATGCATCCTAGCCTCTACTGGATTATCTGCCATTGCTAACTCTTGCATAGCTGTTACTATCTTATCTGAGGAGGAGTATGCACTATTAGCATATACAGTAACCTTCCCTCTAACTAAGGTTAATCTAAACCTTAGTATATCTTTGATACTTACATTAGACCACTCCTCTGGCTTATCGTAAATGCTTGCCTTATGCTCATCCACTGGTATTGAAGGTATCATAGGACCTATGCTTATCTTAGGATAACCTATTCTTCCTACGAATATAGAGGGAGGAGTATAACCTTCTATGCTCTTTGTATCCAATGGTTTAATACTCACATGATTTGTAAGTATAGGACAGTAGGTTAACCCGCATAGATTATTGCCCCTACACTTTACACATAGAGAAGGAGGGATGTTCATGATAATATTATTTATTTATTTATTATTGTTATGCTTTACCCTCATCTCTTATTGCTGCTAACACCTCGCTCTTAAGAGCCTCTACTATCTCATGTGTATACTTGCTTAGATTGGTATCCTCTATAAGCCTAGGTCTTCTGTAGTCTATCCTTATCTCCTTCTTTACCCTAGCTGGTCTGTATGTAAATACTATAACCCTATCAGCAAGGCATACAGACTCTGCTATGTTATGGGTAACGAATATTATAGTCTTCTTTGTCTTCTGCCATAGTAGTTGAAGCTCAACTAGTAATAGATCCCTTGTCTGGGCATCTAAAGCAGCAAATGGCTCATCCATAAGTAACACCTCTGGATCCATTACAAGGGACCTTGCTATAGCTACTCTCTGCTTCATACCACCAGAGAGTTGGTGTACATAATAGTTAGCAAATTTATCTAGGTGCATTAACTGTAAGTAGTGCATTGATAACTCTCTCCTCTTTGCCTTATCTACTCCAGCAATCTTTAAACCAAACTCAACATTCTCTATAACTGTTAACCATGGGAATAGTGCGCCTTCTTGGAATATCATTATCCTATCTGGGCCAGTATCTACTATAGGCTTATTATCAAGCAGTATCTCCCCCTCATCTGGCTTATCTAAGCCTGCGATTATATTTAGAAGGGTTGTCTTGCCACACCCAGAAGGACCTACCAAACATACAAACTCACCATCGTTTATATCTAAATTAATATTAGATAGGGTCTTTACCACACCATTATTATGATTGTAAGTTTTACTTACATTCTTTATAATTAACTTAGCCATCTAATAACTATCTTAGTAGCACTATATTTAAATCTAAGTTCATATTTAAATAACAAAACTACTCCAATTCTAAACTACATTTACTTATTATTTAGTAATTATACTCTCTAATGGCTTAGTATATACCATATCTGATATATCTATACCTATATCTTGTATTAATCCTAACATTTTACCTTTGTTATAGTAACCTTGGATTGAGTAAACCATAGGGTCATATGTAAATTCTACATTCTTTAATGCATCCTTTATCAATTCCTTTGATAAGGATTGGCCGGTTAAGTCCTTTATCTCATCTACCACAACCTCTATAGCTTTATCCATATTAGCGTTTATCCAATCTATACTAATTATATGAGCCTTTAACATCTTCTCAACCAACTCTGGTCTCTCATTAATTACATCTAACCTTGTAAGGAGCACTGTTGTAACAAACCTATTGCCTTCCCATAGATCCTTCTCATCTATAAACACCTTACCTCCTTCATTGAGCATCCTAGTTGCCCATGGCTCAGGTACCCATGCCCCTTGTATATAGCCATTCTTAAAGAGTATGAATAGCTCAGAGTTCCTTGCGTTAATTATACTTACATCTCCAAGCTCATCTTTTAATGCTAGCCCATTATCTCTTAGGTAAGATTTCAATGCTATATCCTGTGTATTGCCATATTGAGGAGTACCAAATGTCTTACCATGCAAGTCAGCAATGCTATTTATCTTATCATTAACTATGAACATTGCACCATTTGCTGCTGCTCCTGCAATAACTCTAACATTACCATTGCTTATTGCATAAGCATTAATAGCAGGCACAGGACCTATGTATATAAAGTCTACACTGTTTGTAATTAAGGCTAGTGCAGCATCTGGTCCAGCCTTGAAGACCTTGTACTCTACCTTGTAACCCTTGAGCTCTTGCTCAAATATATTATTGGCCTTTGCTACAAGTGCTGGGGCATGGGTTATATTTGCAAAGAAGCCTACCCTAACCACATTGCTAGCATTAGCATTATTATTGCTGCTGTTACTGCTTATCTGTGTAATGCTTACTGCTATTACACCAGCAACTACTAATATCATAATAATAATGTAGTGCTTGTTTATCACCAATAGCACTCATGATACTATAACTCTTATAACCTTTATCCCTGATAGTGCAATAGGCTTCTCAAGGCTATCCCATACAAATACCTCTATAGTATAATTGCCTCTCTTCATTGGGGTCCAGGCTTGGGTTACTACAGCCCCAGACTCTGCTTGCATTAATGCTGATATGTATGCTATATGCTCTACAAATCCATCGCTATCTATAACTTGAACTATGTAAGCAAATCTCTGCTCCTTAGGCTGTTTATTGAACAACTCTGATTGTATTGCTAGTCTACTTCCCATTGATAATATCCTTATATCCTCACCGAATTGGCTAACCACCTTTGGCTCAGATACATAGACTCTCTCATTTGCTGGTATACCAGTACCATATATAGCATAAGTATCTATGAACTTCATCTCAACGGTAGTTATGTTATCTGAGGAGAGTCTGCTAGGTTTGGGTAGGGTATCATCTATATATCTAGCAGTTATCTTATCGTTATCACTAACCCTCAATAGATTACTCCCCTCTTTGCTTGTAGTGAATTTTATGAACCCTTCAAATACACCAGAATGAACATCCTTCTCATCCAATGCTACCCTTACACCATTAGGATCTGAATCTGACCACACATATACTATAGCCTTATCTCTTGTATATGGGTCCCTATCTGCATCTGGATCGTAGAGTGTTATCTTAGCAGTATCTGTATCATAGTAATGCTCTTTATCAAACTCAAGTCTAGCCTCATTGTACCTTATCTCAGATGCGTATGCTACTAAAGTATTATACACTACAACTAACCAATCATCCCTCCTTACCTCAACATCCCCTTTATAAAGTAATGGATTAGGCGTAAGTTTAACGGTTCCAATGAATATGCTAGTGTTGTTATCTGTCTCGTAGAGAGTTAGATTTATTGTATTTCTACCCTTAACTTTAACTGTAACCGTATCTTTAGCATTAGGGTCCATATTCTTACTCTTATCATAAACTGTTATAGTTGCTATATCGAATGGGGTATATGCCTGTTTATCAAGTTTTATAGAGGGTATGGAATCATCCGCATATGAGATCCTGTCATAATTACCAGATACTACTATAATTAATGTTAAAATAATATAGCCAAATAATAATATTGTTATCTTTCTCTTGCTATCTTTTAAATTAATCAAAGATACCATCTATATTAGCTTATGTTAAGTAAACATTTTAAAACTTTCTGTATCTAAATACTATCATTTCTTTACATCATTATCATGAATATGGGAATTGAACTCATCTATGACCTGTTTTAAACCTTCCTTATATGTAGGATACTTGAGCTTAAACCCCGTGCTCTTTAACCTAGAGTTAGAGTACTTAGCAGAGTACCTTATCGCTCTAATAAGATCTGGTGTAAGATCACTAATAACTCCTAGCATTCTAGTTAATGCATAATACATGTATGTGATAATTTTAATAGGAGTGTAAGGCAATAGTATAGGCTTAATACCATTACCTGCTAATAAGCATATATGGTTAAGGTAATCTATCCATGGAATGGGTTGGTCATCAACTACATTGTATACATGCCCATAACCTTTACTAGTGTTATAATCAAGGAAGTGTATGAATGCTCTGGCACAATCATGTACATGAACTAGCCCAATGTAATTCCTTGCATTACCAACCCATATAACCTTGTTTGCTTTAAGCATTCTTGTTATAGGATCCCCGTAACCATATACATAACCTGGTCTAAGTATTACTGCATCAAGCCCTCTGCTTACTCTATCAAGTATAGCATGCTCGGCCTCAAGCTTAGCCTTGCCATAGCCTGTATCTGGTTCACATGCATATGATTCATCAACAATTCTAGATCTAGCATCTCCATATACAGCAATACTACTAGCATAGATCATCTTAACTCCATACTTTAAGCATGAATCTGCTATCCTCTCTGTAGCATCTACAATAACACGTTTAAGAGCATGATATGGATGGAACCTAACCTTTGCTGCTAGATGTATAACTGCATCACAGTGCTTTATAGCATCTAAAGCAGTATAATCGTTAACATCACCTACTATAATCTCTTGTGAATTATTAACAATACTACTCTTAGTACTATCCCTTATCAATGCTATAGTATAGTAGCCATGCTCAGCAAGTAACCTTACAACCTCTCTACCTATGAAGCCTGATGCACCAGTAACAAATACCTTCATACTCTAAAGTAGGCAACAGATGTATAATAAAAAGATGCTTTTTATTCTTTTAACTATAGCTTATTGCAGTATTACTTGCTCTACCTAATATCTTATCCTTGCTTGTTAATGCAAAGTACTTGATCAAAGATACTAAGCCCCTTATATATGAGTCTGCTATACTTAATGGGTTCTGTGCTAGGTACCATACACATGCCATGTTATCACACTCATTACAATTATTTGCTATATCCCATGCCTCATGCTCATATATCTCATCTATACTATGCTTTAATATGCTCATCCTATTCTCCTCGCTATCAAACCTATAGCATGGTACTATAACACTACCATCAGATTGTACAAATAGCACCTTCCATGTTGCACAAGAGTCATACATTGCTCTACCATACTCTATCATATCCCTCATATACTTGAATGGTGTTGCTACAAATGGGTCATCATGATTCTTAGCATAATCTATTATAGCCCTTGCTACCTTGCTCTTAACCTCTCTACTTGGGGCAAGTGTGTACTTGCTTGCAAATACATCCTCAACAAAGGTAAAGTTTACAACATGGATATCCAACTCTTTCCTTACAAAATCAAAGTACTCATGTGTTATAAACTCTTCATAGTTATACTTTGTTATAACAGTATTTATAGCACGCTTTACATTGTACTTACTTAGCATCCTAACATTCTCCATAACCCTCTTATACATGCTAGGACTAACTCCTCTTATCTTGCAGTATGAATCCTCTCTAACAGAGTCTATGCTACAGCATACAACTCCATAAGATGCTAACTCCTCAAGGTTTATATTATGAAGTAAGGAGCCATTGGTTATAAGAGTAAATGGTAAGCCTATGGAGTGTAGATGCCTTAGAAGCTCCATTATATCCTTCCTAGTTGTAGGCTCACCACCCTCAACTATACTCCATACAACATGCTTTGCTACCTTGCTCATAACATGCTTCCACTGCTCAGTGTTAAGATCCTTATTCATAGCTTGCATTAACTGAGCCTCCTTGTCTGGATCACCAAATGGGCACATTGGGCAGTAGAAGTTACAGTACCCTGTTAATGCAAATGTAGCTACCAATGGTCTCCTCTTGCCTTGTAGTCTATTTAAGGACCATGAACTTAGTACTTTAAGTTGCTTAAGCATAGATCATATATGCTAATAAAATATAAAAATTTTCTCATACTTCTATGTAATATATTATAGTATAATACGGATATAAATTTAGAAATCGTGATATAGATTAGTAAATAACAAAAATAATAAATGCTGCAAATAAAGAGAGCTCAGGAAGATTTTTAATCTCTATGCATTAATAAATACAAGATACATTAGAAGATGAAGCTTGAGCTCCCAAGGGGGATGAGGGATATAGAGTATGAGGAGTACATGCTTATAGAGCATACTAGGAGCAAGTTCATGGAATGCTGTAAGCTCTTTGGATTCAACCTTATGGAACCATCACCACTGGAGATGCTATCTACTCTAGAGGCTAAGAGCGGTCCAATGATAAAGGATGAGATCTATGCATTCAAGGATAAGGGTGGGAGGGATGTAGCATTAAGGTTTGATCTAACCGTTGGTTTAACAAGATATATAGCAAGTAGGAGGGATGTAAAGATACCTGCAAAGCTTGCTGCCTTCAGTTCTGTATGGCGTTACGATGAACCCCAGCAAGGAAGGTATAGATGGTTCCATCAGTGGGATATTGAGATATACGATAACTTTAGCATAGAATCTGATGCAGATGTTATAGAGTTCGTTAAACACTACTTTAAACTATTGGGCATAGATGTTAGTATAGATGTATCAGATAGAGCACTTGTTGAGCAGTTCATAAGAGAGAGGTTAGGTATAGATGATGAGGATAAGGTATTGGATATGCTTAGGGCAGTAGATAAGCTATCAAAGAAGGATGAGGACTCTATACTGAAAGAGTATGCATCTAAGGGCTTAGATGCTAGTAAACTTAAAATCCTATTAGATCTTGCAAAGGTTAAAGGAGGCATTGAGGTGCTTAATAATGAGCATCTTAAAGGATTGGACTCAACAAGGTTAACCTCATTACTAGACTCACTAAAGGCTAGAGGTGTAGATGTTAACGTAAACATGGGTATAGTTAGAGGGTTAGATTACTACTCTAGCATAGTATTTGAGGTATACTCCAATCTTAATAACTTAGCACTTGTAGGAGGGGGTAGGTATGATAAACTCCCAATTGCATTTGGTAGAGCAGATATAGGTGCTACAGGTGCTGCTGGTGGTGTTGAGAGGATAGTTGCATTACTAAAGCAGAAGTTTGGGTTAAAGATCAATGAGATATTAAGATCTATTGATAGCAGGGTATTCGTTGCTTATGCTAGCAAAGAACTTAAGGCATATGCTATAAGGACTGTATCTATGCTAAGGGGCAAGGGTATATGCAGCGAGTGCATAGATGGTAGCCTTAAGAAGCAGTTAGAGTATGCATCAAGTAAAGGGTATAATACCTCAATAATATTTGCTGAGAGAGAATTCAAGGATGGTTATATTATAGTTAAGGATATGTTAAAGGGTAGAGAGGAGAATGTAAGGTTAGAGGAGTTCTTAGGTAAATAATAATTGTTTGTTATGAGTGCTTATGACCACAAGAGCATTGATGAATGAGGTAAGAGCATTAATAGATCAAGCCTTAGAGAGGCTTAACTATACTAAAGTAGATTACACTGTAGAAGAGACCAAAGAGGAGTATGGTGATCTAGCATCAAATGTTGCATTCCAATTAACCAAACTGCTTAGAGAGAGACCATCAGTAATAGCAGAGAATATAAAGAACCAGATAAGTGTAGGAGGTTTAATAAGTGATGTTAGCATACTCAACGGTTACATAAACTTCAAGGCAGATATAGCAGAGTTTGCAAAGGTAACACTTAAAGAGGTATTTGCTAATGGAGATAGATACGGTTCATTGAACATAGGTAATGGTAAGAGGGTTTTGGTTGAGCATACAAGTGTTAACCCTAACAAGGCATTGCATATAGGGCATGTTAGGAACCTTGTGCTTGGTGATAGCATATATAGACTGTTAAGGTTTACAGGGTATAATGCATATGTATTGAACTATATAGATGACTCTGGCTTACAGGTTGCTGATATAATAGTAGGCTTCAAGTTCCTTAACATGCCATTGCATAGCAGTAAGAAGTTTGATCATTACTGTGGGGATGATGTGTATGTTAAGGTTAATGAGATGTATGAGCATGATAGTTCTCTCCTTGAGAAGAGAAGGTTAGTATTGAAAGCTATGGAAGATTACGAGTCTGATACAGCAAGGTTTGCAAGAGAGATAACTAGCAGAGTATTGAATGAGCAGTTGAAGACATGTTGGAGGCTTTATGCTAGGTACGATTGTCTTAACTTTGAGTCTCAGATAATAGCATCTAAACTATGGGATAGAGTATTAGAGATAATAAAAGATAAAGGTATAGTTGAGTATGTTAACGATCCAAGTAGCAAGTACAACGGTTGTATAGTTATAAAGGCTGGTTTAGAGGGAGAAGAGAAGGTACTTGTTAGGAGTGATGGTACTGCAACGTACATAGCAAAGGATATACCATATGCCATGTGGAAGTTAGGTGCCATAGAGTCCCCATTCAAGTATGTTAAGTATGCTATTCAGCATGATGGCACTACTCTATATGCTACAACTTTACAGGAGAATGGAGAGGATGTGGATTTTAGCAATGCTGAGCAAGCAATAACTATAATAGATGTTAGACAGAGCAGGCTTCAGAGTATAATAGCAAAGATACTATCCATGCTAGGTTATGATAGCAATAGATATATACACTTGGCATATGAGGTTGTTGCATTGAGTGCAAATACAGCAAAGATGCTTAACATAGATATAGGTGATAGAAGGTTTATGCATATGAAGGGAAGGGAGGGTATATACATAAACGCTGATACCATGCTAGATATGCTTCATAACAAGGCTTATGAAGAGGTAAAGGCAAGGAACCCAGATGCTGATGAGCAATGGATGCATGATGTTGCTGAGAAGATAGCAGTAAGTGCTATAAGGTATATAATGCTTAAACATGATCTTGATAAGATAATAACATTTGATATTAATGATGCACTTAACCTTCAAGGCGATACAGCCCAGTATATACAGTATGCTTATGCAAGAGCATATAGAATACTTGAGAAGGCTGGAAAGGATAAGGATAATTATTATGCTATTGATGTAATAGATACACATTTACTTAATAAGCATGAAGAGGTAGCATTAATAAAGTCTATAGCAAGGTTTGATCTAGTGGTTGAGGGAGCAGTTAAGAGCCTATCCCCAAAGCCATTAGCAAAGTACTGTTACTCATTAGCCTCATTATTCAATGAGTTCTATGAGCATGTTCCAGTGCTACATGAAGATGATAAGGCTATTAGAGATGTTAGATTGCATCTTATAAAAGCATATACTATAGTGTTAAGTAATTGTATGAATCTGTTAGGTATACATGTACTCAAGAGTATGTGATAACTATCAATAGCAATAATATAGGGATAAACTTTAGCTTCTCATCTACATAAATTAATTTGTCTAAACTCTATTTATTTATCCTCAATAAACGCTAGATGTGGTATATATAAAGAGGGTAGAGATAAATGGTTTTAAGTCATTTGGTAAACATACAATAATAAACCTTGATAAAGGCTTAATATGCATAACTGGACCAAATGGATCTGGTAAGAGCAATATACTTGATGCAATAACTTTTGCATTAGGAGAGAATAGCAGTAGAGTGCTAAGGGTAGATAGATTACACTCATTGATACATGATAATGGTGAATCTAAAGCAAAGAAGGTAAGGGTAAGTATAACATTTGATAACAGTGATAGAGGTATACCAATAGATTCAGATACCGTAAGCATAGCAAGGGAGATGAGCATGGATAGTAATGAATCTGAGTATTACCTTAATGGAAAGCATGTTAGTAGATCAACCCTAACAAATATGCTAGAGGCCTCACTTGTATCAGCAAACAGGCTTAATATAGTACAGCAAGGTATGGTTATGCGTATAGCAGAGCTTAACAGGGAAGAGAGGAGAAGGATAATAGAAGATATACTAGGTTTATCATACTTTGATGAGAAGAAGGAAGAGGCAAAGAAGCAGTTAGATGAGGCTGATAGAAGGCTAGAGGTTGCATTAGCAAAGATAGGAGAGATAAGGAAGAGGATAGATGAGTTAGAGCATGAGAGGAATGATCAGTTAAGGTTTGAGTTCCTAGAGCATGAGATAGCAAGATTGAAGAGTGTAAAGTTAACTAACATGTTAAAGAACATAAGCCTAAAGATATCTATGCTAAAAGATAAGGTAAAGGAGAAAGAGCAAGAGATAGTAAAGGTAAGTAAAGAGTTAGAGTTGGTAAGAGGTAAGATAAATGCAGTTGAGTCTGAGAAGAATGTATTCATGAAGGAGGTTGATGGTGTATCAAGGACAAAGGCTGAGATAAGTAAGAAGGTATCTACTCTAGTCTTTAAGGCTGAGCAGTTAAGAGCAATGATCGATACTAACAAGAGTAGAATACCAATACTGGGTAATACAATAAGTAAGGTTATGAAGGAGAGGGATGCATTAAAGGCAAAACTTGCTACAATTGATAAGGATGTTGCTATATTAAATAATAGACTAATGGAGTTAGAGGATAAGAAGAGGATGCTTAACTCTCAACTTACTAACATTAATTCTAAACTAGAGGAGTTGACTAACAAGAATAATGCTTTAAATGCAAATATTAACAAGATAAATGAGAAGATTACAGCATTAAAGGAGACCTATTCTAGCATAGAGTTACAGATAGCCTCTATGAATGAGAGGCTAAAGATTCTAGATAGTAATAGAGAAGAGTTAGAGAAGAGAAAGGATAGATTAAGCAATGATATTAATGCATTAGAGGATTTAATTGCTAAACTAAAGGATTCTAGAGGTAATATAATGAAAGAGTTAGAAGATATTAGATCAGAGTATGCTAGAGTTAAGGAGAAGAGAGATAGGCTTAACAAACAACTTGATGATGCTTTACTCTTGTTTAATAGAGCCAAGGAGATAACAACAAGGTATAAGACTATCGTAGAGACTGCAATGCATGGAGAGGATAATACCATAGCATCTCTATTAAGCAATGCTAAGCAGTTCAATATACTTGGATTAGTACAAGATCTAATATCATGGGATAAGATTTATGATCGTGCTATTTTAGCCTCAGCATCGAACTGGCTTAATGCTGTAGTAGTTAAGGATGTTAAATCCATGCTATCTATTTTAGAGTATATAAAGGTTAATAGATTCTCAAAGATAACTATAATACCTCTTGAGATAATAGAATACTTCAGTTATGATAATAGTAATAAATTAAAGATAAAAGCAAGAAGGATAGCAGAGTTGATAGAGTGCAAGTATAAAGGACTTAAAGAGTTCATATTTAATGATACTCTATTAGTTAAAGATACTGAAGAGGCTGTAAGGCTTGCAGAGGATGGTTATAGGGTTGTAACTCTTAATGGTGAGTTATTTGAGCCAAAGCTGCAAGCATTGATAGTTGATCTAAGTGGTAGAGTAAGCAGTGTATTTAAGTTACTACTTAACAGTAAATCAGTGGATGATCTTAGTGATGCATTAGAGTTGCTAAAGCAAGTTATAGATAAGAAAAGAACTAATGCTAAGGAGATGGACAATCTTCTATCAAGTTTAGATTATAGAAAGGTTTCGCTTGAACAAGAGTTAATAAAATTAGACTTAAACTATGAACATGCATTAAGATCATTAAATAAGAACAAAGAGTTATTGGAGGATATATCTGTTAAAATAGATAAAATAGATAAGGATAGAGTTAATTTAAAGGAAAGTATTGAATCGTTAATATTAAAGAGATCAGATGTTGAGAAGGATATTGCAATATTAGTAGAGGAGTTAAGATCTTTTAATATGCAAAGTGAGTCATTACTTAATGCTATAAATGATGTTACAAGGGAAAAGAATGGTATTGCAAATAGATTAGATGTTATAGAGAAGGATTTAAGGGATGTCTTAACACAGATATCCTCTAAGAGTGCACAAAGGGAGAGTATCTTAAAACGCATAGATGATATGACAAGAGAGATAGAGCAGGTAAAACAACAGGCTAGAGAGAGTATAAAGATAATTAAAGAGTGCAAAGAGAGATTGGTTTTATTAGAGGATGAGTTAAAGGCTGCAAGGGATAAAGAGCAAGAGATCATTAATGCATCAATAGGATACATAGATAGATTAAATGCATATGATAATGATTTAAAGAGGCTGAGGGATGAGGAGAGAACATTAAGTAAGCAATTATCTATGCTAGAAAGGGATCTAGCATTAAGTAATAAGGAGTTAAATGATCTAATGCTTGAAGAGCAGAGGGTTAAAAGAGAGATAGTAGTATTAGGTTCAGATACAGTAGTTGTTGATGAGTATAATGATAACTACAATATTATTAATAATGAGGCATTGTTAGATGAACTTATAAAGGAGAGGGATGAACTGAAGAATTACGTAAACCAACTTGCAAACAAGAGTTACATACAACTGATAGAAGGATATAGAGGTTTATCTGAGAAGAAGAACCAGTTAGAGGAGGAGAGGGATGCAATAGTAAGATTCATTGAACAGATAGAGAGTGAGAAGAGGCAGTTATTCCTTGATGCATTCACTAGCATAGATAGAGAGGTTAGAAGTATATTTGCAACTATGACAGATAGCACAGGTTCAGCATGGTTAGAGATAGAGAAGCCAGATGATATCTTCTCCTCAGGTATAGTATTCATGCTCCAGTTCCCTAACAAACCTGCTAGGGAATCAAACTCTCTAAGCGGGGGAGAGAAGACCATAGCAGCAATAACATTCCTTCTAGCATTACAATCATTAAAACCAGCACCATTCTATCTATTTGATGAGATAGATGCTCATCTGGATAGCATAAACACTGAGAGATTGAAGAAGATAGTGAAGGATAGGGCAAAGATGAGCCAGATAATAATGGTTACATTAAAGGATACACTTGTAGCAAATGCTGATATGGTATATGGGGTTTATGCTAAGGATGGTATATCACATGTTGTAAGATACAAGATACCTGTTAGTGTATCTACTAGATAATAATATAATAGCAATTACTGCCTCTCTGCATTCCTATTCTCAACTATAAGCTCAGTTAATGCATTGAATGCTCTAGCCACATCATCCATCTTAACCACTATTATAGTATCTGTATAGCAACTTATAGTATCCTCTATGTTTATCCTCCTTCTTGCTAACTGATTATAGAATACTAAGGCGCAGCCTGGTGTCTTTATTATCTCCTCTGGGCTCTCAACTATTATTGCAGCAAGGTCATCCTCATACTCAAGTATGTGTTCATTGAATAAAGCCTTCATCTTCTCAAGTATTATATCATCAAATATCATTGTAACACTCTTAATACCCTCAGATACACTTATGAATGAGTCGTAATACTCTCTTAATGGCATAGATATCTTCTCTATAGTACTTCTACTCTTAACTATTGATACCTTTGCTACATCTGTTCTAACATTAACCTTGCTACCTGCTATTATGCTACTTATACCCTTACTGGGTGTTATGTAACTGCTCCTTATCCTCTTCAATGCTGTTACTATACTATCTATGCTAACATCCCTGCCTAGAATTGCAGATATACTAGGCTTTATCATCCTAGCCATTGCACTATAGTTAACGTATCCTCTCTGTAATGCATCTTGGAACGCTAGATCGTTATCAACTATAGCCTTAACACTCCTAGTTATGCTTTGTTTGACCAACATTGGTCATTATCACCAATATTGGTTTTGGTAGAACAAAAATATAAATATACCGTTATATTCATATTCCTTCTATGAAGGCTGTGCTAGCATACTCAGGTGGTTTGGATACAACAGTAGCAATAAAATGGTTACAGGTTAAGTATGGTTATGATGTTATAACAGTAACTGTAGATGTTGGGCAAGATGATGATTTTAAAGCAATAGAGTATAGGGCAAAGTCTACTGGTGCTATAAAGCACTACACTATAGATGCAAAGACTGAGTTCTTAAGCAACTATGTTATGCCATGTATAAAGGCCAATGGGCTTTATGAGGAGAAGTATCCATTAGCAACTGCTCTTGCAAGACCACTTATAGCAGAGAAGGTTGTCTCAATAGCAAGAAGAGAGGGTACAAATATACTTGCGCATGGTTGCACAGGCAAAGGCAACGATCAATTAAGGTTTGATATAACTATGAAGGCTCTTATGCCTGACTGTAAGATAATAGCACCAGTTAGGGATATGAACCTAAACAGAGAGCAGGAACTTGAGTTTGCTAAAGAGCATGGAATAGAGGTAGCAGAAGAGGCTAAGAAGTATAGCATAGATCAGAACCTATGGGGTAGAGCTATAGAAGGGGGTATGCTAGAGCATATTGATAAAGAGCCTGAGCATGATGCCTTCAGATGGGTTAAGGTTGATCCTAAGGATATGCCAGATGAGCCATATTATATGAGTATAGAGTTTGATAATGGTATACCTATTGCTATAGATGGTATCTCATACAATAATCCTGATGGTGCTATTAAGCTTATAGAGTATGCTAATATACAAGTAGGTAATCATGGTATAGGTATAGTAGATCATATAGAGGATAGGGTAATAGGTATAAAATCCAGGGAGGTTTATGAAGCCCCTGCAGCAATAGCAATAATAGAGGCACATAAAGACCTTGAGAAGTTGGTATTGACTAGCCATCAGTTAAGGTTCAAGAGGTATGTTGAGCAGCAGTGGAGCATGCTTGCATACTCTGGCTTATGGCTTGAGCCCTTGAAGGAGGATCTAGACAGGTTTATAGACTCTACTCAGAGATATGTTAGTGGGAAGGTAACATTAAAGATTTACAAGGGTGCATTAAGAGTAGTCTCTAGGAGCTCAAACTACTCGTTGTACGATGAAGGGTTATCAACCTATGGTAAGGGTTCAACCTTTGACCAGAGTTTAGCAAGGGGTTTCGTTGATCTATGGGGTTTACAATCAATAGTAGCAAATAAGATTAGAGTAAAGAAGAGTAGTAATAATAATGGTGGTTATGGTAAGGGTGAGTATTATGGCTAAGGTTAGATGCTTGGAGTGTGATAGAGATCTTAATATACCAGATGATGCAATTGATGGTGAGATAATCACATGCCCAGACTGTGGTGCAAACTATGAGGTTATGCATACAACCAAGGGTATTGAATTGAAGCAGGCTGAGAGCATAGGAGAGGATTGGGGTGAGTAAAGAGTTGGTTAGCATGAGTTCTAATGCTAATATCAACAATAATACTTACAATAGTAACAGCAATTATTATGATAACTCTCCAGATATTACTATAATATTTGATAGGTTAAGATGGGAAGAGAAGGAGTTGTTAGATAAAGCCTTAAAGTTAGGTTACAATGCTAGACTAGTTGATGCTAAGGATCTTGTATTCACTACTCACAACGGTAATGCTAAATCCTTTGGTAGCATAGTTATACAGAGGTGCATAAGCCATTACAGAGGTTTATATATAACTGCATGCTTAGAGGCACTTAATATACCAGTTATTAATAGATATAGTGTTGCAGAGGTCTGCGGTAATAAGTTATTATGTTCTTTAGCATTAGTAAAGCATAATGTACCTACACCAAAGACCCATTTTGTATTCAGTGCTGAGAAGGCTGTAGAGGTAGCATCAAGCCTAGGCTACCCTATAGTATTCAAGCCTATAGTTGGTAGTTGGGGTAGGCTTGTTATCCCTGTTAAGGATAGAGAGATGATGGAGTCTATAGTTGAGATGAGGGAAGAGATGTCAAACCCATTGAACAAGATATACTATCTGCAAGAGTATGTTAAGAGGCCTCCTAGGGATATAAGGGCTATAGTAGTTGGTGATAGGGTTATAACAGCAGTATACAGGTATGCTGCTGAGGGAGAGTGGAGGACTAACATAGCAAGGGGAGGGAAGGCTGAGTTATGCCCAATAACAAAGGAGTTGGAGGATACATGCTTAAAGGCTTCTGCTGCAGTTGGAGGAGGTGTGCTAGGTGTTGATCTAATGGAGGATGAGGCTAGGGGATTACTTGTACATGAGGTTAACAATACGGTAGAGTTTAAAGGTGCTGCAAGTGTTAGTAGCATTGATATAGCGCAAGAGATAATAAGATATGCTATGAGGTTGGTTAAGGCATGAACAATGATATAATTAAGGTTGGTGTTGTAGGTGCGTCAGGGTACGTTGGAGGAGAACTCTTAAGGTTACTTGTAACGCATCCAAGGGTTGAGCTGACCATGGTAACATCTAGACAGTATACTGGTGAGTATGTGCATAGAGTACATCCAAGCCTTAAAGGGTTCACAGAACTAACATTCTCCCCTGTTGATATAGATAAGTTAAGTAGTAGATGTGATCTAGTATTTACTGCAGTACCACATGGTAAGGCTGTTGAGATAGTTAAGAAGCTGTATGAGACAGGTGTTAGAGTTATAGATCTTAGTGCAGATTACAGGCTTAAGGATCAGAGAGCATATGAGTACTACTATGGCTGGGAGCATCCTTATCCAGATCTATTGAGCAAGTCCGTATATGGCATACCTGAGTTGCATAGAGATGAGATAAGGAATGCTAAACTAGTCTCATGCCCAGGGTGCATGGCTGTTACATCATTACTTGCATTAGCACCTTTGGTTAAGCATGATCTTATTGATTTAGATCATATAGTTGTAGATAGCAAGATAGGCTCATCTGGTGCTGGAGGTAAACCATCATCTGGAACCCATCATGCAATGCGTTATGGTGTAGTTAGACCTTATAAACCAGTTAAGCATAGGCATACAGCAGAGATAGAGCAGGAGTTAAGCATAATAGCAAAGAGAGATGTTAAGGTTAGTATGACACCCCATGCTGTTAATATAGTTAGAGGTATTCTTTGTACTAACCATGCATTCCTTAAGAGGAGTACTAGCATACAAGAGCTATGGAGGGCTTATAGAGGGATGTATAGAGATGAGCCATTTGTAAGACTTATAAGGGATACCAAAGGACTATACAAGTACCCGGATCCAAAGTTCGTTGTAGGTTCTAACTTCTGTGATGTTGGCTTTGATATAGATGAGAAGAATACTAGGATAGTTGCTCTATCCGCAAGTGATAATCTTATGAAAGGTGCCGCAGGCTCTGCTGTGCAATGCATGAATGTTATGTATGGATTTAGGGAGGTCGAAGGGCTATTATTAACACCTATAACACCAGTATAACCTTTTTTGTTGATTCACTGGTTAAATGGTGATGCTTTAGATGATAGTTATAAAGATCGGTGGTAGTATAGTAGATGGGTTACATTCTAGTATTATAGATGATATTAAGAGCATTATTGGTTTAACTAATAATAATAGCATAAAGGGCAAGGATAAGCTTGTTATAGTTCATGGAGGAGGCAAAGAGGTTACAAGGATAGCAAATATGCTAGGGAAGGAGCAGAGGTTCATAGTATCTCCTGAAGGGATAAGGAGTAGATATACGGATAAGGAGACTATGGAGATATTCACCATGGTTATGGCTGGTAAGATAAACAAGGAGATAGTATCCCTCTTGCTTAAGAATGGTATAAATGCTGTAGGCTTATCTGGTATAGATGCTGCAATAATAAATGCTGAGAGGAAGAAGAGGCTTATCATAATAGATGAGAGGGGTAGGAGGGTCGCAATAGATGGAGGTTACACGGGTAAGATAAGCAGGGTTAATGCCTCATTACTTAACATATTACTTAATGCAGGTTATATACCAGTTATAGCCCCGGTTGCTATAGGTAATGAGTTTGAGATGCTTAATGTTGATGGTGATAGGGCAGCAGCATATATAGCAGGTGGCTTAAGTGCTGATAAGGTAATATTCTTAACAGATGTTAATGGTCTTATTATGGATGGTAAGTTGGTAGAGCATCTAACATTAGAAGAGGCAAAGAGGATGCTACCAAGGATTGGGCATGGGATGGAGAAGAAGGTATTAGCATGTACTGAGGCATTAAGTATGGGCGTTAAAGAGGCGGTAATAGCATCGGGAAAGGTTGAGAATCCTATTAGCAATGCATTAAGGCATAACAACTGTACAGTTATAAGCAGTAAATGATCTTAGAATGTATATTGATTGATGTAGCATGAAGACATATACACAAGGATTCATGGAAGAGGATCTATACCTTGCCAATGTATTCCAGAGATACCAGATAAACATAGTTAAAGGTAAAGGAGCGTATGTATGGGATAGCGATGGTAAAGAGTATATAGACTTCATGGCTGGTTATGGTGTTGCCTTAGTTGGTCATTGTAACGATAAGGTAGTTGATGCAATAAAGAGGCAGGCGGAGAGGCTTATAACATGCCACTGCTCATGCTACAATGATGTTAGACTTGAGTTCCTTAAGAAGATAGTTAGTGTATCTAGAGGATTAGATAAGGTATTCTTCTGTAATAGTGGCGCAGAGGCATGTGAAGCAGCAATTAAGATAGCAAGGAAGTATAGCAAGAGGTATGGGATAGTTGCAATGGTTAACTCCTTCCATGGAAAGACTATGGGAGCATTATCTGTAACCTATGCAAGCAAGTATAGGGAACCATTCAAACCATTGCTTGATGGCGTTACATTTGTACCTTATGGTAATGCTGATAGACTTGAGGAGGTTATAGAGAATGATGCAAAAGGTGATAGAGTTATAGGCGCTGTTATACTTGAGCCTATACAAGGGGAAGGGGGTATAAATGTACCTCCCCAAGGTTACCTTAATAGGGTAAGGGAGATATGTGACAAGTATGGTATACTCCTAATACTAGATGAGATACAGTCTGGGCTTGGGAGGACTGGAAGGTTATGGGCCTCAGAGCATTGGGGTGTAGTACCAGATATAATGTGTTTAGCAAAGGGTATAGCAGGGGGCATACCAATGGGTTTAGTTTTAGCAAGAAGGGATGTTATGGACTCGTTGAGTATAGGGGAGCACTCAAATACATTTGGGGGCAATCCTTTAGCATGTGCAGCAGCAAAGGCTACACTAGAATGCATAGTTGATGATAAGCTTGTAGATAATGCTGCTAATGTAGGCAAGTACATGTATGAAGGGCTGCTAAGGCTTAAGGATAAGTATAAGATAGTAAGGGATGTTAGAGGGTTAGGACTTATGCTTGGTATAGAGTTAAGGTTTGATGTTAAAGACATACTATTAGATGGTTTAAAGCATAACATACTACTCCTTTACTCTGGTAGGAACGTTATAAGACTACTACCTCCATTAATAATAGATGAAGAGATAGCAGGTAAGGCATTAACTATATTAGATACTCTATTAAATAGAGAGCAGGAGAGGAGGGGCATAAAGTAATAATGAGCATTGCTATGGATAGCATAGATGAGAAGATAATAAGCATACTAAAGGATAATTCTAGAAGAACTAACAAAGAGATAGCAGGCCTTGTAGGCTTATCAGAGTCAGCTGTAAGAAGAAGGATAGAGAACCTAGTTAAGAGAGGAGTAATAAAGAGGTTTACTATAGAACTAGGGTTAAGTAACAAGACAAGTGCTATAACACTAGTATCTGTTAAGCCTTCAGTAGATACAGCAAAGGTATCTGAGGCACTAAAATCCTTGAAGGGTGTTGAGATAGTATATGAGATAACTGGACAGTATGATATAGCAGCAATAGTTAGTGCAAGTAGTATAGCAGAGATAAATAAGTGTATAGATGAGGTTAGAAGGATAGAGGG